>Ga0214919_10001802_pt1 | contig 34485 bp, 30 predicted proteins | sample LL1503_MetaG_FD_177994 | JGI IMG/M metagenome (GOLD analysis project Ga0214919, IMG submission 177994) | Freshwater microbial communities from Lake Lanier, Atlanta, Georgia, United States - LL-1503 | ecosystem: Environmental > Aquatic > Freshwater > Lake | place: USA: Georgia | collected...
CCCACAGTTTTTGCAGCGGCACGGGGAACATCATCAACACATGCTCCAAGATGGCCAAGCCCAACAGCGAGGCCAGCAGCACCCAACCGGCGGTGAGCGCCACCACGCCTTGCTGGGCCTGCCAGACCAGCCACAACCAAGCGCCGCTGGAGACGGCCACCGTGGCATAGAAAAACAGGCTCACCCGGCCTTGTTTGAAATAACTGCCCAGGTAGGTCAAGTGGCTGGGCAGGTATTGCAAACCCACTTCAGGCACGCCAAAAAATAAATTGAATTTGGCGCTCACCCGCATGCACCACAGCAGCGCAAAGGTGCACAGCGCCACATGGTTGGGTTGGTCCATTTGCAACCACCACAGCACGCCAAAATTGAGCAGCAAGGCCAGCTCGTGGTGCAACACCACTTGCACCGATTGCTGCAAGCGCTGCCAGCCCGCAGCGGACGCATCCAAGGGCACACGCCGTGGGCCGGTGACACGGCCAGACAAAAAGGCCATCTCGTGCCATGCCCACATCAAAATCACGCTGCCAAACCCGAGGTAAGCGTTGGCCACGCTTTGGGATTGCATGCTGACCCAACTGCCCCACAGGCCCAGTATCAACAACATGCCCAAAAACCCCAAGCTCGCGCCAAAGGTGTGGGCCGGTCTGCGCACCAGCCACAAAATGATGCCCGTGCCCAACCACCAGCACAGGATTGCAAAAACGGCGGCAAAGATCAGCGACTGGGACAGTTCGTGCATGGCGTTCAGCGTGTCAAAAGGTGCGGACGCATTACCAAGCGGGGACCATGCGCACTTGTGCAGGCAAGGTGTTTTCCTTGACGGGCAAGAAGTACAAACGGACAAAGGTCAGGCCGGCAGAGATGCCCGCCGTGGCTTGGCCCCACAGGCCCAACAAGCCGCCGCGCTCTTTGGCCCGGGCTTGCGCCACGGCACAGGTGAGCAAGCGCTCCATGCAGGCGCGAAAGCGCGGGTCATCGCTGTCAACCTCAATCGGAAACACCTGGCGGCAAATTTCGGAGGTGATGCGAAACACCTCGTAGTCGTACTCGGTGGAATGCAAGCCCATGGCTTCGTGCAACAAGGGGCGCATGTGGTCGCGCACATACATGGTGGCGTACACGGCCAAGATGAAAAAACGAATCCACCAGCGGTTGACGCCTTGCAGCAACTTGGGGTCGGCGCGCATGATCAGTGCAAACGACTCGCCGTGGCGGAATTCGTCATTGCACCAGCGCTCAAACCAGCGAAAGATGGGGTGGAAGCGCTTATCGGGGTTTTTCTCGAGTTGGCGAAAGATGGTGATGTAGCGGGCGTAGCCAATTTTTTCCGACAAATAGGTCGCGTAAAAAATGTATTTCGGCTTGAAGAAGGTGTATTTTTTGGAGCGCTTGAGTTGGCCCAAATCAATGCCCAAATTGAAGTCTTTGAGTGACTGGTTGATGAAACCGGCGTGGCGCGATTCGTCGCGCGCCATGTAGGTCATCAGCTGTTTGATGTCGGGGTTCTTGACTTGTTTGCGGATCTCGTTGTACAAAATACAACCCGAAAACTCAGAGGTCAATGAGCTGATCAAAAAATCCAAAAACTCTTGCCGCATCTCGGGCGAAAGCTGGGGCATGAGGGTGCGCACCTCTTCGGCGAACTGGGCGTCGCGCTGGAAGTGGTCGTGGTTGTTGTCGCCCTCGTACTCTTTCATCATCGCGTCCCATTCGGCACGCACCGGGCTGATGTCAAGCCGGTCAAAGGCCGGGAAATCGGTGGTGTAAAAGCGTGGGCTCAGCACCGTGTTGTTGACCGCTTTGCGGTTGGCGTCTTCGGCACTTTCGACCGAGCCGATCAGGCCTTCGAGGTGGTCGTAGTCAACCGAGGTGTTGGACAAGCTCATGGGGGCTCCTATTGCGAAATGGTTTTCGGTGCGTGGGGGTCTTGCAGCAACTGGGCGAACAAGCCCGCGTTGGTGGGGCCAAATGACTCCAGGTCCAAACGCATTTGGGTGGCGGGGTCTATCAGCGTCAAGCGCCCATCGGTGCGGGCGTGCAATTCAAACGGCACCATCGGGCCGATGTCGCGGCGTTTGCGCTCGCGGGCCATGGCGCGCAAAGCGCCGCGCATGAAGCCTTGCTCGCCACTGAAGCGGGCCAGCTCGCTGCCGTCTTGGGCATTGACCACGCCGATGTCGCCGTTGTCCATGTCGGCAAAGCGCAGCAAGCGCACTTGTTGGCTGGGTGAGTCTGCGTAGCGGATGTCAACGCCGCTGTAACGCACCACGGCCACCAAAATCAAGGTGGCGAGCATCACCAAGCCCAGCACCAAGGCGATGTGCTTGGGCAGGATGTGGCGCGGCATGGGCGGGTTTGGGGAAGAGATGTCCATGGTTCAAGCCCACTGGGTTTGCACGCCTTGGGGTGTGCTGTTGGCGGGAGCGAGCGTTGCTGCAGGAGCGGCCATCGGGCTGTTGCGCAACACCGACCAAGCTTGGGCCAAAACCCGGCCAGCTTCAGAGGCGTTGGCCACGCACCGCAAGCTCGGTTGGGGGTGCTTCATGTGCCAGGGTCGGTTGTGGGGCCACAAATGCACCCAACCAATGCGGTCACTGCGGTTGAGTTGCAGCGAAATATCGCCCACCCCTTGGTCGTTCCACAAGCGCACATCGGCCGCGTCGATGCGTGCATAGGGCAAGTTATAAGTCAGGGTCAGGGCGATGCCGTAGCGCATCACCACCCGCCGATCGGTGATGGTGTACAGCGCATTGCGCGCCGACATCCAGGCGCTGCCCAGCAGCAGACCCAAGCCCATCACGGCCAATGAAGCGCTGATGGACAAGGCCTGCACCATGTCGGTCAGCTCACCGCCGCGCTCCCACAAATAAGCGGCTTGCCACAGCCACATCAAGCCAAAATACAGCGCGATTTTGCGCACATGAAACACATGCCAGGCCATGGCACGCCATTGCGGCGCGCCCTGCCACAGGATTTTTTCGCGCGCCGGCAGGGGCTCGGGCAGACCCGGGCTGGCCTCGAAGTCGTATTCGTGGGCGTGACCGTGCGAATGGTTCACAGCGGCGGCTCCAAGCGGCTGGGCTCGGCGTAGAGCAAGCCAGCACCAAAGTAGCCCATGATTTTTTCTTCTTCGAGCAAGGTGATTTCTTGCGCCGATTTCGTCGCGGGCACATTGGCAAATTGGTGCGCCATCAAGGCATACACAAACAGGCCGTGGGCCTTGATGCGGGCGAAGTTGATGGGCATGAGCACGCGGCGGCCGCCGTTGGCCAGATCGATTTCGACATAGCGAAACATCATCTCGGCGGTGTCGATCCACAGGTCGCACACAGTGCCAGCCACCTCGCCATCGGCGCCATACACAGGCAGGCCGCGCGGGTCGGTGTCTTGGTGCGCCACGCCATGGTCTGAAACGGTGCGCAGCGGCACGATCAAGGGGTTGCCATGCAGGTCGCGGTCCGGGTGGTCGGCACGCTGCGCCCATGCCCCGGGGCCCACGCCTGCGAGCAAGGGGTCGCCCACAGGTTCAATCGGGGAGCCACCCCAGAGCTGGGTGTTTTGGCTGCTGTATTGGCCATCCGGGCGGTTGAAGTCGGGGGCTTGCACTTCATGGCCGTTGGACAGTTTGTAGGTTTTAGGTTCGGGAATGGGCCAGCCAGTGACCACGGGGCCGTCTTCGCGCCCGGTGTCCATGGGGTAGCCCTCGCGGTGGTTTTCGCGCACAAGATAAAAAATCAAGCCCGCAAAAAATGCCCAAAAGACGTACAACACGAGTTGGGCCACATCGATGTACTGGGTGATAGCGCCTGTTTCCATGGTCTTCTCCTCAAAAAAATTGTGTGTTCAGCCGGGCAGTTCGACCAGGCCAAACGTGGGTTGTTGCGATGTGGGGCGTGCGGTTTGGTTGCGCACCAAGGGGCCCAGGGCCACCAGCACCACAAACAGCATGTAAATTTCGACGTGGTACACAAAGCTGTACCCCGTGGCGGGCATGTTCAGGCTGTGGCCCAGCCAATCGTGGATGGCCAATTCGTTGACCAGGTCGCGCAGCACGCCACCGGCGGCCATGGCCAGGCCTGCGGCAGTGGCTTGCACCGCGCCCCATGCGCCCAGCACCAAACCGGCTTGGTCACCTTGGGCCATGTTCATGGCGCACACCAACATGCCCACCGAAAAGAACCCGCCGCCCAAGCCCACCAACATGGCGCCGGTTTGGAACAACAGGGGCGCTTGCAAGGGGGCTGAAAAAATCACACAGGCAAAAGCGGGCAGGCCGATCAAGGCACCCATGCCGGCCAAGCGGCAGGGGTCGATGCCACGCGCCAACCAACGGGCCGACAGCGCAAAAGCCAGCAAAGAGCCGCCGGCACTCAAGGCGGTCAGGCTGCTGGTCATGCCCACGTTGAGGCCCAAAATTTCGCCGCCATAGGGCTCGAGGATGATGTCTTGCATGCCAAAGGCGGCGGTGCCCAGGCCCAGCGCCCACAGGTAGCGGTTCATGTGCGGCAAGGCCATCAAACGCTGCCACGACATGGAAAAACCCTTGTCGGCGCGCTGCCCGCGCTTGGTGCCCCGCGCCTCTTGCTTCCACAGTGACAACAGGTTCAAACCGGCCACCACCACCGCCGAGCCTTGCACCACTTGGATCAGGCGCACAGGGCCAAAGTCGGCCAACAAGGCGCCAAAGGCGGCACTGCTGACCACCATGCCCAACAGCAGCATGCTGTAGAGCAAGGCCACCACGCGGGGGCGTTTGTCAACGCTTGACAAATCGCTGGCCAGGGCCATGCCCGCGGTTTGGGTGACTTGCATGCCCGCACCGACCAGCACAAAGGCCAAGGCGGCACCCATGCGGCCCACCCATAGGTTGTCGGGCGTGGCTTCGGACAGCAGCAGCAAGGCAAACGGCATGATGGCCAAGCCGCCAAAAAGCAGCAAGGTGCCGATCCACAGGTAGGGGATGCGGCGCAGGCCCAGGGCCGAGGGATGGGTGTCGCTGCGGTAGCCAATCAGGGCGCGCAGGGGGGCAAACACCAGCGGCATGGCCACGGCCACCGCCACCCACCAGGCGGGCACTTGCAACTCGACAATCATGACCCGGTTCAAGGTGCCGACCAACAAAGCGGTGGTCATGCCAATGGCGAACTGAAACAAAGACAAACGCAGCAAACGCCCCAGGGGCAGCTCGGCCGAGGCTGCATCGGCAAACGGCATGAAGCGCGTGCCAAAGGCAGCCACCCAAGCCGGTGGCCGAAACAGTTGGCGCCAAGAGCCGATCATGTGCGTTTCCACTCCCAAGCTTGAGAGGTGTAAAAACCGCTGGAGACGCGTTGCATGTGGCCCGGCCGCCAGCCGTGCTCACGCACCGCGCGCTCGATGTACACATGCAAAGTGGTTTTGCGGACCGGGGCCAGTTGCGGCGAGCGGTCAGAGCGCGGAAACAAGCGGCCCATGGCATGGGCGACCGCCAACAGCGGCGAGTGCGGTGCAAAGGTGAACAGCACCGAATGGCGGGTGCGCTTTGTCAACGCCTCCACCGCGTTGGCAATGGTTTGGGTGTCGTAGTGGATGAGTGAATCCATGCACACCACATGGTCGAACTCGCCGTGCTCAGCCGAGAGCATGTCACCTGACAAAAACGTGATGTTGCCGCCTTTGGCGCTGAGGGTGGGGTCGGTGAGCAGGTCTTGCGCATGGCGATCGCGGGCCAAGTTGACCAAGGTGGGCGAGAGGTCAATCGCCAGCACCTCGGCGCCGCGGCGCATGGCTTCTTGCGCCAAAGCACCGGTGCCACATCCGGCGTCGAGCAAGCGCAGACCGCGCATGTCTTGGGGCAACCAAGACAGCAGCGTGTGGCGCATTTCATCGCGACCTTTGCGCACTGTCGCGCGGATGCGCCCCACCGGCGCATTGGAGGTCAACACCTCCCAGGCCTTGGCGGCTGTGCGGTCGAAATAGTGTTCTATTTCGCCACGGCGCTCGACATAACTGGCTTGGTTCATTTCAGTCAAATCCCAACAAATCAAAAATGTCGCGGTCTTTCATCGGTATAGAGGGCAGCGGGTCGGAGCCAGCCCACAAGGCAGCGGCCAAGCGCATGTACTCGTCTTGCACGGCTTTGATGGCCGGCGTGGCTTCCAACTCGAACATGGTGCATTTTTGCAAGCGGCTTTTGCGGATTTCATCGAGCATGGGGAAATGCGCCATGTTTTTCAAACCGGTGACCGCGTTGTACTTGTCCACTTGGTCGGTCTCGTCGCTGCGGTTGACGATCACGCCGCCCAAGCGCACGTTGTAGTTTTTCGACTTGGCACCAATGGCTTGCACGATGCGATTCATGGCGAAGATGGAGTCAAAGTCGTTGGCGGTGACGATCAAGGCGCGGTCGGCGTGTTGCAGGGGGGCTGCAAAACCACCGCACACCACATCGCCCAGCACATCGAAGATGACCACGTCGGTGTCTTCCAGCAAATGGTGCTCTTTCAAGAGCTTGACGGTTTGTCCCACCACATAGCCGCCGCAGCCGGTGCCAGCGGGCGGGCCACCGGCCTCGACGCACATCACACCGTTGTAGCCTTGAAACACAAAGTCTTCTACGCGCAGCTCTTCGGCATGAAAGTCCACGGTTTCGAGCACATCAATCACCGTGGGCAGCATTTTTTTGGTGAGGGTGAACGTGCTGTCGTGCTTGGGGTCACAACCGATTTGCAGCACCCGCTTACCCAGTCTGGAAAAAGCGGCCGACAGGTTAGAGGATGTGGTGCTCTTGCCAATGCCGCCTTTGCCATAAATGGCAAAGACTTTGGCATTGCCGATCTTGACGCTGGGGTCGAGCTGCACTTGCACGCTGCCCTCGCCGTCGGGGCGGCCGCCGCGCTTGATTTGGTTGACGGGGATGGTGGCGGTTTCAATCATGCGGGGGCTCCTTCTTGTATGCCTTCCAGGCGGTCTTCCAGCTCTTCGCCAGCACGGCGCAGGGCTTGTAGTGTTTCGGCATCGGGTTGCCAGTAATTGCGTTCAAACGCTTCGATCAAGCGGTTGGCCACCCGCGCCGAAGCGGTGGGGTTGAGCTTGGCCAAGCGCTCGCGCATTTGCGGATCGAGCATGAAGGTCTCGGTGAGTTGTTTGTAGACCCAAGGCTGGACTTGCCCGGTGGTGGCCGACCAACCCATGGCGTTGGTGACATGGACTTCAATTTGGCGCACGCCTTCGTAGCCCGACTCCAACATGCCCTCGTACCACTTCGGGTTGAGCATGCGGGTGCGGGTCTCCAAGGCCACTTGTTCACGCAAGGAGCGCACGGTGCCGTCGCCTTTTGTTTGGTCGCCGATGTAGACCGGTGGGGTTTTGCCGCCTTTGGCCACTTTGACCGCTTGGGTGATGCCGCCCAGGGTGTCAAAGTAGTTGTCTACCGTGGTCACACCCAATTCGAGGGACTCTAAATTTTGGTAGGTCAGCTCAACATGGCTGAGCACGCTTTGCATCAAGGCGGTGCGCGCTTCGGCGCGGCCGTTGCGGCCGTAGGCAAAACCTTTGCGGCGGGTGTAGGTTTCGGCCAGTTCGCCCTCGTCGGTCCACTGGCTGCTTTCAACCAGGTTGTTGACGTTGGAGCCATAAGCCCCTTCGGCATTGCCATACACCCGCAGGGCGGCGATCTCCAAGGTACAGCCGTGCTCTTGTTGGTAGGCCAAGGCATGGCGACGGATGGGGTTCATGTCCAAGGGCTCGTCTTCGGCGGCTGCGGCCAGGTAGGCGGCTTCGGCGAGCAAGCGAATTTGCAGCGGCATCAGGTCGCGGAAGATGCCCGACAAGGTGATCACCACATCCACCCGGGGGCGGCCCAGCTCGCTCAAAGGGATCAAGGTGGCCCCGGCGATGCGGCCATAGCTGTCAAAGCGCGGCAAGGCGCCCATCAAAGCCAGGGCTTGGCCTATCGGTGCGCCTTCGCTCTTCAAGTTGTCGCTGCCCCACAACACCATGGCGATGGAGGCGGGCAAGGCGTTGCCGTCTTCGATGTAACGGTCCAACAGGCGCTGGGCTTGTTTGGCGCCGTCTTTGACCGCAAATGCGCTGGGGATGCGAAACGGGTCAAAGCCATGCAGGTTGCGACCGGTGGGCAGCACCTCGGGGGTGCGCAGCACGTCGCCACCTGGGGCGGGGCGCACATAGTGGCCGTCCAGGGCCCGCAAAATGGCGGTGACTTCGGTTTCGCTGGCCATCAGGTGGTTGGCTTCGATCAGCTTTTTCACCATGGCCAGGGGGACTTCTTCGTGCGGCAGTTGCGACAGCTGCAATATTTTTTCGGCGCTGTGGCCTTTGACCAAGGCTTGGGCAGATTCGCGGCTCAGGGTTTGGCCGTGACCGGCATCGGCCATTGAAACCAACAAATCCATGCGCTCGGCCTCGGAGGGCGCGCGCCCGGCCACATGCAGGCCGTGGGGAATGAGGGTGTATTCCAGCTCCAACAATTGTTCGGCCAGCACCGCCACGCGGGCGTCGATGGCTTCAGGGGTGTCTTGGTTCCACAAGGGCTCGGCGTCGGCCAAATCCAGCTCTGCGGCTTGCGATTGCAGCATCAGCGCCAACTCGGGCCGCTCGGACGCGCCGGGCTCCAGGCCGCGCCAGCGGTCGATGGAGGATTTGAGTTCGGTCAAGCCTTTGTACAAACCCGCTTGTGAAACGGGAGGGGTGAGGTAGGAGATCAAGGTGGCGCCACTGCGGCGCTTGGCAATCGCCCCTTCGGACGGGTTGTTGGAGGCGTACAGGTAGATGTTGGGCAGGTCGTGGATCAAGCGGTCGGGCCAGCAACTGCCCGACATGCCGGTTTGCTTGCCCGGCATGAACTCCAGCGCGCCGTGGGTGCCAAAGTGCAGCACGGCGTGGGCTTGAAAGTCTTCGCGCAAGTAGCGGTAAAAAGCCGAAAACGCATGGGTCGGGGCCAAGCCTTGCTGGAACAGCAAGCGCATCGGGTCGCCTTCGTAACCAAACGAGGGCTGCACGCACACCAGCACATTGCCCCACTGCTTGCCCAGCACAAAAATGGATTGGCCGTTGCTCAGCTGGCGCCCAGGTGCAGGGCCCCATTGGGCTTCGATCTCCTTGAGCCAGGTTTCGCGTTGCACATGGTCTTCGGCCGCGATCAGGTGGTGCACATTGGCGTCGGCGCCATACTGCGCGGCGTTGCCGTGCAACAGGCCTTCGCGCAAGGTGTCCACGCTGTCGGGCATGTCCACTTTGTAGCCCTGGGCCTTCATGGCGGCCAAGGTGTGGAAGATGGACTCGAACACGCTTAAGTAAGCGGCGCTGCCAATATTGCCAGCGTTGGGCGGGAAGTTGAACACCACCAGGGCGAGCTTGCGCTGGGCGCGCTCGCTGCGGCGCAAGGCCACCATTTTGCTCACGCGCGCGGCCAGCATGTTGGCGCGCTCGGGGCACGAGGCCATGTCTTGGGTGCGGTCTTGGTCGGTGAAGGTGCAGGCATGGTGGCAGCCGGTGCAGGTCACGCCGGCGTTGCCGGGTCGACCACCAAACACCATGGGTGCGATGGAGCCGTCCAACTCGGGAATGGCCACCATGATGGTGCTCTCCACCGGCAGCAGGCCACGCTCAGAGCCACCCCATTCGGTGAGGGTTTGGAACTCAACGGGTTGCGCGGCGATGTAGGGCACGTCGAGCTTGGCCAGCACTTCTTCGGCGGCTTTGGAGTCGTTGTAGGCAGGCCCGCCGACGAGTGAAAAACCGGTGAGCGAAATCAGCGCGTCGATGGTGGGGCGGCCGTTTTTGAAGAAGTATTCGTCGATGGCGGGTCGGCTGTCCAGGCCCGCAGAAAAGCAGGGCACGACGCGCAGACCGCGCGCTTCCAGGGCGGCGATCACACCGTCATAGTGCCCGGCATTGTTGGACAGCAAGTAGGAGCGCAGCACAAGCAGGCCCACCGTGCCTTTGACCGGGCCTTGGGCGGGGGCGGGCAACACACTGGCGTCTTCGCTGAAGCGGCCTTTGAGGCGTGGGTGGTAGACACCCATTTCGGGGTATTCGATGGGCGCTTGGGGCTTGAGCACGCCGCGCAGGTGTTTGCGCTCGCCATTGGCGCCGCGATCGACCACATGGCGCACCAGGTTGAGGATGTTCTCGTCAGAGCCGCCCAGCCAGTACTGCAAGGTCATGAAATAAGCGCGCACATCTTGCGCCGTGCCGGGGATGAAGCGCAGCATCTGGGGGATGCGGCGCAGCATCTTGAGTTGAGCAGCGCCACCGGTGCTGCTTTTTTCTTTTTTGCCACGCAGCTTTTTCAGCAAGGCCATGGGGCCGCTGGCGGGCTTGCCCATGTCAAAGTTGCCCAGCCGGGTCAGCTGCACCACCTCAGTGGCCGAGGCCATGCAAATCATGGCGTCGCAGTGGTCGCGCCGCTCGCGCAGGGCGGGCAGGATGGGTAAAAAGTGGTCTTCCAAAAACAACATGCCTGCCACCACGATGTGGGCCTGGGCAATGTCGGCTTTGCAGCGCTCGATGGCGGCTTCGTTGTTGGCAAATTCGGAGGCTGCGTGCAAGGACAGTTGCAGGCCGGGTATTTCGCGGGCCAAGCTGTGGCGCGCGCGCTCGGTGGCGCTGGCCAAATGGGTGTCCATGGTGACGATGGTCACCCGCACCGGTGTGGGGGTGGCCTTGACCCTGGGGTCAGCGGCTGAAATGGGCTTTGGCATCGTAGAGTGTCTCCACTGTGATGGTGACCAGCCCTTGTTCACGGGCATAGCGTTCGGTGTTGCGGCGGGCTTTGCCACGCACAAAAAATGGGATCTTGTTGAGCTCTTTTTCGGCGTCGGTGGTCCAACCGCCGGGTTCGCTGGCCGATGGGGTCGCGACAGAGGCGCTGGGTTTGTCGATGGTGATGGGCTCGGCGCTGGCCGCTGTGGCTGACAGCGTCGGGCTGGGCCGGGTCGAGCCCAGGTGTGAGGGCGCAGCGCCTTCTTTGAACTCAAAGTCTTCGCGGAACATGCCCAAGAGGTGCTCTTCCAGGCCCATCATCAGCGGGTGCACCCAGGTGTCAAACAGCACATTCGCCCCTTCAAAGCCCATTTGGGGCGCATAGCGGGCGGGGAAGTCTTGAACGTGGATGGGTGCTGAGATGACCGCGCAAGGAATGCCATGGCGTTTGGCAATGTGGCGCTCCATTTGGGTGCCCAAAATCAACTCGGGTTGGAGTTCGGTGATTTGTGTCTCGACCGCCAAGTAGTCGTCGCTGATCAGTGCCTCCACCCCGTAGAGCTTGGCCGCGTCGCGCACCTCGCGGGCAAATTCGCGGCTGTATGTGCCCAGGCCCACCACCTCAAAACCCATTTCTTGGCTGGCCACGCGGGCCGCGGCAATGGCGTGCGATGCGTCGCCAAACACATACACGCGTTTGCCGGTGAGGTAAGTGGAGTCGACCGAGCGTGCATACCAAGGGGCATGGGCGCGCTCTGGCGTGTCGATGTTGGCTGCCAAGCCGGCCAAGGCCTGCACCTCGGCGATGAAGTCGCGGGTGGCCCCCATGCCAATCGGCACGGTGCGGGTGAAAGGCTGTTGGTGTTGGCGCTGCAGCCACTGGGCTGTGGTGTTGGCGACTTCGGGGTAGAGCACCACGTTGAAGTCGGCCTCGCCCAAGCGGGCGATGTCGGCCACGCAGGCATTGAGGGGTGCTACTACATGCACTTGCACACCCAGGCTTTCGATCAAGCGGGTGATTTCAATCACGTCGTCGCGGTGGCGAAAACCCATGGCGGTGGGGCCCAAGATGTTGCAGCGTGCGGGCCGACTTCCGTCCAGCGGCGAACGCTGGGTGGTGGCGGTGGCCAAGCGGCGGGTGAGGTGATAAAAGGTTTCGGACGCGCCAAAATTTTCTTTGCGCTGGTAGGCGGGCAACTCCAAGGGCACCACCGGCACCGGCAGGTTCAACGCCAGGGCCAAGCCACCCGGGTCGTCTTGGATCAGCTCGGCGGTGCACGAGGACCCCACCAGCATGGCTTTGGGGGCAAAGCGTTCAAACGCGTCACGGGCAGCGGTTTTGAACAGCTCGGCGGTGTCGCCACCCAGGTCGCGGGCTTGGAAGGTGGTGTAGGTCACCGGTGGGCGGCGCGGTAAGCGCTCGATCATGGTGAACAACAAATCGGCATAGGTGTCGCCCTGTGGTGCGTGCAACACATAGTGCACATCGCGCATGGCAGTGGCGATGCGCATCGCCCCGATGTGGGGTGGGCCTTCGTAAGTCCAGAGGGTGAGTTGCATGGTGGCTTGCCTCAGGCGACCAGCTTCAAGCGGCGGGTTAAGGGGCGACTGAACAAACCGGCCAAGTCGCCCGCTTGCTCGTAGCCCTGGATGGGGGTGAACACCAGTTCAATGGCCCATTTGGTGGTCAGGCCTTTGGCCTCGAGTGGGTTGGCCAGACCCAAGCCACACACCACCATGTCGGGCTGGTCGGCCAGGCAGCGGTCGAGTTGCTTTTCCACGTCTTGGCCTTCGCTCAAGCGGGTGCCAGCGGGCAACCAAGCCAGCTCAGCGGCCATGTGGTTGCGGTGCAAATAAGGGGTACCGACCTCGACCAATTCCATGCCCAACTCGCGGTGCAGAAAACGCGCCAGCGGGATTTCGAGTTGTGAGTCGGGGAAAAAGAATATGCGTTTGCCTTGTAGCAGGGTGCGCTGGCGCGACAAGGCTTGCTCGGCGCGTTGGCGCGGTGCGCGGGTGGTTTGCTCAAACAGCGCGGGGCTCACACCAAAAGCCGTGGCAGCGGCTTGCAACCAAGCGGTGGTGCCCTCGGCACCCAGCGGGAAGGGTGCACCCAGGTGAACGGCACCGCGCGACTCGAGGGCACGGGCGGTATCGGCTAAAAAGGGTTGGGCCAGCAAAAAGCGGGTGCCTGGACCGACGACGGGCAACTGGGTGCTGCGCCGGGGCGGGAAAAAGTCCACCGGCACACCCATGGTCTTGAGCAATTGGCCGAGCTGGTCTTCCACCACATCGGCCAAGGTGCCCACCACCAACAAGCGCGCTGCGCCGTCGCTGCTTTGTGGCAGGGTGGGTGCCAGCGAGGCCAGGCAAGCATCTTCGCCTTGGGTGAAGGTGGTTTCGATGCCGCTGCCCGAGTAGTTGAGCACCCGCACCGAGGGCAAGTATTGGCGGGTCAGGCGTTCGGCGGCGCGCGACAAATCGAGCTTGATGACTTCTGAGGGGCAGGAGCCGACCAAGAACAGCAGCTTGATGTCGGGGCGGCGTTGCAGCAGTTGGCCCACCACTTTGTCGAGTTCATCGTTGCAGTCGGCCAAGCCGGCCAAGTCGCGCTCGTCGATGATGGCGGTGCCAAAGCGCGGCTCGGCAAAAATCATCACGCCAGCTGCCGATTGGATGAGGTGGGCGCAAGTGCGTGAGCCGACCACCAAAAAGAAAGCGTCTTGAATTTTGCGGTGCAGCCAAATGATGCCGGTCAGGCCGCAAAACACCTCGCGCTGGCCGCGCTCGATCAGCACCGGCGCATCTTGGCAGCCGGTGGCGTTGTCGCTGCGAATGGGGATCACGCTGCTCATGCGGCTGCCCCTGCGCCGACCATGCCAGCACCACTGAAGTTTTGTTTTTCACGCGCTTGTTGCAAGCGTGCAGCGCGCAGCTTCCAAATGAACTGCCCGGCGTTGATGCAATAGGTGAAGTAAGCCAACAAAGCCACGCCCAGTTGCTGCTGCAAGCTCATGTTTTGGTGATACCAACCAAACAAGTACAAGGTGTGCAGCGCCAGCACCAACATGCTGAAGATGTCTTCCCACAAAAAGGCCGGGGCAAACAGGTATTGGCCAAACACCACTTTCTCCCAGATGCAACCGGTGATCATGATGGTGTACAGCGTGAGGGTTTTGACCACCACCGACCACAAGGCCCATTGCTCGCCCTCACCGGTGGCCATGCAACGCAGCACCAGCACCAGACTGACCAAGAACACCAAAAACTGAATCGGTGCCAATACCCCTTGAACCAGCGTCCAGGCCGTGGCATCGCGGCGCAGGCGCTGCTCCGGCGTGTAAAGGGCGGGTGGTATTGCCTTGGCGGCAGAACCGGGGTGTGACATGCTTGACCTTGTGACCAATTCGTATGAGGTCACTTTAGGCAATGAATGCGCATCTGTCAATTAGAGTTGACGGTATATTTAGTTGACACTTATAGGGTTTTCACTATGTATATGTCATGGGAAATATAAAGACACTGTGCCCTGGGGTCTGCCGATGTCTAAACCGGTTGACATCCAGTAACTTTTGGACAGGGTCCAGGCCGAGCCTGCGTGTGGGGGTTTGGCTGCTGGGCGCGCATTGAGAGGGGGACAGGGCGTGGATCGAGAACAGACGGTGGCCATCGTTCCAGCCATCACCGAATGGGTGTTGGACAGGTTGATGAGCGAGCACCAACAATTTGTGCAACAGCAAGACGTTGCCTTGCGCGGCCATGCGGTTCAATTGGCTTTGGCTTGTTTGCATGGGCGTGAGCAAACGCGCGCGTGTTTTCAGGCTTGGCTGGCCCAGGGCATGGCCTTGGACACTTTATATCTTCAAGTGCTGGCCCCGGCGGCCAGTTTGGTGGGCCAATGGTGGCAAGCCGACAGCGTTGATTTTGCCCATTGCACCGTGGGCTACAGCCATTTGCAGGACTTGTTGGTGGAGTTCAGCCCACAGTTTTTGGCCCAGTCCAGCGGTTATGCCGTCCCGGCGGGCCAACGCGCCTTGATGATGGGCCAACCCAATGCACAGCATGCTTTGGGTTTATTGATGCTGGCGGAGTTTTTCCGCCGCGATGGTTGGAGCGTGACCAGCGCCTCCAAAATGGGCCGCTTTGAAGCGCTGTCCACCATTGGCAACGAGGCTTTTGACCTGGTGGCCATTTCGGTCAGCACCCAGCGCGAACTCCCTGCGCTCACCAAGCACATTGCCCAATTGCGCGAGCGCTCTTTGAACCCGCGCGTGGTGATCATGGTGGGCGGACCCATGTTGGCCCAAGACCCCCATTTGGTGGCCACCTTGGGGGCAGATTTCTCCAGTGGAACGGCCGATCAGGCCTTGCGTGACGCCGCCCAACAAGTGCGCATGCGCAGGCAGCGGCAGGTGAATCAGGCCCGTGCCAGAGGCGTTTCGCGTGGGTAACCCTCGTAATTACAGGCTATTTGCCCTAGACGAAGGTTGGACGGTGTTACATTCCGCATCGAAACGCCCTGTGGACGCTGAGGTGTGACAAGCCAGGCAGACATCTGTGAGGCTCATGATTTAAGGTTTATGCAAATTTCGTCTCTTTCACCGTTGGATATGGCTCAGCTGATTGGCGTCAGCGCGGACATTGCGTTGCTGTTGGACGAGGCGGGCGTGGTTCAAGAGGTGTCTATGTCGCGCAGCGACTGGGCCGCGCTCGATTGCCGAAGCTGGGTGGGGCGGCCCTGGTTGGACACCTTTGCTGAAGACAGCTTGCCCAAATTGCCTGAAATGTTGGCCGCCAAGGCCGGTGAGGCGTTGCGTTGGCGCCACATCAACCACACCTCGCAAATGCCGGGCGGCAGCGATGTGCCCTTGCAGTACGTGGCCGTGCCTTTGGTGGAGGAAGGCATGAGCTTGGTGTTGGGCCGCGACATGTTGGTGGTGGCCAGTTTGCAGCAGCGGTTGATGGACGCGCAACAATCCATGGAGCGCGACTACATGCGTTTGCGCCACATGGAGGCGCGCTACCGTATTTTGTTTGAAACCTCAGGCGAACCCGTGCTGGTGGTTGATGTGGCTTCGCAACGGGTGATGGAAGCCAACCCTGCGGCGCAAGCTTGGGTCAAGGACGCGGGCAAGCGCTTGGTCGGGCGTGAAGTCAATGAGTGTTTTGAGAGCCAGCACCGCGATGCACTGCAAGCCTTGCTGCGCATGGCCCAAGCCACCGGGCGGGCTGAAATTGGCCGCGCCCGGTTCATGGGCACGTCGCAAGACAGCGCCTTGTCGGTATCGGTCTTTCGCCAAGAGGGTGGTGCACAATTTTTGATCCGCCTGCTGCCCAATGCGGGTGCGTTGTCGGATGCCCAACCCGATGCGCAGGGTTGGTTCAGCGAAGCCATGGAGCGCTCACCCATGGGCTTGTTGGTCACCGACCGGCAAGGCTCGGTGGTGGCGGCCAATGCCGAACTGGTGTCGCTGGTGGGGGCCACTTCCTTGGCCCAGCTGCAAGGCCAAGCCATGGAGCGTTGGTTGAGCCGCGGCAGTGTCGATTGGGGGGTGTTGCAAACCAATATCCGCCAAACCGGTAGCGTGCGTGGTTTTGCCACAGAGCTGCGCACCATGGCTGGCACCCAAGTGGCGGTGGAGATTTCGGCCCTGACCCTGACCGGCCCGCAGGCCTTGTATGGCTTTTTTGTGCGCGACGTGGGCCGCCAACGCCTGCCTGACGCCCCCATTGAGTCGGGCATGGCGGGCTCAGTGGCCCAATTGGCCCAACTGGTGGGTCGCATGCCGATGAAAGACATTGTGGGTGAGACCAGCGACATGATCGAGCGCATGTGCATCCAAGCGGCGTTGCAACTGACCCACAACAACCGCGCTTCGGCGGCTGAAATGCTGGGTTTGTCGCGCCAAAGCCTGTATGTGAAGTTGCGCCGTTACGACATGGCGGGCAGCAGCGAGGCCGAGTAAGCCACCCCCCTTCGCACCAAAATGGTGTTTTCCGTCCGCGCGGCAGAAAAGGGGTGAAAGATCGAGAAGTGTCAGATATTTCTGACAAAATAATCGTAAACCTCAGTTGACAGTTGGAGTGGGTGGGCCAAAAATGCACCATGGCCCGTCCCTCCTTGTCCACCGTCGCTGAACTGCTCAAACCCATCACCTGGTTTCCGCCCATGTGGGCCTTTGCCTGCGGTGTGGTGTCTTCGGGCGAGGCGTTCTCTGGCCACTGGGGTTTGATCGTTTGGGGCGTTTTGTTGGCGGGTCCCTTGGTGTGTGCCAGCAGCCAAGCGGTGAATGACTGGTTTGACCGGCATGTCGACGCCATCAACGAGCCACAGCGGCCCATTCCTTCCGGCCGCATGCCAGGACGTTGGGGCTTGTACATCGCCTGGCTGTGGACCGGCTTGTCTTTGTTGTGGGCCATACCCTTGGGCACTTGGGGTTTTTTGGCCGCTGCCTTGGGCTTGGCCCTGGCCTGGGCCTACAGCGCGCCACCCTTGCGCCTGAAAGAAAACGGTTGGTGGGGCAATGCCGCTTGTGCGCTCAGCTACGAAGGCTTGGCCTGGGTCACGGGCGCTGCCGTGATGTTGGGTGAGCGCGTGCCGCCCACGCCGGTGTTGTGGTTGGCCTTGCTCTACAGCTTGGGTGCCCACGGCATCATGACCTTGAATGACTTCAAAGCGGTCGAGGGCGACCGCCAAATGGGCGTGAGATCTTTGCCGGTGCAACTGGGCGTGGATGGCGCCGCCCGGGTGGCATGTTGGGCCATGGTGCTGCCCCAAGTGGTGGTGGTGGGCTTGCTGATGCACTGGGGTCAAGTGGCCCACGCCTTGGCGGTGTTGGGGCTGATCTTGGGTCAACTGCCTTTGATGGGCGTGTTTGTGCGCCAGCCCGTGGCCAAGGCCTTGATGCTCAGTGGCTTTGGCGTGCCCTTGTTCGTCGCCGGCATGATGGTCAGCGCATGGGCATTGCGCTTGATGCCAGGGGGCGTGGCATGAGCGGGCATCCCTCTTTCGGTTGGTGGCAGGTGCTGCGCTTGGCCCTGGTGCAAGCGTGTTTGGGCTCGGTGGTGGTCATCACCACCTCGACGCTCAATCGCATCATGGTGGTCGAATTGATGATGCCCGCCTTGCTGCCGGGCCTGTTGGTGGGTTTGCACTACGCCGTGCAAATGGTGCGCCCGCGCATGGGCTTTGGGGCCGATCAAGGGCGACGTTGCACCCCTTGGATGGTCGGGGGTATGGGGGTGTTGTCTCTGGGCGGTTGTTTGGCCGCACAAGCCACCGTGACCATGGGCAGCGATCGGGGGCTGGGCGTGGCCTTGGCAGCAGTGGCGTTTGCCATGATTGGCGTGGGGGTCAGCGCGTGCGGCACCTCGTTGTTGGTGCTGTTGGCCAAGCGGGTGGACGACGATCGGCGTGCCCCTGCCGCCACCTTGGTGTGGGTGATGATGATCGTGGGCTTTGCTGTGACCGCGGTGGTGGTGGGCAAGCACTTGGACCCTTACACCCCCGAGCGCATGCTCAGCGTGGTGTGCACGGCTGCAGCCTTGGCATGGTTGATCGCATGTGCCTGCTTGTGGGGTTTGGAGGGACCTGCCGTCCCGGCAACGCAGCGTGGCGGTGCGCATGCCGCTGACACGGCTGCGGCCCACCCAGCGGCGCAACTGTCTGGCGACCCGCTGAGCCCAGGTCAGGGCGCTGCGTCGGTGCGATTTCGGCAGGCCTTGGCCCAGGTATTGGACGAGCCCGCAGCCCGCAGATTCACCGTCTTTGTGTTTCTTTCCATGCTGGCCTACAGCTCGCAAGACTTGATATTGGAGCCGTTTGCCGGCGCCGTTTTTGACATGACGCCGGGGCAGACCACCCAGTTGTCGGGCTTGCAGCATGGCGGCGTCTTGCTGGGCATGTTGTGTGTCGCGCTGGCGGGCAGCGGCTGGGCGCGTGGGCGTTGTGGCTCGGTACAAGCATGGATGGTGGGCGGGTGCTTGGCCTCGGCCCTGGCCATGGCCGGCTTATCGGTGGCGGCAGGGCTGGGTGGGTCATGGCCCTTGTTGGCCAATGTGTTCTTGCTGGGGGTGGCCAATGGGGCGTTTTCGATCGCCGCCATCACCACCATGATGCGCTTGGCCGCTGCCGCGAAAGATGGCCGTGAAGGCACACGCATGGGTTTGTGGGGCGCCTCACAAGCCATTGCATTTGGTTTGGGCGGCTTGCTCGGCACCGGCGCGAGCGATCTGGCGCGCTGGTGGCTGTCAGAGCCCGCGCCCGCTTACAGCTGGGTTTTTGGTATGGAAGCGCTGATGTTTGCTTGGTCCGCTTGGTGGGCGGTTCAGGTCGGGCGTGGCGCAGCAGTGCAAACGCGTAAAACGCAAACCGCCCCTTGGGCAATGGAAGGACAACAACCATGACACAAATGAGCTATGACGCCGTGGTGATTGGGGGCGGACCTGCAGGGGCCACCGCTGCCGATGATTTGGCCCGCAAGGGTTGGCGCGTGTTGCTGCTCGATCGGCAAGGCCGCATCAAGCCGTGTGGGGGCGCTATACCACCGCGCTTGATCAAAGACTTTGATATTCCCGACAACTTGCTGGTGGCCAAGGCGCGTTCGGCGCGCATGATTTCGCCCAGCGACAACAAGGTCGATATTCCCATCGAGAACGGCTTTGTGGGCATGGTCGATCGCGACCAGTTTGATGAGTGGTTGCGCGAGCGCGCAGCGCAACATGGTGCAGTGCGCCAGCGCGGTGTGTTTGACAAATTCAGCCGCGACATGGATGGGGTGATGCGCGTGCACTTCACCTCCAAAGGCGCCAAGGGCGAAGAACACCAAGCCAGCGTGCGTGCGCGCACCGTGATTGGGGCCGATGGCGCGCGCTCGGAAGTGGCGCGCCAGTCCATCGAGGGTGCGGAAAAAACCAAATACGTTTTCGCCTACCACGAGATCATCCAAGCGCCGCAGAACGCGCCCGACCACGACCCCACGCGCTGTGACGTGTATTACCGGGGCAGCTTGTCACCTGACTTTTACGGTTGGGTGTTCCCGCACGGCAACACCGTCAGTGTGGGCACGGGCAGTGCCGACAAAGGGTTTTCATTGCGCAGTGCGGTGGGCCGTTTGCGCGAGACCGCAGGCTTGGGCGATTCCGCCACATTGCGCCGCGAGGGTGCGCCGCTGCCGATGAAACCCCTGCCGCGCTGGGACAACGGCCGCGACGTGGTGGTGGTGGGCGACGCCGCGGGCGTGGTGGCCCCGTCGTCTGGCGAGGGCATTTACTACGCCATGGCCTGCGCGCGCATGGCGGCCGATAAAGTGCATTTGTTTTTGCAAGAAGGCAACCCCGAGGTGCTCAAGCTGGTGCGCAAGCAGTTCATGCGCGAGCATGGCAAGGTGTTTTGGGTGCTGGGCATCATGCAGTACTTTTGGTACAGCAGCGACAAGCGGCGCGAGAAGTTTGTCAAAATCTGCGAAGATAAAGACGTGCAACAACTCACCTTCGAGTCCTATATGAACAAAGTGCTGGTGCGCAAAAAGCCCATGGCCCATGTGCGCATCTTCTTCAAAGACCTGGCGCACTTGTTTGGCATGGCCAAAACCGGATGACCCCACGCACTTGGCCCAGCCTGTATCTGGCGATTGCCATCAGCTTTGCGGTGGCTGGCTTGGGCGGTTCCCTGACCGATCTGGGCCCGTGGTACCAGCAACTTGAAAAACCCGCCTGGAAACCGCCCGACGCGGCTTTCGGCGTGATTTGGTCGACGATTTTCACGTTGTGCGCGTTCAGCGCTTGGTGGGCTTGGCATGCCTGTACCCATGCGCGCCAACGCTGGACCTTGCTGGCGCTGTTTGCCACCAATGCCGCCCTCAATGTGCTGTGGAGCACGCTCTACTTCCAATGGCACCGGCTCGATTGGGCCCTGGTGGAATTGGTTTTTTTGTGGCTGTCGATTGCCGCCTTGATGTGGCATGTGCGCGGCCATGCCCGGGCCTCGGCCTGGATGTTGCTGCCTTACTTGGTGTGGGTGAGCGCCGCCGGGGTGCTCAATTGGGATACCTGGCGGCTGAACCCACTAGCCCATGCGTGGCAGCCCCAAAGCACCCTCAACGCTGCTGATAACCCACCCGTTTCCATTCCACCCGCTTCCAGCCCCGCTGCGTCCAGCGCAGGGGATGCCCCGCCCGCGCTCAACGCCCCCCGGTAACGGTCGGCTCAACCCTGCTCAAATTCGGACACGGGCAAACCCCTAGGCGCTTGAGCGACAATATCTCCCACTGGCGCTAGAGGCCCCTGTCAACCCGACCGGTGGCCCCAAGCGTTATCAAGTTTCACAACTCTGGAGAAAACCATGACCAACCGCCGCGAATTCATCGTTCAACTCAGCCTGGGCACCGGTGCCTTGGCCGCCACCCAAGCCATGGCCGCTGGCCCCATGCTGGCCGAAAGCGACGCGCAGGCCACCGCTTTGGGCTACAAAGCCGACGCCACCAAGACCGACGTCAAAAAGTTCCCCAAGTATGCCGCTGGTCAAGCTTGCAAAAACTGCCAGCTGTACCAAGGCAAGGCCACCGACGCCGCTGGCGGTTGCCCCTTGTTTGCTGGCAAGCAAGTGGCTGGCCCGGGCTGGTGCAGCGCCTACGCCAAAAAGGCCTGATCAGACCTGCGCGAGCCCCGAAGGCTTGCAACAAATCTGTCAGCGCCTAGGCGCTTCAGCAAAAAAGCCCCTTTGGGGCTTTTTTTTCGCCCGGCTCCGCCCCTGACCAGCCCCGACTCCAGCGGCAATGGCGTTCAGGTCCCGAATCTGGGCTGGGACTCAAGTTGTGTCGCAGGCCATCCAGCGCAGCAGGTGGTGCGCCACTTCGGCCGGGTTTTCTTCATGGGCCAAGTGGCCCAAGCCCGCAGCCTGGGCGCTGGTGCTGCCAGGAATGCGCTGCAAGGCCTCTTGGGCCAGGGCAGGGGGAATGGTTTGGTCGACCTGGCCAATGTGCAGGTGCACTTGGGCCGGCAGATCAGGCAGGCGTTTGGCCAAGGGCTCCAGGTTCCAAGCGGCCATCATGGCCAGCACACCGCGCACATGGCGGGCGTTGCGCAACAACACCCCATAGTGCGCTGCCGCCTCGGGGCTCAGGCGTGAACCGGTGCTGTCGAGCAAGCGCTGCAACACCCCATCGCGCCCGCCTTGCTGGGCCATCAACCAGCCCGACAAGGGGTTGAGCGCCATCAATTTGGCGCTGGGCGAAAACAACACCCCGGCCCAGCCGGGCAAGGGCAGCCAGGCCGGGTTCAGGCCCACCAGCACCGGGCGCGCTTGGGTCAGGGGCAGGCGCTCTTGCAGCAGCATTTGGGCGGCCACGGCGGCACCGGCCGAATGGCCCACCAAGCCTTGCAAGGGCAAGCCCAAGGCCTGCACCAGTGCCGCCACTCCGGCAGCCATGCCCGGCAACGACATGCCTGACCCGGGCGCTTGTTCGGTGAAGGCGTGGCCGGGCAGGTCGGGGCAAATCAAGGTGTGGTGCGGCATCAGCAAGGGGGCCAGGGCGTGCCAAGTGTGGGTCGATGCCCCGGTGCCGTGCAGCATCAGCAGCGCTGGGCCTTGGCCCATCACTTGCACATGCCAGCGCAGGCCAGCGGCCTGGATAAAGCGGCTGTGGGCACTGTGGGGCCACTGGGCGTGCAGGGCCTGCCAATCCAGTGCGGGGTACAAGCGGTCCAGCATCGCGGCGGGGTGTGGCTCAGGCGGTGGCCGGGGCCACCAAGGATTGCATGACAGCGGCCATCCGTTGGGCCTGGGCATGTGGCATGGGCAGGTAGCGTGCGCCCATGGCCTGGGCCAATTGCTGGGCTTTGGCGTCGGGTTGGGTGGAGGTGTCCAGCCACACCGACGCGCAGGCCAAGCTGCGCCAGGCTTGGGCCCAGGCCAGGGCGTCGGTCATGGCCGATTCACGACCGCCCAGGCCTTGCAAATTGACATTGGCGCGCCCATCACACAGCACCACCAACAAGGGGGTGACACCCAAGCGCATCTGGGATTGGGCTTGTTCTTGGCACAGCTTCAAGGCGGTGGCCAAGGGCGTGCCCCCGCCACCGGGCAGGCCACCCAAGGCGCGCTTGGCGCGCACCAGCGAGCGGGTGGGGGGCAGCAGCACTTCGGCTTTGGTGCCTCTGAAGGCGATCACGCAGACCTGGTCGCGCCGGGCGTAGGACTGCTGCAGCATCAACTCGACCGCGCCCTTGGCTTCGGCCAATCGGGCCAAAGCCGCCGAGCCCGAGGCATCGACCGCAAAAATCATGCAGCTGGATTGTTTTTGTTGAAAGCGGTGGATGTGAAAGTCTTCGCTGCGCACCGCGATGCGCCCACCGCCGGGCGGGGGCGGGCGCAGTTTTTGGCGTGGTGCGGCCGCGCGCAAGGTGGCCAGCACATGCAAGCGCGCACCATGGCCGGGGGAACCCGGGCGCGGCGCGAGCGGCCTGCCACGTTGGCGCGAGCGTTGTGCCGCCCCGCTGCCTCCCGCGCTGCGTGCGCCTTTGGGCGCGTTGGCGCCCAACACCATGCGATCCAGGAGGTTGGGGGGGATGCTGGCCAAGGCCGCGGCCAACACCAGCTCTTGCATCTCTTGGGCGCTGGGTGGGGCGGGCGTGTCCTCGGGGGCGTCGTCGCTGTGGTCCTCGGGTGGCGGCTCAGGGGGCGGCACATCGTCCGGGGGCGGGGCCTCGGCTTCGCTGGGGGGAGGCGGTTCGGGCTCCGCCGCATCCTCGGGCGGGGACGCCGGCAATTGGGTGGCGCGTGGGGCCAAGACCATGCGGGCGGCCCAAGCCACGTCTTCGTCGCTGACCTCGGTGTGCCCATGCCAAGCGGCCGAGGCGCAGGCCAGTCGGCAAGCTGCCAGCGAGGCGCGCAAAGAGCCCACCCCCAGCGCCAGCGCGGTGTGACACAGGGCTTGGGTTTGGTCGTCGCTCAAGTGGATGTGTGTCAAGCGCTCTCGGGCCGACAACAGGGCGAGGGGTATGGGTGGGGCATCGGACAAGCCCAGCGGGGGCGTGCTGTGGGGCGTTGCGATGTGGGCTTGCCGCATGGAGGCCACAGAGGTAGTCGCATAAGCAGAAGCAGAAGCAGTTGTGTTGTCGTGGTCGTGGTCGTGGTCGTTGGCCCAAGGCGAAGCGCCCACGGCGCTATGGCCCACGTCGGCCCAGGCCAGTTCGCTAAGGTCCAGCCACAGGGATAGGCGGTCGCACAAGGCGCTGGCCAAGGGGGGTTCGTCGTCAAGCGATTCATCCAGCGCCACCACGCCAAAGGCGCAGGATTGAGCGGCTTGGTTGCCCACGTGCAAGGCGTGCACCTCGCCACGGTCTTGCGCTTGGACCAGGCGCGCCAAGGTGTCGGCGCGCATGCGCTCGGCCATGGGCAGCACCACCCAATGCCCGTGGGCACGGCTGAGCAAGCCGGATTGGGCCACGGTGCTGCCACTGCGCAGGCTGGCCGACAGGTCCAAGCCGCCCATCAGCCGTTCGTCGTCCACATGGGTGGGGATGCGCACGCCGGGGCCGCCCACGGCCGCCATCTCGGCCAGCCAGCGGTCGCGCACCGGCCCGTGCGGGGCGCGCAACCACACGCCGCCCAGCAACACTGGGTCCAGGGCAAAAGCCCACAGGGCTTTGACCGCGTCGTGCCAGCGCTGCGCCCCGGGCGGGGCCACTGGCGCCGCCTCCCCCGAGGTCATGCCCCGAGCACCTCGGTCAGGGCTTTTTGCACCCGCGCGCCCGAGCCGGTGTCATCGAGCGGGTTGCGCCGCAGCCGATGGCGCAGTGCCAAGGGGGCCACGGCGCGCAAGTGCTCGGGCTTGACGGTGGTTTGCTTGTTCAAGGCCGCATACGCGCGGGTGGCGCGCAACAGGGTCAATTCGGCGCGCAGGCCGTCGGTGCCCAGTTGTTGGCACAGTTGGGCGCACAAGCGCAGCATGTCGTCGCTGACTTTGCTGCGCACCAGCAGTTCGCGGGCGCGCAAGATGCGCTCGCGCAGCGCCGCATTGGCCGGTTCCCATTGCTCGCGAAAGCCTTGGGGGTCGCGCTCAAAGGCGTCGCGCCGTTTGACCACCAGCACCCGCAGGTCCAGGTCTTGCGGGGTGCGCACTTCCACCGACAGACCAAAGCGGTCCAGCAACTGTGGGCGCAATTCGCCCTCTTCGGGGTTGCCGCTGCCGACCAACACAAAGCGCGCGGGGTGGCGCACGCTCAGGCCTTCGCGCTCGACCAGGTTTTCGCCGGACGCGGCCACGTCGATGAGCAAATCGACCAAGTGGTCTTCGAGCAGGTTGACCTCGTCGATGTACAAAAAGCCGCGGTGGGCCTGGGCCAGCAGGCCCGGTGAAAACGATTTGATGCCCTGCGTCAAGGCCTTCTCCAAATCGAGCGCGCCCACGACCCGGTCTTCGGTCGCACCCAGGGGCAGGTCGACCACAGGCACAGGGCGCGTGATGGCTTTGATTTTTTTGCCGGCTTTGAGGCTGGCGCATGCTTCGCAGCGGGCGTTTTTGTCTTTGGGGTCGCAGCCGTAAGCGCAGCCCTCAACCACTTGGATGGGGGGCAGCAAATCGGCCAGGGCACGCACGGCGGTGGACTTGCCGGTGCCGCGGTCGCCCAGGGCCAGGACACCGCCCACGCTGGGGTCGACAGCGACGATTTGGATCGCCAAGGTCATCTCTTCTTGTCCGACGATGGCTGAAAAAGGAAAAGGCAGGGCCATGGTGGTTGTGCCGCTGGGGCAATCAGTGGGGGTCAACACCGGCCAAGACAGCCTGCAAAGATGTCAACCCAAGTGGACAGTTTAATGGCTGATCGGCCCCGCGTCAGCCCTGAAAACCCCCACTGCAACGCCGGCGTCAGCCGGCCCCAGGCGCTGGGACAAACTCGGGTAAGCTTATGCACCCTTATTTCTTGTCCTGGGCCTGTGTTGATGGGCCCGTCCAAAGGAGATCTTCATGCTGATTGGCGTGCCTGCAGAAACCCTGCCAGGCGAAACCCGCGTGGCTGTGACGCCAGAGACGGTGAAAAAACTCAAGGCCGCTGGTCACTCCCTGCGCATCCAGTCGGGGGCCGGCGTGGCCGCCAGTGCCACCGATGAGGCGTTGGCCGCCGCTGGCGCCGAGATCACCGATGCCGCCCAGGCTTGGGCCTGCCCCCTGGTGCTCAAAGTGCGCCCGCCCAGCCCCGCTGAGTTGGCCCTGGTCCAGTCCGGTGCCACCTTGGTCGGCATGCTCAACCCGTTTGATGCTGAAGGCTTGCAACGCATGGCCACAGCGGGTTTGACCAGCTTTGCGTTAGAGGCCGCACCGCGCACCACCCGTGCGCAAAGCATGGATGTGTTGTCCTCGCAAGCCAATATTGCTGGCTACAAAGCGGTGATAGAAGCGGCCAACCAATACCAGCGCTTTTTCCCCATGCTGATGACCGCTGCAGGTACCGTCAAGGCCGCCCGCGTGGTCATCTTGGGCGTGGGCGTGGCGGGTTTGCAAGCGATCGCCACGGCCAAGCGTTTGGGCGCAGTGATCGAAGCCTCTGACGTGCGCCCCAGCGTGAAAGAGCAGGTCGAGTCCTTGGGCGCCAAGTTCATCGATGTGCCCTACGAAACCGCCGAAGAAAAAGAAGCCGCCGAAGGCGTGGGTGGCTATGCCCGCCCGATGCCGCAAAGCTGGCTGGACCGACAAAAAGCCGAGGTGGCCAAGCGCGTGGCTTTGGCCGATGTGGTGATTTCCACCGCCTTGATTCCGGGTCGCGCTGCGCCGGTGTTGATCACCGAAGACATGGTCAAGAGCATGAAGCCGGGCTCGGTCATCGTGGACTTGGCGGCGGGCAAAGGCGCCAATGGCGTGGGCGGCAACTGCCCGCTCACCGAGACCGACCAAACCGTGGTCAAGCATGGCGTGACCCTGGTGGGCGACACCAATTTGCCCGCGCGGGTGGCGGCAGACGCTTCCGCTTTGTATGCGCGCAATGTGCTGGACTTTTTAAAGCTCATTGTGAACAAAGAAGGTGTTTTGCACATCGACATGGAAGACGACATCGTGGCCGCGTGTTTGATGACACAAGGCGGCGAGGTCAAAAGGAAATAAGCATGGACCACACCGTCACCAACCTCATTATTTTTGTGCTGGCCATCTACGTGGGTTACCACGTGGTCTGGAACGTCACCCCCGCTTTGCACACGCCGCTGATGGCGGTGACCAATGCGGTCTCGGCCATCATCATCGTGGGCGCCATGCTGGCTGCAGCCCTCACCGTCACTCCGCTTGGCAAAACCATGGGCGTGCTGGCTGTGGCGCTGGCGGCTGTCAATGTGTTCGGTGGCTTTTTGGTCACGCGGCGCATGCTCGAGATGTTCAAGAAAAAAGCCCCCAAAGCAGGAGCTGACAAATGAGCATGAACCTCGTCGTCCTTTTGTATTTGGTGGCCAGCATCTGTTTCATTCAGGCGCTCAAAGGGCTGTCACACCCCACCACCTCGATTCGCGGCAACGTGTTTGGCATGAGTGGCATGGCGATTGCCGTAGTCACCACGGCGGTGCTGATCGTTAACTTGGCGGGTCATGCCGATGGCTTGGGCTGGGTGCTGCTCGGTTTGGTGATTGGCGGCGGCGCGGGTGCCATCATGGCGCAACGCGTTGAGATGACCAAGATGCCCGAGTTGGTCGCCTTCATGCACAGCATGATCGGCTTGGCAGCGGTGTTCATCGCCATCGCGGCGGTGGTTGAACCCGCCGCCTTTGGCATCGTGGCACAAGGCTTGGGCACGCTGGACATTCCCAACGGCAACCGCTTAGAGCTGTTCTTGGGTGCGGCGATTGGTGCCATCACCTTCAGCGGTTCGGTCATTGCGTTTGGGAAGCTGTCTGGCAAGTACAAGTTCCGTTTGTTCCAAGGCGCACCGGTGGTGTTTACCGGTCAGCACATGCTCAATTTGGTCATGGGCGTGGCCACAGTGGGTCTGGGCGTGTACTTCATGTTCACCGGCAACTGGGACGCTTTCCTCATCATGCTGGCGCTGTCGTTTGTGCTGGGCGTGCTCATCATCATCCCGATTGGCGGCGCAGATATGCCGGTGGTGGTGTCCATGCTCAACAGCTATTCCGGTTGGGCAGCAGCAGGCATTGGCTTCAGCTTGAACAACAGCATGTTGATCATTGCGGGTTCCTTGGTCGGTTCTTCGGGTGCGATCTTGTCTTACATCATGTGCAAGGCGATGAACCGCTCCTTCTTCAACGTCATCTTGGGTGGCTTTGGCGGCGAGGCGGGCACCGCAGCGGCTGGCAGTACCGAGCAGCGACCGGTGAAAAGCGGCAGCGCAGATGATGCTGCCTTTATTTTGGGCAATGCCGAAACCGTGGTCATCGTGCCCGGTTACGGTTTGGCCGTGGCCCGTGCCCAGCACGCGGTGAAAGAGTTGGCTGAAAAGCTGACCCACAAAGGCATCACCGTGAAATACGCCATCCACCCGGTGGCGGGCCGCATGCCTGGCCACATGAACGTTTTGCTGGCCGAGGCCGAAGTGCCTTACGACCAGGTGTTTGAGATGGAAGACATCAACGGCGAATTCGGCCAGGTTGATGTCGCCATCATCTTGGGCGCCAACGACGTGGTCAACCCTGCAGCCATGATCAAAGGTTCAGCGATTTACGGCATGCCGATTTTGGAGGCCTACAAAGCCAAAACCATCATCGTCAACAAACGCTCTATGGCTGCCGGTTACGCCGGTTTGGACAACGAACTCTTCTACATGGACAAAACCATGATGGTGTTTGGCGACGCCAAGAAGGTCGTTGAAGACATGGTCAAGGCGGTGGAGTGAGCGGGGCCTGCCCGCTGACCATCTGTTTGAAGACCTGAGCAAGACCTGCCCTATAGGCTGTTCAGGCTTGTCACCCTGATGACAAGGCCAAGGGTAAACATGCTAGCGATGACCGCTGGATGGTTCAAAGATGAACCACCCTGATCACTGGAGACATGAACATGCGAATCCCTCATCTTGTGAGCCTGACCTTGGGCGCCTTGTTGGCGGCCAGCACCTGGGCGCAACCGGCAGGCTATGCCGATTTGGCGGCATCTCAGGGGGCGGCCAATGCCACACCCGGGTTGCGCAAGTCGCCTGCACATGCCACGCCCAATCCCACCAACGAGGTCAGCCCGCAGATGCAGGCGATGATCGGCGCCCCCTACCCGCCACATTTCAACGCAGACCCCAAAAACGCGGCCGAGTGGAAAGAACTCATCAACCGCCGGGCTGCACTGGTGATCCAAGGCATTCCTGCCTTGAAGGAAAAGCTGGGTGTGAGTGTGAGTGCCACCCAAATGGGCGGCGTGAATGTGTTTGTGGTCACCCCGAACAAGCCCAACCCGAAAAACAAGCACCGTGTGTTGATGCACATCCATGGCGGTGGTTATGTGTTCGGCCCCGGCGAGTCGGCCCTGCCCGAGGCCATGTTGTTGGCCAGTTTTGGCGGCTACAAAGTGGTGTCGGTGGACTACCGCATGCCACCCGATCACCCGTATCCCGCCGCCATGGACGATTCGATGGCGGTGTGGAAGGCCTTGCTGAAAAAGCACCCCGCCAAAAACATGGCGGTGTTTGGCACGTCCACCGGTGGCGCCATGACCTTGGCCCTGGTGCTGCGCGCCAAGGCTGAAAAAGTGGCCCTGCCGGCCGCCATTGCACCGGGTACGCCATGGTCAGATATCGCCAAAATCGGCGACACCTATGAGACCAATGAATGGGTGGACAACGTGCTGGTGACTTGGGATGGTTGGTTGGGTCGTGCGGCCTTGTTGTATGCGGCTGGCAAAGACTTGAAAGACCCCCAGTTGTCGCCCATTTATGGCGACTTTTCAAACTTTCCACCCACCATCTTGACCTCGGGCACACGTGATTTGTTCTTGTCCAACACCGTGCGTACCCACCGCAAATTGCGCCGCGCCGGCGTGCGCGCCGACTTGCATGTGTACGAGGGCCAGTCCCATGCGCAATATGGCTTCAATGCCGATGCGCCCGAGACCAAAGAGGCGTTCACTGAAATTGCCCACTTTTTTGACCAGCATCTGCGCAAATAAAGCAGGCCGTGCGCAACTTACCGTTTTTTTTGTGCGGGGGTTGATGGTTTTTTGCCCGCCGAGGCAGGGGGGCTGACCATGGCACGCTTGGCCATCATGAGCGCCATGCACGAGGAGTTGGCCGCCTTGCTCGAGCGCTTGCGCGACAACCACGACCGACCGCTGGAGCACCGCGCGGGGTCGTTGCGCGCGGAGCGCGAGGCTCCGGTACAGCGCATGCCCATGGTGCAGGTGGCGGGGCGTCAGTTTTGGCAAACCCAGTGGCAAGGCCATGAGGTGGTGCTGGTGTTGTCGCGCATTGGCAAGGTGGCTGCGGCCACCACGGCCAGTGTGTTGATCGAGCGCTTTGGGGTGGACCGCATCATCTTCAGCGGCGTGGCTGGGGGTCTGGCCGATGGGGTGGGTGTGGGCGATGTGGTCGTGGCCAGCGCTTGCTTGCAGCACGACATGGACGCCTCGCCTTTGTTTGCGCGCCACCAAGTGCCCTTGTATGGTTTGGACCGTTTTGTCTGCGATGCCCGCATGTCTGCCCTGCTGGTGCAAGCCGCTAGCGATGTGTTGCGCCAAGCGCCTACGCATGTGGGCACGGCGGTGGCCGAACGCTGGGGTTTGGGCCGCGCCCGGGTGCACCAGGGTTTGGTGGTCAGTGGCGACCGCTTTGTCTCCAGCAACCATGAAAGCTTGGCTTTGCGCCAGGATTTGCCCCAGGCCTTGGCGGTGGAGATGGAGTGCGCGGCGGTGGCCCAGGTGTGCCATGACTTTGGCGTGCGTTTTGCCGCAGTGCGCACCATCTCTGACCGGGCCGACGCCAGTGCCGCCACCGACTTCAACCGTTTTCTCACCGAGGTGGCCAGCCCTTACAGCGCCGCCATCGTCACCCAATGCGTGGCCTTGATGTGATGCGTTGTTTCTGAGCCGGGGTTGGTTCAGGGTGGGTTGGGTTTGACGCAGCGAAAGCCGATGTAAACCACCCGCGTATCGCGCGGTTTGGTGGCCACATCGTCGGCCACTTGGCGCTCAGGCCCGTACCACCATGAACCGCCACGGGTGATGCGTTCGTTGCCTGTTCCGCCGTCGACCCATTCCCACACATTGCCGCCCATGTCGTACAAGCCGTTGACGCCAGGCGGGGTGGTCATCACCGGCACATGGCCCACGCCCCGCGTCAAGCTGCCGCTGGGCGCCGTGCCTTTCAGGTTGGCGCATGGGCCCAGACAATGGCTGCCTTTGGCGCTGGCACCCAAGGGGTAGGGATAGCGTTGGCCACGCACCCAGCCTGGCGCAGGCGCTGGGCGTTGCTCCAGGTAAGCGGCCGAGGTCCATTCGGCATCGGTGGGCAATCGCTTGCCACTGTGGCGGCAAATGGTTTGGGCTTCGTCAAAGTCCAGGTGGACCGCCGGCTCGTCGTCGCGTGCAGCAACGCCATACGGCGAACGCCACGTCCACCCTGGCTTGTGCGTCCAGCCCGACTCAAACACCGTGCCACCACCGGCCCTTTCAGCGTGGCTCACAAAGCCGGTGGCGCTGGCAAAAGCTTTGACTTGGCCGATGGTGACCTCGTGGGCATCCCACTGCAAGGGGCCCACCAGCATGGTGTGGCCGACAGGATGGGCGGCACCCATGGTGCTGCCCATGCACGCCACAGCTGCCCACAGGCAAGCCGTGGCCCGCCAGCGTTTCAATCGGCGGCCATGGTCATGAGGGTGCCCATGAAGGCCACCGAGCCAGGCACCATCCAGGGGCTTTGCGGCGTGCGCTCTTGGTTTTCGGTGGCCGGTTGCAGGTCCTGGCCCAGGCGTGGGCGGCGTGCATCGAGCACCCGAAGGGTGCCCCACTCTTGTTGCAATTGGCGCGTCATCTCCATCAAGGGGCCATGGGCCACCCGTGAGGTCACTTTGTCGCCCCGTTGGCTCAGCAATGCTTGGACGGGCTGCAAGTTTTCTTGCGTCCATTGGCTTCTCCAGCGTTGAATGGCTTTTTGAGTGAGCCATTTTCCGGCATGCCGGGTCAGCCGCGGTGGGCAACCGACCAAGACCCAATGGATGGGTGCGCCATTGATGAGCAATGGCGTGATCTGTTGCTGGGCATGTGTTTTGTCGTCGATGTATACAAGCCAAGTTTCCATGAGGATCTCCTTCAGGTTTGAACGCTAGGGGTGGGGGAATCGGTGTGGCTGTTGCGCCGGGCGCGCCATCTGCCGGCCATCAAGACGCCTGCAATGGCCAAGGTGATCACAATGCCTTGCAGCCACAGAGAGGGCAAGGGCAGGGTAGCCAAATGGTCGGCCAGCAAGGGTTCGGCCAAGACCATCTTGGCGGCGGTGAAGGCCAACACAGCGGCACCCAATTGGATGATCACGGGCCAGCGCTCGACCAATCGCAAAACCAAAGAGCTGCCAAACACCACGATGGGCACGCTGATGAGCAGGCCCAGCACCACCAGGTCCATGGCACCGTGCGCGGCACCGGCCACGCCCAACACGTTGTCCACGCCCATCAAGGCGTCGGCGACCACAATGGTTTTCATGGCGCCCCAAAAGTGGGTGGGTCCAGTGGCGCCTTCGTGTTCACCGGGCTGCTCGCCCAGCAATTGGTAGGCGATCCACAGCAGGCCTAGGCCGCCCACCAGCATCAAGCCCGGAATTTGCAACAGCCAGACCACGCCCAGGGTCATGAGGCTGCGCACCACGATGGCCCCCACGGTGCCCCAAAAAATGGCTTTTCGTTGCAGTGCGGGGGGAAGGTTGCGCGCGGCCAGCGCAATCAAGATGGCGTTGTCGCCGGCCAAAACCAGGTCGATCAAGATGATGGCCAGCAACGCCGACCACCAAGGGGCAGAAAATAGTTCCACAGCAAACTCCACAATGACATCAATCACAGCCCGTGGAGGCGCGGAAAAACGAGACGATTGGGTACCCGATCGACGCTTCGCCGCACCCCAAGGGTGACGGATCGAAGGTCTTGCTCAGCTTGTATTGATGCTGTTGTGTGCCCAACAAACCGGAAGCAAAGCTTCGTATTGACGATTTGTTGATCCTGCTGTGTCAACCTTCAAGGCTGTCAGCAGAATGGAGCTACTCCCCATCGAGTGGGGGGATTAAACCTGGGATTGAAAACCCCCGGTATTTTTGTGGGATTTGTGGGCTTGAACGGGGGACGCAGGGGCGTTGGGAACTACTGCAACCAACCGCGTTTGCGGAAATACCACATGGGCACGATGGCGCTGGCCAGCATCAACGCCAGGGCATAGGGGTAGCCCCATGCCAGTTTGAGTTCGGGCATGAACTCAAAGTTCATGCCGTAAATGCTGGCGATCAATGTGGGTGGCAACAAGGCCACACTGGCCACCGAGAAAATTTTGATGATCTTGTTTTGGTTGATGTTGATGAAACCGACGGTGGCGTCCATCAAAAAGTTGATCTTGTCAAACAAAAAGGCGGTGTGGCTGTCCAGCGACTCGATGTCGCGCAGAATTTGGCGCGCTTCTTCAAATTGCTCGGCATTGAGCATCTTGGCGCGCATCATGAAGCTCACGGCGCGGCGGGTGTCCATCACATTGCGCCGGATGCGCCCGTTCAAGTCTTCCTGGCGGGCGATGGCACCCAGCACCTCGCCGGCCAAAGCGTCGGTGACAACCTCTGAGAGCACCAATTTGCTGGCCTTTTCCAGTTCGTCGTAAATCCCCTCCAACGTGTCAGCAGAGTATTCGGCGTCGGCATCAAACAGTTTGAGCAAGACATCTTTGTCGTCTTCGATCAAGCCAGGCGCCCGTCGTGCGCGCATGCGCAACAGGCGAAATACGGGCACGTCTTCGTCGTGGATGGAGAACAAAACGCCACGGCTTTTGAGCGACTCGTTTTGTTGGTTGATGATGAAAGCCACCCGCACAGTGCGGGGTTCGTCCTCGTGGGCGATCAAAAAGTCGCTTCGGATGTGCAGTTCACCGTTGTCTTCTTCATAAAAGCGCGCCGACTCTTCGATGTCTTCGTCCATCGCGTCTTCGGGGATGAGCACGCCAAAGTGCTGGTTGATCCAGCGTTTCTCTTCCAGGGTGGGGGACTCGAGGTCAACCCAAATGGGTTGAAACCGCGACAGTTCTTCCAAGGACTCGATTTCTTCTTGGAACAAGCGCCCGTTGGCAAGGGTAAAGATGTTGAGCATGGCAAAGGGTGGCGTCAGTCACCAGGTTTCGAAGGCATTGAGGGAGTGGCCGCTTTCGAACCTCTGGCAGCGCGGCCTGTGCAGGCCAGCCCGTTGCGCGAAGAAATCCGAAAGCTACCAACTGGGGCAGGTTTCCAAGGAGTTCGCTCCGTATTTGTACAGCTTTCCATTATGGCATCGAAGTGTGGAATTTTTTGACTTGGCAAGGCCATTTCAGGGCTGGATTTGTCACGCCGCAAAGCTTGTCCAATGGGCCCATATAAAAAGGGCATTTGAGGGCCCGGGAGGTTGCAAAACCGTTACGGCCGGTGCATAGTGGGGTTGTCTGAGCGCCCTGGATGCCTTGGCCTGCGGGGCCTCAGATCCATCAACTTGTAACCCAGGAGGCTCCATGAACTTGACGATCAGCGGTCACCATTTGGAAGTGACCCCGGCCCTGCGCAGTTATGTGACCCACAAGCTAGACCGCATCACCCGACACTTTGATCAGGTGGTGGATGTCAAAGTCTTGTTGACCGTGGAGAAGCAAA
>Ga0214919_10001804_pt1 | contig 34443 bp, 22 predicted proteins | sample LL1503_MetaG_FD_177994 | JGI IMG/M metagenome (GOLD analysis project Ga0214919, IMG submission 177994) | Freshwater microbial communities from Lake Lanier, Atlanta, Georgia, United States - LL-1503 | ecosystem: Environmental > Aquatic > Freshwater > Lake | place: USA: Georgia | collected...
TTTTTGGTAAAAATTAAAACTTAAAAAAACCAGCGGTATATTGATACAGCAAGTTTTTTTAAGTTTTAATTTTCCCTCAAAAATACTTTGCTACTGCGATCAATAGATTTTTAGTTTGGTATAAGCTTCTGCCAGATATTAACGCGGCAATAAGAACGGCAATAATGATTATTGCTATTGCCAGCTCAATGAAACTAAAGGCTTTTTTATTTTTTAAGTTTAACAGCAAGTTTATATCTTAAACTTAAATAAGAGAAGCTAGTTGCCTAGCTTTATAGTAACGGTGTCTTGCTTTTCACCATCATCAGCAGCAACTTTCTGCTCATAACTCTTAACATAACAAAGTGAATTTTTCTTATCTTCGCAATAATAAATCACGCCCTGTAAAGTGTAATTCTTACCAGAAGTTAATTTAGTTAATTTAACATTCTCATCTCTAATAGAACTCCAATCAAAACTTGCCACCAGATCAGCTTGCTTATCTTTTTTAAACTCTAATAAATTAATAAAACTTGGCCCTTTTTCATTAATTTTCCAACCGCCTTCTAAGCTAATTTTTACCGAAATTTCTTTATCTGCTGCCACAACTAAATTATCAGATTTTTGTAAATTTGGTAAATATTGCAAAAACCCTTCTTTAGATAATTTTAAAGGTGGCATCACCTCAAAAAGATCAACTTCCAAACCACCTCTATTTACCGATATGATGCGATTATTATTAGAGTCAGAAATATAAAATTGATTCAATATCGCAATAATTCCATTTGGCTCATTAAATTGAGTAGAAGATGCTGAACCAATATTGTCACCTCTTTCTCTTGCGCCAATAAAGTTATTAATTTTGCCAGAAGAGAACTCGTATCTTTTAACAGATTGACTAGCAGCATCTGTAATGTAAGCGCCAGTATCATCAACCATCAAGCCAGTAGGACGAGATAAAGAACCTGTTTCTTTGCCATTAGCTAAAGTTTCAATCTTTCCAGATTCTTTAAGAACTCGCAAAGATGAAAATTTTGAATCAACCAGATAAATATTTTCACCGTATACTGCTATATCTGAAATTTGTGACAAAGAATTATCGGGATATTCTCCATCCTCATTACCATCAGAGCCATTCCCAGCTAAAATAGAAACTTTCTTATCTTTAAGATTATAGGCTAATAATTGATGAGATCCAGAATTAGCAATGATAATATTTTTATGATCAGAAGAAAATTCAATGTCACTTGGATCAGCTAAATTAAAGTCTTCAGCATTAGTAGTTTTTTTGATGACATCACCTCTTTCACCAGATCCAATCAAAGTGGTAACTTTTTCAGTCTCAAAATTTATTTCTCTTAAAGCATTATTACCAGTATCTGCAATGTAAAGTTTACCGTCATTATATAACAAGCCTTTAGGATAATTAAAAGCAGCCTCATCAAAAGAACCGTCCTTAAAGCCACCAGATTCAGCACCAATTTTGAGAATTATTTCTCCAAGTAAATTGATAATTACAATATTATTTTTACCACTATTAGCAATAAAGATTGCCGGAACTTGACGAGATTTATAATTAAATAATTTGGCATATTCAAGCTTACTTGGAAAGCTTAAAACATTTGCTGTGACAGCATTTTCTTCAAGAAAAATTGGCAAAGCTTTATGGCTAATTTTATATTTAAATTCTGCAACAAGATCTTCTACATCAGTATCAATATTGGCAATTTCTTTTTCAGTAACATAGGTTTTTTCAATCGCACCATGAGCATTTATTAAAACTAAAGATGGTAATTTTTTTATCTCAAAATCATTGCCAATTTTAAGATTAATATCATTAACCACCGGATAAGTAATATTATTTTTTAGAATAGATTTGATAATTTCTTGAGATTCATTCTTGTTAGATGTATTGCCAGAATGTACCCCAATTACTGTAAGCTTGCTTCCATGTTGCAGCTCTAATCTTTTAATTTTTAAAATAGTAGATTCACAATCTACGCAATCATAACTCCAAAAATTCAACAAAATGACACGATTTTTTAGATCAGCATTTTTTAAAGGACGGGTAGTGTTAAACCATTCTTGGGTTTGCTTAGAAGAGATTTCAGTAATTACTTTACTAACATCCGATCTATGAAATGTAGCAGTAAAAAAAAGATAAGAGAATAAAGAATAAATACTATAAAAGATTACCAAAGTGGCAATTATGAGTAGAATAAAAGATTGATCTTTTTTATTGAGTTTCATTTGTGAGGATATTTTGCGGTAAAAATAATTTTGTACTTATGCAAACTTGTTTCTAGAACATCGGTTATGGCCATTCAACACAACCTGCAAGAGATCATGAAACAAATTCATGATGACGGCCAAGAAGGATTACAACTTGCGTCATCACGAACTTGTTTCAGGATCTTTAACTCGAGGTAGCTGACATGTAAACTAAGCTACATACTCACCTTTTCTGCTTCTTTTCTTACGAGTAATGTTTTCCTCGATTCTTCTTTTCTTCTCTTCAGAAGGTTTTTCATAAGCTTTTCTTCTTCTGGCTTCTTTGATAATACCCTCTTTCTGAGTTTTCTTTCTGAAAGTTCTGATGGCCATTTCTAAATTGCCTCTTCCGGTTATTGTAACTTGCATCTTTGATTTTACCCCCTTTGGTCCTAAAAAATTAAACTAATAAATTGTCATATTGAGCGAAACGAAATATCTCATTAGATCCTTCACTTCGTTCAGGATGACAGTTGTACAAAAACTATAAATTTGGATCAATCCAAGAAATATTTCCGTCTTTTCTGTGATAAACTACATTCAATCTTTTGTTTTTATTATTGATAAAAACAAGGGCTGGAAGATTTTGTAAATCCATTTGCATGATAGCCTCTTCAACGCTTAACTCTTCAATATTAGTTGTTTTTTCATCAACAACTTTCATTGAATCTAACTCGTCAGATTCTTCACTTTCCATTTCTTCAAAAACATTATAAGCAAGTGGAGGAAGTACATATTTCATAGCATCTAGAGCTTTATAATCAGGCTCTGATTGCTTAATTCCACCACCATGATGACGATAATTTTTAATTCTTGTTTTATATCTTCTAAGTTGTTTTACACATCTTTCAGCAGCTTCATTAAAACAACCGTAAACATCGCCTGCTTCAGCATCACTTTTAACATTAATACCACCTTTCACACCTTCATTAACAGTAATAACCACTTTAAAAGTTTGATTACTTTTTGAAAAATGAACTACAGCATTAACTGCTTTTTCAAAATATTTTTTTACTGATTTCGCAAGGTTTTCTTCAACATATTGTGTCAAAGCCTCACCAATTTCAATATTCGACCCAATTACTCTTATATCCATAAAATAAAATTAAATTTGATTCATAACAAATTGTAAAATTCCGCCACAATTGAAATATTCAACCTCATTGCTGGTATCAAGGCCACAAACCAATGTGACTTCTTCTTTAGAGCCATCAGATCTTGTAATAACACATTTTAAATCTTGTTTAGGCTTAATATTAGGATCAATTCCCAAGATATCAACAGTTTCATTTCCTACTAGCTTTAAAGTTTTGCGATCTTTTAAAGGCTTGAAAATTAAAGGCATAACACCCATGCCAATAAGATTCGAACGATGAATTCTTTCAAAACTTTCAGCAATTACCGCTTTAACTCCAAGTAAAAATGTCCCTTTAGCCGCCCAATCACGAGAAGATCCAGTTCCGTATTCTTTACCAGCAAAAATTATTAAAGGAGTTTGCTGCTCTTTGTAAAACATCGCTGCATCATAAATTGATGTAATCTTATTTTCTTTAGAATTCTTTTCAAAAATTTTAGCAAAACCACCCTCTTTACCTTCAAGAACTTCATTTTTAATGCGAATATTAGCAAAAGTTCCTCTCATCATAACTTCATGATTACCGCGTCTTGACCCATAAGAATTAAAATCTTCACGACTAACCAACTTATCTTTTAAGTAGTCAGCCGCAGGAGAATTAGAGGCGATATTTCCCGCTGGAGAAATATGATCTGTGGTAATTGAATCGCCAAATATACCCAAAATTTTAGCTGATTTAATTTCTGTAGAATTAGAGCGATGCAAATCGTCAAAAAAGTTAGGTAAACGAATGTAAGTACTATCTAAATTCCAAGCATAAGTGTCAGATTGCACAACGGAAATATCTTGCCAAGTCTTACCACCCTTGAATAAATCAGAATATTTTTTCTCAAAAACTTCTCTTTTGATATTCTCTCTAATCACATCATCAATCTCTTTTTTACTTGGCCAAATATCTTTTAGAAAAACTTTTTTCCCCTCATGATCCAAGCCGATTGGATCAGATACGATGTCAGATCTGATATTTCCAGCTAAAGCATAAGCCACAACCAAAGGCGGAGAAGCTAAATAGTTAGCCTTTACCAAAGGATGAACTCGACCTTCAAAATTACGATTTCCTGAAATTACCGAAGATACTAAAAGATTTTTCTCTTTTATCACTTTTTCAATTTTTGGATGAAGTGGACCAGAATTACCAATACAAGTTGTACAGCCATAGCCAACGACATTAAATCCAAGGGCATCCAAATAAACCTGCAAGCCAGATTTTTCTAAATATTCACTAACAACTTGCGATCCCGGAGCTAAAGAAGTTTTAACAAAACTTTTTACTTTTAAGCCCTTAGCAACTGCATTCTTAGCCAGTAAACCTGCTGCAATTAAAACCGAAGGATTAGAAGTGTTTGTACAAGAAGTTATAGCAGCAATTGCTACATCACCATCACCAAGGTCGGAATTGATTTCAGAAATTAAAGTTCGGTTTTTATCACTTGATCCACTAATTTCAGATAAGAATTTTTCAAAAGATTCATCAACTTGCGACAAAGAAACTCTATCTTGCGGTCTTTTTGGACCAGCTAAACTTGCTTCAACACCAGAAATATTAAACTCTACCACTTCACTAAATTCAGGCTCTAAAGCATGGTTTTCACAAAAAATATTTTGAGCTTTAGCATAAGCTTTCACTAACTTGATATTTTCTTGGCTTCTGCCTGTAAGATTCAAATAATTAATAGTTTCTTGATCTATTGGAAAAATACCGCAAGTTGCGCCATATTCAGGCGCCATATTAGCGATTGTGGCGCGATCAGCCAAAGAAAGATATTCCAAAGCTGGGCCAAAAAATTCCACAAATTTTCCAACCACGCCTTTTTTACGAAGAATATTTGTAACTGTTAAAACCAGATCTGTTGCAGTTATTCCTTCATTTAATTTTCCTGTAAGTTTAAAACCAATCACTTCTGGAATTAACATTGAAATTGGCTGACCAAGCATTGCTGCTTCAGCTTCAATTCCACCAACGCCCCAACCTAAAACTGCCAAACCATTAATCATGGTAGTGTGGCTGTCAGTTCCCACAACGGTGTCAGGATAAACAATAGTTTCACCTTTAATTTCTTTACTCCAAACCACTTGCGCTAAATTTTCTAAATTCACCTGATGGCAAATTCCAGTTCCGGGTGGCACAACTCGAAAGTTATTAAATGATTTTTGCGCCCATTTTAAAAACTCATATCTTTCATTATTGCGCTGCATTTCAAGAATAACATTTTTATCAAATGCTTGCTTGGATCCTGCAAAATCAACTTGCACCGAATGATCAATAACCAAATCAACTGGCACTAAAGGATTAATTTTTTTAGGATCTTTACCCATTCTTTTCATCGCATCACGCATTGCAGCTAAATCAACAACTGCAGGAACGCCTGTGAAATCTTGCATCAAAACTCGCGCTGGGGTGTAAGCAATTTCTATTCTTTTTTGAGGATCTTTTACTGAATCAATCAAGCTAGAAATATGATTTTCATTAACCACATCTCCATCAAAATTTCTGATTAAATTTTCAAGAAGGATTTTTAAACTGAATGGTAATTTTGAAATATCTTTTCCTAACTTAGAAGCGACTTCTTCAAGAGAGAAGAATTTATATTCTTTTTCTCCAACTTTAAGTGAAGACTTTTTTACGAATTCTTGAGTCATAAGTTTAATTAGAGTTTGTTGAAACGATTGTCCAGTTTGGATTGCTTATAGTTACATCTTTTTTGAATGTCCAAATATCGGTTAATTCAGCGATTTGATCTTTTCTTCCTTCAGTAATTTGACCATCTTTATCAATAACATAATTAATTTGTTGCGAAACAAATTTAATAGTTACCAAAGCTTCATTTCCAAGCATAGAAGCTGAAATAATTTCTGATTTTTCAATTGAAATTAAATTGCTAACCAAAGTTTGTGAAGCAGCTTTTCTTTGATTAATTGACCCTTCAAAACCAGCATAAATTTTCTCAGAAAGTAAAAATTTAAGAGTTTCTAAATCTGCGCCCGCAAAGGCTTTAATAACCATTTCAAAAGCAGATTTTGCACCATTTAAGAAAAATTCTGTTGAAATGTTGCAGGCTTTTATGGCTTTAAAGAAGTTATCTTTGGAATTTGGATCAAGGGAACTGGTGATTTTTTCATCAATTTTATTTTGCTCTTCATTTACCACTTTCATTTTATTCTGACCACCCATCATCTGATTATGTAAGCTTTCTAAAAGATGTTTCTTTTGAGAAATTTTATCTTGAATTTGCTTTTTTTCACCTTCGTCAATTTTGCCAAGCTGCGCTTTTAGTTTAAAAAAAATAAAAAAAGCTATCGCTGCAAAAAAGAGAATATCCATAGAGGGTTATTTTAGAAATGTTTATACCAAAGCGAATTATTTAGATTTGAAACGGCCTTGGATATATAAAATATGGGGCAAGCGACGGGGATCGAACCCGCGACCCTCAGAACCACAATCTGATGCTCTACCAATTGAGCTACGCCTGCCATAATCATAATTTGCCACAAATTGAAGGTCTCATTTAAAAATCTAAAGGCTTTAATGTCAAGAGATCAAAAGAGGAAATTCAGCAATTATTCATGATACATGAAATATTACAAAGCACTAATCTCACAAAGCTATCGTCATCCTTGGCTTGCAGAGCAGAGGATCTCAGGAGTTTAACCTCAATCTAAAGAATTTAGATTTGATATAAGCTTATGACACAAGTAACAAGATAAATTTCACTCTCAGCGTCATCCCCGCGAAGGCAGGGAATCCAGCGTTGATTAATCTAAATTAACGCCTTCGCGTGAATAACAACGGGAGTATAAATAGTTTATTTGGTATATGCTAATCTGAAGTCACTTTTTAATTTCCAGAAATTTCCTCTTTTTCCAAATCATATCGGTAATGAACTATTTCTCCATTTAACACAAAATGAATTGCCTGCTCAATAATCTCTAAAGGAGCTATGAACCATTCACGAGGAATATGGCGCCTTCCTTCATTATCAAAAACATCCACATTTAAACAAGATGATCCAAAGAATGTGTGCAACAACTGCTCAAGCTTTTGCGGATTCATGTTAAAGCACTTGAAAGCCGTCACGATTAAAACTGGAGCCATTAAGTAAGTTGGGTCTTGGCTGGCATTTTTTATTCTTTCTTCTGGAGAAGTTTTTGAGAAACCAATTTTATAAAGATTTTTTATCGATTTAATTTTTGGCTTATCGCTTAAAGATTTTAAAACATAAATAAAGCCAGTTTCTTCGTCTTCTTCAGTAATATTGTAAAAATTATTTAAAGCATTTTCTCTTAGCTCAGTAACTCTTCTGCCATCTTTGAATAATTCTTTTCCAAGTGATCTAAGTAATAAATTAGACTCAGTGCCATTTTCAAAAATTGCTCTTAAGCGAGCGTCCCACTTCCCATGCTCATCTTTGGTTTTTTCTCCAACCTCAGCAAGATAAACTAACATTCCTTTGAGAACAAAAAACATTCCTTTTTCCATTTCATAATCTCTGTGAAATGGTAGTAATTTTCTTTCTCCATTTTTGATTTCTTTGTGACATTGAATAAATTTTTCTTCAAATTCTTCAAAATTTTTACAAGGCTTTCTTCTTGCAACAAATTCTGCTTCAGCTCTTTCTTTTGGAATATGTTTTAAATTAAAAATGCTATTTTCATCACTTTCAAAAATTCCCAGATCATCATCCTCAAAAACATCCTTGAGTGATTTAATTTCTTTCACTTCTTTTTGGAGTAATTTATATTCATCCAAACTAGAAAGTGCTTGGATTTTTTCTTTATTTCCACGAATTGCCTTAAGGCGAGCATATAATTGATACTCATTAATATTACCCCCGGCCTTTGGCTCACGACCATTGTCTTTTACAAAATTATTTATCTCTTGAAATGAAGATAAAAGACGCTCATCGGTTGTGGTTGCAGCTTGTTTTGGCTTAACGCTTAAAAGACCAAGTGGATCATCTCTTAATATTTGTTCAAACTCTTCTTTAAATTTTTCCAGCATCTCTTTTCCTTTTTTTATCTTTTAAATAAACAATAGCTTCCGCCATTCGTCTTTCCTCAGAATCGTGAGAATTTAAATCAGGGGAGCGACCATTTCTTATATGAAATTCATAATATTTTTTGTAATAAACCACCGCCACTTCGTCACTAATCTGAATGCGAGTTGCTTCAATTGCTTCTTGAATAACTTTAAAAACTTTCGCCGTTACAGATTTTGAAAGAATTTCAAATGCTTGTTGGAAAGGGTTGATTGTATCAATCAAATCAATGTGAAGATCTTCTATGTTGATAAATTTCCCCGCCATACGAATAAATCTTTGATTGCCAGTTTCTTTGATCTCGCCGCTCTTCACAACCGAATCAACCACAACATATTGGCGAACCTCCTCAACCTCTGAGGAAGTTAAATCTGGATATTTGATTTGGATAATTTTTGGGATCATAACTTTATTGATCACTTCTGGATCAACATTTCCCGGCAAAGCTTTTATCATTTGATCATCTTGCAAGATTGATGCCTTCAAATCATTTAGATCGGACTCAATAATATCCTTCACCCTCTTTGAGCTTGGCTCTTTAAAGCCGCGAATTCTTATCTCACCCGCTTCAGTTTTATCTTCATCGGATAATCTAGTTTTGAACTTAAAGCTCGGAGCCAAAACTTGTTCCATCAATAAAGAGCAAGTGATCGCCTTAAGCATATTGTTAACCGAAAATGTCACTTGGTCATTTGTAGCATCAGGCTGCGCTATCAGATTAGTAAATTGTGGATGAGTTTTATTTTTACTGTCTCTGGTGCAGCGACCAATAATTTGAATTACTTCCGTAAGTGAGCCGCGATATCCCACCGTCAAAGCATGCTCACAATATGGCCAATCGAAACCTTCCTTTGCCATTCCAAGCGCAATAATCAAATCCATATCATCTTCGCATTTGATGTTGCGAAGGTATTCCACAACTTTTTCCCGATCATTTTCTTCAACTAGGTTGGCGATTTTTAGAATCTTGCCATCGGTTTTTCTTTTAAGATAAATGATGCCAGTTTGATGATCTTGACGCTCAACATCCCCAATCATATCAAGGATGGTGTCTACTTCTTGATATTTGTCTTTTGTTGATTCGCCAGCGTTAACATTTGGAATGTGGAGAATGGTTTTTTTGTCAGTATCCAAAACTTCGGCAATGGCAGAAGTATATTTGCCTTGATAAAAGTGATAACCAATTCCCAAAGATTTAAGATGTGTATAGCCGTTTAACTGCTCGTAATAATTGTAAGTTATTTTGGTAAATTTTTCCTCATCTTCCGGCATCAAAACCGCAACCCCATCACCTCTAAAATAAGAACCCGTCATTGCCACAATATGAGCATTTGATTTGGCAGTTATGCTATGAAGCAAAGCACCTAAGCGGCTAGTTTCTTTATCCGCCGAAACATGGTGAAACTAATCAATTGCAAGTAGGCAATCATTGAACTTACTTTCATCAATTTGTTCAAAAGCAAAACGCAAAGTTGCATGGGTGCAAATTAAAATTCTCGCATCCAAGTTCATAAAGCGAATAAAGGCTTCAACTTTTTTATTATCTCCACCCGCAGTGCATAAATTATACTCCTCTTGCGGTTCCCAATTAGCAAAAAAACCATGAGACATCAAATCAGTTTTGCCAAACGATCCACCAATTGATTTTTCTGGAACCGCAACAATAACTTTTTTAATTCCCTGTTTATGAAGTTTTTCCAAAGCTAAAAACATCAAAGCACGAGATTTTCCCGAGGCAGGTGGAGCCTTTAAAAGCAAATATTGAGCATCTCTAGCTTGATATGCACGCTCTTGCATTTCACGCATTCCCATCTTGTTAATTTTAGTGCTTTCGCCAGTCTGCTTATATGCAACTTCTACTATGTTTGGCATTATTTTTTGATTAACTTATTTAAAATATCACGATCAAAATCGCTTTCAAAATTTTGATCTTGGTTGGCAGAAAATTTTTCAAATTCATCTTCTGCAAAAGATTTAGCAATTTCGGCAGAAACCTTGCCTACATTAGTTAAAATCTCTTGTTCGTTAAATTGCAAAAAAGCGTTTAGTTTGTTTGACCAATCTTTCATGGTCATTGCCTGATGTTTTTTGGCCTGATTTTCTGCGTAGTCTAAATACATTGAAACAATTCGGTTTAGGCTGTCTAACTCATCTCCATTTAAGAAATTTTTGGCAATTGAAACATCGCTTTTACGGATTTTTCCGACAGGAGAATTTTTCCAATTAGTTAAGCCCATATTTTCTTTTTGACTGCTGGCTCTTGATTGAATTATTTCAGCAGCCGTTTTGCCAGTAATTGCAAAGTGCATTTTATTTTGAACGGTGGCGAAGAAGTCTGCTGTGTCTTGGTTTTTCGAGTCGTAATCAATGCTACACTGCGAATAAATATCGGTGATTTTTTGGTAAAATCGGCGCTCCGAACTTCTAATATCACGAATCCTTTCCAGCTGTTCATCAAAATAATCTTTGCCAAAAATTTTTCTTGGATCCCTCAGGCGCTCATCATCCATAGTAAAACCTTTGATGATGTATTCCTTTAACCTTTCAGTTGCCCAGATACGAAAATGGGTGGCTTGGGTTGAATTAACGCGATAGCCAACGGAAATAATGGCGTCAAGATTGTAGAATTTGGTTTTGTAATTTTTTCCGTCATCAGCAGTTAGTTCCAAAATGGAACTAACTGATTCTTCCTTTAATTCACCTGTATCAAAGATGTTTTTTAAATGCTTAGTAACGGCTGGTCTTTGTACTCCAAAAAGTGCGGCAATTTTTTCTTGAGTTAACCAAATATTTTCATCACGCAGAAAAATTTCAACCTTTACTTTGTTATTCGGCGTTTTGTAAAGCAAAAATTCGGTGAAAGAATTTTCTAGAGGTTGGTTTTTATTTTTTTGAAGTTTTGCCATATTTCTAGATTTTTAGTTATTGGTGATTTTGTTGTTAATTTTTTGATTTTATTTTTTAACCATTTCTTCATAAAGCTTAAAGAGGTGCTCGAGTCTTTCTTCATCAGTTGTGAAAGGTTTTGAGCGATAGCATAGTTCAATTGCAACATCTAGGTCTTGATGGGCTTTTTTGAGGCCAGCTGGCATTTTATTTGGATCGTAGATCTCAGCCATGGTTTTTTCTGGATGCTTTTCGCGCTCTTCTAAAATGTTGTAGACATGGCTGGCGATAGACTGCTTTTGCTTCTCATTAATTTCTGGGAATGGAAAGGTATTGTAGCACAGAACTGAGGAATATCTAATTCTCGTTTCCAACTGACCACCAACAGCTCTAACCCACGCCATATGCATCTTAGACGATAAAATTCCAAATAGATGAGGTTCTGGATCATAAATGGCAAATGCTAGATTGTTTATTACCACGCTCTTATCAACAGAGCCCACTAGAATATACTCTCTTCTTTCTGATGAAATTCCTGGAACAATAAGTGAATGTTTTATTGCCTCTCTCATTTCTCGAAATTGATGCGGCTTAGAAGCTAATTTTCTGACACCGAAATCCTTTGAGGTTAATCTTTTTTCTTTATTTTGTTCAATCCGATCAGTAATAAAAATAATAGATTTAGCCTCTTCCAGATCCTGATCCTTTATCCACAAACACCATCGATTTTCACCTCTAATAAATTCCTGAGAACCCAGAATTTTTCTAATAAATTTAGAAGAGATTGGATTTGCAGCTATTAAATTTAATCTCTCTTCTTCGCTTATATGCAAAATACCACTATCATAGGGCATATTGCCAAGAACCATTGGAGATAGCTTCGATAGAGGATTACTTCTTTTTAAAATAGTCGGGGAATTATTATCGGAAAGGTATGGATTTATATGTTTCACGACCTTCTTAGTCCCGCCAAAATAAAGTCTCTTTTCTGTATTTTGTTTATTTTGAAGACCAACAATTATACAGGTTACTCCAGCATTACTTTTTGCATTATTAGCCCACTTAAATGATTGGTAAGCAAATCCAATTTCAACATTATTGGCAAGTACATTGGGCCATAACAATGAGACTTGCTCACCTTGGCAAATGGAATTAGTTGAAACAAATCCTAATTTTGCGTTGCATCCCTCGATGTACTTGGCCCCTTTAATGAACCAACAAACTATGTAATCCATTTTAGTTGTTGTTCCTAGCATATTGCTTAAGTCTAATTTCTGCTGCTCATCTTGTTGAGAAAAACCTTTGTACGGCGGATTCCCTAAAATATAAATTTCTTTCCCTTCATCTTTCGGGCAAATCTCTTCCCAATTTCTCCTAGTTGCATTTTCACAAACAATTTTTCCACCTTCTTTAAGCGGTAATGTTGGATTAGATTGTCCAAAAACTTCCCTAAACTTCACATTCATTTGATGCTCGGCAAGCCATAGAGAAAGCGTTGCCACCTCACAAGCAAAATCATCAAGCTCAATTCCATAAAATTGCGAAAGTCTTACGCGAGAAAAGGCAAAAGATGGTTTTTCGGTAATTTGTTGAATTCGCTGATAAATCTCGATCTCAAGATTTTTAATTTCTTTGTAAGCAATAATAAGAAAATTTCCTGATCCACAGGCGGGGTCAAAAATTCGTAAATTTTCAAGTCTGACTAAAAGCTGATTTAACTTTTTCTCGTTATCATAATTTTTCTCAAACTCTTCTTTTAAATCATTCAAAAACAACGGCTCAATTACTTTCATGATGTTTGGCACTGAAGTGTAGTGCATTCCCATCGAGCCGCGTTGGTCAGTGTGAACAACAGCTTGAATCATTGATCCAAAAATGTCGGGGTTGATTGCTGACCAATCTAACTCGCCGCATTCGATGATCATTTTTCGTGATCTGGCTGAAAATTTTGGTGCAAAATAGCTATCACCAAAAAGACCGCCATTCACATAAGGAAATTCTGATAAATAGTCAGGATAGTTTGACCGGCTTTGGGTGTTAAGTGCTTCGAATAGCCTGTTAAGATATTGATCTAAATCACTGCCATCAGTTTGGGTGTGCGAAGATATGCTATTTGTGAAGGCGCTAGTTTTAAAAATTCCGGTATCTTCGGCAAAAAAACAGAAAAGCAGACGCGATAGAAAGGTATTTAAAGAATGTAAATCTTCTTTGTTGAACTGATTATCTTTTTGAATCTCATCGTAAATCTTAGCCATCTTTTCCGCAGCCTTTACATCTGCCGGATTTTCGTTTTTGTGATTGGCTTTTTCCATCCCAGCCCAAGGCAAGAAGAAATCGAAACGCTTGTTTAGATTAACAATTTTTTCATCCAGCGTGTCTTTTGTTTTGGTGTCGATTGCCAGAATGTTTTCGTAGTCAGTGACAATAACGAAGCGAGGATTGTGCCTGTGCGTTGCTTCGTCTTTTTGAATTGAATCAATTAACACATGCAAATCTTGATTTGCCGACTCTTGAAAAAAGAGCTTTTTCTTAAGGATTATCTGACCCGATTTTTTGGCTAAATTGTGTTTACCTTTTTTTAGAAGAGTGATGGTTGTTTTTGGCAAGCCATAAGCAAGAAGGAGCTCGTAGATAAAATCTTCTTTTGAAAAATTTGCTATCAGCTTGGTTAAATTTTCTTCAATTTGAGCACTGTTCATATTATATAAGATTTATTATTTTTCCCAAAACAAACTCGGGGTCTTCGTCAAAGCTCCACTCAATTTTGTAAGGCAAAAGTAAATCCAATCCACCTGAATCTCAATTGAGTTTTTTTGAGATCTAAGTTGTTTGAAACATTGTTTAAAAGACTGTTATTCCTTCAATTTCGCAATATTTCTTAAAGATTCTGATGGCTTCATAAACATCTGCCAAATTTTTGCCAGAAAAATGCCAATGGCATTAAATAATAAATAAGATATTAGCCACCCATAATTGGGCAAATTATGCCATTTTAACCTGAAAACACCCATTTTCTTCAAAAAAATTATGAGCAGAAATTGCGACGAAAAGCATAAGCTGTATCAGGTGATACAGCTTATGCTTGCCGAGCAATTTATGCCAGAATTTTGCAGAAAAAAATGGGTGTTTTCAGGTTAAAATGGTATTAGATCAGCAAGAAACTCCCTAAATTGTTAAGAAACCATAAATTAAGAAGAGCTTAAGGAGTTAATTTGACTCTCAATTTTCTGAGCTTCTGATTCATATTTTTTAGCATCTTGATCATACCTATCAATCTCTTGCTCTAATACGCTAATTCTAATTTTTTCTGCATCAATTAAACTATTCTCATCTTTAGCTTTTAAAGAAGTCAACTCGCTCTTTCTAACATCTCTATCTAATTTTGCTAATTTAACTCTAGCATAAACTTGCGCTTTATCGCTTGATAGGCTATAAAATCTGAATTCAGAAGTTTGAGATTCATATTTTGCGTGATCAGAATCAGATTTTGAATAATCACTTAAAGATTTTTTCTCATCAATTTCATCCAGAACTTTATTTATCTCTTCCGTTTTATTTCTAATATTATCCCAACTATTTGGATCAGTCGTAAACTTTTCAGCTTCATCAATTTGTAGATTTACAAGATTAACCACATCTCCCTGAGTTACGGATAATGCATATTGATTGTATTTTAATACTTTCTCTGACTGATAAATATTAGACAACAAACTTTCTCTTTCAGATATCGCTTCTGGAGTTTCATATTTTCCATTAGAATCATTTTGGAATTTTGCATAATTATCTCTTGCCTCATCAAGATTAAACTCTGATTTGCAAATATTGTAATGCATACCTTTAATAAATTCTAACTTCTTAGCTTCATTAATCTCATTTTGTATAGCAGGTCTTTCATTTTTAATCTTTTTAATCTCTATCTGAGATTCTAAAACTTCACGCACAAGTTTATTTTTAATTGCAGCAGAATTCACATCATCTTCTATTTCTATCTCGCTTATTTTATCTTGAATCTGATTTATATTGGCTTGCAATTCAAATTCCTTTTTATTTCTAATAATAAGCTCCTCTTTCAAACTATTAGTTACAGCCACTGCAATATCCAAATCAAACACCGCCTCATTTAAAGAAATTTTTTCTATAGATTTAGTAAAGATCTTATCTTCCAAATCCATCTTCTTTAAACCTTCTCTAGCTTCTTTAATATCGAAACCATCTTGCAATCTTTTTTGTTCTTTTTCAGCCGCAGCAATTGCTTCTTTAGCTTCGTCTTCTATTTCAGAGTTAATTTTTGACTCACGGAATAAAGCAATGCTATCCTCCAGCTCCGCTGTTTTTCTTAATTGGTAAAGTGCTTTTTGAGCACTGACTAATATTTCTTCAGAATCTTTTTGTTGCTGCTCAAGATCCATTTTTCTTTGATCTGTTGCAGAAACCAACTCAGAACGCAAAGTGGTAAGTTCTCTTTCAGATTTTAAAATCTCCTCATTAAGCTTGCCAATATCTTTTTCCAGATTTTGCGTCTTTTTAACTTGAGCAAGTTTCTTTTGCGTTAAAGCAATATCTTTCTTCAAAGATTCCGCCTTGCGTTGAGCATTAGCAAGATCTCTTTTATTTTTCTGCTCTTGTTGAGCTGTTAATTTTGCAAATTGCTTTTCTCTTTCTTGCGGCGCGCTTCCAATAACTGGGATGTTTTGAAAATATTTAGCAATTTTTTCAAAAGCATCAATTTTTTCTGCATTCTCTTGAGCTTCTTTTTCTAATTTACTTATCTTTTTTTCAACAAATTCAGCTTCTCTTTGAGCTTTTTCAGCCGTTCTTGTTGCCCTTTCGGACTCAATTTCTGCACCTCTTCTTCTGTCATAACTTTCTTGATATTCACGAGCTATTTGCTCTTTTCTAATATTTTCAACATCTTTTTGGAAACTATTAACTCTTTCAGACACATATCTTTTTTCTGCATATTTCTTACCGAAAATAGACTTACTATCTCTCAATTTTTTCACACTAGCTTCCAAATTTCTACTTGCTTCAAACCTATCTCTTGCATCTTTTTCAATTCTCTCATTAATATACTGAAATCTTGAAGTCTCATCTAATAAGGTTGTTTTTCTTCCATCAATATCAATTTCATTTAGACCTTTTGTTACAAATCCTTCGCCACCTAGTTTCCTTAATATATCAGCTCTTTCTTTATCATTTCTCGCCTCAATAATAGATTGTCTTACTTTAGACTGCTCTTCTTTCACCCTTTCGTAATCACTATTAGCTTTTTGTAATAATTCTTGCTGCATCGTTTCAGCTTTCAGCTTATCTTCTTCATTCTTACTATTGCGCAATGACTCAATTTCTTTGAATTCGTACTCAGTATCTTTTTGAGAATTTTGTTTTAATTGGTCTTTAAAAAACTCTTCTTTTTTAGAAGCAAATTCTTTATTTCTTTCCTCAATCTCTTGAAGAGATTTTTCTCTTTCCACTACAAGGTCTTCTCTATCTTTAGATAGTTTTTTTATCACCTCTTCATATTTAGCATTTTTTCCATCTTTTTCTTTTTTAAGATCTATTGCTCTTTGTTTATTTAAAGCACCACTGCTAACCTTGTCTTGATATTCTTTGTTATTCTTTTTTATTTCTGATTCATAGGCTGCTTGCTCATGTTTTAATTCACTAATTTTTTTATTATAACTTTCTGCTGTTGCTGCCTTATCTTGTTTAAATCTTTTATCGGCATCACTTATGGCATCTCTTAAAACTTTGTCATCAATTTCTTTGTTAAGTTTATTAACATTGCTTCTATCAAACCATCTTCCAAACACTAAATCTCCTGTTGCTCTGTCCCGAAGATTACTTAGAGAAATTCTTCTTGGATCAAAATATTGTAATCTGGTTAATTTTGCATTTTCTTCTGCAACTTTTGTCTTTCTTTCATTTTTTTCAACTTTACGCAAAAATATTTCTCTTTGCTTTGTTGGATTATTAGATTCATTTCTATTCACAACACTGGAAACAAAACTACCAATCCTATATGCAGTTTCTCCCAACTTGCCTTTTCTGGCTTCCATTTTTTGCTGATTCTTAAACTCACTATCTTTTAGATGTTGCAAATATTTATTTTGCCCTTCTTTATCACCTGCAAAAGCTTTAGCTGCTTCGCTTGTTGTCATTCTAGATTGTTTTTTGACTAGGTCTTCAAATTTGCTTAGATGCTTTTCAATAGCCTTTTTTCCACCCGAAAGATTATTCTCAGCCCATTCATTGGCTTTGTCTCTTAATTCTTTCTTCAAAGCATCACCAGTTAAAGATGAAGCGGCGCTTTTTTGCTTCGCTGCTTCATCTTTAATGAATGCTTTTAAAGGCTCTTTTACTAATTTATCATCCAACCTTGCCAAAACAGATGTCATGTTAACACCTACCAACTTCATTCCTGAAGGATCAAATGTTTTTGGACCACCTCCAGCTTTATTTTCACCTCTATACATTTTGGTTTGCATAGCGGATACGGTTTGCTGTCTAACAAATAAATCAGCTTTTACCCCAGTTAACCCTTTTGCAGTCGCATCCTCCTTAGCCTTAGTAATTGCAGTATCTATTATTTTATTACGATACATAGCTCTGGGATTATTCGGCAATTTACTTGAAATTTTTTCCACAATAGCTCCTGCGCCAGTAGCTCTAAGAACTACTGCACCAACTTTTGAACCCACCATATCAACACCTTGAACTGTGGCTCCCAAACCAAATTTAGCAGCACCAAAAGCTTTTTGAGCGGCAAAATTAGCAAAGCCAAGAACTCCACTTTCAGATCCTCCGCTAGGATCTTTTCCACCACCCATAATTCTACCTGCCAAGTTCATACTAGATTGCCCTCTACCTGCATTATTAACATCTTTATTTTCCTCGCCACCAATAGTAATCAAATAACCTGCAACGCTTGGTATTTGATCAATAATAAGTTTTGTAATGAATATCAAGCCGCCAAGAGCAATAAAATCTGTAAACCAAGAAACTAATGAGCGATCAATATCCGCTTTATAAATTCCAATTTTTAAAGATGACAATCCCAAAATCTCATAACAAGCTTTATAGTAAAGCAGCGCAACAAATTTTTGATCAATTAAAACTACAAAATTATATAAAATTACGAACATGATCACAATTTCCAGAGATCTTGAACCTAGATAAGATATCCACCTTTTAAATATTGGATTAGTTTGACTAAAGAGACTGAAGCACATAAAAACTGGGCCCAAAGATAAAACTACAACCATTTTCATCAGATTGACTACATAGAATGTTGCAGCCAGTAACATCACATAAATAAACGCCGCAATCAGAAGATAGATTACAAAAATATATAATAATCCAAATAATGATTCAAATAATAGACCAAAGATTTTTTTTGCCGCAGCAGAAGAGAGAAGTTTTGTAATTGTTAAATCAATGAAAGAGAAGCGCGTAGAGTTACTGGTATCAGTGGCGCGATCAATTTGAGATATTAAAATTGAGGAAGTTTGAGAATTAAGATTGCTATCTGATAAGTCCATAAATATACCAATAACATAATTCATGCTATCGACAAAGAATTTTACGATAATTTCATTGTAGAGAGTCCAACTGCTTGCTGTGGTAAATAATATTATCAAACCAATTTTAATTATACGGCTTGTTAGTTCTTTTTTATTGATTTCAGCAACACCAATTAAAGTGGCAATGCCATAGAAAGATATGTAGAGAGACAATATAATATGTAATGCTCTTATAAAATCAGAATCCATAACGATGGCTTTATACATAAACTCAATAACACCACCTTCTCTCACGCAATTTTTCTTACCAGTTTCAGGATCTCTGACGCCGCAAGACTCTTCGCCCATTACAGTATCTTCAATCAAACTCACTAAAAACTCTAACAAACCGTTACCTTTAGTGCTTCCAACGCCATTAAAAAATGTCACATTATAGCTGCCAGTATTATCCAAATAATAACTGTCATAAATTATCATTTTTACTTCTTCATTTGATCCATGCATTATGGCACTTTCAAAATAGTCATCGTCTGAAGAATTTCCCTGCCCATCATTTTTAACAAAAATCGTTTCATTGGCGCTTCTAAACAGATGTTTTGTAACATCTTTATCATTTTCATCCAAACATTTATCATCACTATTAAGCCCAATATCACAAACTGCTTCTTCCGTAAATAAATGATAAACTCGAAATGGATCAACATTACCACTTCTTCCAAACAATCCTAAATAAAGCCCCATTCCACCATTATATTTGCAAGGCTCTTGCTCATTAGCTGACTTTACCTTACCATATTTATCTTGGTAATTGAGGGGAGTGTGATATGCGCTATAAGCAGTTGCTGGGCCATGATTGGTGGTACAGGTACATTTTTTACGATCATCTTGGTTATCATCTGAATCACAATCAACATCAACTGGATTATAGCCATCAGAACTAATTTCAGGCTCAGAAACTTGACCTCTGTGACAAATACAATTATCTACACCGTCTTTTTTAGTACAGAAGTTACATACTGGCAATTCATCAAGTTGACTAGAATTTATATCACCTCCAAACCACGGAGTCCATTGCCCAGTAACTTGAATTAAAAATTGTTCACCATTTGATTTTAAGTCAGTTTTAGTCCATTCAACTTTTTGACCACCAGTAACATCATCCTTTAAAGGATCATAATCACCATTATAAGTACCTGTGATTTTATCAGCACCAGGATTTGATTCAACAGTGACACTTTTTCCATCAAATTCATCAGCAGCAACGCAACCTTTATCACAGGAAGCAAGAAAAGAGGCGAGAAAAATCAAACTAAAAATTTTAGCTAATTTTTTTGCCAAGTTCATTATTTAAGGGGGAAAGATAAGGTTTGTATATCAAAATGGTACCTGCGGCCGGACTTGAACCGGCAAGAGCGTTGAGGCTCCACGGATTTTAAGTCCGTTATGTCTACCATTCCATCACGCAGGCGTAAAATGAAAACGAGCCGCGCAAGATAATTTTGCGGCTGAAAATTGCAAGGGAAATTAGTGAAATAATTAGGAATTCTTCCTTCTTATTCTTAACCATCGTTTGAGCGTAGTCGAAACCATCGGAAGGTTCTTGCCGTGATTTAAATCCGCAGCAATAACCTTCCGATGGTTTCGACTACGCTCAAAGGACGGTTTTAGAAAATTTATTAAAGATGTTAAAAAAGTTTACAATACCACCTCAACCAACTGCCCAACTTTAACAAACTCCAACTCTTCCGCATTACAAACATTCTTTAAATCTTCAGCAATTTCAGACAAATCTTTTTCACAATTAATAACTAATTTTTTTACCGTAGTTTTCATTGAAATATTTTGCTCTGATTTAAACTTTCTTACCTCAAAAATTATAGCTAAAGCAGCTTCACCAATATCAAAAAATTTCTGATTAAAATATTCTTCAGAAATTTTAGGCCAATTGCCACGAGCATTTATTGAACCAGTTTTTGCAAATTCTTCAGCAAAAATTGTTGAATAAATTTCATCACAAATATGCGGAATAAAAGGTGAGAAAAGTTTTAGAATTGTGTTTAGACAAATTCTTAAAGTTAAAATTGCACTTTGCTGTTTTGCTGTAACTTCTGATTTTTGAGCTTCAGTTAATTCAACTCCAGCAATCTTTTCAGCCACTAAACCGTAAGAACGAACTTTACAAATTTCTAAATAATTATCACAAAGATCTTTCCAAAAAAACTCTTCAATTGCTTCACGAGCGCGAGCATATTCGAATTTTTCAAACTCATCAGTTGCGCGTTTTACAGTTTGTTGTAAACGAGATAAGATCCACAAATCCGCAGCTTCAGTAATGCCTCCGTTCAGCACTTGCAGCAGGACGGGGTTTGTAACCCCATCCTCCCGTTCATGCCCATTTAATGAACATGGGGAAGGACTTACAAACCCCTTCCCGCTTCTGCTTGCAATTTCAACACCCTCAACATTCAGCATAGAAAAATTCATCGAAGCAAATTTCGCCGCATTAAACAACTTAGTAATCAACTTTTGTCCAATCTTAAACACCTCTTCGCTGTAAGCAGTATCAGCACCCAAATGCGAAGTTGAAGCCCAATAACGCACAATATCCGAACCCTTTTCTTCAATCAAAGAAGTTGGAGTAACCACATTACCTTTTGATTTACTCATCTTAGTTTTATCCGCCGCCAAACACCAACCAGAAATCATCAGGTTTTTCCATGGAATAGAATTTTGATGCAACACCGCTTTGGTCAAAGTGTAAAACGCCCAAGTACGAATAATTTCATGAGCCTGCGGACGAAGATCAGCTGGGAAAAGTTTTTCATGACGCTTTGAATTACCAAGATCCATTTCCGCACTAATTCCACGAGATGAAAGCTGAGGAGAAACCGAAGAAGTCATCCAAGTATCCATGATGTCGGTTTCTGGATCGACTATCCACTCTAAACCTTTATCATCTACTACCACTCTATTATTGTTTTCATCAATACCAACTTGCTTATATCCTAAAGGTAAATCAATTTCTGGGTCTACTGGAAGTTGTTCTGGTAAAGCTACTATTTTTTTATGAATTGGATTCTCATCAGCTTTAAGATGATTAAAAATACCACCCACATGTTTAATATTTTCATCTTTAACATACAAGTCCCACACTGGAAATTTTACACCAAAAAATCTTTGACGACTTATACACCAATCCCACTGCAAACCATCAATCCATTGATCAATACGCACTTTCATATATTCAGGATACCAATTGCACTCTGCGGCTTTGGCTTTTAGCTGATCTTTTTTATCGAGAATTTTTATGAACCATTGTGGAACAACAAGAATTTCGATTGGCACACCTGAACGCTCAGCGCATTTTACAGGGCGCTTGATTGAAGTTTGACTAACTAACAAACTCGGTCTATCACCCTCCCCTTGAGGGAGGGTCGAAAAAGGCTGCATAGCAAAATGATTCGGGGAGGGGTCAAGATGTTGAGAATTAATTTCAGACGAGAGCAGGACGGGGTTTGTAACCCCGTCCTCCCGTTCATGCCCATTTAATGAACATGGGGAAGGGGTTACAAACCCCTTCCCGCTTTGAGTGCTTTTTAAGGCTTCGATAATTGAATCTTTGGCTTGTTTTATATTTTTACCAAACACTAGACTCTTATAAACCTCTCCAAGATTATCTAGGTTAAGACATTCTTCTCTTTTGATATGTCCATTAAATCCAAAAAATAAAATATCATCTGGATCGTTGTTATTATCAGGTTTTGGAGCGGCAAATAATTCAGACATTTTACCATCTTGTCCAATAATTACCCGCAACTGTAAACTATGCTTCTTCCACCAACGAATATCAGTCTCATCCCCAAAAGTACAACACATCACCGCGCCAGTCCCTTTATCCAACTGCACCAAATCATCAGGAATAATTTTTACCTTAACACCAAAAAGCGGAGTAATCGCATAAGATCCATGGAATTTTTTATATCTTTCATCATCAGGATGAACCATCACCGCAACGCAAGCAGGCAATAGTTCTGGGCGAGTTGTCATAATAACGATTTTCTCAAGATCGTCTGGATTCCCACCTTCGCGGGAATGACAAACAGAAAATTCAATCTCATTCATCACCCCTTCAACTTCCTTATCAATCAAATCCGCCTGCGCCAAAGCCGTGCGGTCTGAAATATCCCAAAATACAGGTTCAAATTTTTTCTCAACCAAACCTTTTTTATACAAATCTAAAAATGAAGCTTGTGAAATTTTTTGTGACTCTGGTGAAATTGTTTGATATTTTTGCTCCCAATCAACTGAAAGAGCGATTGAATTGAATAAAATCTCAAATTCTTTTTCTGCTTCTTCAACAACTTCACGACATTTTATAACAAAAGATCCATGACCATTTTCTGTCTCATAAACCCCAGCTTTTTTGCCAATAATTTTTTCAACTAAGCGTTCCGTAGGAAGTCCATTATCGTCAAAACCCATTGGATAAAAAACATCTTTGCCAATCATTCTTTGAAAACGCGCTACGAAGTCAGCTTGCGTGTAAGAGAAAACATGCCCCATGTGAAGAAGCCCTGAAACTGTTGGAGGTGGAGTATCGATTACGAAAGTTTGATCTTTTGGTAAATCATTTTTCCAAGAAAAAATCTTTTGTTCTTTCCAGTGATTTTGCCAAAATTTTTCGCGAGTTTTAGCGTCGTATTTATCAGGGAGGGATTTTATTTCTGTCATTTTTATTTTTTATAAATAGATCAAAGTTGCGTTTTCTACCTCCCCTAACCCCTCCTTATAAAGGAGGGGAATGCTTTTAGTTCTCCTTCTTGATAAACAGGGAATGCTTTCAGCTCACCTCCTTGATAGGGAGGGGTTAGAGGAGGCGCTCGTCACACACTTGGTTTTTTTAATTCACTTCAAACAAATCAACCACATATCTTCCAAGCCTATGAAGATAAATCTTACCACCAACAATAATTGGTGAATGATATGTTCTTTCTCCAACATCATAAGTCTTTTCAACCTTACCATCAAAAGGCGAAGCAATTAAAAGCTTGCCTTCAATACTAGAAATCAACAATTTATCACCAACCATCACCAAACCATCATAAATAATTTTAGTCTGCGGCTTACTATCTTTTTCCAAATTTGGTAATTGCGAAATCCATTTCACACCACCAGTTTTTTTATGAACCGCAATCAATCTATTATCATTATTAATCACATAAAGAAAATCTCCAGCCAACCAAAAATCAGTGATTCCAGCAATTTCTCTTTTCCATAAATAATTACCTTTGTTAGCGTCAATCGCCATCATAAAGCCGCCATTACCAATTGCATAAACTACACCATCTTTAGCTAAAGGCGTTGCATCAATATCATTCAAATAAAAATCAGAACTATTAGCTTTACTTAAGTTCAAATCTTGCGACCACAAAACTTCACCAGTTTTTTTGCTAATTGCATAAATTTCTCCTGAAGAAAAACCAGCAATCACAATATCTTGATAAAAAATTGGATCTGCCGCACCAAGAATTGCAGTGTTGCGAATTATCGCCGAAACCACCCATTGCAATTCACCATTCAAAGCATCTAAAGCATAAACTTTATTATCATTAGTGGTAACAAAAACCAATTTTCCATCAGAAATTGGCTTAGAAATTGGAATTGAAGAAATATCTTTAGACCATAAAACTTTACCATCAACTGCACTTGCAGCCACTATTTTATTGACTCCAGCAACTGCAAAAATTTTACCATCATTATAAGAAATTTTTGGGTTTTGATAATTTTTTAAAAATTTGCGTTCAAAAATTCTACTTTTCCAGATTTTTTTCTTAGAGCTTAAATCGTGAAGCGAAAGAACCCCAGAGGCGCTAAGAAGAAAAGCTTTATCATCTTTAATTACAGGGGAAAAAACAAAATCATCATCAGATATGAAGGAAAAAGAAGACCAAATTTGCGCAGTATTTTTCAAGACAATTTCTGAAGAGTTGCTCCAAAATTTTTTCTTGGTTAAAAATTCTTTAGAAAAATTTTCAACTCTTTGATTTTGATCATTATTAGAGCCATTCCAAATATAATTTTTTTGCTGTTTTGGTAATATAATTTTAACGCTCTCTAATTGCGGATCAATTTTAATTGTATCAATAACAGCAAAAGCAGAAACCGCTTTTTCTTTGTCATATTTTTTATTCTTGTCAGAACATGAAAAAAGAAAAAGCGGTAAAAGAATTATAAGAAAAAACAATCTATACACATTGTCATTCCCGCGAAGGCCAAAATCCAGCGTTAATCCTGAAAATTCTGGATCCCCACCTTCGCGGGGATGACAAAGTGAAGTAAGGAGATGACAATATGGAATGTGAGGATTAAAAAGCGAAATAAACTTAAAATTCATCACTATTATTTTTTAGATTCTTCTGATTTTGACTGAACTTCTAAAGCCTCAGGAGCGCTTGGGCTGTAACCTTTAGAAATTACAATTTTCATACCCTCTTCTGCTCTTTTTTTCAAACCTTCTTCTGCTTCTGGATTTTTTGCTAAAGATTCAAAAGTTAAATAAGCTTTATCCAAATTATTTTTATGCATTTGCACTAAAGCTTTTTGCTCAGAAATTTGGTTTTTAAGCTCTTTACTACCCGCTTCAATTTTTTCAATTCTAGCTAAAAGATCATCTTTTTGAAATTCGGTTTCATCTGAAATCCAAACTTTAACTGCCAATAATCCGCCTAAATCTTTAATATAAGCATCGCAACCTTTGCATTGATTAATTTCTTGATACAATGCCAATGATTCTGAATTTTTACCTTCATCTAAAAGTAAAGCCGCATAACGCAAAGTGGCTAAAGCTTTAATATTTTTTGGCGCAGATTTTGTTTCAACAATTTTCTTCAAAGTTTCTTTGGTTTTTTCTAAATCTCCTGATTTTTGATCAACTATTGATTGTTGTAAAATTTCAGAAAATTTAGCTTCCTGTGATTTTTGATAAGCATTAAGAATAAAAAAACTAATTGTTCCAAACACAGCTAATCCAGAAATAACAACAAAAATCTTACTATTTTTAGCTATTAATTTTTTAAAATTATCACTTCTAGCTTCCGATTTAGCTTGGCTAATGATTTGATTTATTTCGTTATTTTCTGACATGTTTATTATTATTTTGATTAAAAGAATTAAAGAATTTTATCAGCAGAACTTAACCTTACACAACAATCTAAGGTATTTTTCAAAAGATATGCAATGGTCATAGGTCCAACTCCACCAGGAACTGGCGTAATGGCACTTGCAACATTTTTAACATTTTCAAAATCAACATCACCAACTAATTTGGTTTTTCCATCTTCTAAAGTAATACGATTAATTCCAACATCAATCACAACTGCATTTTTCTTTACCATATTAGCTTTTATCAACCCCGCAACTCCAGTTGCAGAAACCAAAATATCAGCTTGCAAACATTCAGCTTTTAAATCTTTTGTAGAACTATTGGCAATTGTAACGGTGCATTTTTCAAGCATTAAAAGCCTTGCTAAAGGTCTTCCCACAATATTAGAAGCACCCACAATTACAGCCTTTAACCCCGATAAATCATACCCTAAATCTGACTTTATTAAATTCATACAACCAAGTGGAGTGCACGGGATTAAAGCTTTTTCTTCCCCATCAATTTCACCAACTGAAAGCTTACCAACATTAATCACATGAAAACCATCAACATCTTTGCGATGGTCAATAGCACGAATAACTGTTGCAGCATCAATATGCTTAGGCAAAGGCAATTGCACCAAAATTCCATGAATTTTTTTATCAGCATTTAATTCCTCTATTTGAGCAATCAAGGCTTCCTGCGAAATATCTTCCGCCAATTTATATTGCAGAGAATTCATACCCACCAAGTGAGCAGCCTTTTCTTTATTGCCAACATAAACTTCACTAGCCGCGTCATTACCTACCAAAATTACCGCCAAACTTGGGGTAACATGTAAATCTTTTTTAATTTTTTCAACTTGCTTAGCAATTTCCAACTTCAATGAAGCGGCAATTTCTTTACCATTAATAATTTTTGCGGTCATTTTATTGAGATATTTGAGGAATTTAGATATGAAAGAATTTAGATTCGTTAAGGAATAATTCCACAAGATTTTGAGATTTTTTAGAAGAATAATTTTAGCTACGAAGCAAAACAATTAAATCACCAGTCTCAAATGCGTTAGCATTTGAGACTGGTGATTTTTTAATTAGTCTTTAATTATATTCGACTCAAACTCCTCGCGATCAAGGAATGGGAACATATCTTCAAGTGGTTTAGAGATTATTCTGCCATCAGGAAGTTTTTCTGATGAAAGTTTGGGTTGAAAAATATAATCGTGATCAAGCATAATTTCACAAATTAGTGGCCCTTTAGTTGCAAGGGCTGCTTTAATTTCATTTTCTAAATTATCGCTATTTTCTATCTTCACTGACGGCAATTCAAAAGCTGTGGCAATCTTTGCAAAATCAGGCACTGAAACCCCAGAATTAGCACTACAAGCTACTAATTTTTCACCAAAGAAATTTCTTTGAGTTTGTCTTATCGAAGAATATCCAGCATTATTCAAGACAAAAATTTTGATTGGTAAATTGTAATGTTTAACAGTTTGCAATTCTTGCAAATTCATCATAATACTACCATCTCCAGCAACGCAAATCACATCTTTTTTATCATTAGCAAAACAAGCGCCGATTGCCGCCGGCAAATCATAACCCATTGAGGCATCTCCAGAATTCCAGAAAATTCTTTGATCTTTTTTAACAATTCCCGCCTGAAATAAAGCCACACAAGCCGTACCATTTCCCGCCACCATCACACTTCCCTCTTTGGCCGATCTGGTTAAAATTTGAATAAAATTATAAGGATTTATGGCGCCTAAAGATTTCTTATATTCAGGATTTTTTGCTGGGTCATATTTATTTTTTCTTACCTCACACCACTGCACCCAATCTTTTTTAGATATTATTTCCGCGCCAATTTTTTCATTAAGCAAAGGAATGAATTTTTTTAGATCAGCGTGAACAGAGATGTCAGCCTTGATTGTTGGTTTATTTAATTCAGCTTTATCAATATCAACAATAATTTTTTTAGCTTTTCTAGCAAACATTTCCCAATTGTAACTTATCTGACGAATATTATTTCTGGTTCCCAAAAACAATACCAAATCAGCATTTTGCAAAGTGAAGTTTCCAGCTCTTTGACCAATGGTTCCAATTCTTCCCATATAAAGTGGATTATCGGACGCAGCAATGTCAAAACCATTAAATGTGGTAACAAAAGGAATGTTAACCTTATCTAATAATTTCTGAAAAATTTCTGTGGTTTGAGAAATTCTAATACCATGTCCAGCCACAATTACTGGTCTTTTAGCTAATTTAAGTTCAGAAATTATTTTCGTAATTTGCATTTCCAAAATCTTAGAATCAACTTCTTCTTCCACTTCCTCATCGCCAATCAAATTATCTTCATCAATCATCGCACCTTGAATATTTATCGGAATATCAATCCAAGTTGGACCTTTTCTGCCAGTGGTTGCTAAACGAATTGCTTTGTGAAGAATTTTTTTAATATCTTGAGGATTTTTCACCATTTCAGCATATTTGGTGATTGGTTTTACAACAGCAATAATATCAACTTCCTGATCGCCAAGCTGACGCAAGTTAGATTGAGGAATTGAATCAAGAGTGGTTTCATATTTCACCTGACCAGAAATATAAAGCGCCGGCACTGAATCAGTCCATTGTCCAAAAACACCATTTAAAGCATTAACTCCACCCGGGCCAGTTGTAACATTAATTACTGCCAATTTTCCTGAAAGCCTTGAGTAACCTTCTGCCGCAATTCCAGAAGCTTGCTCATGATGATTGCAAATATATTCCAATTTCTCATGTTTGCCCAGAGAATCATTCAAATGCATTGAACCACCACCAGAAACCATAAAAACATGGCGCACGCCGTATTTTACAAGTTCTTTAGCTATGTAATCAGAAAGTTTAATCATGCTATTTTTGTAATTTTTCAAAAGTTTGTAGAGCTTCTAAAGCCTCTTCTTTCGATAGGTCAGATATTCTTAAAAATTCATAATCCGTTTTCATCAAAATCAAAGCAAGCCCAGAACCAGTGTTTTTCTTATCGTGACTCATTGCTTCTATCATTTTTTGGTGATCTAAATGAATTTTAGATAAATCAACTTTAACAATAGGATTTAAAACCTTTTCACGAATGAATTCTTCAACTTCGGCGGATAATAATGACTTAGATTTTGCCACTAAATTGGAAATTATCATACCAAGCACAACCGCCTGCCCATGAGGCACAGCGAAGTTAGTTGATGATTCGATAGCGTGACCAAAACAATGTCCATAATTTAATAAATTTCTTCTGCCTTCATCAAATTCATCTTCTTCAATAAAAGATTTTTTTATTGCCAAAGATCTTTTTACGAATTCCAACAATGTCTTTTCATCAAGAACAAAAATTTTCTCGATTGATTTCATAAAGTTTTTTGTATCAGCCTCGCCACCAATTAAATGAAGCTTTGCCATCTCGCCAACTCCACTAGCAAAATCTTCAATTTTCTGAGTTTTTAGAAAACCCGAATAAATATAAATTGCTGTTGGCGGAAAAAATGTGCCGATGAGATTTTTATATTTTTTATAATTTAAAGAAGTTTTAGCACCAATACAGCTGTCATCTTGCGCCAAAAGAGTTGATGGAATAAAAATCCATTTCACGCCGCGATATAATGTGGAAGCCACAAATCCCGTAATATCTTGCAAAATTCCACCACCAATTGAAATCAAAACTAAATTTTTCTTAGGCGATAATTTAATAATTTCATCATAAAGAATTTGCACAGTTTCCAGATTTTTTTTATCTTCATCAACTTCTAAAATTATTTTACTAACATCTTTCAAAGCAGCTAAGGAATTGTCTTTATGTAAATCCCATAAATTTTTATCAATGATAAAAAGTGAGTTTTTGGTTTCGATTAATTCTGCTAAAAAATTTGTATCAGAAGCAAAATATGCTTTATAATTTTTAAGTTTAGACTTTATTTCTAATTGATTTTGATCTACTGGCACGAGAATCCCCCATCGATAAATATTGTTTGCCCAGTTATGTAAGTATTTTTTTCTGACACCAAGAAATAGACCAATTCAGCAATTTCAGTGGCTTTAGCTAATCTTTTTGAGGGTATGTTTGATTCAATAATTTTTAGCTGTTCGGGAGAATTATTTTTTCTGGTTAAATCAGTGTCAACAAATCCCGGAGCGACAGCGTTAACCAAAACATTGTAAGCAGATAATTCAACCGCAGCTGATCTGGTTAAACCATTAATTGCAGATTTTGTTGAAGAATAAACTGCTCTACCAGGCTTTGATAAACCACTCCAAATTGAACTAATATTAACAATTCTGCCGTATCCGCGCTGCACCATTTTTGGCGATAACTCTTTAATCAAAATTGTTGGAGCAATTAAATTAATTTGCAGAGCTTCTTTGAGATTATTTTCAGATATTTCAGAAATATTTTCTATGATATTAATGCCCGCATTATTCACCAAAATATCAATTTGCGAATGAGAATTTTTCTTTAGAAAATTTTGAATTGATTCTTCTGAAGAAAGATCAAGCTCTTGTCTGGTTGGGGTTAGAACCTCCAAACCATTTTTCTTAAATAATTCTGCGATACCTAAGCCAATACCGCGAGAGCCTCCAGTTACAAGAGCCATTCTTTTCATTATTCAACAATGCCCCCAGCTTGAGCAATTAATTTTTTATAACGAGCTTCAAGCATAGTAAGTCTTTGTTCATCTTCTTTATGAATTGCGCCATAAAATTCTCTTTTATTTTTTAACCACATCAATTCAAAACCAACCGCTTTTAATATGGCTTTGTCAGCATTTTCTTCTAAAGCTGCTGGGCATTTAAAAATTACTTTTCTGGTTTCATAACGATCAACCGTTCCAACTGGTAACTTTCTGAAGAAAGGCAATGATTCAGCAGAAACTCCACCACCAATTAAATGCTCAAGACCTTTTGCTTTAGCTTTCAAACCAATATTTTTTGCTATTTCAAAAATTTTATCAGAGTTAACTTCTTCTCTGGTTAGTCCCATTGAGCCTGTCATATCGACCCTTCCAAGCACAATTCCGCCAAGATCTTTAATTTCAGGCAATTCTAACATTGCATCTAAATTATTATATCCAGTGATTGTTTCTATGTTAACCAAGAAACAAACTTCTTCTCTTTCTTCTGGTGAAAAAACTAATTTTGTTGCAGCTAAATATTTTTTCAAAGCGTAAGGCGTTTCAACCATTGGAGCTACTATTCTTGAAACTCCAATAACTCTGGCTTCATACATATCTTTAATTGCTTCGCAACCACCAATTTTAATTGTCAATTCTAGCCCAGCTTTTGTAACAACTTCTTTAAGTCTCATCGCTTCTTCCAATCTGGTTCCTTCAGCCTCAAACTCTGCTTTCACACCAACAACATGATGATTCTCTCTTAGGTCTTGTAAAATAGTGACCATTTTCTTTTCTAGAATATTCATAAAATTTTATTTATCAGTTAATAGAAATTGCTTATTGATGTTATTTTTATTGCTGGAATACCAATCATAAAGATCACTTATTGAATTTTCAATTTTTTTAAATTCAAAATTCTTTATTTCTTTTTTTAGTCTAAAGTTATCTCCACTATATTCTAAGCCAAAGCCTTCTAAAGCAAAATTTATTGGCAGGTCTTTTTTAGATATTGAATTAACAATTTCAGCAATTTTTAATAATTCTATGGAAGAGTCAGGAGTAATGTTATATGAGTTGTACTTAGTTTTTGTCTCAATAAAAAACTCTAAAATTGGCATCAAATCATCAATATCAATATAGTCAAATTTGCGATTTTGTTTGATAGTAATTGGCAAATTGTGAATCGCTTTACATATGGCATTTGAAATAAATCTAATGGCATAATCTTCATATTTTCCAAAGATTCCAAATACCCTTAAATCAACAATTTTATTGGAATTCTCGATATATTTCCCAACTACATATTTACAGAATCCATGCTCATCAGATGGAATTGACTGACCGAAATATTCTTCTGTCATTTTTGGTTGGTAATGACGCATATCATATATAGCTCCAGAGCCAATATTGATGATCTTGCCAAAAGAATCGGAATATTTTGCTAAATTAAAAAACATGCGGCTATTATTGTAAAATAATCCACCAATATCTGAAGAATTGCGATGTCCAGGTTTGCAAGCGGAGTGAATTACAATATCAAAACTTTCTTTGTTTTTTTGGAAAAAATTATGAACGCTTTCGTCATTAGAAAGATCAAGTTCTGTACGGTTTGGTGCGTATATTTGATATTTTTTTGACAGGTAAGACTCTGTAATATTTTTTCCAATAAAGCCAGATCCGCCTGTTAATAAAACTTTTTTCATAATTTTAAGAATGACTAGTAAAGTTAATTCTTTCCTCTTCGTGAACCAATGGCCTATTTAGAACTTGGGTATATATTGCACCTATATACTCCCCAATTACACCGATAAAAAATAATAATATAGAGAACATGAAAGAGGTCATAATCATTAGTGGAGCAACGCCTAAATTGATTTTTTCCCAAAATAATAATTTGGCAACGAAATAACTTACACCAACCATAGCACTAAAAAACGAGGAAATAGCTCCTATAAAAACAGCCAAACGAAGTGGAATTTTTGAGTTACAAATTATGCCCAATATTGCTATATCGTATAATGAATAAAATCTATTCTTAGAAAACCCCCTACTTCTTGCGGGTTGAGTATATTCTATAAGGGCAACTTTATAACCAACCTCGGCTATCATGCCCCTAAAAAAAGGATAAGGATCTGATATTCTTCTTATCTCATTCATTACCTTTTTACTATAAAGGCCAAAACCAGTAAAATTTTTATAAATTCTTACCTCGGAAAGCTTGGATAATAAGTTGTAATACCAAGTTCTTAACTTGAATAAAATCTTACTTTCTTTACTATTATTCTTGATTGCTAAAACAGCATCATTGCCCTCTTCCCACTTTTTAACTAAATCAATTATCATTTCTGGGGGATCTTGAAAATCCGCCACTAAAGATATAATAGCATCTCCATCAGCTTGAAGTAAGGCATGTACGGGAGATCTTATATGTCCAAAATTTCTTGAATTAATGATTACTTTTACATTTTTATCTTTTGCTGCCATCTTTCTTAATAAATCAACTGTTCTGTCATTAGAACAATTATCTATAAAAAGATGTTCATATTTATAATTTATCAGTGATTTAGACATAATGTCTTTTACAGCCATATATAAGGCCTCAACATTATCTTCCTCATTGTAACAAGCTGTAACTATACTAATTTTTTTCACTTCTTAAATTGGATTTAATAATTGACTCAAATATACCAAAACCGGCTCAAGATACCAAACTCATTTGGAGATATAGATCCTAAAACAAGTTCAGGATTACCCTAAGAGAGGAGTAAGAACTTGTCCCAACTTCCGTCATCCTGAACTTGTTTCAGGATCTATTGTAGATTAGCTTCTTGAGGTTGAAATTATATACCGAAGTTATGTTTAACGCAAAAATAGCTTCTGCAATTCGTTATAATAGTCTTTTTCTTCATTATCATTCATAATAGCCACTTATTTATCAAAATTTCCAGATCCAAATGTAAAAATTTTATGTAAAAAATAGCTAAAAAAAGCCATAATAAAAGCATTAATAACGCTTGCAAGGCGTGGATCTAGATTATAAATATCACAAAATATATAAAGTAATAATAAGTTACATAACAACACACCAATATATGACATATTAATCTTAATATATTCCAATAAAAAATTACCTTTGGTTTGAAAAACAAAATATTTAAAAGTAATGAATGATTGCATTACAGAAAATATATGACATATCACAGCTACAATAATTTAATGCAGCAAATCTTGCAATCTTGTATATGCAAAAATAAACAGACATAGACTAAATAAGGTATTCCAACCCCCAACTAAAATATACCTAATTTCTTGAGAAATTTTAAAGAATATATTAAAAATCTTTAAAGTTTTGTAGTTATTTTTTGCAAGTTTCAAGGGTCTTAAATATACATTAAACATCAACCAATCAGGCATTATTTATTTCTACTATTGTTAGAGTGCTATAGGAGCTCTGTTAATCATTAATGGCAACCTCTAAAAATCCAAATTTACCCAAGCAAATCCGATTCCAAAGATTTTTTTAATTTTGAATTTTTGAATTAAAAATTCAGTTGAGAAAAATCTTATTTTTATAGCTTAATTTAGCAATAATTTCAAGGTTTTTTGCAGTTTTCTGCGGGTTTTTGGTGGCGACTTCTGGGTTTAAATAACTGCAGACGCAGCTATCCCATCACGCCTGAGTAGTTGTCCTAGGCGTAACATGTTGTAGGTCAAATTCATCATTCCAATCTTTACCTAGTTCATCCTGAAATACCCCTTAACCCCAATAAACACTTGACTCCAAACCAGTTTTAACCTAAATTTATTTGCAAGAAATCATGAGTTTTACCTCA
>Ga0214919_10001805_pt1 | contig 34440 bp, 30 predicted proteins | sample LL1503_MetaG_FD_177994 | JGI IMG/M metagenome (GOLD analysis project Ga0214919, IMG submission 177994) | Freshwater microbial communities from Lake Lanier, Atlanta, Georgia, United States - LL-1503 | ecosystem: Environmental > Aquatic > Freshwater > Lake | place: USA: Georgia | collected...
TTGTGGAAGCGTACCTGGCGCGTGGCATGCACATCGACGACTTCGCTCCCAACCTGAGCTTCTTCTTCAGCAATGGCATGGACCCGGAATACACGGTGATGGGCCGCGTAGCACGCCGCATCTGGGCGGTGGCCATGAAAGAAAAGTACGGCGCAAACGAGCGCAGCCAAAAGCTCAAGTACCACATCCAAACTTCGGGGCGCTCGCTGCACGCGCAAGAGATTCAGTTCAACGACATCCGCACCACGCTGCAAGCGCTGATTGCCATCTATGACAACTGCAACAGCCTGCACACCAATGCGTTCGACGAAGCCATCACCACGCCCACCGAAGACTCGGTGCGCCGCGCCATGGCGATCCAGATGATCATCAACCGCGAGTGGGGTCTGGCGAAAAACGAAAATCCGGGGCAAGGCGCCTTCATCATCGACGAGCTGACCGAGCTGCTGGAAGAAGCCGTGCTGGCCGAGTTTGAAAAAATCGCCGAGCGCGGCGGCGTGCTGGGCGCGATGGAAACCGGCTACCAGCGCGGCAAAATCCAAGACGAGTCCATGCACTACGAAATGCTCAAGCACACCGGCGAGCTGCCCATCATCGGCGTCAACACCTTCCGAAACCCTAAGGGCGATGAAGTGATGGAAACGCTGGAACTGGCCCGCTCGACCGAAGAAGAAAAGCAATCGCAGCTCACGCGCCTGAACGACTTCCACACCCGGCACGCCAGCGAGTCGCCCGTGATGCTCAAACGCCTGCAGCAAGCCGTGATCGACAACGGTAATGTGTTTGAAGTGCTGATGGACGCGGTGCGGGTCTGCTCTCTGGGTCAGATCACCAACGCCTTGTTTGAGGTAGGCGGGCAATACCGGCGCAATATGTAATACGTGCTGTCGAAGCCGAGTCAGTGGGTGTGTCCTGGATTTTGTGCAAACGGTTCAATGACGGGAAACTGCCGAAGCTCTCAGAGCGAGAGAAATGACCTTACGCAACGAAATGACTGTTTGCCCGTGGCATGACGGTGCGCGAGATCCAAGGGGTGTACCTGGCGCTGATCATTGACTTGACGGGCAACAAGCAGTTGCTCGGCTTATGGATTGCGCAGACTGATTGCGCCAAGTTCTGGCTGGTGGCCTATTCCAGCCAGGTGCACGTGATGTTGTTTGATGCACACAGGCCAAAGTGTCCCTCGTTTGCCAGCACACGCCGCCTTCACAAAAGCGTCATAAATAGTTTTTAGCATAGGGTTGGTTTCAAAATACCCCCGCCGCATTACCCCACATCACTATTTTCGGAGCATTGCCAACATGATCACCCCTCGCGTTTTTTCATCCTCTATTATTTTCAGTGCAGTGCTGGCTATCAGCGCTTGCGGTGGCAGCACCTTCAACGTTCAAGAAGCGGCCACGCAATTTGCGGCTAGCTTGAACAGCGGTCTTGCGGCGTTAACCGGCGCTTCTGGCCTCAATTCAAAGGCATTGCCTGATCTCTTTGCTGACAAGTTTCTAGACGGCGGTTACACCAAAGCTGATGTTGTTAATACCCTCACTGCTAACTCGAAAGCGCTTGAGACCGCCCCGGAACTGTCTTTGTTTCCACTGGCGGCCATCACCAACACCACCATTACGGGCTGCGATAACGGTATCTGCACCCTGAACGGCACCCTCACCAATTCAGATGCTGACACGACCTCCGTTGATTTCAGCACCAAAGTCATCGTCATCGGTAACGCCATCTATTTCTACGGTGATCAGTCATCAACCTCCTCAATTTAACTATCAATCAGCGCATTTAAAAGGTATTTCCCATGAGCAAACAATTTGCCCTTCGCCACACGACCGCTGCGGTAGCCACTTTGGTCGGTTTGATCTCTGTTTCTACAGTGCAAATCGCCGTAGCGGCTGAAAAAGCCAAATCCAAGCCTGCAGGCACTTACGTCACAGGCGACTTTCACAACCACTCGACCTGTTCGGATGGCCAGATTTCAATGCAAAAGCTGATTGACAAGTCCGTTAAAACCTTCGGTTTGGACTGGTTTGTTCAGGCCGACCACGGCGGCAGCAGCGCCAGAAACTGTACGCTGCGTGAAGACCCGTTTGAGCCGGTTGCGCCCGCATTAGGAATGACCACCAGCGCGACTGGCCCATGGACGACATCCACCTACCCCGGCATCAGCACCGGCATTTCTGGCGGTCAGCCAGCCTCTTCACTCAAAGGCCCTAACCAATCCTGGGAATCCACTCTCCCAGGCGGCCGTGCAGCCATCAAAGGTGATGGCACAGCCACACCCAAGGCCATGTGGCGTTGGCAAGAGATTCAGGAATTTCAGTACAAGGTCACTGAAGACGAGAGCCGTGCACGTCAAAAGCCGATCTGGATCGGTGTGGAGCAAAACACACCGGGTCACGAACACGCGTCCACGGTGGTTCTGCAGGGCCAGCGCCCTTGGCCTCAATCGGGTGTGTCTGGCAATGCCACATTGCAGGCTCAGTATGAGTACTGCTTTGACCGCTCCGACACCGACACCAGCCGCGGTGCGGACAACCAGTGGGACTGCTCTGTGGCAGGCACCACCAGCACCGACGCACTGGACGCAACTGCACGCAAAATCACGGGCACCAACTCGGCGACAACGCTTGACCTCGGACACCGCAAGACGGTTGAGGGCATCAAATGGATGAAAGAGAAAGCGCCCACCACGAGTTACTTTGTTCCCGCCCACTTGGAGCGCGCTGGTGTTTACCTTGCGAACAACAACAGGGGTTTCAATATCGAGCATTTGCGTAACTTCAATAACGCGGCGCCTGACATTGCCTTCGGTTTTGAGTCCATGCCAGGCCACCAGGCCTCTGAAAACCGCGGTGAGTACGCTCCCAACCGGGGCGCTTCTTTGGCCAACCCAACGGGTGGTTTTGACAGCGTAGGTCTCGGCACCTATGGCGGCACAGGCATTTACGCGGCCAAAATTGGCGGCGTGTGGGACGCCCTCTTGGGTGAAGGCCGCAAGTGGTGGTTCTTTGCCAGCTCTGACTACCATAACCGCGGCTCCTTCGGCCCTGACCAGCGTGAGTCCGACCAGGACTTTTACCCTGGTGAGTACCAAAAAGACTACGTGATGGCCCGCAAAGGCACCAACAGCCTGTCGGCTGAAGCCATCATTGACGGTTTGCGTTCAGGCAACAGCTTTGCTGGCAGTGGCGACCTGATCGACCGTTTGGCCTTCGTGGCTTGTGCGGCCAATCCAGCCATCCCTCGCCCAGCCTTCAAAGCATTGGTGGAAAAAGCTGCGGCCAACGCGGCACTCAAAAATGCAGAAGTTCGCATCGACGGCTGTGCAACCATGGGTGAAAAACTGGTGGTGGCGCCGGGCGCCGATGTGGTGGTGGCCATTGCTGTGCGCGATCCGCAGGGCAAAAACTTCTCGCCTTACAGCTTCCCCAATCCTTCGCTCAAGCAAATCAACATCACCCAGCCTCTGGACATGCCGGTCCTCGACCACATCGATGTCATTGGTGGCAACGTGACCGGTTTTGTCAGCCCCACTGACACGGCGAAATACGCCGGCATAGAAGGCACTGCGGCTGCCAGCAACCCTTCTGCGGCCATCAAGAAGGTGTTCAACAGCACCAATTGGACTGCCACTGCCGATGGTTTGCGGGTCATGAGCTACCGCATTCCTGCGGTGAAGGTGTCGCAGTACGTTCGTTTGCGCGGCACCAACTTACCGGCAGCCACGCCCTTTGAAACGGATGCGAGCGGCAACCCCTTGAACGACTATGACTTGTCGCCGTTTGTGGACGCAGCCAAGGCTGAAGCCCAAAAACCCGGCAAGGTGGTTTGCGCTGATGCCGCGTGCCCAGCGCACATGCGAACCGTCAATGGCGTCAAGTACTCCAGCTTGGACGTCGCCGCATGGTCTGACCTGTGGTTCTACAGCAACCCGGTTTACATTGAAGTGACCGGCTCGGTCAAGGTCGCAGGCGCTAAGTAAAGCTTGTTTGACAGAGGTGCAAGTCCGGGCCCCGGACTTGCACACCCGGCCTTTGGCCGGGTTTTTTGTTTTTGAAAGTCCATGTGTTGATTGCAGAGAGTTCTATGACGCCCAAGGCGCAGACGCCGCTCAAGGCGGGACGAGCGCAATCAGGGCTCGCCATGCTGCTGATGTTTGCTTCAGGTGCGTGCGGATTGGTCTGGCAAATGGTCTGGACAGCGCAGTTCGGCTTGGTACTCGGTCACGAGATCGTCGCCTTGCTCGCAGTTGTCGCGGCTTTTTTTGGCGGTATCGCGGCGGGTTCTTTCTTGTTGGCCCACAGGCTGGAACGCAGCCTTTATCCGGGTCGTTGGTATGCCGGTCTGGAAGCTTTGATTGCAAGTTGGGCGCTGCTGGTGGCGTTTGCATCCCCCTCAGTTTTACCTTTATTGTCCCAATGGATGGGTGCCGAGCCCTCGGCACTTTGGCATTGGACCCTCGCTTTTTTCATTCCGCTGTCCGCTTTGCTGCCTGCCACTGTGGCCATGGGCGCAACGCTGCCTGCCATGGAGCGTTTGCTCAGGCGCAACGACACCCATCCGCTGGGCAGTGTGTATGCCGCCAATACGGCAGGCGCCATGGCGGGCCTCTTGCTGGCGGTGTTCTTTTTGGTGCCGAGTTTGGGGCTGCTCGGCACCAGCCTGGTGTTTGCAGCGGTCAATGCAACCTGCGCGTTACTGGCGTGGCAAATCTGGGGCGGACCCTTCCATCGTGATTCGCGCTTGGAGGATGCTGAGCCGAACGCTGAGCTGAAAGCTGCACCGAAGGCTGCATCGAAAATTGTAGTTTTGCGCCTTTTCCTGACGGGGCTGTTGGGCATTGGTTACGAAGTGCTTGCGGTCCGCGTGATCAGTCAGGTGACTGAAAACACGGTGTACACCTATGCGATGCTGCTGGCAGTTTTTTTGATGGGAACGGCCTTGGGTGCAGCCATCATCAAGCGTGTTGGGGCGACCTTGGATGTCACTGCAGAACGCATCGATCGCGCCCTTGGCGCCTTGGTGGTTTCCATTTTTGTGGGTGGGCTCAGCCTGTGGTGGGCAGACCCCATCTACGCGCTGCCAGCCCGCTGGTTGGGGCCGGGCGCAGCCGCGGCACTTGCTGGCGAGTGTCTTTCAGGTGTGGCCGCCATGCTGTTGCCTTCCATGGCCATGGGTGCGCTGTTTACCTTGCTGTGCCGACAAGCCCAGCAAATCCAGATGCCGCTGGGCACCGCATTGGGCATCAACAATTTAGGCTCAGCGCTCGCGCCCGTCCTTGTCGGCCTGTTGCTGATGCCTTATGCAGGTGCGGGCCTTGTGCTGTTCATATTGATAGCCGGGTATTTGGCGCTTCGATCGGTACAAAGCTGGCATCGGCCTGAGGGCTGGGTGGCTGTCGGCGCTTTGATGCTGATGGTCATATTTGCAGGCCCACTTCGCTTCGTCGACCTGCCTGCTGGTGGGCGTTTGCTGTCCTACCGTGAGGGTGTCATGGCTGCCGTGAGTGTGGTTGCCGACGCCGAGGGTGTCGCGCGGCTGCACATCAACAACCGCGTCCAAGAAGGCAGCAGCGCCAGCGGCCAGGTAGAGACGCGTCTGGCGCAAATGCCGCTGTTGCTGCATCCGTCGCCGCGAACTGCCTTGTTTTTGGGCTACGGCACGGGTTATACCGCCAATGCCGCAGCGCTGGATCCCCGTATCCAAGTCAAAGCGGTTGAGCTGTTGCCTGAAGTCATTGAGGCCGCCGGCATCTTTGCTTTGAAACAAGGTGCGCCTGCGTCGGCCAGTCCGGTCGCAACCGTCGCCGCCGACGCGCGCCGCTATGTACAGTCCACGACCGAACGCCACGACGTGATCGTGGCCGACCTCTTTCATCCCGCCAGAAACGGTGCCGGTAGCCTGTACACCTTAGAGCACTTTGCGGCGGTGAAGTCTCGCCTTGCGCCCGGTGGCCTGTTTTGCCAATGGTTGGCCTTGCATCAAATGGACATCGAGACGCTGCGCAGCATCGTCGCCGCCTTTTTGCAGGTTTATCCCAACGCTGTTGCCGTTCTGGCCAGCAACAGCCTGGACACGCCAGTGGTTGGCCTGATCGCTCGACCCGATCAGCCCGCATGGGAGATCGAAACCGTTCGCACCCGCATGGCTGGCACTTCGCTATCCGTTGCAAAAGCCTTGAAACGGGCCAAGCTGGACGATGAATTTGCGGTGCTCGGCAGCATCATTGCAGGGCCGTTGGCGCTCAAGGACTTTGTGCGGAACGCGACCCAGAACACGGATGACCGTCCGGTGGTCACCCACAGGGCGCCATGGGTCAGTTACGCCCCCCAAGAGTCGCCCAGAAACCGCCTGACCATGTTGATGGAACAACTGGTACCCAACGCCACGGATGTGGTGGGCCCAGGCCAGACCGCTGACGCGCAGAGGCTGGCAGCTTACTGGGCGGCACGCGCAAAGTACCTTGCTTTTGGCATGGCTGTGCGCCCGAATCCCGACCCGCGCGTCATGCTGAACCAATTGCGCCTGCCGCTGTTGGAGATGGTGACTACAAGTCCCGACTTTCGCCCCGCTGCTGAGCCGCTCCAGGCCTTGGCTGAAGCGGTTCGGGAGACGGATCCCGAGCTTTCGGCAGAAGTAAAATCTTCCTTAGCGTCCGCACTTTCAGCCCTGCCATCCCCGTCGGCTGTCAAACCCCTTGTCAAATTGAATTAACCGCCATGGAATCTCCAATCATCACGCCCACCACTTGGTTACAACGCGCCCTGCGTGAACCGCTGACCCACTTCATTGTGTTGGGCGCTCTGATCTTTGCAGCCGATGCCTTGTTTTTGTCTGTACGGGGTGATCCGCAAGAGATTGTGATCACCAAAGAAACCTACGCAGAAGCCCGCGGCGCGTTTGTGGCGGGCATGAAGCGGGAGCCCACCGCTGCTGAACTCAAAGTGCTGACCGACCGATGGGTGGACAACGAAGTCTTGTTCAGAGAGGGGCTTGCGCTAGGCATGGACCGGGGCGATCAGGCGATGAAGGACCGGGTCGTGTTCAAAGTCCTGACGGCCACACAGTCCGGGTTGGCATTGCCCAAAATTGACGAAGCGGGTTTGCGCGAATGGTTCGAGTCGCGCCGCGATCAATATGACCTGCCAGCGCGTCTCAGTTTTGAAGAAGCCGTCATTGCTGTCAGTGATTCAACACCTGAAAAGTTGAAGAAGTTTGTGACAGCCTTGAACGGGCAACAGGTCCCCGAATTGGAAGCCAGTCTGCGTGTTTTCAAGGACAGACCCAGACCCAGTCTGGACCAAAGTTACGGCGCGGCATTTGCTGATGCGCTTGAGAAACAAACCACCGGCACTTGGGTGGTGCTGGAAAGTAAAGAAGGCTACCGCGCCATACGTCTGACCGAATTGACGCCGGCTCGCGCAGTCAGTTACGACGAAATGAGAGAGCGTGTGTACACAGACTGGAAGGAGATCACGTCCTCGCAGCTGACCAAGAACGCCATCCGTGAAATAGCGAAGAAATACCGCATTCGCGATGAAGGAAAGAATTCGTGATGCTGTCCCATTTCAGTCAGATCTTCCAGCGCGCAGCTTTGGCCGTCATTTTGCTGCTGAGTGGAGCGGGTGCATGTGCACACGAAATGACCATGGCCGATCTGTCGATGCGGGAAGTCGCGCCCAAAGAGTTCGTTTGGGCCTGGGGCGTACCTGGAAAAAATATACCCATCTCGCAAGACTTGACCCCCGTCTGGCCGGAGGGTTGCGCGGGTGACGCGAAGACAGTTCGGTGTGGCGAACGTGGTTTGGCGGGAAGCCTGGCGGTCAAGGGGATAGGAAAGAACTACTCCGCCGTCATTTTGCGCATCACTTGGCAAGGGGAGCAGCGCAGCACGTTTACCTTGACCCAAAATCAACCCGCAGTGCGCTTATTCGGCTCCGCGCGCGATGATCGAGACGCTTGGCAAGTGGCGCAGACTTACGCTGTGTTGGGCATAGAACACATTCTCAGCGGGATCGATCATTTGCTGTTTGTGCTCAGCTTGTTGTTCCTGGTGGGTTTTCGGCGTCAACTTTTGGCAACCATCACTTTGTTCACGGTGGCGCACAGCCTGACCCTCGCCGCCAGCGCCTTGGGTGCCTTGACACTGCGGCCACCGCCAGTGGAGGCCGTCATCGCCTTGTCCATTGTGCTGGTGTGCGCGGAAGCTTTGAGCCAAAAAGACACCCTCACCCGCCGCTGGCCGGGGATCGTGGCCTTTGTATTCGGTCTGGTCCACGGGTTGGGTTTCGCAGGGGCCCTGAAAGACATTGGACTCCCGGAGCAGCATGCCAATATGGCACTGCTTACCTTCAATCTGGGTGTAGAGGCGGGTCAATTGGTGGTCATTGGACTGGCATGGCTGGTGGTTCTGGCGTCCCGCCGATTCAACTGGACTGCTACCGCGCGGCGGGTCATTTTGTACGGTATTGGCAGTGTGTCTGTGTTTTGGACGCTGTCTCGCATTGCCGTGATTGCGGGCTGAAGCCACATGGCCGACATCTTCGAGCTGTTTCCTACGCCGGTGATGCGCATACCCGCCTTGCTTTCGCGCGACGCTGCATTGGCCCTGGCTGAACACTTTTCGCAGGTGGCCTCGGTGGCCAATCAACGCTCCCCGCAACTGACGCACACGCGCATCCTCAGGCCGGGTGAGGATGCCGCATTGGACGCCGTGGTAGCGCAGATCGGCCCGCATCTGCAGGCTTTTGGCCAACTGCTTTTTGGCGAGTCTTTGCGCTGGCTTGTGAAGGAGATATGGGTCAATGTGCTCCAGCGCGGTGGCAGCCAGTCACTGCATAACCACGCCAACTGCTTCGCATCCGGTGTCCTGTATCTCAGCCCTTGTGACGCTTCGGCCTGCACCCGTTTCAGCCGACCACTGGGCGGCGCGGAGTTTGTTTTTCGCAACACGCATGCAAGCATGGAGACAGGCCCTTTTAACGCCGACAAATGGAACGCGCCACTGCCTGCGCCCGGCGACTTGATTTTGTTTCCAAGCTATTTGCTGCATGAAGTGCCTGTCAATCTCGGTGGCGAGCGGGTCACGCTGGCTTTCAATGCCATTCCGGATCGACTGGACGCATGGGGCTACGGTGTTGGGTTTGAACCTTAAGTTCTGAAATTACGACGGTGTGACCGGTCGCAAAGGAATCGTCAATGATGAAACACGCTTGGTTAAATGTCATTTTCTTATCGATGGTCGCTGCGGCAGCGCCAGCCTGCGCTGAAGAAGTGTTGGCCTGCGAAACCCAGTCGGTCAACTTTAAAAAGCGGGAGTTCCGGTGCCCGTTGACGGTCAAAGCAAACGCACAGCAAATCCGATTCAAGGCGAATTTCACAGGCAGCCACGACGACACGCAGTTGTCCATGACCCTGACTTTGGACGGATTGCCCGTGACCTGCAGCAAGGGCAGCAAGACTTGGCTGAACAGCGAGGATGGCGACGTCAGTCTGGATTGTCACCTTGTCCTTGACGGTGCAGCGGGTGCCCAAAGAATGCTGCGTGCAACCGTCAATATTTACCACGCCGAATTCGCCGGGATTCAACTTAGCGCGCTTTGACTCGTGACGCCAAAATTCGCATGAAAATATACGTCTTGGTATGGATGGGGTTGAATGCGGCAACGATGCAAGCGCAAACAACGGCGTGCTCTGCCGAATGTCAGTTGGAACCGCAGTTTCGCTTAGCCCAAGACCGTGCGACTGACGCCAATTTGGTCGCACTGGATCCTGTCACCGTGACCGGTCAGCATTACGACAATTCGATTGGAAGCAGCGATGCCGCGTCGCAAGGCGTCATCAGGTCTAAACTAATTGCGGATCGCCCAGCGCTGCGACCAGGTGAGGTTTTGGAATTCATCCCCGGTGTGATCGTGACGCAGCATTCCGGCGATGGCAAGGCCAATCAGTATTTTTTGCGTGGTTTCAACTTGGACCATGGCACTGACTTTGCAACCACTGTCGACGGAATGCCTGTGAACATGCCCACGCATGGACATGGTCAGGGTTATTCGGATCTGAACTTTTTGATTCCTGAGTTGGTCGACAAAATCGAATACCGTAAAGGCCCTTACTTCGCTGATTACGGTGATTTTTCGGCGGCAGGCGCGGCGGATATTCACTACAAATCCGTTCTGGAGGAATCTTTTGCCCAAGTGACCTTGGGTCAAAACGGCTACCAACGCGGCGTTGCAGGCCAATCGCTTCAGCTTCGCGAGGATGTTGCATTGCTCGCAGCGCTGGAGTGGATGGGCAATGACGGCCCTTGGACAGTGCCAGAAAAGCTGCAACGCAAAAATGCCGTGCTTCGGCTGACGCAAGGCAATCGCAATGCAGGCAGCTCCATGAGCTTGATGGCTTATGACGCAGCTTGGAATGCCACCGATCAGGTGCCGCAAAGATTGATCAACTCGGGCACCTTGAACGGAAAACCATTTGGTCGTTTCGATTCGGTTGACCCCACAGATGGCGGCAGCACCTCACGCTACAGCCTGTCCGCAGAATGGCATGCGCGCGACAGCGGCGGTGAGACGAAAGTGTCCGCTTATGCGATGCGCTACGCACTCCAACTTTTCTCCAACTTCACCTATGCCATGGACCGGCCCATCACAGGGGATCAGTTTTCTCAGCGCGATGACAGAAACATCTTTGGCGCTAAGGTGTCCAAGTCATGGAACCATATGCTGGGCAGTTTGGACGCCCGATCGGAGTTGGGCGCGCAACTGCGAAATGACCGCATCCATGTGGGCCTTTACCCAACACAGGCGCGACACATCTTGGATACGGCCCGGCTGGACGATGTTCGCGAAACCCTGCTGGGGGTGTATGGCCAAAGCACCCTGGGGCTGACCCCTTGGCTGCGCACGATTGTGGGTTTACGTGCAGACACGGCTCAATTTGCGGTCAAGAGTTTGACCCAAGCCGCCAACTCCGGAACCACACAAGCCAGCCTTCTTTCTCCCAAGCTGAGCTTTGTGGCTGGGCCATGGCAAAAGACGGAGTTCTTTTTTAACACAGGCAAAGGGTTCCACAGCAATGACGCGCGTGGCACAACCGCCAGGGTAGACCCTCAAACAGGTGAGTCCGTCGTCCCGGTTCCGGGACTTGTGCCTTCGCGTGGCTGGGAATGGGGTTTACGAACGGAGATCATCCCGAATCTTCAAAGCTCTTTGGCTTATTGGCAGCTGAAATCGACCTCAGAGTTGTTGTATGTGGGTGATTCAGGCACCACACAAGCCAGCCACGCCAGCAAACGACAAGGCATTGAATTTAACAACCGGTGGACCCCCAGTGCGCACTTTCTATGGGACGCCGATTTGGCGGTGACGCAGGCCCGTTTTGTGAACGGCAATCGCATCCCCAATGCGGTGGATACGGTCGCCTCCATCGCCGCCACAATCAAAGACATTGGACCCTGGTCTGGTAGTTTGCAGTGGCGTTACTTGGGCAGTGGCGCGCTGACTGAAGACAACGCGGTGAGGTCTGATCCAGCCTCGACATTCAACCTGCGTATAGCCAGAAATATGCGCGATTTAACCCATCGCTCATCCAGTCTGACCTTGGATGTCTTCAATCTGCTCAACAACAAGGTCAATGACATTCAGTATTACTACGCAAGCCAGTTGCGGGGCGAGACCGCTCCTGTGAACGACAAGTTGGTTCATCCATCAGAGCCAAGATCGCTGAGGCTCACTTACCGGAGCAGTTTTTGAAAAATTTCTGGGTGATTGAAAGCGCCAATCGGCAAGGCAATCAATGGCGCAAAATCACGGTGACCCCACGCAAGGAAATGGCAGCTGTGGTGCCATGGAGTCCAGAACTGATCAAGCGGTACGACCAGATGCTGTATTCGGACTTCTTGGATTGAACTTCAACCTTGCGCTCAATGCGCTTGAGGGTGGTGGTTTTCCCAGGCCTGGCCTTGGGGTTCGCAATGGCACAATCACTTCATGCAAAGACCCATCCCCTTCATTGCCCCCGAAGTGTTTGACGATGCCGATGCCGCACTGAAACGGGTTCAACTCATTTACGAACAAAGCCTGAACCACTTGCGCGAAGCCATGCGCCGCTATGTGGCGGGCGAGGCGCTGACGGACAAAATCCGCGCTTGTTACCCCTTTGTGCGTTTGCAAACCAGCACCGACTGGATGCCGCCGCCCCATCATGAAGAGGAATGGCTGAGCTTCGGTTTTGTGGCCACCGCAGGTCGTTACGAAACCACCTTGACCCGGCCCGACTTGTTTGCCGTTTACCTGCGCCAGCAGTTTGCTTTGCTGCTGGCCAATCATGGCGTGGCCTTGGAGGTCGGCACCAGCCAGTTGCCCATGCCGGTGCATTTTTCTTTTGCAGAAAACGACCACATCGAAGGCGAGATGAGCGCCGAGCGGCGCAGCCACATGCGCGAGGTGTTTGATCTGCCTGACCTCAGCGCCATGGACGACGGCATTGCCAATGGCACTTACCAAACCCCACCGGGGCAGGCCGCGCCGCTGTCGCTGTTCACCGCGCCGCGCATCGACTACTCGCTGCACCGCCTGCGCCATTACAGCGGCACCAATCCGGTGTATTTTCAAAACTTTGTGCTCTTCACCAATTACCAGTTTTACATCGACGAATTCATCGCTTTGGGGCATGCCGAAATGGGCAAACCTGACAGCCCTTATGTGGCGTTTGTGGAGCCCGGCAATGTGGTCACACGGCGCGTGGGTCTGCCCGCACACGACGATGACGCACTGGGCTCGTCGCCCCCGCGCCTGCCGCAGATGCCCGGCTACCATTTGGTGCGCGAGGGCCACAGTGGCATCACCATGGTCAACATTGGCGTGGGACCGGCCAACGCCAAAACCATCACCGACCACATCGCAGTTCTGCGCCCGCACGCCTGGCTGATGCTGGGGCACTGCGCCGGTCTGCGCACCACGCAGCAACTGGGCGACTATGTGCTGGCGCATGCCTATGTGCGTGAGGACCATGTGCTGGACGAGGAGCTGCCCCTGTGGGTACCGATTCCGGCACTGGCCGAAATTCAAGTGGCGCTGGAAAGTGCGGTGTCTGAGATCACAGGCTGTCAGGGGGCCGAACTCAAACGCCTGATGCGCACCGGCACTGTGGCCAGCACCGACAACCGCAATTGGGAACTGCTGCCCGACAACACACCGCAGCGCCGCTTCAGTCAAAGCCGCGCCGTGGCGCTGGACATGGAAAGCGCGACGATTGCCGCCAATGGCTTCCGCTTTCGGGTGCCCTACGGCACGCTTTTGTGCGTGAGCGACAAGCCATTGCATGGCGAGATCAAGCTGCCCGGCATGGCCAATCATTTTTACCGCGAGCGGGTGAGCCAGCATTTGCAGATCGGAATCCGGGCCCTCGAATTGCTACGCGCTGCAGGCCCGGCGCAGCTACACAGCAGAAAGCTGCGCAGCTTTGCCGAAGTGGCGTTTCAATAAGACGGACTTATTCAGGCCTGAGTCGCTGCGCTGACGATGACGCAATAGAGCGCGTCCACCTACAATGGCATGATGAAAATCCTCTTCGTTGCCGACCCTCTCGAGTCATTCAAGATTTACAAAGACTCCACTTTTGCCATGATGCGCGAGGCACAAAAGCGCGGGCATCAGGTAGTGGCCTGTGAGATGACGGATGTGCGCTGGCAACAAGGCGAGTCAGTGTCGGCGATGGTGCACGAAATTCACCTGACCGGCGATGCCACACACTGGTTCACCGAGAAGGCCGTTCTCCGCGCCGCACTGAAAGATTTTGCGGCTGTAATCATGCGCAAAGACCCGCCTTTTGACAGCGAGTACTTTTACGCCACCCATCTGCTCAGCCAAGCCGAGCGCGAAGGGGCCAAGGTATTCAACAGTCCGGCCGCTTTGCGCAACCACCCGGAAAAATTGGCGATTCTGGAGTTTCCGCAGTACATCGCGCCCACCTTGGTGACCAAGAACGAAGCGGACATTCGCGCTTTTCACGCACAGCATGGCGCCATCATTTTGAAGCCGCTGGACGGCATGGGCGGCATGGGCATTTTCAAAGTGGGGACTGATGGCCTGAACCTGGGTGCCATCATCGAAACACTCAATCGAGACGGCCAACAAACCGTGATGGTGCAAAAGTTCTTGCCCGGCATTGCCCAAGGCGACAAACGGGTGCTGTTGATCGGCGGCAAGCCCGTGCCGTTTTGCCTGGCCCGTATTCCGCAGGGCGGCGAAGTGCGTGGCAATCTGGCTGCAGGCGGCAAGGGCGTGGCGCAAGCTCTTTCGGCACGCGACCGTGAAATCGCTGAGGCCTTGGGGCCGATCCTGTTCGCACGCGGCCTGATGCTCGTAGGCTTGGACATCATTGGCGAGAGCCTGACCGAAATCAACGTCACCAGCCCGACCTGCTTTCAGGAAATCACCGACCAAATGGGCTGCGATGTGGCGGCGCTGTTCATCAATGCTTTGGAAGCAGCGCTTTAAGCACTTGGTGAATTCAAAATGTCGGACCCGAAGGTCCTAAGCCATCAGATCACCGTCTTCAAACGTGTAAACACGTCCGGGCGCCAAGGCGGTCCAAGATTCGTCTGTGGTCAAGGGTGCAGTCACCACAATGGCCACACGGTCTGTGGTTCGCGTCTGGTCTGCAAAGTTGACACTCAGGTCTTCATCGCGCAATGTCGCTAGCTTAAAGGGGTGTCTGCGCAAGACAAAATGCAGTTGGGTGCTGGCGTGTGCCCATAAGGCCTGACCGTTGGACAGTAAAAAATTGAAGGTGCCGTGCTGGGCAATCTGTGGCACCAATTCGCTCAAGGTGATCGACAACTCTTGCACGCTGGGCACGCTGGCATGGGACTTGGCCAGCTCTTGCATGAGCCAGCAAAAAGCCAACTCGCTGTCGGTTTGCCCCACGGGTTTGAAGTTGCCGTGCAGACGCGGTGCGTAGTCTGCCAAATTGCCGTTGTGTGCAAACACCCAGTAACGACCCCAAAGTTCACGCACAAAAGGGTGGCAATTTTCCAGCGATACCGCGCCTTGCGTGGCCTTGCGAATGTGCGCAATCACGTTCTTGCTTTTGATCGGGTAGCGCCGGATCAGGTCGGCAATGGGTGAGCTGCTGGCACTTTGGTGGTCGACAAAATGGCGCACACCTTGGCCTTCAAAAAATGCAATGCCCCAACCGTCTGCATGGTGATCGGTGGAGCCGCCCCGTTGCGCAAAGCCGCTGAAGCTGAAGGTTACGTCGGTGGGGGTGTTGCAATTCATGCCCAGCAGTTGGCACATCAGGATTCCCCTTCAAGTTGACTCATTTTGCCGTATCTTCAGGCACCTTGAGCTGCCAAGCGGCCAGCAAGGCCAGTGCCATCAGCGCAGCCAAGAACACAAAGCTCTCATTGAATGCGTTGAGTCTGAGCGCTGCCTGGTCGGTGGAGGTCAAGCTCACGCCATGTTCAGCCAAGCGCCACTGCAAAACAATAGCGCAAACACTCACCCCAACCGCGCCGCCCAGCATGCGCATGAAGTTGATTACGCTGGAACCTTGTGGAATCAAGGGCCGCGCCAGGCCACGCAACGAACTTGAGTTCAGAGACGGCAAGATCAGACCCAGCCCGATGCGCCCCAGAATCACCCAAGCGCTGAGCCACCACATGCTTGACTCCACATGCAAAGTGGCCATCAAGACAAATGACAAGGCCAGCAAGGCCAGGCCTGAACTCACGAGCAGGTAAGTAGGGTGGCGGTCGGCCAAACGGCCGGTCAAGGCAATCGTCACGGCCAACAGCAAACCCGCCGGCAACAAGACGGTGCCGGTGTACGAAGCCGACCAGCCCATGCCTTGCTGCATGTACAAAGGCAACAAATACGTTGAGCCAAACAAGCCCGCCCCATAAATGAAAGCCACCAGACTGCCCATTGAAAATGCCCGATGGCGAAAGACCGACAGATTCATCAAAGGCGCCAGCCCAGTGGCTTGGGGCTTGTGCAGCAGGTGGTGTTGCCACAACACAAACACCGCCAGCCCCGCTGCGGCGACCACCAACAGTCCCCAGGCATGCACAGCATCCAAACCGGCATCGCGCAAGGACACCAAGCCATTGAGCAAGCACAGCGTAGAGACGGTAGCGATCAGCATGCCCCAAACGTCCAGACGCGCACCTTCCCGGTTAGGCGCCAAGCCACCCGGAGCGGTGGTGGGCACATAACGACGCGCCATCCATATGGAGGCCAAAGCCAGCGGCACGACCATGAAAAAGATGGAGCGCCAGCCAAACCAGTCGACCAGTAAGCCGCCAATGCTCGGCCCAACGGCAGGGGCCAGCACCACTCCCGTACTGAAAAAACTACCGGCACGCCCTTGCTCGTCCGCATCAAAAGCCCGCAGGATCAAAATCGCCGGAATGGGCTGAACCACGCCCGCAGCCAAGCCTTCGGCCACCCGCGCGACCAGCACCCAGTTGTAATCATTGGACAAACCACCCCCGATGCCCCCCAACAACAGCAAGCACATGCTGGTGGAATAGGTTCGCCGGTAACCGTAGCGTGAAAGCAGCCAAGGGGTCGTGAGCATCGACACCGTCATGGCCACCATAAAGCCAGACGACACCCATTGGGCACGGGTCGGGCTCATGACAAAGTGCTCCCCCATGTCAGGGATCGCCACGTTGATGATGGTCGACGACATGATGGACGCCATGGTGCCCAGCATCACGGACAACAGCAACAGCCAGCGGTAGTTGGGGCCGAAGCGCTTTTCCAGCACCTGCAAGCTCAAAAGTGGGGGCGTGTCCGTCATGAAAATCACAAAACCTAAAACACCGAGTTTAGGGCTTTGCGTCATCGACGAGACCCTGTCTCGTATTCAGCTTCGATCAAAAAAAGTACGGCCAACCAATTCCATCGAGGACTATGTAAAACCCAACAGCCCCTCATGAAGAAGGTACTGGTAAACACCACACTTTGCGATGTAGCCTTCATCTTCAAACGCCACGCATGCAGCAAAGGCTCGGTGTATCCACTGGGCTGGGCTTTGCCTTTCAACTTGAATCAAAACCCAGGAAAAACAATCCTTTCGAACTTACATTTTTGAGTGAAATCTGTGTAGCAAGGCTTGGTCAAATGAAAAGTTTAAAAAATTGTATGATTGTCCGTACAAAGAGTATGTTTAGCCAAAGCATGCCCCGTCACCATTAGCGTTACAAGGCAACCAACAATACAAACCATGATGCATCTTCAATTCGTGCCCGTCCATCCCGTGTTCGCCGCCGAGGCCAGCGCCATAGACCTGCGTGTCGTCTTTGATGAATCAACACTTACTAGCATCCGTAAGGCTCTCGATCATTACGCTGTCATCGTGTTCCGTGATCAAAAGATGAGCAACGAGGAACATCTCGATTTCACTCAGCGCCTTGACGGCAAACTGCACACCCAAACATCGCTATCAGTTTTAACGAAAAACCGCTTTGGAAACGAAGCCATTTCTGATGTGGCCAATGTAGACGAAAAGGGCCAACTCATGGCGGCCGATGACAGGCGACGAATGGGAAATGTAGGTAACCGGCTGTGGCATACCGACGCCTCATTTGTGGATCCACCAGGGCGTTATTCACTGCTGCTGGGTAAAGTGATCCCCCCTGTGCGAGCGGACACTGAGTTTGTTGACATGCGCGAAGCTTATGACACACTCGACCCGGTTGTGCGTGAAAGCCTTGAGGGACTTCGGGTCCATCATTCGATCATTCATTCTCGTCGGTTGCTGGGATTCGAGTTCTCTCAGGCTGAGCAGGATCGACTTAAGGGAGCGACTCATCCACTGGTCCGGACTGTTGGAACTTCAGGCCGGCGCGCACTTTACTTGGCCTCTCATGCGTCACACATCATCGACTGGCAACTGCCCGAAGGACGTTTGCTGTTACGCGACCTCATGGAACACGCCACGCGAGAGCACTTCATTTACCGCCACATCTGGCGCCCTGACGACCTTGTCATCTGGGACAACCGCGCAACCATGCATCGTGCACGCCCCTTTGCCGACATGACACACCGGCGCGAACTGCGCCGAACCACCACACTAGACATCACACAAACCGCCTAAAGTGCATTCAATTCAGGGTTAAGGAGACGCCATGTTCAGATCAGTTCTATTCCGATGTGCACTTTCAGTCATGGCGGTGCTTGGATCCCTGTGCGCTGGCTTAGCGTCGGCGCAAACTTATCCCAATCAGACCATCAAGCTGATTGTCCCTTGGCCCCCCGGAGGACTGACCGACACCATCGGTCGTTTGGTTGCGCAAGCACTCGGAGAACGACTGGGCCAGTCCGTGTTTGTAGAGAACCGTGCGGGGGCCAGCGGCAACATCGGCACCGCGCAATTCGTTCGAACCAAGCCAGACGGCTACACACTCCTTTTGGCTTCGAGCACACCCAACTCGGCTAATCCCCACCTGTTTGCGCAGACCGGCTTTGATCCAATCAAGGACTTCACGCCGATCACAATGATCGCCACCGCACCCAACGTATTGCTTGTACCCGCCAATTCGCCCTTTCAAAATGCACAGCAACTGTTGGCTGCAGCTAAAGCCAAGCCCAACAGCATCACGTATGGCTCAGCCGGATCGGCCTCCTCGGGTCATCTGGCCGGCGCCACAATGGCTACCATGACAAAGGTTGAATTGCTGCATGTGCCCTACAAAGGCGCAGGGCCTGCGTTGATCGACTTGATGTCTGGACAAATCAACATCATGATGGACCCCAGTGCGCTGCCGCACATTCGCGGCGGAAAATTGCGTGCTCTGGCCATACCGGCGAAACAGCGATTGCCTGCTCTGCCCGATGTTCCGACCTTCGAGGAAGCCACGGGCATACCCAACGTCTATGCATCAGCGTGGTACGGGTTGATGGCGCCGGCTGGCACGCCTCGCGACATCGTCGACCGTCTCAATCGAGAAATGACCAAGTTACTGCAAGACCCCGAAATTAGGAACAAGTTTGTCAACTACGGCGCTGACATTGGGGGTGGCTCACCCGATGACTTCGCTCGCTTTGTGGTCAGCGAACTCGAGCGTTATGGCAACATCATCAAGACTTCTGGTGCCAAGCTCGAGTGACATGGGTCCATGAACCCTGACTACCTGGCATCACCCGGACAGACAATATCCCACAAACTCAGGTTGCCAAAAACCACTGAAAAAAGGAAATAACATGCTCAAGATCCTGGGAATCGGGTTTGCGATTGTTCTGATGTCAGGCATGGCACAAGCTGAAGTAGCCTATCCAACAAGACCGGTCGCATTGATGGTCCCCTATGCGCCAGGTGGGCCTTCCGATGTGGCTTCACGCATTCTGGCGGATGAGTTGACAAAAGTCTGGAAGCAACAGGTTGTGATCTTGAACAAGCCGGGCGGTGGCACCATCATCGGGACCACTTTTGCTGCACAAGCGCCAGCCGACGGTTATACCTTGGCTTTCGCGGGTGGCTCCTATGTGGTTAATGCTGCACTTCGCAAGAACATGCCCTACGATGCTCTGCGGGATTTCCGAGGCATCACCGTATTTGACGACAGTCCGATCGATATCGTGGCCCATAAAGGCTTCCCAGCTCAGACGTTGCCAGAGTTGATCGAACTGGCTAAGCAACGCAACCTGACCTTTGCATCTGCTGGAATTGGAAGCATTGCGCACATGACTGGCGAATTGCTTGCGCAAGTAACCGGCATCAAGCTCAGACATATTTCATATTCGGGTGATGCAGCGGCATTGCCAGATGTCATGTCCGGCCGGGTTGATTTCCGCATGGGCAGCTGGTCTGACGATCGTCGCTATGTCGAGGCCGGACAACTGAAGCTCGTGTCCATCGTCTACCCAAAGCGGCTTCAAGAGGCACCGAATACGCCGACTGTTAACGAAATTATCCCTTCGATGGCCAAATATCCTGCGGGCGTTTTTAATTCAATCGTTGTCTCAAAGGCGGTGCCGACCGAGATTGTGGAAAAAATTTCTGCAGCCATGAAAATAGCCTTGGCATCCGACAGCTTTAAGCAGCGCATCAGTGCGCTTGGACTGTACCCGCGCTACACCACACCAGAGGAAACTGACAAATTTCTGAAGGCGCAGATCGACACCTGGGCGGATATCGGTAAAACTGCGAATATCACTTTCGAATAAGCTCATCCGCAACATGAATGGGCAATTTCACAATCGCAATGCGCCCTGAATGGCACGAACATGGAATCTGAAAAATGACCTTGCGTTTATGGCACCAATCCGTCACTGAACTTCGAAGAGATACGCCTTACAGCCAAGCTCTGGTCAAGCGTGCCAGGACAGTGTTAGGCGACGAAGTGTCCGTTGAAACATTCGGATTGCCAGCCGGGACTTACCATGGACGCGCCGCATCTGTCGCCCTGAGCAATGCGTTTATCTACCACCGCATCCTTGATCGCTTCATCGATCAGGCCATAGAAGCTGAGCGTCAGGGTTACGATGCTTTCGTGATCGGCTCGTTCAGTGAGCCGTTTCTTGCAGAAATCAGATCTGTCGTTGACATTCCGGTGACCTCGGTTTTCGAGGCATCTGTCTTGGTCGGTTGTTCGTTGGGCTCCAAGCTAGCCTTGATCACAACATCCCCGGACGTGAGCGCCATGGTCGAGAAAGCTGTCGCCATGCACCATATGGAAGCCCGCGTAGCCAGTATCTTGTCGATATCACCCTCATTTGAAGGATCTGTGCTGCACAGTGTCTTTTCCAATCCTGCCCCTATCATGACCGCGTTTAACCAAACTGCAGCAAAAGCCATAGAGATGGGCGCTGATGTGCTCATCCCTGCCGAAGGTATTCTCGCCGTATTGCTGCCAGAGCAAGGGATCACCCGACTTCATAATGCACCGGTATTGGACGTTGTCTCTGTCACTTGGAGTTATGCCTGCATGCTTTCGAGGCTTCGCAGCAAGGCCGGCATGTCATTCACACGGCGCGGCCGTTATGCATGTGAAGACAAAGAATTGATCGAACTGATCAGCGAGCGTATTGCTTAAAAATACGGGTGCGGCAAAAGTCTCACTCCCAGTCAATGCTGCAGGATGTCGGGGTTGAGCACATTGACGGGTGCGCCAACTTCGAAGGACAGTACCTGATCGATCATCGTACCGAACATGATCTCAAAGCCCTCTCTTTCGACGAAGCCGATGTGAGGGGTGGCAATGAGATTGTCAAGTTTCAACAACGGGTGCCACCCATCGACGATCGGTTCTTGTTCAAAAACGTCGATGGCAGCCGAACCAGGATGACCCGCCTTGAGTGCAGCCTCCAATGCACCAGCCTCTAAAAGTTCGGCGCGACTGGTATTGACCAAGAGTGATGTCGACTTCATGCTCGCCAAAAGCGCAGGGGTGACGATACCTCTGGTTGAGTCGCGAAGCGCAAGATGCAAGCTCAGAATGTCGGATGAAGAAAAAAAGGATTCAACGTTCTCAGCCACGTCATAACCCTCTGCGCTTGCCCGCGATTTCGATGCAGGGCTTGCCCATACCAGAACATTCATGCCGAAAGCGCGACCATACCCTGCCACCAAAGTGCCTATGCGGCCGTAACCAAAAACACCCAAGGTACGGCCCCGAAGAACCCGTCCAATCGAGTTTTTTGATTGCCATTCGCCATTCTTTAGCGACTGCATTTCCTGAGGAATCCGGCGTGAGGCGGCTATGATCAAACCCCAAGTCAGTTCAGCCGTGCCATAAGAAGGGCGGCCGGGCGCGGTTCGGGAGCACACCATCACACCATGCCTGGTGCATGCTTCAAGGTCGATGTGAGGGGCATGGCCGAACTGACTGATCAATTTCAACTTAGGCAATCGACTCAGCAGTGCTTCAGTGATGGGGGTGCGCTCCCTGATCAGTACCAAGGCCTCGACATCTCGCAACCGGTCCGCCAGCACATCAACCTGTTTACAGTGGTCATTCCAAACTTTGACCTGCTGACCAGCGAGCTTACGAAAGCAATCCAGGGTCCGAACAGCATCCTGGTAATCGTCAAGTATTGCAATATTCATTGTGGTGCTTTTTCTAAGTTGGTGGAACAGCCAAATCAGCAGCCATTTTGACTCGAACTTGATCAAACAATTTAGGCTGCTGATTGACGCCAATTTACCTCCATCTAAACCGGCTCATTACAGCCGATTCAGATGTCAAACCGACTTAAGCTGCTTTGACCTTCAAACGCCACGCATGCAGCAAAGGCTCGGTGTAGCCACTGGGTTGCGCCTTGCCTTTGAAGACCAGATCGCAAGCGGCTTTGTAGGCGGCTGACTGGGCAAAGTTGCCAGCCATTTTTTTGTACTCAGGGTCATCAGCGTTTTGACCATCCACCACCGCCGCCATGCGCTCCATGGTGGCCTTGACTTGCTTTTGCGTCACGATGCCGTGGTGCAACCAGTTGGCCATGTGCTGGCTGCTGATGCGCAGCGTGGCGCGATCTTCCATCAGGCCCACGCCGTTGATGTCGGGTACTTTGGAGCAGCCCACGCCTTGGTCAACCCAGCGCACCACATAGCCCAGGATGCCTTGGGCGTTGTTGTCAAGTTCTTTTTGCTTGTCTTGCGCCGACCAGTTGGCGTCTTGCAAGGCCACCACCGGAAACTGCAACAGCTTGGCCAAAGTCTCTTGGCGCAAGGCTTTGGGGTCTTGCTTGCGCACGGCTTTTTCCATTTGCTTTTGCAGTGCAGGTACGTTCACTTGGTGGTAGTGCATGGCGTGCAAAGCAGCTGCGGTGGGGCTGGGCACCCAAGCGGTGTTGGCACCGGACAGCGGGTGCCCAATTTTTTGCTTGAGCATGTCAGCCATCAAGTCGGGCATGGCCCACATGCCTTTGCCGATCTGGGCGCGACCGCGCAGGCCGCACTGCAGGCCCACGGCCACGTTGGCTTTTTCATACGCGGCCAGCCAGGTGCTGGTTTTGATGTCGCCCTTGCGCATGACGGGGCCGGCCTGCATGCAGGTGTGCATTTCGTCACCGGTGCGGTCCAAAAAGCCGGTGTTGATGAAGGCCACACGGCTCTTGGCGGCAGCAATGCAGGCTTTGAGGTTGGCGCTGGTGCGGCGCTCCTCGTCCATGATGCCCAACTTGACAGTGGACCGCTTCAGACCAAGCACTTTCTCTACCCGGCCAAACAGTTCGTCGGCAAACGCGACTTCTTGGGGACCGTGCATTTTGGGTTTGACGATGTAGACGCTGCCGGTGCGGCTGTTGCGCAAGTCGGCGCCCTTTTTCTTTTGCAAGTCCACCATGGCGCAGGTGGTGGTGATCATGGCGTCCAAGATACCTTCTGGGATCTCTTGCTTACTGCCGTCTTTGGCAGTGTACAAAATGGCCGGATTGGTCATCAAATGACCCACATTGCGCACAAACAGCAGCGAGCGACCATGCAGCTTGACAACGCCCTTGCCCCCGGCAGCTTGACTGCCGGCTTTCGAATTTGGTTTGACATAAATGCGGTCGGGGTTCAAGGTGCGGTTGAATACCTTGCCGTTTTTCTCCACCTTTTCGCTCAGCGTGCCTTGCAAAATGCCCAGCCAGTTGCTGTAAGCCAGCACCTTGTCTTCTGCATCGACAGCGGCCACCGAATCCTCGAGGTCGAGAATGGTCGACAGTGCGGCTTCGGCCACCAGATCACACACATGGGCCGAGTCGGTCTTGCCAATGGGGTGGGCCTTGTTGATTTGCAGGTCCAGATGCAAACCGTTGTGAACAAACAGCAATGAACTTGGCGCTTTGGCGTCACCTTGGAAACCCACCAACTGCTTGGGGTCGGCCAAGGTGGTTTTGCCGTTTTTAAGTGATACCACCAGCTTGCCGCCCTTCAGGGCGTAGCCGGTGCTGTCGATGTGAGAGCCCTTTTTCAAAGGCACGCAACGGTCGAGGACATAGCGACAGTATTCAATGACTTTGGCGCCCCGTTTGGGGTTGTAGCCGGTGCCTTTTTCACAGCCATGGTCTTCACTGATGGCATCGGTGCCGTACAAGGCGTCGTACAGCGATCCCCAACGTGAGTTGGCGGCGTTCAAAGCGTAGCGCGCATTCAGGATGGGCACCACCAACTGCGGGCCGGCCAGCTTGGCCAGCTCGGCGTCCACATTTTGCGTGGTCGCTTTGGCATTTTTAGGTTCGGGCACGAGGTAGCCGATTTGGCTCAAAAACTTTTGATACGCCTTCATCGCCTTACCCTCGGCGACAGGGCCGGGATTGGCCGTGTGCCAAGCGTCCATGGCTGTTTGAATGCGGTCGCGCTCGGCCAGCAGGGCGATGTTTTTAGGTGCCAAGTCAGACACCAAAGCATCAAAACCCTTCCAAAACGACTCGCTCTTGACACCGGTTGCTGGCAACACCTGGTCCTGAATAAAACGATAAAGTGTGGTGGCCACTTGCAGGCCGTAAACAGGGGTGCGTTCAGTCATGAAAAACCTCGGATGTGAAAAAGAATTGAAAATAATCTGGGGCGGACACTCAAAGAGGTCAGGCCATTGGGGACCTGTCCTATCCTCCTACTGTATTCGATGCAATTAGGTTAATAAATAATGTGGAAATTCATTTACCTGTGACTTTTCGTCAAAAGCGGTGCCAGGGCCTAAAATTTCCCTGCGCCTCGTTCCGATCCCCACAAAGACTTATCTTGAATCACTCCAACGCTCCGGACATTCTCATCAGTGAAGTCGGTCCCCGTGATGGCCTGCAGTCCGTCAAGGCGGTCATGTCCTCGGCCCATAAATTTGCCTGGATCGATGCTTTGTTTGCATCGGGTCTGCGCGAAATCGAAGTGGCCTCGTTTGTGGCCGCCAAGCTGTTGCCTCAAATGGCCGATGCAGCCGACGTCGTGCGACATGCACTGACCCTGCCTGGACTGACGGTCATGGCGCTGGTGCCCAATCTGCGGGGCGCCCAAGCCGCCTTGGCGGCGGGGGTTCACAAAATCACCATGCCTGTTTCAGCCAGTGAAGCGCACTCCCTGGCGAATGTTCGCCAAAGCCGTCAAGACATGGTCAAGGAAGTGCGCGCCATCGTGCAATACCGCAACGAGGTGGCACCGCACGTCAGCATTGAAGCTGGTATTTCCACCGCCTTTGGTTGCACCCTGCAAGGTGCAGTGTCCGAGGACGATGTGGTTTGGCTGGCGGCAGCGGTGGTCGAAGCGGGCGTGGACGAGTCAGGCCTGTCAGATACCACCGGCATGGCCAATCCGGCGCAGGTGCGTCGACTGTTCCAGAAAGTGAGGGCTGAAATTGGCGATCGCACCGGTGCGGCGCACATGCACAACACACGCGGTTTGGGCCTGGCCAATTGCCTGGCCGCTTATGACGTGGGGGTGCGCACCTTTGACAGTTCTCTCGCCGGCTTGGGCGGCTGCCCCTTCGCACCCGGCGCCTCGGGTAATGTGGTCACCGAAGACCTGGTCTTCATGTTCGAAGCCATGGGTATTTCGACCGGGGTGGACCTGTCCCGATTGATCGCTGCACGACAAGCCTTGCAGCAAGGCCTTCCCGGCGAACCGTTGTACGGCATGACGCCTGAAGCTGGACTGCCCAAAAACTGGAGCCCTGCACGATGAACACACCGCTGCCTTATGCCCACATCCGGGTGGTGGAGTTCACGCACATGGTCATGGGTCCGACCTGTGGCATGGTACTGGCCGACCTGGGGGCAGAAGTCATCAAAGTCGAGCCTATTGGACATGGCCACCAAGGGGATGCCACGCGCCAACTCATTGGTTCGGGATCGGGATTTTTTCCGATGTTCAACCGCAACAAAAAAAGCCTGGCGCTGGACTTGAAAACGCCAGAAGGACTTGAGGCCGTTCTGAGGCTGATCGCGACCGCCGACATCGTGACTGAAAACTTCAAACCCGGCACGATGGACAAACTGGGCCTGAACTACGCGTCACTGAAAAAACTCAACCCTCGTTTGATCTACGTCAGTCACAAGGGATTTTTGCCCGGACCGTATGCGCACCGCACCGCACTCGACGAAGTGGTTCAAATGATGGGCGGATTGGCCTACATGACCGGCCGGCCCGGCGATCCACTGAGAGCGGGAACAAGCGTCAATGACATCATGGGCGGCATGTTCGGCGCCATTGGGGCGATGGCGGCCTTGGCGCAGCGCGAACAAACGGGTGTGGGTCAAGAGGTGCAAAGCGCCTTGTTTGAGAACAATGTATTTCTGGTCGCACAGCACATGATGCAGTTTGCAGTGACGGGCCAAGCTGCAGCGCCCATGCCCTCGCGCATTTCGGCCTGGGCGGTCTACGATGTGTTCCAGGTTCAAAACGGCGAGCAGATTTTTTTGGCCGTGGTCAGCGACACCGCTTGGGCCCACTTTTGCGATGCGTTCGGCTACACGGAACTCAAGTCCGATCCCCGATTGACATCCAACAACGATCGCGTCCGGGCCCGCGAATGGATGATGCCGATATTGCGCGAACGCATGGGCGCATTTACCGCCCAACATTTGGCAGAGGTGTTTGAAAAAAATGCCTTGCCCTATGCGCCCATCACCCGGCCACACGATTTACTGAACGACCCGCACCTTCAAGCCACGGGCGGCTTGGCCCCCATCGATTTGCCCGATGGCCGCAAAGCGCAAGCCGTACTGATGCCCATCACCATGAACCAAGAACGATTGACTGTTCGTTCATCGCCACCCCGTCTGGGTGAACACAACCACCACATTTTGCAAGCCTTGGGCTACAGCGATCAGGCCATCAAGGCACTGAGCGCGTCTTTGCCATCTGAAACACCCCTCACTTGAAACGCTCTTTTGCGCTCACACAAACAACGTAATGATCCAGATATCAGTCTTCATTTTTGACAAAAGATTGCATAATGAAGTTCTATGGACAAACTCAAAGTCTTTGAATCCTTCGTCTCGGTCGCCACCAAAGGCAGCTTGACCGCCGCCGCTCGGGCCGAAGGTGTGGCGCCCGCCATCATGGGCAGACGTTTGGATGCGCTGGAAGAGCATTTGGGTGTGAAACTGCTTGTAAGGACCACCCGCCGCATCAGCTTGACCCATGAGGGCACGGCTTTTCTCGAAGATTGCCAACGTCTTTTGAGTGATGTGGCCAATGCCGAAGCCAGCGTCTCGGCCGGCGGCCTGAAAGCCAGCGGGCATTTGCGCATCACCGCACCGGCGGGCTTTGGCCGCAGGCATGTGGCCCCCTTGGTTCCCAAGTTTCGCGGCATCCATCCCGAAGTCTCAGTCTCCTTGAACCTGAGCGACCGGGTCGTCGACTTGGCCGGGGAAGGTTTTGACTGTGCCGTTCGGGTCGGTGATTTGCCAGACTCTTCACTGGTCAGCATGCGCATTGCCGATAACCGCCGACTGTGCGTAGCCTCGCCAGCTTATTTGGCCCTGCGCGGCACGCCCAAGCTGCCCGCTGATTTAAACCATCATGACTGCCTGAGCTTGTCCAGCGACGCCTCGCAAACACGCGGTTGGGCGTTCAAAGTCCCCAAGGCAGGCGATGAAGGCAGCGACCTCATTCACCTCAAGCCCTCAGGACCCATGGACTGCTCGGATGGTCAAGTGCTGCATGACTGGTGTCTGTCCGGCTTAGGCATTGCCTGGCGCAGCACCTGGGAAGTTGAAGCCGAAATTCGTTCAGGCAAATTGGTGCCGTTATTGGAAGACTTTGCCGCGCCGAGCAACGGCATTCATGCCGTTTTTTCTCAACGCAAACATCTGCCCCTGCGTGTGCGTTTGTGGATCGACTTTCTCAAGCAGGAATACAGCCAGCCTCATTACTGGAACATCGCCACATGACGGGTACTCAATCCGTACGTCGGGTGGTGTTGTGCGCGGATGATTTTGCAATCAGTGCACCTGTCTCGCAAGCCATTGCCCAATTGGCCCAGGCCCAACGACTCAGTGCGACCAGCGTCATGGTCTTGTCACCTCGCTGGCCACAAGACGCCGACTTGCTCAAAGGCCTGCGAGGTCAGATCGATGTGGGCTTGCATCTGGACTGGACGAGCGGGTTTGCCATCGCGCAAGGACACGGCCACTCGCTGGGGCAAGTCATGCTGCGCAGCGTGCTTTCGGAAAAACTGGGGGGGCTTCAAAAAGCAGCAGTGACCGCTGAAATCGAACGCCAACTGGATGCCTTTGAGTCGGTCTGGCAAGCCCCACCCGACCACATTGACGGCCACCAACATGTGCAGCAATTCGGCACCATTCGCAAAGCCTTGCTTCAGCTCTTGGCACGGCGCTATGGCGGCCGAAAGCCTTATCTCCGGGTCTCTCGTCCGCCCCCAGGCCCCTCCGATTTAAAAGGCTGGGTCATGGCCGCATGGGGCAGCACCGCCCTCATTCAAGATGCAAGCCGTTTGAGCATTCCGACGGCTCCTGCGCTGTCAGGCATCTACGATTTATTCAATGAATCCTTAGATTACGCCGCACTCATGGACGCTTGGCTGGCCCAAGTACCAGACAAAACATTGCTCATGTGCCATCCAGGTCTTTCTGAAACAAGCGATGCGCATGCCTATGCGCGCACGGCAGAGTGGGGGCACTTAGTAAGTGACGCCTTTGCAATTCAAGTGAAAGAACGCCACGTTCGCTTGGTGCGCGGCGGTGAGGTTTACACCTGAAGCCTCAGCGCTGAAATGCCCAAAAGCGACTGAGCACAAAGGTCTGCGCTGAAGCCACCACCAACGCGGCGAACAACGCCAACAATCCAAACCACCCGTAACGCCGGGTCAGCACCATGAAGACCACTTCATTGGAGGCAAAACCGGCCAGCGCTGTCACTGCAAAGCGACCCAAACTTTGCTGAACAGGCGTCGATGTGCCTTTGAAACTGAGCCAGCGGTGCCCGCCGAAACTCAGCACAAATGCAATCACAAATCCAAGTGCATTCGCGGCTTCAGGCCACACATCGGGGTGCAAGTGCTGCACCAGCGTGAAGACCCCCATGTGGGTGAGGGCCGCAGTGGCCCCTGTGATCAAGAACCAGAACACCGTGGGCCTCATGCCCTGGGCAATTCAACCGGCGCGGCTTGACCCGACAAGCCTGCACCGACACGCTTTTGAACCCAAAACACAGGGCGTTGCTTGACCTCTTCGTAAATGCGGCCCACATACTCGGCCAAGATACCCATGCCCATGAGCTGAATACCACTGAGCAACATCATGCCCACCACAATGGTGGCGTAGCCGGAGACTTGAATACCCCAATAAAAATACTCCACCACCACCCAGCCGCCGTAGACAAATGCGGCCAAGGCCAATATCAAACCCAACAGACTCAAAAACCGCAAGGGCATCGTCGAGAAGGCCACCACACCCATCACAGCCAAGCCGATCGAGCTGCGCCAGCCGAAGCGGGATTCCCCGTCCAGACGGGGCAAGGGCTCGTATTCGATGGCCATGCTTTTAAAGCCGGCCCAGGCATACAAGCCCTTCATAAACCGGTTGCGCTCAGGCAAGGCGTTCAGGGCCCTGACCACTTGCTGGTCCATCAAACGGAAGTCCCCCGCATTCGGCGGGATCTTGACCCGATTGCCCGAATTCACCAAGGTGTAGAACATCTGCACCAACTTGCCGTGCAAGGCCGTTTGGTCGTCTCGGGTGGTGCGGATCGCGTAGACCACATCCAGCCCTTGTCGCCACAAATCGAACATTTTGGGCAGCAGGTCGACCGGGTGTTGACCGTCAGAATCCATGATCACCACCACCTCACCGGCAGCTGACGCCAAGCCGGCCGTGATGGCCGACTCCTTGCCGAAGTTACGACTCAGCTGCAAAAGCACCACTTCCGGATACTGGATGCACAACTGCTCTGCGACAGGCACCGTGTCATCGCGGCTGCCATCGTCGACGATGATCAGTTCCACGCGTTCGGACAATGTCCGCAAAGTACGAAGAATCTCGCCCACAACAGGCGGCAAATTTTTGGCCTCGTTGTGCGCAGGCAGGATGCACGAAAAAGACGCTTTGTCGCGCACACTGACTGACGCAGGCGCAAGAACCCCATGGGCGAGAGGTGAAAGAGGCAATGAAGTCATGGCGTTTTGCGTTGGATGTGTCCATCCTAATGCAAAGGCGAAAAAAAACCCACCGACTTTCGCACGGTGGGGACCTTGAGGCCTCAGCGCCTGGTTTTACTTCTTGAGGCACTCGCTCATGAAGGCTTTGCGTTCGTCGCCTTTTTTACCAGCCGCATCGGCGTTACAGGTTTTCATCTTGTTTTGCTGGGTTGCTGGAGGCATTGCCGCCGCTTCAGGTTTGGCGCTCAGACAATTTTTCATGAAGTCTTTGCGCTCATCGCCCTTCTTGCCTTCGGCATCTTTGTTGCAAGTGGCCATCTTGCTTTGCTGAGGTGTTTTTTCCGCCGCAGTGGCCGGCGCGGCTGTGGCCTGTGCCTGGGACGCTACAGCCGCAGGGGCCGAGGCTTTGGCAGGCTCTGCCGCTTGTGAGAAGCCCGCGACCAAAGTAACACCCAAAACCGCGAAAGAAAGAAAATTGCGCATGATGTCGCTCCCAAAATGTAAAAATTGATATGCCATCCCTGCAAGCACTGTACTGCCTGGACAGTCTCTTTAACGCCACGCGTAGGCACTCCGTGCACATCCTTCCTGTCATATTGTGTAACAGGGCACCCACACTCCCCTAAACGCCCCTTCTCGCAGACCCGTAAAATCACCCTATGCTTTATGCCAAACAAGAATTGCTCGCGGCTTTGGCTGTTGAGCTCGAGAACATCGTCCCCGGTGCGGGCGCCAAGGCGGCTTTCGAGTCACCCAAGGTGGCAGCACATGGGGATTTTGCCTGTACTGCGGCCATGCAACTGGCCAAACCCCTGAAACGCAATCCAAAGCAGTTAGGTGAGCAGTTGCGCAGCGCACTCCTGGCCAACCCGGCTTACGACAAGTGGGTCGAAGGCATCGACATTGCAGGCCCGGGTTTCATCAACATACGCCTCAAACCCGCAGCCAAGCAGGCCATCGTTCACGAAGTGTTGGCCGCAGGCGCAAATTTCGGCGGGCAACCGAGCAACGGCCAGCGCGTTTTGGTCGAATTCGTATCGGCCAACCCCACGGGGCCCTTGCATGTGGGACACGGCCGTCAAGCGGCTTTGGGCGATGCGATTTGCAATTTGTTGGCCACACAAGGTTTCGACGTTTACCGAGAGTTTTATTACAACGACGCTGGCGTGCAAATCAACACACTGGCCCACAGCACCCAATTACGCGCACAGGGGTTCAAACCAGGCGATAACTGCTGGCCGACCGACCCGGACAATCCAGCCAGCAAAGCGTTTTACAACGGCGACTACATTGCCGACATCGCCAATGACTTCTTGGCTAAGAAGTCCGTCAAATCGGACGACCGCGAATACACCGGCAGCGGCGATGCGGACGACCTCGACAGCATCCGCCAATTCGCCGTGGCCTACCTTCGCCACGAGCAGGACTTGGACTTGAAAGCCTTTGAGGTCAAGTTCGACAATTACTACCTCGAAAGCAGCCTGTACACCAGTGGCAAAGTGGCCGATGCGGTCAATCGCCTGCAACTTGCCGGCAAAACTTACGAACAAGATGGCGCTTTGTGGCTCAAGTCCACCGACTACGGCGACGACAAGGACCGTGTGATGCGCAAAGGAGATGGCACTTTCACCTACTTTGTGCCGGATGTGGCCTACCACATTGCCAAGTGGGAACGTGGTTTTTCCAAGGTCGTCAATATTCAGGGCACCGACCACCACGGCACGATTGCCAGGGTTCGCGCAGGCTTGCAGGGAGCAGGTGTGGGCATCCCAGAAGGCTACCCGGACTATGTTTTGCACACCATGGTGCGCGTGATGCGCGGCGGACAGGAAGTGAAAATTTCCAAACGTGCCGGCAGCTACGTGACCTTGCGTGACCTGATCGAATGGACCAGCAAAGATGCTGTTCGATTTTTCTTGCTGTCGCGCAAGCCCGACACGGAATACACCTTCGATGTTGACTTGGCCATTCAAAAAAACAACGACAACCCCGTGTATTACGTGCAATACGCCCACGCCCGCATTTGCTCGGTCTTGCAGACCTGGGCCGACAAAGACGCAGGGAATGTCGCGACCCTGAAAAGGGTCGAGTTGGCCGCTCTGGAAAGCCCACAAGCGCAAGCCTTGATGCTGCAATTGGCCAAATACCCCGCCATGCTGAGTGCTGCGTCCACCGACTTTGCGCCGCACGATGTCACCTTCTTTTTGCGTGACTTGGCCGCCTGCTATCACAGCTACTATGACGCCGAGCGCATTTTGGTGGACGACGAAACGATTAAAAATGCGCGCCTTGCGCTGGTCGCCGCCACCGCGCAAGTGCTGCACAATGGTTTGAAAGTGCTGGGCGTTTCAGCTCCAGTCAAAATGTGATGAAGGTCAAAAGATGAGACAGCATTCCCAAAAAGGTGGCGCCGCAACGGGTTTCATCATCGGTCTGGTGATCGGTTTGGCGGCTGCTTTAGCTGTGGCCATTTACGTGACCAAGGTGCCCACACCCTTCACCAACAAAAACCAACCCCGTTCTGCAGAACAAGACGCGGCCGAAACGCAAAAGAACAAAGACTGGAATCCTAACGGTGGACTTCAAAGTAAGCCCGCTTCGGCCGGCAACGCAGAGACTGAGGCGAATGAAGACAGCAAAGTGCAAGCCAAAGACATGCCCAAAGAGCCGGCCAAGGACGGTCCGAAAGAGGCCATCAAAGAACCCGCCAAAGAAATAGCCAAGTCAGAGTCCAAGACCGAGGCGAGGACCGAATCCAAACCCGAATCCAAGCCGGGGGTGACTGCAGATCCATTGGGGGACTTGCTCAAATCCAAAGCCCCGCCAACAGCAGTCAGCAATGGCGCGGGTAGCGCCGACCCCTTCACCTACTTTGTGCAAGCCGGTGCTTTTCGCAGCCAAACCGAAGCCGATGCGCAACGCGCGAAGTTGAGCATGATGGGATTGGATGCCAAAATCAGCGAACGGGAGCAGGCGGGCCGACTGGTATACAGGGTCCGCTTGGGTCCCTATGATGATAAAGACGAGGCCGAAAATGCAAAGGCTCGCCTGGACAAAAACAGCATCGAAACCGCACTGGTTCGTGTGCAACGCTGATATCAAACCCTATTTTTTCGGAGTCTTTCACCATGAAACGTCGTGATTTCAACCTCGCCACCTTATGTGTAGCCACCACCGCAGCCGTGGTCAGTAATACATCGGCTTGGGCTCAAAATGCTGCCACCAAGCCCACCAGCGGGCCAATCAACCTCAAAGAAGGAAAAGACTACCAAAAGCTTGAACGCCCGCTGGTGACTGATGCAGGTGCCGGGAAAATCGAAGTCATCGAATTCTTCTGGTACAGCTGTCCCCACTGCAATGCCTTTGAGCCGACCTTTGCCAACTGGGCCAAAACCGCGCCAAATGATCTGGTGATTCGGCGCATCCCCGTGGCCTTCAATGAGAGCTTTGCCCCTCAACAGCGCTTGTTCTTTGCCCTGGAAGCCCTGAACCTGCTCGAGAGTTTGCACCCCAAGGTCTTCACTGCTGTGCATGTTGAAAAACAAGCCCTGAAAACCGATGCGAGCATCCAGACATGGGTAGAAAAGCAAGGCGTTGACAGGACCAAGTTCGCAGAAGCCTATAAATCGTTTGGCATGACCAGCAAATTGCGCCGTGCAGTTCAATTGCAAAACGAATTCAAGGTCGAAGGTGTTCCTTCCCTCGGCATTGCAGGCCGTTTTTACACCGACGGTTCATTGGCTGGCAGCATGGAGCGGGCCTTACAGGTCACCGAGGGCTTGTTGGCCCAAGTTCGACAAGGCAAATAAAGCGCCAGCGTTGTTTCGCCGCCCCTGAACGACAAAGTCCGCCTTATTGGTGGATTTTTTTACAGCCCCACTTCGGCCAGTCCTCGCTTGCACCTACAATTCAAGCAAGATTCGCGCCTTTATGAAATTCCCAATCGCATTGACTACCTTGGCCTGGGCTGCTTTTTTAGCGGCCCCCATGGCCGTGGCTGAAAAAGCCGACAGCAGTCAACCGATGCACATCGAGGCAGACACACTTAAACACGACGAGTCCAAGCAACTCACCACTTTTACTGGCAGAGTTCAAGTCAACAAAGGCACCTTGGTGCTGCGCGCCGAAAAACTCGAAGTCCAACAAGACAAAGAAGGCCAGCAAATTGCCAACCTGTGGGCGGCCAAAGGCGAACGTGCTTTTTTCAGGCAAAAGCGTGAAGGCCTGGATGAATTCACCGAGGGTGAAGCCGAGACCGTCTCTTACGACAGCCAGGCCGATAAAATCACGCTCACGGGCCGCGCAGAATTGCGAGGCTACAGGGGTCAACAACTTTCAGACCGATTGCAGGGGCACCTGATTGTTTTCAACAACAAGACCGAAATGTT
>Ga0214919_10001806_pt1 | contig 34440 bp, 37 predicted proteins | sample LL1503_MetaG_FD_177994 | JGI IMG/M metagenome (GOLD analysis project Ga0214919, IMG submission 177994) | Freshwater microbial communities from Lake Lanier, Atlanta, Georgia, United States - LL-1503 | ecosystem: Environmental > Aquatic > Freshwater > Lake | place: USA: Georgia | collected...
TATCTAAATGAGATACTAACGTTATGCTTGGTAATATACCAGCATTAGTAGAAATAAACGTAGCAATTTGAGGATAGTTAGGTAAATATTTCTCTACAAAAGTATCATTCTCTATATCATTAAATAAATCTTTATCTTTTCTAACAACTAAATATTGTTTTTTAACATCAAATGGAAGTTTAATCCATTCTCTAATAGAAATTGAATTATTTTTATATGTTTGATTTACCTTTTCTTTTGTAGATAAAGGAATATATTTAAATATGTTTTTTAATCCACTAACTGAAGGGAAATTTTGTTCAATAAAACTAAATGGTTCCCATCTATTCCACTCTGTAGCTCTACCACCAACATCATTATTTGATCTATCTGATGCTTTGTAAGTATTATCACTACCAACGACAATAACAAAGAAACTTTTCTTATCGCTATCTGGTAAATTAGTATCTCTTACAAGATAAAATGTTGGATTTTTTCTACTTGAATCATAACGATAGTTACCAAATGATGTTTTAGTAATACACCAAGATTCACCTCTACCAAAATTTAAACAGTTTTCCTCTTTAGAACCATTATATATAATTAAACCATTTTCGTTGTAAACGACATCAGGTGTAATATCATATTCTTCTTTAGGTTCATCCACACCAGCAGTTGCTGTAACTGTTCTAATTAATTGAGATAAAGGAACTATAACCTCATAATCATTTTTTGTTCTAGTAACAGTTTCACCATCTGGTGTTGTTTTTTGGATTTGCTTAACTCCTTTTTTAAGTAAATCAGTTCCGCCTTTAGAAACAATACCTGCTTTTAATTGATCAAAACGTTCAATATATTTTTTTAACTGATTGTCAGTAATTTGAATGTTTAAATCATCAGCTTCTTGCTTATAATAATCAATAAGAATATCCATTTGTTTTTGGTCATACTCAAACAAAGGGCTCAAATTATGGACTACGTGTAATATAAATTTATCTATGGGTCTCATTTACCATTTTTTACATGACCAATAATTCGCCTTCCAGCGTGGTCCTGGGTTATCACAATTATGTCTTGCTCGGTATGCTGCTCGTCTTTTAGGGTTTTTAGCTTTAATCACCATTCTTTTGCCTTTAGCAGATTTACCACCAAAGCCAAAGTTAACTTTTACAACTTTACCCTTATTATTCTTAACATATACCTTAAATTTCTTTATATCACCTTGCATTATCTTACCTAACTGCACTTTGCGGCCACGGTATTCTGCTTCGGTTAGACAATCACATCCTTCAGATAACACTTGTTTATATTCTTTTATAAATGTAACAAATTCTTTTAGATCTTGTTCATTTTCAACATCATATTCGTCTATTTCTTCTTTTAATATATCTACTAACTTTATCATAGTTTATTTATTAAGTTTTACTTTTGCTTTTTTTGTATTAGGTACAAACTGTTTATCTGATGCTGCTTTTTTCTTTGATGTAGCAGCGCGTTCAGCTTTAGTTAAACTATTTGCTTTAGCGCGAGGTAAACAACGAGTTGTTGCTTTACCTTTTTTCATTGTACCACAAGGGCCAGTTATATTACCTGTTGTATCAATACGAACCCAATCTTCTTTTTTAAACCAATCACGTAATGATTCGTGCATATCTAAATCGTCTTCTTCCATTAAACCTTTACACACTTTAACAGCACGGCCAGATAAATAAGCTGAAGGTTTTTCACCAGCAGCTCTACGACGATTATAGTAAGCTTTGCCTTTAGGGCATAGCTTTTTTTCAGCTAAAAGATCTTGTAATATTTCGGTTAATTTAATCATTTATTCTTTTTTGGTACCCACCAAATACAAACATATTTAGTTGGTTCGGCAGGTATTTTACCATCTCCATTCCATTTAATATAATATTTACCTTCACACAATTGAGTTTCTTTATTCCACTTACCACAATTAGCACACATTGCGCCACCTTCAGGAACAACCTTAGCAGGTTTAAACCCATCTGGAAACTCAAGTGGTTGTGGTTTTACTAATTCTGTTAATTTTATCATAATATTATATGCGAGCTCCGTCGTAATTATTGATATCATCATCCGCATTTTGTGAATACGAATTAGCTATACCTGAGTTTCTAAATGTTGGTATTGGTTGTTTAGCGTATGTTGCTTCGTGCTTGGTAGCAGCTACGGCAGCATGTTCCATTATGTCAGATGCTTGGTTAGCAATAGTTTCAGGATCATTACTTGATAATGCTATTTCAGCACACGCTATAATTTCTTTAAAATGATCACGCCAATGCGTTTTATCAGATGTATCAACTTCTTTTAATATATCTAACAATTTTATCATAAACTAGCTTTGTTACGCTCTGTTAGATACTTAATTTCAGTTCTTAAACTAGCAACTTCAGCTACTAATTCAAAAAGTTGAGCTCGCATTTCGTCTTTTTCTATTGAAGATGCAGCAAGTAATGCTTCTAATTTAGCGATACGATCTTTGCAATCATGACGAATAAATTCATCATCACGCTCTCTATGCATAGCACGCTTTTCATAAAATCTAAATGCTGATGTACCACCCAAAACTGTAATTGCTGTGATTAATACTGACCACATATTGGATTGATCCATTATTTATAAAAAATTTATAGTGAATTATACCTATAAATATTATGCCTCCGATATATCTTTCAATTGCTTAATATAATCCTGTAGATCTTTGACTATTTTTGTTTTATCTATAATTCCACCGCGCCATTCTTCAACATCACCGGCTTCTGTTACGAATGATTCCTTACCTGTGTCCATTAGTATTTCTAATAGCATATCTTCTAATTCCTTAATATATGTCTTAACACCACCCATAATCATGTTGCGTTGGTATTCTTCAAATTTGCCTGTACGTTTTAATTCAGTTTCCATACCTACAACACAATCAAAACACATTTTATGTATAGGCCACATCTTTTTGTTTAAAAAGTCATTAGCCATTGCTTTACTACAATTAGGACAAATAATAGGTAATAATATAGATTTTTTAATACTATCTAAACGCGTCATAGTTTGCTTAAGACCATTTTTAATAGTCCATGTTTTACTATTTTCTTCCCAAACATCGCCTTCTTTATGTTCAACAGATTGTTTAGTGTAACCAGCTTGTGTAGCGGTCTTATCACCATATTTTTTAGTAATTAAATTTCGCATACGTTGTACGTCGCGAGATTTAAAATCTTTTTGTAACCTTGATTCTTTTTCTTCCATTATAACCCTAATTTTTTAAGTTCTATTATTGTATTAGCAGCTGAACTATGAAATATACCTATGCCGCCTTTAGCGTTCCATTCATCAATAGTTTTTTGCATATCATCAATCAATATACGATTTGGTTCTGCAAATAATTGTTTGTTAGCTCTATTATAAAAATATGCTTTTTTAAAGCTGTTTTGTAAGTTAATTTTTAACCAAGCTTCCTTACCTATTTTAGATGAAGGATCTTGTGATGGAGCTGATAAAATGTTTGGTTTATATTTTTTAATATAGCGCCATAATTCTTGTCCATCGGGCATCCAAGGTAAATTAGCCCACCATTGAGCGCCTGCTTTACTAATAGGTTCCCAAAAATCGGCTTTACCGTTAAATGTTTTAGAAGGAGTTGTATTTGTTAATTCTTTATAACCTTTTTCAAAATCGACAAGGACACCATCCATGTCGCAATATATTGTATACATAACTATTTTTTGTGTTCGTAGATACTATTATTTATTTTACCAAAATTTCTTAATAACACACCAGCCATAGAATTTGCCTCGTCCTCAATAGGTGAACCTGTTTGTCCACTAGTTGGGTCAAGTCTACCATCTTCTTCTTGCTTACGGTGTACAAGTTCATGTGCTAATGTTCTTAATATATCAGCCATGTTTCTATTTTTAACGTAGATCCAAATTTTCTTATCATGTGGATCAAAAAATCCAAAAGTACGTTTATCTTGTGCTTGTTTATTATCGTAAGATAATGTTAAGCTACCTGGAAGATTTTGTATTCCCAAGTTCTTAGCAGCAAATTTAATAAATTCACCAATAGTGCCTGTCTGGCTTTCTGTTAATCTGCCTTCAGTTAATGTTGGTAGTTGTATTTCTAAAATATTAATAAAATCATCTGTATTAATACCTTTAGGTAAATATTTTTCAATTTCAGTTTTACTATTAATTTTTATAGCATTTCTTAAACCAGTAGCATTTACATCTTCACCTGCAAGCATGCCTGCATCAAAAATTTCTACATTAGGGAATTGTAATGCGCTTTTAAAACGATCAACTTCACCTTTACCTGCAGCTAAAATAAAATTAGTATCAGGATTATTTTTAACAACGTTATAAACTTCTCTAATAGGACTTTCTTCAGTTAATTTTACTTCAACAGAACTATTTAATAATGTCTTATATAATTCCCATATAGCAACACTTTCATCAGCATCAACACCATCACGAGTTTTAGGTGATACTAATACTACTACTTGATCAGCTTTATCTAATAGTTGTTGAACTACTTCAAAGTGACCTTTATGTGGTGGTTTAAATGCACCTGGAAATAAAGCAATAGTTTCTTTATCCCCTGCTTCTAATAATTGCTGTGCTATATATTGTCCTAAATTCATTATGATAAAAATGTATTTATTTTAGATTTAGCATCTTCAGTAGATGTAAATTCTGGTGTTCTTTTAACTAATGTTTGTATTGCTGTGTTTAAATCTAATATTTCTTGGTCGCGCTTTGCTTTCTCATCTGGTGTATAAACTTTACCACTACCTTTTACAGTTTGAAAAAATGTTTTTTTAGCATAAGCCGGATCAAATTCTAATTTACCTTCAGGATCGTTATTAATTAAAGCAAATTTATCACCAAATGCTTGAGCGTATGTATCTATATTAGCATTTACACCAGCCCATGTTTTTAAAACAATTGAAGGTGATAATGCACGATCACGACTAGCGTTACGTGCTAATGATGTGTAAGGTGAAACCCAAATCATAACCATCATTGTATCGTATCCTAGTTCTTCTAATTCAGCTTTTTTCTTTAATAGTGGTTTACTAGCAGCACCAGTACCATCTATAATAATATCTTTTTTAGCTCCAGATAATTCCGCGTATTTTTCTTTAGTTGCCTTTTGTGCTTGACCCATTAATTTGCCTGCTTGAGACAATTGATCTTGATTGAAATCTGCGATTTTCATGCCTAATCCTGCTGCTTTCAATAGCTCCTCATAGGTGTCATCAACATTAATTACAGTCAAATTTTTCGGTATTAACTGCGCAGATACGAACGTTTTACCAGAACCAGCGGGGCCCGCCATGAATATAGCTTTTGGTTTGCCTTGTGCTTCTTTTAGTAAATCTAGTAACTTAATCATACGTGAATATAAATAGGTGACCTGGACAAGCCAAGCCACCTATAAATATTGCTATTTGTATTTATTATGCTATCTTAACACTAGTAGGTAACGTTTCGGTTACCGGTTTAAAGTTAGGATTTTCTAATGTATATATTTCGTATATGTTTTTAAACATTTTAAAATTCTTTTCAATGTCATTTACGAATTTTAATTCCCAACCTTTACCTTGAATTTTATCACCTTTACCTTCACTACGTGTATTTGCTTTAACCCACAATATTCCTGTATGAGTTACTTTTTCATCATGTGTTTCATTCCAAGCTGTGGCATAAGCCGCTAATTGTAAATCATATGACGTATGTAATGAGTTAGATGTTTTTAAATCTAATAACCAAATGTTATCAAACATTCTAACAACTAAATCCGCTGTACCAGCATATTTGTGTTCGTCTGAGAATAAATGGTATTCAGTTGCTATTAATTCTGGTTTATGTGTATTCCAAAAATCAGCAAACTTTAAAATCATTCTCCATACATCTAAGTTATACTTAGCGTTTCCAAATTCATCAATCCAAGTAATTTCTTGTCCATTTAAGAATGCATCTACGGCTTGGTGTACTTGAGTACCTTCGCCTGCTGCTTTATTAGCAATAATTTCTGAATTATGACCTACATCTTTTAACCAAGCATGGAAAAATTGATTTTTAGGAAAATAATTTAAAACTGATGTTACTGAAGGGTAATAATTACCTTCTCGTTTGTAAAATCTACTATCTAGAACATTGACCTGTTTATCACCTTCCGCATATTCAACAATACGTTTGATTTTAGGATCTTTTATAATGTTAGAATTTCTTTCGATCATATGTTTTGTAGTTTTTTCTCAAGCAAACTTTGAAAAGTCAAAGGTTGTGTATGCTCAAGAGTATTTAAAAATGATTCAAACCCGATTTCATTTGCATCTTTACCTTCTAATTCTACCATGTAAACCTCTTTACCATACGACATCAATTTTTCAGCATGTTTAAGAGCATCTTTTTTAGCATCATTATCTAGTGCAATGTAAATTCTATCAACGCTTGATTTTACTAGTTTTTCCATTAGTTTGTTATGTAACACTTTACCTAATAATGGAATAACGTTTCGTTTAATAGTAATTGCATCAAACATACCTTCACAAAGTATGATTGGTGCATCCCAATTTATGTATAATTCTAAACCTATAACTTCCTTAGATGCTATAGGTGGATTTTTGTATTTACGATCTGATTCTTTGTAAGCGCGAGCAACAAAATAATTTAAAATACCATTTGCATCATATGAGGGTATTATTATTCGTCCACCATACGATCCTTCTTTACAGAAACCAATATTATATTTTAAAATATCGTCTTTAGTTACGTTACGTTTTGTTAAGAATCGTAATGCGTGTTTAGCCTCTATTTGAGCGATCTTATCCGAGTAAATACCATTTAATGCGATGTACTCAGCGGGTAAAGCGAGTGCTTCGCTAGATATAATAGTATCATTAGATGTTGGTTGGATGAGCAGATCCAGGTCTTTAAATCGATCAGGCGACGCTTTAGCACGTTTAAATAACGCACGTATAGATTTACCTTTAGAATCACAAACCCAACAATGCCAGAAATTTTCTTTCTTAGTAGTAGTGCGTAGTGATACTTCTAGTTTTTGCTTATGGTGAGCACAAAACGGACACTTAAAAGCATAATTACCTTTACTTGTGACCTGCCCCTTACCTAAAACGGATTCTACTAATAGCAGTAATGCTGCATTTTCCATAACTGTGAATATAACATCTTATTCTGCCTCAATCAAATCTCTAGTAAAGAATTTACCTAATATATTGTCATTATAAGATAAACTAGGACTAGTTAAACATTCATACTTACACTGGTAGTGCATTTCGTAGTATGTTAGTTGCTTTTTAGTTTTGCATTGCTTATAAATCCAACAAGTAAAATTTTCCTCACCATGTTGCTTAATATCAGCAAGCAATTGCTTATTAGAACCCCAATACGTTTGCCAATCGCTTTCACTTTGAATTACTTCAAACTTTGGTTTGCGACCAGGTCCTGTTTGTTCTGCTAATTGTTTTTGGGTTAATTTATGCTTCTTGTTATGAAAGAATGCTTTTTTACCAATGTAAAACTTACCTGTTATTTCGTTAGTAATACAGTAAACAAAACCATAATATTTTGTGGGATCAATTATATCCCAACTTTTCCATTTAGACATCATATTTTACAACAAAGGTCATGTCAGTATAAGGTGACATTAAAATTGGTTTACCAAATTTAGCTACCGCTAACAATTCATTATCATCATTATATAAACCTATTCCTGTAGCATAAGGTGTAAAGTATGAGCCTGATGGTAGTGTAGAGCCAGTAGCGAATGATTTTAAAGATCCGCTTGAGTAATTATTTACTAAAGTTGGATTGTACGATAAATTAAATTCACTTTCTTTAACAACGCAGCGCACTTCATTTTCATAAATAATGTGTTCGTTTTTAAATGATAATTGAAAAGATCCGCTATATTCCATTGTTATAAAAATTTATTATACAGGTCTTCTAACACCAACATATGTGTTAACTATATAAGTACTTCCGTAAGTTGCTGTTGGATAAACATTAGGTGTATATTGTGCAGGACAATTTAATTCTAAAATAGTATTTAGAGATGCTTGAACATAAGGACTACAAGAATCAGCAATACCATTAATATAATTATTTATTTGAGCTACATCCGTATCAAATTGTCTAGTTAACTGTATAGTTTGAATATAATATTGATTGCCATTAGGTATATAAACAGTAGTATTTCCTGTAACACTTAATGTTTGAAGTAATGTTGATGTAACTCCATTATATTTGTATATTCTTGTATAACCTGTATTTCCTGGATCTATTGTTAGACTTACATAAACAGCTACTAATGGAGTTGAAGGAGTAGGTGATTTTGTTGGGGTTACTGATGGTGTACCTGTTAATGTTGGTGTTAATGTTTGTGTAGGTGTGATTGTAGGTGTTAATGTTTGTGTAGGAGTAGCAGATTGGTTTGGAGTTGCAGTTAATGTTTGAGTTGGGGTAATCGAAGGTGTTGGTGTTAGTGTTGGTAATATAGTAATATCAACATCTCTAGAAAAAGAATTACATGCAGGATTAATATTTCTAACAGTTATTGTTTGAGTGGTTTGTGGTACTGTAATAATTCTAGTAGCATACATTTCTGATAATGTCAACGGTCCCTCATAAAATACAAGACCGTTACTAGGACTACGGTAGTATATATTATAAGGACCTGGACTAGATCCGTTAATTAAGCGCACATATGCATTAATATCAGCCAATTGTCAATGTTTTATATAAATATTTAATTTTCACGTCTTTCTTCGGCCTTATAAAATTCAAACCTATTATGTTCTGTTGGAGTAGCCAATAATATCCCCGGATATATATTACCATTTAATGTTTCCTGGTAAATGTGGCTCATCCATGTTTGTTCAAAAGGATGGGCCCACTTAATATCTAAAAACATTTTTTTATTACCCTCACGAGATACTACTTGAGGCCAATTACAATAATATATGTCACCTGTTGCATAAGGTAATTTATTATGAGATTTTATATATTTAAAATTTAAATAGGGAGCATCATTAGGATTTGATGATATTTTTATAGGATTTTCAGGAAATAATGCTACTCTACTACTATTAGGTACGTTATGCCACGCCCATTGTCTTGTATTATCTCCATAAAATTCTGAAAAGTTCCATTTAAGAAAATCAAAATTTTCATTCCAGGTTATTTGCATTAAAGTATTATAAAAATCTTTAATTTTTCTTCTAAATCCATTTTTACAAACATCTTCATTTCCTAAATAAAAGAACATGTCATCTTCAAAAAAGAAATGATAATCAAAATTATTTTCTTCGGCATGTTCTGCTATAAATTGTCTCCCACCACATATACCTAAATTATCTTTTTTAATTTCTTCAAATCCATATTTGTTACAAAGTTTAGCATATTCACTATTAGTATCATGATTTAATGAATTATTTAATAAAAACTTTTTTGGTTTATCTAAAAAATTCTTATCATATTCTTCAAATGATATACATAATTTTTCAAATTGGGAAGGTGAATTATAAGTTATAACATATAAAGCTACATTATCAGCATTATGTTCATTTATTTTAATACCATCAGATTGAATTTGAGTATCTAAATTATTATTTTTTAAATTTTCAAAAAATGTATATAGCAACCCATTATCTTCAATACTATAATATTGAAATAATTCTGGGTATTTGTAAAGCATTATTGTGAATATAGACTCTTCAGTACCCATATAACCTGAGGTTAAAGTATCATACAATGATGAGTAATAAATTTCATTTACTTTACTTATAGTATGTTTAGGACCTCCAAATATACCCCCTCTACAAACCTTATCTATTTCTCCATTAGCATATTCACACATAGGGGCATAAGTAAAACCATGTATTTCAACTTTACCACCATATGGGAAAGCAACAAAACTAAATTTATTAAAATATTTATCTAATTTATTTAATACTTGATCATGCCAAAAATAACCATCATTTACGGTATTAGTTAAAGCACCATCAACCCAAACTAAATGGGTTGAATCAAAAGGATCCATTAGTGCGGCATCATTAAGTAGAAACATTTTTGACATTACTAATGGATTATACATTTCAAGTTTAGCTTGAGTACTATCAGGTAACCATCCTGATTGGTTATACCATTCGGGATTATTTCTTATAGTTTGTATTTTATTATATATGTCTTGGTTTTCTTTAAACCAATCTAAACTACGTACTATAACAACAGTATCATCTTTACTACGTCTTTCCCATACCCACTCTTCATATTCTTTTTCTATATAAATTATAAAATTAGAAGGTGTTTTTAAAAGTTTTTCTAAATGATTAAGATAATGGTTAAAAGATCTAGACCACCCTTCGGTTAAAGTGTCTCGTTTAATATCCCAAATACCTGTAACTATTGTAACTGACATAAATTAATTTTGGTAGTTTATTATATCGTGCCAAACCATATATAATGGTTTTAATTCATTCCAAGATTCATCCCACATTTCAAAATGGTATTTATCATGTCCCTGAGTAGCATGAACATCAAAACTAAATGTTATTATTTTTTCTTTATTTATATTATCAAATGCTAATTTCATAATTGCCTCTTCGGTTACCAAAAAATCACGCTCAAGTATTTTAATAGCATATTCCCAAAAATTATCAACAAATTCTTTTACAACATTTACATTACCTCCAAACATACCTGCAATTAAATAGGGACTAGTTATGTTATCTACTATACCTGTTTCAATAAATTGACTATGATTTATTTGTGGATTGGGTGTTGTGATTACAAATAATTTATTAGTAGTAATTTCATTTAATTTATTAATTAAATTTTCATTAAATATAGGAGCAAAATTAAACACATCATAATCAGACCACCAATTAAAAGAATTACCACTGTGCTCTTCAATTTTATTATATTTGCCTGAATATCTCCATGGGAATATTCCGGGGTGTTGTAGTCCACAATCTATCCAATATATTTGATCGCAATCATTTAATTCTCTTTCAATAACATCAAATTTACCCCACATTATTTCAGGACCCCTACCGTTTAAACCTTCATTAAAAAAACGTTCTCTAACTTCATTTATACTACTATGTAATTTAACTTCACTTAATTCTAATAATTTTATAGTTAAATTATTTAAATTATAATCATCTTTTAATTTTTGTACTTCGTTTAAATTTTTAGAATGAGTATATACTATTATTTCTTGTCCTAAATTTGTACAATGACTTTTTAAAGAACCTAAATATCTTTCTTTTCTAACACTTCCTATTCCTTGAAAAGGATAATCTTCCGAATCCATCCAATATGCTGTTACTATTTTTATTTTCATTTATTAAAATTTTCTATGAAGAATTCCAGATGAATTATAAAAAGCAAAGCAGTCTGGTAGGAAATTATGGAAGGGGATGTGTTCTTGTTTCATGTTAGCTTCTAAAGCAGATATTCCAATCTCAAATCCTTCAGAAAAGTTATTAATTTTATTTGCTACGCTATACCATAAAAATTGTTCCCACCGTTGAACAAAAAATCTAAATTTATAATTGTTTTTAAATATTAAAAATTGTTCATTTACTACTTCAGCAGCATCCCATTTATCACATTCTAAAACATCATAATCATGAAGTTTATGTTTAAAAAAACAAGTATCTATTTCTTTTCTACCACCACCTAATGAAGAAGGTCTTTCAAAACCAAAATCATATTTACTTTCTTCTAAAAAATCTAATAATCCTGTTATTCTTTCTTCAGAAAAATTATCACCCATTAACCAATCCCCATCTATATAAATAACATAATCATATTTTTGAAGTTGAGGATTTTCTTTTTCATATGTTATAATGTGTTTTAAAGATAAACATTTAAAATTATAATAAAATAATGTGCTAAAGCTATATAAAGATGGAGGGTTTATAATATTAATATTTATTCTATCTTCTGTTTGTACATAATCGGGGTTAGTAGTAGTGATAAAAAAGTCGCATTGATTTGTTCTATCACGTAAATTTTTAAAAAGACTAATAGCAGCACTTTCATAAGGTTCATTAATGGCTAAAGTTGCAAAGCAGTATCTCATTTTATAAATTTACTTCATTTAAATATCTTATTGAATGTGTTCCGTTAGGTTCAATTGGTTGATCATTTTCATCTAACTGTAATCCAATAAAAAAGTTTTTATCGTCTCTTGGAATATAATTATCTTGTATATCATAACCACAATAGTAAATATTATCTTTATTAATATTTTGCATGTATAAATGCAATATTTCTTGATCATCACCCCATTTAATTAAATCTCTATTGTTAATATAATTAATAAAATGGTTTTTAAAATTGTCTGTTTGATTTTTTACTCCAAATAAACCGCTAGGTACTGGCGAGTGCCATGGGTGGTCTCTTATAATAAAATAGTCTTTGTCTGATTTAATCCATTTATTAATATATGTAACTTCTCTTTGACTAAATCTACTATCTAAATCTCTAACAATGGCTCTTGTATTTTCAAAAAATGAAAAAAATCTCCAAAAATATGGGTAATCTATTATTAATTTTTTAGTAATAGACATATTTTCAACATTTACCATTGTTGCACCAAGATCAGTAAGTTTTTTATCATAATCTTTTATAAATAGTTCATTATGGTAATAAATTTTTATCTCCCAATCAGGCAACATTTCTTTAATTTGTTGAATATTTCTTTCAGCGCCGATATAATATTTTGGATTATTATTAAATAAAGTAAAAGCAACTATTGGTTTCATTATATTACATTTATAAATTCGTATCTATCTTCATCATCTACCTGTAAATTAACAAATTTGCTAATAACAGGATCATTTGAATTAATACCTGAATTAGGGCCTATTTGTGTTAAAGGCCAATATATTTTAGAGGCATTTGATAAAAAGCAAGCCCAAAATGAAAATGTACCCTGGCATGCTATAATTTTGTTAAAGGATGTTATTTGAGAAAATACATCTAAAATTAAGCTATCAATTAGTATTGGATTATATTTACTTAGTTTTGTTAGTAAATCTTGATGTTTACTTATGTGATCTAAACTTATATATAAATTATCAAATGATTCTTTTTCTAAAATATCTAGATAATAACTATCAGGTAATGAAAATTTCCAATCATGATTACTATTTCTAAGCATTATAACAATATCATTATTATCACGTGAAGGTAATGTTAATGATTTATAATATGATTTTACTAAATTTTTATATGGTTTGATATAATCATACTTAGAAAAATAAGATTCATTTATAAACCCATAATTAGGAAAAGTATTAATAATATTCTCTATAGAACCAAAATTAACAACATCATCATCTCTTAAAAATTTAGTTGGATTTTCTACTTGTTTTTTATTCAAAATACTTTTAAAAGGAAATAATTGATTTTCATACTGACCTGTTTCTTTATTTTCTCTTCGTATTAATGAATTTTCAGGTACTATGAGATTATAATCTAATAAATCAGCTAAAATTCTACACCCAGCATATATAAAAAGTTTATTACCTAAATTTTTTCTAGGGGATGAAAATTGACCTCCTTCTAAAGAATCCTCATAAATATCATTTATAGTTACCATTGATTAGATTTATTTTTAAAATAATAATCTTGTAGTAATAATCTATCCATTTTACTAGTATTGTAAAGCTTAATAGCATCACGATAAGTAGATACTATTGGTTTACCTGCTATATTAAATGATGTATTTAGTAGTACTCCTATACCAGATATTTGTTTAAATTCAGTTATTAAATCATATAACCATGGATTTTGCTCTCTAGTTACTGTTTGCACTCTAGCTGTACCATCAATATGTGTAATTGAAGGTAATTTTTCTCTCCATTCTTCCTTAACTTTAGGACAAAAACCCATCCATCTGCTTTCACCTTCAAATTCAAAATATGTACTTACATCTTCTAACCTAACTACTGGGGCAAAGGGTCTATACCATTCTCTATTTTTAACTTTATAATTAAGAATATCTTTTATATCTGGTAGAGAAGGATTACATAGAATGCTTCTATTGCCTAATGCTCTAGGACCGTGTTCAGCACCATCTCTAACAACACCTATAATATTACCATTAAGTATATCTCTAGCAATAACATCTATTCCTTCAAGGCTAGACCAATGTTCCTCAATAAATTCCATTAAATTGTATTTATCTAAAGCTTCTATACCTTTATAAGTAATATCTATTGGTTGTTGTGGTTTTAAATGTTTTAAAATCATACCAACTGATAAACCGCAATCACTAGGATTGGGGGCAACAAATATTTTTCTGTTTAGTATTTCTTTTAGTCTAGTATTAAGTAAAATATTAAGTGCACACCCACCAGATAAATGCAAAGAAATATTAGGATATCTTTCTAAAAATGGAGTAGTTTTTTCAATAAAAATATCTTCAAATACTTTTTGAGAAGTAGCAACTATATCCCATGCTGTTTGTCCTTCTAATTGATTAGATTTATCAAATATTATATCAATTTTATTACCTAATATTTCTAAAAGTTCATAATAATTGTTACCATCAACTTTAAATAAATAGAATTCTTTAAAAGCATCAACCCATTCAGATCTTACTTTACCATATGAACTTAATCCCATTAATTTACCCGAATAAACTAAATTACCTCTAGATAAATCTATTTCTTTTTTAATGTCTTTAACATATTCACCAAATACCATATAGGGAAAACCTAAATCTATATAGTATCTTTCTATTAATTCAACTCCTTTATCTCTGGTAGCATGGTATATATTAAAGAAACCATCACTACCACCTCCATCAAATGAAACAATTAATGCTTCATTATCATTTGATTGATAAAAACTTGAATACGCATGTATTTCATGATGAGCGCAACTAATATACTCTTTAGCAGGTATATATTGTGATATATCTATTCTTGTTTCACCTTCAAGAACATCTGTGTTGGAAAAAAAACATATATCAAATAACTCAATACTAAATTTCTTTTTAATATACTTTAAAATATCTTGTACAACATAATGTCTTGAAGCCGCAGTAAGGTATTGAGTAATACCTATATTTTTTTGATTTAAATATCTTTCTAACTCTATTATTTCTAAAATTTCTCCATTTTCCTCTATAGTGATGGAAGCATTATGTGATCCGTGTATTGCTATATTAGCCATTATTTTGTATTATAAATTTCCTTCAATTTTATCACACCAATCTTTAGATACAGAATGTGGCCAAACTACCCATTTAACTGGTTTGGATGCTATTGAAAATTCTCGCCATACTTTTAAATAACCATCAGGATCATTTTTCATTCTATTAATTTCATCTATATTAGCATCTTGTCTAAAAATTGTTTCACTTTTGTCATTTTCAAAAGCAACAACCCAAAAATCATAATCATCTAACGGTACTTGGTGGGGGTAAATATCTATGCAATGTTTGAATATAGTTAGAAAAGAAGTATCATATTCTAAAGGGGCCGTTATTACTGGGTTAGGGGCAAATTTATTATCTTTAGTGTATTGCTGGATAGCTCTATCTCTAAAACGCAAACCAGAATATGCTTCATATTGGTGTAGAGAACGTTCAGTTCCAAAATCATGTGGGCCAAATTCTATATCACATCTACATTCTGCATCAATACCAAATAATGCTCTATTTCGTTTATGAGCATGACTATTTTTTTCTCCCCACTTTTTATCATCATCCCAATGCTTAGTTCTACCTTTACGAGTATACTCATGCCAAGCAATTACTTTATGAGGATGAAATAAATCATAACCCCAAGTATAAGAACGAACGGCTAATGAAATTTCTTCACCATGAAAATATAATTCTGGGTCGTATGGTACTTCAATACACCATTGTCCTAATGTAAAAATAAAATGTGCAGATAGAAATCTTGATGGGATTGGAGATTTTAATTTTTTCCAATTCGGGATAGCAGCGGGTAGAAAAAATACAGCTCCTTCAGGAATAAATCTATCAAAAGTCATCCACCAAGGTTCTTGATTGCGACCTTCTGGATCATTTTCTGGGTCAAATGAAGGTATATATGCTGTAAGTAAAGGTTTTTTATAACCCTTTTTTTGCAACTGCTTAATCATTTTGATACATTCAGTATCCCATCCTTTAATAAAACGGTGATGCGAATCTAACTGTAGGTAATATTCTTCACCACCATAATGTTGATGGATTTGATTTCGTGCCCAACATGCACCTTTAGAATCTTCATAATCAATATTAATAATTCTAAAGCGGGTATCATTTCTAAACTCGCTTAAATCATCCCAAGTATCTTTCTCAGCATGTTGCCATGCTATACCAAAAACTAAATTTTCAGGATAGTCTGCATTTTTAATACAATCATGTAGCGTGGGTAATAACTGTGGGTCTCTATAGGATGCTATAGAAATGTAAATTTTACTCATAACTTAAATATAACTAATTTTTATTTAATATCCAAACATTATTTTTGTTGTTTGGGGTTTCATCAATGAACTATAAACTATTTATTACATCATTTTGAACAACTAAATAAGATGTTTCATCGGAATTTAACCATTTTGTAGAAATAGTTGATTCTTCTAAAAATTGATTATAATTTGATTCACTTATTAAAATGTCTATATTTTTAACATTACTAAATGATGAACACAAAACGACTTGTTTTCTATCATTATCTAACATCATATAAACATCTCCTACGGTACTTTTAAAATATGTTTTCATATATTATTTTTGTTTTTATTTTATGGACATCCACCTAATCCATTACTTACTATTGCTATTATTGAACCATCTCCTCCAAGATAAGTAGCAGGTAATGTTGCTCCACTATCAAATATCGCACATCCAATAGAACTATTTAATAATGTAGCACCTTCGTAGATATATAATTCTGATTGAGAATAATTTCCACTAGCCCCTATTAAATCAGCTGTAATGTAATCTCCTGGTTGAATTGTAAAGTTTCCGCTTGAATAAGTTCCTGAAGCTTGGTATACTACTTGAACTGAGTTTACTGAGATTGATAATATTCCTGACCCTCCACCAGTCTTACTTAAACTCCATGATATATTATAACCTGTTGGTGGAGGTGTTGAAGTTACTGCTGGGGTGCTTGTTACTGCTGGAGTGGATGTTACTGCTGGGGTTGGAGTTACTGCTGGGGTGCTTGTTACTGCTGGAGTACCGGTAACTGCTGGAGTACTTGTAACAGCTGGGGTTGGAGTTACAGGAGGTGTTGGTGTATGTGTTACTTCTGGAGTAGTTGTTACTGCTGGAGTTGGAGTTACTGCTGCAGTATGTGTTACTTCAGGAGTGGATGTTACTGGTGGTGTTGGAGTATGTGTTACTTCAGGGGTGGATGTTACTGGAGGTGTTGGAGTATGTGTTACCTCTGGAGTAGTTGTTACTGCTGGAGTTGGAGTTACTGCTGCAGTATGTGTTACTTCAGGGGTGGATGTTACTGGAGGTGTTGGAGTAGAAGTTACTGCTGGAGTGGTTGTTACTGCTGGAGTAGGTGTTATTGGTGGTGTTTTAGTAGGAGTAACAGTCATTGTTGGGGTTACAGTTTTAGTTGGAGTAGAAGTAACTGTATTAGTTGGAGTAACTGTGGCTGTATTAGTTGGAGTAACAGTCATTGTTGGAGTGACTGTATTAGTTGGAGTGACAGTCATTGTTGGAGTTACAGTCATTGTTGGAGTGACAGTAACAGTATTAGTTGGAGTGACAGTCATTGTTGGAGTTACAGTCATTGTTGGAGTGACAGTAACAGTATTAGTTGGAGTGACAGTCATTGTTGGAGTTACAGTCATTGTTGGAGTGACAGTCATTGTTGGAGTGACTGTTGGAGATGATGTTACTGTAACTGTTGGGGTCATTGTTGGTGTTGGAGGTATAAACACCACTTCATAACTAAAATCACAATCACCAGGTAAAACATTAAATCTTATTAAAGCTTTATTACTTGTAAGTTTTCCAAAACTACCAGTAGAATTAACTGTATAATAAGCATCATAAGTTCCTTCAGTAAAAAACTTATAGTTTCCTACATTTACAGTTCCTTCAGTTATTGTAGAATAAGAACTAGAATAAAAATTAGCATACATTCTAGGTTGATTGTTACTAATAATTTCTATAAGAGATAATTGATCTGTGCTTCCCGATAATGAAGCAGATAATATTAAAGTACCAGATCTAGCTATGTCATTCTTTAATACACTATTACCTACTTTGGAATAATCACTTGCTTTAACTGTAGTAATATTCGCTACCGCTAATGGTGGTAAAGGGAACATATTTTGATAACTCTGATTAGTTATAATTGCTAAACCTTGTGGGTAAAATATATTTCCAATATGGATACTTCCAGTATCAAATAAGTTTCCATTTCCATCATCTGTTATAAAATAAGCAGAAGATGATAATTTAAAATTATAAGGTAATAATTTATTACCATATACATCTTGATTAACAGCTAATACACGAATACCAGCATTAGCACCTGTAGGAAAATTCTTAATTAAATTAGGATTTTCATCATAAATAAAATATGATGAAGTTGCGTATTGTTGAGATGCTGATTCATATAAAAATGAATTAGCTAAAGAAGAAGTATTTAAAAATGAACCACTAAATGAATGGTAGAATAAATGATCAATTTGATCATAAATTAAACGCTCATATTGACCCTCAGTCATAGGATCCATTGTGTGATCAAAAGTACCAGAAACATTAGTACCTTTATAAATTGTTACATAACTATCATTATTGGGGTATCCTAAAGGATAAGTTAGATTCCACTGCTTATTTGCGGCATAGGAAACATGCGTAACGTCTGATTTGCTTAGTTGTTTGAATGATGACATACATAAATTAATAATCTAACTTAACTCGAATTAATGCTTCTTTTGTGAAGTCTTTTACTAATGGTTTGCTTAATTTAGCTACAGCTAACAATTCATTATTATCGTTGTACATACCTACTGTTGTAATGTATGTTTGAGGATTATTAATTAAAGTAGTATAATTTAAATTACCATTTGTATCTATGATAGATGGATTAGAGGTATAATTATACTCACTATTTTTAATACGTGTGAAGAAATAACGTGCAGAAATAGTTTCAGATGATTGTAATTGAAAATTACTACCTGATGTTATAGCATTATATAATTTTAAATGGTTGTATGCTATTGTGCTTCCTCCAGTATAACTAATACCAGGAGTATTACTACCAGTTAATGCATTTGCATTTAATACAATAATATCTAAATCTGGGAAGAATAAACCATAATATGTTGATAAAGATCCAGAACCATTACTTCCACTTATAATATTATAATATCTATTTTCACCAACAAAACGAGTTAAATTTGTAGTACCACTATCATCTGTAAATTGTCTAGACCCACTGGTGCCGGCTAAAGTTAAATTTAAAGAACCAGGTAACAAAGCTTCTTTATAACAATTTCTAGAAATATTAATTACATAAATAGAATCTGAAATAGAAGTACCACCATCAAAACTAAAGTTTGTAGTTTCAGTTCCATAAACTAAATTTCTATATTGGCCATAAACGATACGTGATGGACTATATCCAATAGTTGAAGTAGATGTATTAATAGGGGCTGAACCAGATCCGTTTACATTACCAAACTGGATACTAAATTGGATTGATGATGAGTTTGAAGTTAATGGAGGAGCGTTATATACATCTAAATAATACTCTGTGTATGTACTAGCTGTATAAAATGAGTTTAAAATTAAATTATCTCCACTCCATAATCCGCGTACTACGGTTTCGGAGCTAACTACTGAATCTTCTGTATTGTATCTTGTAAATGACATTGTTTATATTATTTTAAACTGTGGCTACTTTTTGTATGTTTAAAGGTATAGTAACTCTAGCTCCACTATCTCTACCAATAACGGTAAGTGTAGTTGTTAGAGTAGTCAAACTTGTTCCAAATAAAGTGTTAATTGTTGTACCTGTGATTGTAAATGAAGTACCCACTTGACTTGTTGAAAGTACAGTACCTGAAGTTGTATTTAATCCTGTTGCTGGTGTTGTAGTTGTAATACCTGTACCTGCAAATGAAGATAATAATCTTGAATCAGAAATAGTTACAATATATCCGTTTGCTTCAAATGTACTTGTAGCACCTAAATAGTTAAGTGTTTGTGGAGTAATTGTTAATGAAGCACCTTGGCGTAATGAAATACTGTTATATCCAACATTAACAACGGGTAGACGTGATGTGCCACGAGGTAATGTTACTAATTTATAACGCATAATTTGTGAATCATTAGGAAATGCCTCAATTACGGGCATTGCTTCAATAGCCTCGCCATAATATGCAGAACCAGATGGATGATAAGGATTATACAAAGTATAATCAATTTCATCATCCGCTAATGAAAATTGCGTAATTTGAAATGAACCATCGTTACGAGCCAATAATTGGCGGCCCTTAGTGGTTAGTATTGCATCTACAGTTACGTATGTAGGATTTAAAATTGCCATAGTTCTTTATGTTGTATATATTATAAATATATTAAGTTATTAATTTTTAAACGGTGTTTATTGTTAATCCTTGATTAGTTGTTAATATTTTTTGTTTTACTTGTTTAGTAATAGTATCAATATTTTTTAGTACATCTGGTGATAAATTATCAGGAATTAAAAATCCGTATGAGGTTTGACCATCTAATTTATCAAAATATAAATTAATATTAGTTTCATCTGGTAATTTTGATAAAAATAATAATTTACTAATAGTACTATTACTATAAGAACCATTTATAGCTAAATTACTTACTAAATTAGGCGACACTTTTAATTCTAATATTGAAGAATTTAATTGAGCCGATACTATATTTAATTCTTGTACTTGAGCATTATTATTATAATAAATTAAAATCACATCTCCAACCTTAGGTGAAAACGTATTATTTATATTTCCATAAGCTGTATGTAAACTAACAGAACTTGTTGCAGGTAAATATAAATAATCTTTAAATCCAGATAGACTTTTATTAAGATATAATGTATCAATACCGTTGGATTGCGATACAAATTGTCCTAAAGAAGAGGTAGCAAATGGATTAATACCTATTGTTGATACACCTATTGAATTTCTTAAACCTGTATATACTGTTCTATCACCTGTACTTAATAAAGAAGCGGTATAATTGTTTGATGATGTTACTTGTTGTAATTTAAAATATACTTGATCTCCTGGGGTATAGTCTTTAAAGGAACTTGTTGTATTAAAAGTAAATGTAGTTGCTAAGTTACCTGCTGAGGAAGTAAATGGTAAAGTTTGTGATGACAATGTTGTACTTCCTGATACTATGCTAAATGTATATGATGCACTTTGAGGATAAGAACCAAATTGAAAATTAATACCAAAATTGGCTATAAAAGCCATATTTGTATTTTGAGGAACACTATATGAAGGAAAATTATTGTTACTACCTTGGCTATAATATCCTCTACCATCAAAAGTACCATCAGGAACATTAAACACATTGTATATAAACCCATTAGATGCTGTATATCTATTATTTGCTGGAGTAGAGCCTGTTACAAATCTTCCATCATTATCTGAGTGGAATAATATTGAGGTTCCTTTACCAACATATTGAAAATACAATTTTGAATCAGACCCGGTATAATACAATATTGGATAATAAGAATATCCACTATCAAAAATAGGTTTTGGACCATCTGTATTTTTTTGGTCGCTATATTGTTGATTATCAAATAGAGCAACAGTTGAAGTTGATCCTAATTTAAAAGTATTTTGAATTTCAATCCAATGACTATCTAAGCTTGAAGTGGGGGTTTGGCTTAATTCAGTTAAACTACCACTTTCATCTACTAAATATTTTAATGCTGTTGGGTTACGATTATCAAAAAATGAACTACTTACTACTTGAGTAAATAAACCAAATTTTCTAACATACTTATCAATTGCTGCTGATTTACCATATGATTTATCCCCATCAGTATAAGTATTATAAGTAGCACTGTAGGTTCTGGATCCACTATAACGTGATCTAATATAAGAAGTTAATGTTAGATATGAATCTTGTAGTGATGCTGTTACCAATAAAGTATATGAACCACTACCTAAAAGTCCATTACTACCTGATATTTCTAGTTTTTTTCTTGATTTTGTATCTAAACTTTTAGAAACATTGTTTTGTAAAACATTAAAATCAGAATGTAAAAAATCTTGATAGTCTACTTTTTTTGTAGGGATGCTTGTTACAAAATATAATCCTAAAGAAGAAGCACTAGCCGAAATATATTGTAAAGAAGAACTATAAGGAGCTATAGATTTACTAACATTAAATATAACAGAAGCTGTTATCAAAGAATTAGTAAATGTTGAACCTGTAGGAGTATAAATTAATGTAGGAGTATTTGAAGAAGTATAATTAGGAGTTATTTGAAATTTTATTCCATTTATTTTAAAAGAGCTTGATGCATCATTTATACTAGCACTTGTTATAAATAAGGTATTAATTTTAGGAGTTGGAAAAGGATTAGAAGAAGATACATTAAATACTGAGGAGGTATAGATAAGACCTTGTGTCCATGGGTTATAATTGTTTGGTAAAAAATAGCTATTATATATACCAATTTGACTACCGCTTAGTTGACCTGTAAAATATGCTGCTCTACTACCCGATATACTACTGTAATAATCATCATATATGGGGGTAAATGTAGGAGCATTTAGATTGCCCTCTTTTTCTAATTCATTAGTTGTGTTATTGGGGCGAGCATAAGACCATTTATTTCTTTCTAAAGCAGGAGAATTAATAGTAATACCTGTTGTAAGACTAGTTCTTGCAGGAACATAATCTTCTAACATTTTAAACATTGAATTATCAAAGAATTGAACTAAACGAATAAATCCATTATAATCCATTAATGAACCTGTAAAACCAGGGAATGATCCTGTTCCTCTAAAATATATATTTCTTTGAGTGATTAAATCATTATATGAACCACTATATAATTGTCTAGGATCTCCAATATAATCATCAATAACCCAACTTGAATTATTAGAAGCAATAGATTTAGATACATAAGTATCTATTTGTGATTGTGGAGAAAATGATATATCAACATAATTTTCATCTACTGTTCTAAAATTAGATGAAGCGGTTGAATATTGTGTTATAGTAGAATAAGGGGATAATACATTTCCAAAAGTACCAGATACGCTTGCTGTTATATTACTTACAATTCTAACTTTATCGTTATTATAGCCTGCTAGCATTCCTACTTTAGAAGATCCTCCAAATTCTTTTACATTTAAAATACTACTTGTAATAATACTTCCTGTAGGAGTATAATAAGTAGATCCTGAAATTGTGTAGTAATCTTGGTTGGATATACCGAATGTAGAAAGTAATGTTCTTAAACCAGCAACAGTACCTTTACGTTGTAATAATAGAGGTAAATTATGATAAATACGTTTATATGATTCTGCTAATAAATCTTTTTTAGGAACATTATTTAAATAAGAACTTGTATAAGAAAAATCATTTAAAGAACCACTATATGAATAACTTCCTGTATTAGCACCAGCTAAATATTGAAGTATACTATTATCTCCAAAACTATTAAATACACTTACTCCTAAAGATTGTAATAAATTATAAACAACATCTTTAGAAATACCAACATTTAAGTTATTATTAGCTAAATTAATATCAGTTATTGATTTTATATATATCCATATGTTGTCAAAGTATTGACCCATCATGTTTAAGAAAATCAAATAATTTGCGTTATCTGGATCATCTACAACATAAGATGGAACTGAATATTTAAAATAGTTTATATTATCTGAATCATAATCTTCAGCATTTAGTGTAAGATTATTGTACCAGGTTGTAGCTTGAGATGATGTTACAGAATATAAAATATAAGGTTTATTTACACTTAATTTTGGATAAGGAGTAATGCCATATTGTAAAGACGATGTTAAAGAACCTGATCCAAAGTATAAATAACTTTCAAAGCCATCAAAATTAGTTATTGTATCATTTATACTAGATGAATATGAATTTATTTCAGATTGTAAACTACTAGTAGTTGATATATAAGGGGTATAATAGTTTATAAAGTTATTACCTGTTTCAATTTGTTGAACTTTTGTAAAGAAATTTTGTACACGAGATAAAGCCGAACCAAATGTTACAAAGTTTCCAAAACCACCATTATCACCACCGGCCCCATCATAATTAATATTAATATTAATACTTTGGGAAATGTTTAAATTTAATAAAGAATCATTATTTAATCCTAATCCATCTGCATTTTGATAAGATGTGTTAGTTGTATTAGTTGTATTTTTTAATAAGTTGCTACTACCTTGTCCTACTTTATTTCTATTAATATTTCTAAAGTTAGGTCCTTTTAATTTTTTTACTGAAGGAGCAGATAGTATAGCATCTAGATTAATATCAAAAATATATGGGGTTGAAATTTCTTCTACTACCCAAAATGATGTTTTTTCACTAACAATATTATCTAACTCATTATATAATTTAAATAATATTTCATACCCAGTATCAATTTTATTTAAAACTATATTAGTAACTAATTCTTGAATATTATTACCAAAGTTTAAAAGAAAGGGATCAAAATAAGAAGATGAATTATAATAATCAATTAAAGCAAGAGAACCACTTTCAATTTGGGCGTCAGTTAAAACAACAGATCCCGCTCGTACTTCCGTTCTATCAGGAGAAATTTCTTTAACAAATAAAGAAGCTGATGGGAAACTTGAAATTTTATTTTTAAATATATTATATTGAACCTTAAATTCACCTGACGAATAACCTAGATTTTCAAGATCCATTACAGGATCAATTTCAATAACAGGATATGATGATGTTGTAGAAAGGTTAGATACACTGCCTACCTCGGCTCCGGTAGCTGTTGTGTTATTTATATTTAAATTAGGGTTAATGCCTGAATTTAAAGCAACATCACTTGGTAGTTTATATTCGTGATAATTATAACTGGTTTCTAGTAATGTATTACCTATATCATAAACATAGTATTCTATATAATCGTTTGGTGCTCCAAAACTTTTTTTAATTTTGTAAGAAGTAACCAATCTTAAGTCATCTGCTGTGTAGCGAGATACTTGTGTCGTACTTAATATACTGCCTACTATTTTTATATTATCTGCCATTTATTAAGCTTGATTTGCTAATTTATTTACACTATTAACTGTAGTTTGAATTTCTACTAATTGTTGTCTTAATGAAGTAATTTCTTCTAATAATGCTTGTATATCCGTGTTATCTATTCTTACATCTAAAGTTTTTGCTATTTTTTCTAATAACTGTCTTAAAACATCTGGTGGAATTAGGTCATATAAAGAATCAAATAATGCTAAAAAATCTTCTAAGGTAAAAGATGGTGTACCACCTCCTGTACCACCACCAGCTTGGTTTAATCCACTTGCTGGTTGGAGTTGATTGAATTGGGTACTAACAACTTTATTAAAAGCATCTTTATCAAATACTGTTTTCTCTATTGGTATGCGAGACATTATCTTATAACTTTAAAGTAGTAATTATCATCAGATATAACTGTTTCACCACTAGATAATACAGTTTTAAATAATAATTTATAGTAGCGTTCAGGTTGTAATCCGTTCATATATACATCAAAATAACTACCACTAGCATCACAGCTAATTTTAGTGTATGTTGGGTCGTAATCTACGACAATTTCCTCACTATCCAAGTCCTTTATTGACCAAGATGAAGAAGCAGGTAATGCTTTATTATTTAAATAAATAGAAGTAGTTTGAAATACTCTAGCTGGGAATTTATCTCTAGCATTTATTCTAAAACGTTGCACTGAATCTTGTTGAAATTCACCTTTGTTATTACCTAATGAAAGAACAAATGCATCTGAATTTATAATAGATAATGAGCCTGTATTATATATTGAATCATTCCATCTAATTTCTAAACATGGAGGATATATAGTGTGAGTGTTACCTGAAAAATATTTTGTTTCAAATTTAGATTGTGTTGTAAATTCTATAGATGAAGAATGTTTTAAAATAAAACCATTATTAGGTATTGAACCACTATACCAAGCCTTTACAGTGTTAGATACTTTTAATTCAATATCTTTAGAAGTTAAGTTAGTAAATGATTGAGTTGATTGATAATTTGTATTATAATTCCACGTACCACCACCAGACACTGCTGCACTTCCACTTCTATATGAACCTGTTACACCTGATGGGAATGAACTGCTAATCCAAGCGGTTCCACTAGCTTGATCTTTATATTGCCAACTAACCCCGTCTGTAGTAATAGGTGAATTACCTAATCTGCCAGTACCCATATTCCAACTTCCTGATAATGGGTGACATAATAAAGTATAGTTTAAAGGTATAGATGAAGCGTTAGCTAAATATAACTTTAAGTATACATCAAAAGCACTGCTTGATACCTTATTAGCGATTATATCGCTGATTTGAGCAGAAGGGAATTGAATTAAAGCACGTGATACCTCATCGGTGCCATTAATGGAATAATAAGTGCTAATTTCTAATATTTCATCTAATCCTGTGTTTAATGTTGGATAGAATGAATATAGAGTAGCACTCTTTTCGGGAAATATTTTGTAGATTGCCATAGTTAGTAATTACTACATATAAATATGTTAACTACCAAACTATTTTACGCTAATAATGCGTAATATTCTTTAAAGTGTTTAATACGATCCGGTAAACCTATCGTACCACCATTAACACGTTTAGTAATAGACGTGACAACGGCATCAGTTGCGCCACCATCAGCCATAATATGTAACTTATTTTTATTAAAGAACCAAGCTGCAGACAATAATGCATATTTTTCTGCTACCCATGTTGGATTAGCAGCTATATCTTCATTAATTGATTTACCAAATGCAGTATAATTATCTTTTCCAGTTAATTGGATATAACCACGACCACAGAACTTAGCACCATCACCACTTGCCTCATCACCATTACCCATTCTAGATGAATAAACCTTATTAGCAATTTTTTCAGGTTTACGTTCATATGTTTTAGCTAATACTTCTGTTGGAAAATATTTTTTAAATATACCCATTAAACCTTTAGCACTATAATTTAAATTTTCTTTAGTTAGTCTAAAACCACCTGATTCGTGACCACATTGGGCTAAAAAATGTGCTAAACGTAAAGGTGTATTTATTTCAAATTTACTCATAACTCCTGGGATTTGAGCAATTACGTTATCTGGAATATGTCCTTTTAATTTATCTAAATTCATATTTTAATTTTATAATGTTATAACTCTACCTTGAATATCTGTATTAGGATATCTAACTTCAAATATTGAAGGATCGGCTGATGTATATATATTTCCACTTTGAGTAGCTCCCGGTATATCATATCCAAAAGTAGAATAAGTAGTACCTGTACTATCTTGTTTGTTAATTATTTCAATATTAGGAACAGATTGTACTCCTTTTATTTGTAAAAGAAGAGATACAATTTCAGAAGTTACAATAGGTTGATTTATTTGCCATTTTTCTATGTTAAAATAATCTTTTAAAGCACTGATACAATTAGACAATACTAATTGGTTACTAAAACCACTTATTGTAGTGACATCAAAATTAACTCCTATATTTATATAAAAAGCATCTCTAATATTAATAGCATCCGTAACCATTCTATACTCATTTAAATAAGTAACTAAATTTTGTTTTAATGTAGTTGATGCTAAATCTAATTGTTTATTTGAATTATAAGCCAAAACATATAAATCTAAAGATAATGGATTATTTTGAGTGGTTGATGTTACAAGAGAAGGTTGTGGATTCTCCATAACATCTTGAGTAATATATACTTTAGAAATACTACCATAATCTGAAGGTAATGATAATGCTCTTACAATATAATCATTTTTAGTTACAGCACGTAACTGAGATGAATGAGCATATAAAGCGTTTTGTCTGATTTCTTCTATTTCGTCTCCACCTCTTCCACCTGAAGATGGGTTTGTGTTTGTTGATGCTATACTTGATAATATAGTATTAGATATTATTCCTCCTGGGTCTCCATTTTTAAAATATATTCCTGAGGTGTTTATACTAGTTAAATCGTTAGTAGGTACATTCGAAGATATACCACCACCTGTTAAATATCTTACTGTTAATGTAGTATTGGATGGTGCTAAACCATATTCTTGTGTATAGAATATAGAAGCTTGATTATAATTACCTAATAAGTTAGATATACCTGGTACTAAACCTAGTTGAATATTATCTGGAGTTGGAATTATATTGCTATCAGATTTATTAGAAACTCCTGCTCCAAATTCTAATTGTAATGAATTATCAGATAAAATCCTTGATATAAATCTACGTGGAGTACGTTTTAACTTTAATAAATAAGGTACTTGATCAGTAGTATAACTTGGATTTGAAAATTTTTCGTAAATAGTAGATTGAGCTAAATAAGGTACTTCATACCATTTATTTCCATCACTATCTGTTATATCTAAAATTTGTAAAATATTACTATCATTTATAGTAACAGTAGAAAATTTTTGAGGACTACTAAATGTAAAAGTAGTTAATTTAATATCAGCTGATATAGCAGGTATTGAATTTTTAACTAAGAAATAATCTGAATCATATAAAGTAATAGTAGCACTCCCGGTGTCACTGAAATCTAATTTTTGAGTTGTTAAAAATTTAGTTCCAGTTGAGGTGGAAGATAATGCTGTATTTTCAGGTATTACTAAAGCATAAGAGGTATCAGGAATTAAAGGACTTGTACCTATTTTAATAGGCATTTTTTGATATATATCTATTGTAGCTGAAGATGCATATGATGCCTTGGGACGATATCCTAAAGTATATGATAATGCATATAAATTTTCTTTTTCCTTAGCATATAATAAATAGTTTTCTTGTACTTGGTTATCAAGATAAAATGACATTACATCACCAACATAAGAAGCCATTTCAATAAACATAGCTCCTGGATTAGCATCTGAAAAATCATTGTATGCTGTTGGAAAATATGTTTTAGCATAGTTTGTAAGGTTAGCCTTAAAATCACTAAAACTTTTATTTAAATACGATATATTATTATCTTGGGACATTATTATATAAATTGTACAGTTACTTGGTCTGGAATATTTGAAATTGCTAAGCGATAATTTACAGTTACATCCAAAACATTATAATCAAAATTGGGTTCAACTTTCACTTCACCTAATATTATTTCAGGAATAAAAATATTAATTGAATCTATTATTTTAAGTTTTAATATTTCCGAATTAAGATTAGTCATATTATCAAATAATGATCTTCTTAAATCTGTTCCAAATTCAGGATTCATTATACGCTCACCCTTATCTGTTAATAGTAAATTAATTAAATTTGATTTAATTTGATCTTTAGTACTATAGGTCTTATTAAAAACACCAGCAGCATTGAAAGGTAAAGATACCCCAATTACAATATTCTTTTGTAAATCTAACGGATTTACACGTATTGTTTGAGGTATTGGCATATTAATCTAAATTTCTTAATCCTTGTTTATCCATTGGTGACATATTATTAGCAGCATCTGCAATAAAAGCAGCAAATGGATTTATTTTTTCACCCGTACTTTCATCAACAGCGTCGATCACTGCTAATTTACTAACTGGTGGTTGGAAGCCAAATGCTTCACCCATTTGAGATGCTAATTGGCTACGTACACCATTGGGTAATGGGTTAGTTGATACATTAGCGCTAGTAAAATTCATTGTTTTACTTTCAGTTAAGGCTGTTTTGTTTTGACGAGCCATTACTTCATTTAAGATTTCAGGTAATTCTTCATGCATTGCATCAATTACCGCTTCTTTAATTAATCTTTTAAATACTTTGATGTTCATAGTTATAAATATTTTATCCTTGTAAATTTTGTTGGTCAATAGTTAGTTTTAGCTGGAGTACTAATTGTTGTGGATTTAAGGTGAATGAATAGTCACTTTTTATTCGTTCCACATTTTTAGTATCTACAGCTACAACGTAGTGTCGTTTATTTCCGCGCACGTTAAATTTGGGGTCATTTTCTTCTCTAGTAAAAAATGTAAATCCTTTATATGTTCCTAAATTAGTAGTATTAGTTGGAGTTATTTGATTTGCAAGTCCTGATAGTGTGTTTAAATTTGAATTATTTAATAAATTTTGTAAGTTAATAGCATCTGCATTAGGATTTTGTTGTTCTAATAAAGTCAATAATGATGATGAATTACGTAATCTATCAGCATAATCGGTATCTGATTCTCCAAGTCTACGATTTATATCAGATGTTGGATCATCACTAGAATATTTAATTTGGTTTAAATAATCAAATAAATCAACATCACTTAATAAAAGTAATGTTTTCTCTTCTATTTTTTGATTAACATCATGTAATTGTCTTTTTAAATCCTCTAAAACAAATACAGCTCCATTTAATATAGGAAGTAAAATACTAACAACTGCAGAGGCTTCATCTAAAATTCTTGCTGCTTTAGCCCATAATATAGTTGCTGGTTTTGAAAGAATACCAAGAGGGGATGCTATTGGGATTAAGTCTAGTATTCTTGTTAATACGCTAAATACAGTTAATATTATACTTATAGTATTCAATATTTTAATAGTATTTTGAATTCGTACTTCTTGCTGATTAATTTTGCTAATACAACCATTTCTAGCTATTCTAGCTTGGTTAAGTTCATCTATAGTAGTAGCAGCATCTATAATATTATTTGTTTTATTTACTAAATCTTGAAGAGCACTACTGTCAGATATAGTTGTAATTAATTGTTGAGTTAATAGACTAGAAGTAGATACAATAATTGTTTTAGTTATATTTAAAACTAATTGTTGTAACTTCTGTTTATCCATTTGCCCCTTTAAATTCTTAATTCTATTTTTTAAAGTATCCTTACTTAGTATAAAGTCAGCAATATCTTTTTTAATTTTTTTATAAGGATCAAGAATTAATTTTTGAAATCTTTCCTCTAATTTTTTTCTATTATTATCATTAATAATTTTTTCAGCTTCATATCTAGCATTTTCTTTATCTATAGCGTCTTGAAATTCAGTTGTTGAAGTAAAAACAGAAGGAACTAAAACTTGTGTACCATAAGAATCATATGTTATTGTAGGTAATGATTTAGCAGTTAGTTCTAAAAGAGTATTTGCGTGTTCAATTTCTAATTTAATTCTATCACTAATTACTTTTTCAATTTCCGTTTTTAGTTTTTGAATAGGACCTAAAACAACTCCAATAACTTGTTGTTTAGCTTGATTAGTTAATTGATCTCCAAATGTAGTAGGATTTTGGATTTGGGATAAAGTATTACCTACACTTGAGGGAATAAAAGAAGATACATTAGACTTCATATCACCACCCGCAGATGAAGCCATACTATTTCCATTATTATTAGTAGGAGCCACATCACCTAAATTTTGAGCTACTGTATCACCAGGTAATTGTTCACGTTGTTGTTGCATTAGATAGTGAATGTTGATTTAGATAATAATTCTTCAATTCTATCGCGAAGATTATCTGTATTTGAATTAATTCTATCGTGTAATTCAGTAGCAGCTGTTTGTAAATCCGCTACTGGACTTCCCTGAGCAGCAGAGGCTGCTGGTGATAATTTAACAGCAAATGTATCTATAGCGTGTAATAAATCTTGAAGATATTTAGCTGTCTGTCTACCTAACATTAAGGGTTCAGTTGGTATTTCATTTGTAATCTTGGTACCTAAAAATATTTTTGGTTTAATATCTAATCCAGTTGATATTTCTTCTTTAATATTAAGATGTATATGTTCACCTGCATTTAAATTAACGGTATAATTTGTACTTAATTCTATATTAGAAGAAGCAAATAACATTATATCATCTTTTTTAGAATTTAAAACAATTCTATCAGCATTGATTATTACTTGAGAATTTTGATAATACTTAACTATTGGAGAAGTAAGGGGATTTATAGGATCTTTAACATCAACTTTAAAAGGTATATTTTGTGTAGAAGTTAAATAAATTGAAGAGGCTTCTTCATTTATTTTTTCAACATAAAAATCTTGATCTTTATTATAATTGTGACCATTAGAAATAATAACAATAGGATCACCATCTTTACCTATACTACTCCATTCATTATTACTTGAAGCAAATCTTACAGTACTACCAAATCTAATAGAATTTCCTTTTCTACCTTGTATAATACAATCACCTTCAAAATTTAATAAATTTCTAATAATAGAACTTTCAATAAATGTTTTTCCTAAAGGAGATTTTGCATTAGCTGTTTGTGAATTTACTTGAGAATCACCCCATAAATTTATAACGGTAGTATAATATTTTTGGGTTGAATTTGAAGTAATTTGAGCTGATGGAGATGGTAATTCTATTATGTAAATTAATTCTCCTAATAAGGGATAATAATTAATATTAGGAAATAAGGGTTTAGCTATATCACAAATATCAAAAAAACTATCTGTATTGTCACCTATTGTATTTTTAGCATTATTGTAATCTAAGAAAAAAACAGTTCCTGCACCTCCATACTCACCTGCTCTACTAAACTGTTTAGTGGTAGGGGTATTGGATGTAGTAACTACACCATATACTCTTCCTACCTTTAAAGATGGAGGCGGAGGTAATAAACTTGATGGTTTACTTAATCCAAATGAAAGAGGACTTATTCCTGTTTTAATAGATAAAGACATTACTTAGTAGTTTCGTATTGAAGTTGCTGAGTTTTAGGAGCTTGCTCTAATAACTTTTTACCTTCTTCTTGAATATCTTTTTGTTCAGCTAATAAAGCTTCAATTTCACTCATATCAATTAATGAGTCTGCTGATGAATTATTAGAAGTTGCAGCACGTTGTGCGATAGCTGCCATTTTAATTAGCTGTTCGTTATTCTTTACATTAACATCTATTAAATCTTTAACGGTAGGCATTAACATTACCGCAGAACCCGCGTTAGATGTCGCCATAGGTTTCATAGTATCAATGAACTCACCGATTTGTTTATCAATATCCTTATTATTCTTGTGTATTTGCTTAAATAAATCTGATAAAGATGTATTACCGAATATTGTTACGTCATCAAAATTAGCCATAAAGTGCGTTTATCAATAAATATGAATAATTAAATCTTTATATACCCGTGCTCATAATATTCATTATATAATCTAACACGTATAGTGTCTAACTTTTTAATGATTTTAGTAATCTGAGGAGTTGATACGTCTGTCATTTCGCGTATATAGATGTATAGTGCTTTTTTATTAAATATTTCTAGCGTTTCACGTTTACGAAATAATTCAACAATAGCATCAGCCGTCTGAGCATCATGTTGTTTAGGAAATAATGTGTGAATATGTTTATCAATATACTTAATATACTGGTTGATAAATAGATTTGGGGAATGTAATTCATCTAAGGCATCCATTGACTCATGTAGATGTGTTTTATCTTCATCTAATTCATCTATATCAGCTTTCTCTTGTAATTTCTTATAATTGTTCTCGTTATATACAATTAAATAACGTTTAGCAATAGTACCAAAGTAACTAAATGCTTTACCTTTTTCAGATTTATATAAATGTAATTTTTCAAGAAGAAAAGTAATTACCTCATGCTTCAATTCTTCAATTGTATCAGTATCAGTGTAATAAAATTTAAACGTATGAATAATATTCTCGGCTAACTTATAAAAACCATATTTAATACGATCATTATAAATGCGATTACGTTCAGCCATATCAGTAGTAATAAGATATTCCACGATAGCATCTTCAGTATCTTGAGTAAAATATATTCTAGGTTCTTTGGGCTTACGTTTACGAGGTAGCCCTCTTTTAGTTAAAGCAATTACGTCATCTTCAGCAAAGATATCTAAATCGTAATCTTCTTCATTATATGCCATTCTGTTATTTTAATAACATTATACGAAAAGAAAGGAACGTAACCAAACTAGTTTTTACGAGTATTAAATTGACTAACTAAAGTTTGTATTTCTTTTAAATTAGAAAAGAACGTACCTACTTCATCATCGGCTTGAAATGCGCCTTGTAAATCTAATTCTTTTAAACGGGCTTCTCCATCAGCAGCAATTATACCAATAGCATCAATATATTGTTGTTGTTCGGAAAAAGCTTTTTCTAAAGCATTGTTACGTCTAATAAGTAAAAAAGCACCAATGATAGCTAATTCAATTAAATGAATTACTACTACCCATAAAGCTATTATCATATTTTATTATTTAGGAGCAAATTGATTTTCAAAATCGTCCGGTTCAATAGAAAC
>Ga0214919_10001807_pt1 | contig 34424 bp, 33 predicted proteins | sample LL1503_MetaG_FD_177994 | JGI IMG/M metagenome (GOLD analysis project Ga0214919, IMG submission 177994) | Freshwater microbial communities from Lake Lanier, Atlanta, Georgia, United States - LL-1503 | ecosystem: Environmental > Aquatic > Freshwater > Lake | place: USA: Georgia | collected...
CAAAAACGGCAAAAAATGCGTGGTTTTAAAAGTAGAAAAGTCACAAGGCAAACGCCGTAAGTGCTCGTCACCATTCAGTTTTTAGGCAAAAAAAAGCCAACAGGGTTGGCTTTTAAGGTATTGGTGGTGCAAAGGCGACTGGTTTCGAACCAACTCTCTCAACGCCTGAGTACTGCTGGGGGTCAGTGAGTACAGATTCGGATGATTGTCCACTTTTCATTGCCACTCGCATAACCGTAGAGAACAGTTGCGGACAACTTATTGCACAAAACCTGCAAACTATGGCCCATCATGTCAATCACCATACTTTTAGACAAGTCGGCCCTTCAGCGCCTCAATCAGGATGAGCTTCAGCGGCTTTCTCATCACTACATCGTTGCCGCACCGCAAGTCTTGATTTTCGAACTACTCGGAGACTTGTCAAAAGACGAGGCCCGACCAGAAAAGTCAGAGGCTATGGTGCAAGCCCTTTCGAGAAATTTGCGGGCTGCCATGCCAAAGGTATGTGCGGACACGAGAGAAATGGCTACTGGAAATCTTCTTGGACATCTAGTTCCCATGACAGGTCAGATTCCAATGTCGGGGGGAATCCCAATCGTGGACGGTGAAGGTAAGCACGGTGTCGTGTTTGACGAACCTCCAGAAATGGAGGCAATGTTCAGGTGGCACTTGGGGCGGTTCACGGAAGATGAGCGAGCACAGTCACTCTATTGGAGGCAGTCAACTAAAGCCCTCGATATGGAAGCATTCCAGAAAATGCTTCGCAAAATTCACCCGAAACTCGATGGCATTAAAACCATTCCCCAGGTCGTTAGCTATGTTGATCAGATTCTTGCCGCCCCAAGCCACCAGCGCTTTTTCGCGAATTGGGCAAGTATCGAGGCTCGCGCAGGCGGCCGACTTCAAGAGTTGGTACTTCAACGCTGGGATCACTTGAAGCCAACAAGCTTTTTTAACTTCGCTCCCTATGCCCATCATTTTTTGCGCGTAAGCATGGCCTTCTATGTTGGACTTCGTGTAGGGGCAATCACCACCCGCAAGTCGAACTGGATTGACGTTGAATACCTTCGTTACCTGCCGTTTTGTAAGGTCTTTTCTACAGGAGATCAGCTGCAGGTCGATATGGCCCGGGAGCTGATGAGCCAAGACCAGGACATGATCGCAGCAGACGATCTCAAGGCTGACATGGCTCGTCTAATTGCTTGGTGGAACTCGCTTAGTAAAGAGGACAAACATGAGGAAGCCGCTGAATACGGACAACAGCCACCAGACCTTGACGGATCGCCAACCGCGACACTTTGGCGGAAAACATTTGGCCCCCGCAAGAAGGGCCGTGGGAATTTAGCGCTGAAGATGACACCCGAGCAGAATAAAGCATTGTTTGAAAAACTAAGGCCACAGATGGAAGCTGCGCAAGCAGCGCTTGCTCGCGCCAAAAAGGCGCAGCAGAACAATCCGTAGGCTGCCCCTCGCATTCGGACTTGGCTTCTCCCCTAAACAGCGCCTGAATGCGTCACCCCCACCCAGCGGACTGACGGCATGGCAAAAAAGATCGCACCCCCATACGAATTCACACGATCGTATGAGCCATTCTCCCGCCACTGCGCTACGCTACCCCCATGGACACCTTGATCCCCGCCTTCTTGCGCCGCCAGCGCAATCAGCGTCGTCTGACGCTGGAGAACCTGTCTGCCAAGGTGGGCATGTCGCCGCAGCATTTGTCGGAGATTGAAAGCGGCAAGCGCGATCCGCGTTTGTCGTCCATCGAGCGTATGGCGGAGGCGATGGGGATGACCGTTCTGATCGTGCCGGAGGCCATGGCGCCCGAGCTGCGCCGGTACATCGCCCATAACGGCCGCACCTACACCACCAAGCCTTTCACCGCGCAGCCATTCACAAGCCAGCCCAGCGCCCCAGCGGGCAAGGCCACCGCTGCTCCCGAACCCACCGAGCCCGACCATGCCCCGCAAAAAGCCTGAGCCAGATCACTCCAAGTCCTCGCTCACCTTCACCATCGAAACCTTCGATGACCCCGAAACCGGCGAGACCACCCAGTACGGCCGTTTCAGTCGCAACTGGCAGGACGAAGAAGCACTGGACGTGCTGATCGAGCAACTGGAAGCCGGCCGCGTCACCCACAAGCAGGCCATGATGAAAGCGCGCAAGCTGGAAGCCACCACCCCGGACAACCTGGAAATCCAGAATTTCATGGCCAACCGGCTGTGGGCGCTGGGTTTGCAGGATGACGCCACCGAGGTGTATGAACGGGCCTTTCGCCGGGCCAAGGCGCACATTCCCAAGGGCTACACCGGCCAGATCACCTGGAGTGAAGTGGACAACCGCTCCTTCCTGCGCCTGGCGCATGGCACTTTGCTGGGCTTGATGCACCGGCGTGATGGCAAAGCCGCCATGGCGCTGGCCGAGCAAATGCTGGCCTGGTGCCCCATGGACAACATCGGCGTGCGGTTTTTGTTGGGCGATATTGCCCTGCTCAAGGGCGACCACCACGCCGCCCTGCAGGAGTACCTGAAAGGCGCGCCCAATTCACCGGCGCACTGGTACCAGGCGGCGCTGATTGCGTTTCGGGAAGGGGACTATGTGGCAGCCTGCACCTACCTGCGGCGTGGTGTTGCCGCCAACCCCTACATGGCGGAGGGGCTGACCGGGCGCACAGTGCTGACGGAGCACCTGTACTGGCACGCCAGCAACGTGCATGGCCCGGAATGGGCGGTCAACTACCTGGAGTCTGCAGCCTGCGACTGGACGGCAGAGGAAATCGACTTTGTGGACTGGGTGTTCAACGCCGCGCCCGTGCTCAAGGAGCGGGCCGCATGGATGGCTCTGAACGAGGGGCTAACCTATGCGTGGGACACCGAGAAGCGCACCCAGTACAGGCAGAAGTCGATGGCGTTCCTCGACCACATCACTGACACCTTGTCCAAGAAGATGGTGCGCAAGGTTAAGAACCGGTGGGGCGATGAGATCTGGCCGTGGGATCGGGAGGGGTTCAAGCGGCCTTCAAACCGCCCCATGCACTGACTCAGGCAAAGGCATCTGCTTCGGCCAAGACCTTACCCGCCGCATCCTTGGCCGCAAGTTTGGGCTCGCCCTGAACAGGCCAATGGATGCCAACAGTCGGGTCGCACCACAACAGGCTGCGCTCGTGCTCGGGGTACCAGTAGTCTGTCGTCTTGTAGAGAAACTCGGCCGATTCGCTGATGACAACAAAGCCATGCGCAAAACCTGGCGGAACAAACAACTGGCGCTTATTGTCCGCAGACAGCTCAACCCCCACCCATTTGCCGAAGTTCGACGATGAGCGGCGCAGGTCAACCGCCACATCGAACACCCCACCCTGCGTCACTCGGACCAGTTTGCCTTGCGGATGCTGAATTTGGTAATGCAGACCGCGCAGCACCCCTTGGCTTGATTTGCTGTGGTTGTCCTGAACGAAATTCACGTCTAGGCCAGTCGCTTGCTGAAAGTCCCGTTGGTTAAAGCTTTCGAAGAAAAAACCGCGATCATCCCCAAAGACCTTCGGCTCCAGAATCAGCACCTCGGGTAGATCGGTTTTAGTCACTGTGTAAGGCATGACTCAACTCACTTCACCAGGCTGAGCAGGTACTGCCCATAGCCATTCTTTTTCAACGGATCAGCCAACGCAGCCAGTTGCTCGGCATTGATCCAGCCTTGGCGGAAAGCAATCTCTTCAGGGCAGGCCACCTGCAGGCCTTGGCGTTTTTGCAGCGTAGCAATAAAGCTGGCTGCCTCCAGCAGGCTGTCGTGTGTGCCGGTGTCCAGCCAGGCGTAACCCCGGCCCATGATCTCCACGTTCAACTGGCCTTGTTCCAAATATCGCTTGTTCACATCGGTGATTTCCAACTCACCTCGGTGAGAAGGCTTGATGTCCGCTGCAATATCGCAGACTTGCTGGTCGTAGAAGTACAGACCCGTCACCGCATAGTTGCTCTTAGGTGCTTTGGGCTTTTCTTCGATGCTGATGACGCGCTGACTCGCATCAAACTCAACCACGCCGTATCGCTCTGGGTCATGCACATGGTAAGCAAACACAGTGGCGCCAGTGCTGCGAGCATCGGCGCTTTGCAACTGCTTTACCAGATCATGACCATAGAAGATGTTGTCGCCCAATACCAAGGCGCTGGGATTATTTCCGACGAAGTCACGCCCTATGATGAAAGCTTGCGCCAGTCCATCCGGACTGGGTTGCACGGCATACTGGATGTTCATGCCCCAGCGGGCGCCGTCGCCCAGTAACTCTGCGAACCGCGGGGTGTCCTGCGGGGTGCTGATGAGCAACACGTCACGCATGCCGCTGAGCATCAAGGTGCTTAGCGGGTAATACACCATGGGCTTGTCGTACACCGGCATCAGCTGTTTGCTGACGGCCTGGGTGACGGGGTAAAGCCGGGTGCCCGAGCCTCCAGCCAAAATGATGCCTTTGCGTGTCATGCGGCTATAACCTGATGTTGTCTCTGTACCAACTTCTGGCAGACACCGCTCTCTGTGTGACGTGCTCAATCGTTTTGAAATCTTCATCTTACCGTCGAGAGCCATGTCTCTCTAGGCCCTCGGCGTAGGCGTCAATCATTTGATCAGCGATTGTGTCCCATGAATATTTCTCGCGTACCAACTGGTAACCCAGATCTCCCATTGCCTTAAGCTTTTCAGGTTGCGCTAAGAGCTGAGCAAGAGCGCTCGCCAGCGCATCTTTTGTGGGGTGCGCCACAACTCCGCAGCCCGCATTTGAGACTTCGTCAAAATGGCAGCCTGGGCTAAGCAGTACGGCAGTGCAACTTGCCAGTGCTTCAAGAACAGCCATGGAAAATCCCTCCCCCATTGATGGCAGACAGAACAGATCAGCACGAGCAATGAGATCTAGTTTCTGATCACCTGAGACCATACCCGGAAAAATAACGCGCTCACCAAACCCAGCCGACTCAGCCAAGGCGCGAAACTTCTTCTCAAGATTAAACTCGTCTGGTCCAGCCAATACCAGCACGGCATTGGGAAACTGGGAGGCAATGGAAACGAATGCTTCAAGCAAGACGTCCGCTCCCTTGATAGGATGAATTCGCCCTAAAAAAAGGATGACATTCGAATGGTCAGGAATATAGGGAATCGGATTAATTGGGTGAGGCCTGTAAGAAGTTACATCTACGCCATTTGGGATCACGCGACAGGGCGTATCTACCCCTAGAGCCCGGTAGCTTTCCACCTCTGCATCCGTAAGCGCAATGAGGGTCGTCGCATTCCGCAGAATTGGGAGCTCTAAGTAACGAATGTAAGCCCGCTTCTTAACCGACCGAAAGTTCAGCCTCTGAGGATCGAAGACACCGCGCTGATGATAGAAGAGCGGTTTCTGAAACTTGCGCGCATACGTTGCCGCGACTAATGTTGGATAAATGAATGGCAGATGAGTGTGGACTAGGTCCACGGACTCTATTCGCTTGCGCAGTTCAATCCGCATGGTCGGAGCGTAAACATAGCCACTTGAATTTGACAGGTAAGGGACAAACGGTAGGAGTTTTTTCAGCACCTCAATACGCTTGAAATACCATACTTCGACTCCCTGTACATCAACCGGACATGCCAGCGGCACATCTAGGTCCTCATCAAGGTTCGAGTTGGTGGTAAAAACCGCAACCTCATGGCCCTTGCTGGAGAGTTTCTCTGCAAGTGATGAGACAGAGATTATTGGGCCACCAACACGATAAGCCGGCTTGTAGCCGTGAACCGAAAAAATAATTCGCATAGGGATACTGTAAGAAGTTCATTTGCTGACAGCTGACTGTCCGCGTTTAAGCCAGTTCAGTGTAATTTCAACACCATCGGAGAGAGAGTAGGGTAAAGGGGCGCATATGGCCTTCAGGGCAGATACGTCATAAACCGCGTCCGTAAGAAGATTACGTAGACGTCTGGAAGTGAGTGGGGGGTTAGAAACACCAATGAACTGGAAACCATCCCCAACTAGGGCGACTGCTTTCAGGATGGAGGACGATATGGATTTGATTGGCTTGACGCCTAGTCTTTTCTGAATAATATTCGCCCATTGGCGCAAATTAAGCGGCTCATAGTCTGCTAGGTAAAACATCATCCCCACCACATCTTCACCATTAGCGGAACAGATGCATTCAAGTTGATGTACGGTGTTCAGTACAAACCCAAACGATCTCGTTGTACCCGCAGCTGACGGATGCACATATCTGCCTCTCTCTATGGCTTCAAAAAAATTCTTATATGGCTCGGCAAACCAGGGGCCCCAAATAGAGGTGGGACGAACGATGACCCAGGGTAGTCCCTGTGCCTGCAAGCGGACGATCTTCTCACCGACAACTTTACTTTCCCCGTACACAGTGTCGGGACAGAAATCCAAATCGTGCACCGGCCTATAGCCTAGCTTGCATACTAAAAGTGAAGATGCAAATACCACGCGTTGAAGCTGCGGCAATTTTGCCGCAACCTCGACCACATTCGCGACACCAACTGTGTTTGAATCATAGTCCTCGAGATGGTTGCCATTTAGGTCAGTACGAGCTGCCAGATGGAAGATGTAATCAGGCTCGAAGCCACAAACTGTCTTCGCCAATTGCTCGAGATTTCGTACATCGACTTCACGCCAATAAGGTCGATGTGTAGGACATCGAGGCTCCACTATGTCTAGATTTAGCACTTCATCGGAAGGATCGCGTAGGAACAACTCCAAAAGATTCGTCCCAATAAAACCAGATGCGCCAGTGATTATTATTCTCGCCATGCACTACCCCTTCACTCTGTCATAAACATCTAAGTAATCCGATGCTGCACGAGAAACTGAAAATTGACCAACAAGAGCTCTGGCTCTTCCCGCCCGCGCTGCAGCCTCTGCCGGGTCATCAAGCGCAGCGAAAATGCCATTGAGGATCGATGACGGTGGGTCTGGATCAACAAACCAAGCAGTGCCATTCGGAGCCAGTTCCCGATGTGCAGGAATATTGGACAGCACCACCGGCAGATTGCAAGTCATGGCCTCTAGCACCGCGTTAGGCTGCCCCTCAACAAAACTAGCGTTTACAAATACTGAGGCCGACTTCATCCAAGCCCAAACATCGTCGCACTGGCCGTAGAAGAGTATCCTGTGTCTCAGGCCAGCAGCCTGCACTGCTTCTTGTGCCTGCTTTCGTTCAGGCCCATCGCCAAGTATCGCAACGTCAACTTCTCTTTGACGCACCACTTCCATAAGGGCTATAAGAGTACCTAGAAAGTTTTTCTCACGCTGATTCAGGCGACCGGCATAAAGAACGAGCCGCTTTTCTGAGATGCGGCCCGTCTTTGGGAGGGCGCCTTCGATTTCCGATATAGGCAACGCATTTGGTAATACAACGCATCTAGCTGCTGGTATATGTTTTTTCCAGTATTCCGCGCCTGCCGATGAGTTCGAGATGACGGCTTTCGCCGTTCTGGCCACTAATGCTCGTAGGCCATTTTTCATGTTGCTCGGCCAAGCATTGGCAGAACTAGGCTCACGCAGAATCCATGGAATACCTGCAAGCGCAGCAGAAATACCAGCGATGACGTCCATTTGGATGATCCATGACTGCACCATATCTGGCTTTAACCGTCTGAGCAATCCGATCATTTTCAAGATCAGACTCGGATCATGGTTATGGACACAAGAAAGCTTCCAGAGTGACACGCCGCTGTTTCTATACCCCGCAGGTATGTTATCTCCGTTTGTATAGACAATATGAATCTCATGGCCAAGCCTCGCCTGCTCTCGCGCTATATAGTACAGTTGCCTTTCTGCCCCTCCCATAGAAAGCCAAGAAATGCAATGAAGAACTCTCATGAAGCCCTCAAGTAAGACAATGCTGACTGTGTTCCTTCACGAGCTACGTGCTTATTCAGCGGCCCCTCTGGTGCAAGACGGTTAGCAATCAAGAGGTGCCCCAGAGCAAATAGCACGCTAAGTATTGCCACGGGCTTGCTCCAGCCGGTCGAATGTGTCATCCACACCAGTAGCCATGCTGAAATTGCGTAGAAAAGATCAGCTGCTAGGACATCTCCTTTCCTAACAAGCGTCCACAATCGCCGTACAGTGCTAACGATAACAGCGGCCATCAACGCAAAAAAAATAGCTCCGTGCTGCAAAATTACATCTGCGTAGAAATTGTGGAAACTAAATGGCTGAAACTGAATCGATGAAATGTACATAATTTTACGAACCGATTCGTTCTCCGGCGCTCTTTCTGGCACCCCCGGTCCCAGGCCAAACATAAGCTCTTTGGGCGACGACAAGATTTTTTGCGGAAACTCGCTCCACATTAAGAAGCGTTCACCCATACTCACAGCAGAATCTGACAAAATCGAGTCCTGCAGCAATGATTGCTGCCCCCCAGTAACCAACGATTGAAATACGATGATTGGAATGGTCACAATAGAAACTGTTAGTAGCGCCAGTTGAAGACCGCGACCACGTTTGGCGTGTCTTATATACGAAAATACTATAAATACGGATACAAAACCGGCAGCTAGTATTGTCGTCTTGGATGAAGAAACTAACGATGAGCTTAATGCAGCAGCCAAGACAAAAAGCCAGAAAATACGCACAGTAATATCGAGGCCAGTTATCCGAAGCAAGTGGCGGATGCCTAGTACGATACCCACCGCAGAAGAAGCGTGAAAGCTAACATAAAAGAATGAGGTACGAATGTACTCGGGCGCGATGATGTCTCCTAGCAGAGCAGCTAATTGACCTTCGTCTTGGCCAGACAGGGCCAAGCTCTCTCCGCGCAAATAAAATATTAGGTGCAACACTGCACTAATCAAGACTCCAATCCCGATTCCATTAAGCATGCCGTCTACTTGCTTACGTGTTTTCACTTCATTGTAGATAATTATATAAACAAAAGCCACCTGTACCATATTAATCACGCCTGGTAGTGCGGCTATAATGTCGGCAGCTAAAATCAATGTGATTGCACTCATTGCAAACATTGCAAGTGCGAATCCACGAAATGGCAAGGTTAAAATTTTCCCTTTCGACACTCGCAGCGAGAACACTAAGAGCAGGAATGCCAAATAAAGATCGCCTAACGTAACGATTCCTATGCCAGGAATAGTGGCTCGCACAATCGGGCCAATGTGTGTCGCGAGCACTAATAGATACAGTGAGGAAACGAAGTTTCTGAACATTAGCGCTACACAACTTACCGTTGCACCCGCTCCAATAACATAAAGAATCAGGTCCGGGGCAGATGCTGCAAACATGGCAGCCAACGCAATATAAAGCCCGAATGCAACCAACAGTAAGATACTTGTTCGGCGTGGCTCTTTTCGCGCACGTAACAGCGGAGGCGAACTGATCATGACCCGCTCCTCAAACACCCATTGCGGTCCGCAACAGTGCTGTCAGCTGGCTCATGCGTACTTGCATAGTATGGTCGCGCAAAGTCCGCTTCAACGCTGCGGTGGCAATACGCGTGCGCTCTTCGGGATGCTCAAGATAGAAGTCCAGTTTCTCTTCCAAGTCGTCTTCGCCTTCGTAGGAAACAATTTCAGTTCCTGATTGGTAAAAATCACTGAGGTATTCCCCGCCATCCGAGATTTGCATCACTCCGTTGGCCGGCAGCTCGAATAGGCGATAACTACCCACCGTGTACTTACCTCGGTTATGCACATTGAAGCCTAGCTTGGATCTTCCGTATAGGGGCACATAGGCGTCGGTAGGAATCGGACGGATCCAGCCAGGGAACCCGAAGCGCAAATTAAAATAGAGATTCCGTTTAAGGCTGGATTGCCCGTGCATCCGGAGGTTGCCGCGGTATTTTCGCTTGATACTCGCGAGTAGCGGCATTTTGCCAATATGCATCGCGCCAACAAATACGATGTCAATATCACGATTCCGCTGCGATAGGGTTACCTGATTTAAGCTGGTATCACGTGCCGCCTCAAAGACTGCTAGCGGCCAGAAGTCGAACCTCTGCGCGCGACAATACGCAAGCTTCTCTGGCATCTCTAAGTCTTCGCTGAAGGCCCGGCTGTGATACAAAATATGGTCGAAAGCGTGAACATAAGCGAAATCCCTGTCGTATGCGGAGACTGGGCCATCTGCAATACGAAGGACCTTGTACAACGGAAACCGTTTCAGAAAATCAGGATGGTAGGGATTGCACGTATCGACGATTACTACATCAATGTTTTGATCCTTGACGGTCGCTTCGAAGTCCCGATACAGTTTCATTAGCCCTGGGTGCTTATCATAGTAAAGGTTATCAAGAAGCTGGGCTCTAATATATTTTTGGGGATCGAGGTAAGGGTCGTGATTGAACGGGAGGTATGTGCATTTATTGTCCGAGCCTAGCGCAATTTCTTTGCTCCATATTTCAGCCTCTCTTCCTCTTTTGTTGAATGAATACAGTATCCTCATTTTGGATTCTTGCGAATTTCGAGCACTATGAGAGGAGCAAGGAAACTTATTGATGGCAGAGCCAAACCAAAAACACTTACGGCGAGTGACAGCGCCTTAGCAGCACTGGATGGCATGATTCGGTGCAAGCTCAGGATCCAAAGCGAGGGTCGACCAAAGAAAAATGTATTACATTGAAGCCTATCGTCAACAACGACAGCAGCACGCAAATCTGAGGGCGTCATTATGCTTAGATTGTGAATTTGCAGGTTTTCATAATCCAGCTTCCGTTGAAGACGACCGTAGATTCCGCCGTAGTTAGGAATGGCTATAATGGCAATTCCACCAGGCTTAACCAATTCAACGTGTTTTTGGATAACCGTCGAAGGATCATCAAAGTGTTCGATCAAGCCAAAGCTTGTCACTAGGTCAAAACTCTCTCGCGGGAAACTCGTATTAAATAGATCCTCGCAACGTAGATCTGCCTGAATATTTAATGCGGAAAACAGTGCTCTTGCCGAACGCATCCCGTTCTCAGAGTAGTCGAGACCGGCAACGTTTGCTTCGAATTTCGATGCAGTCCACGCAAGAAGCTTACCGGGGGCACAACCGAGCTCAAGGTAGCTCATTCCTGCCTTCGCATACTTCATTACTAAAGATTGCGTTGACCAAATTGATGCATTTAATCGGGATGGCAGACGCAGCTTAATCTCAGTGCGCCATTCGCGGTCCCAATGTTCTAGGGTTGTTTTATCCCCGCGCCTTTTCAACATATTAATTTAACCTTCATCGCGCAACAAAGGATTGAAAGAACTTTTCAAAATCTATGATCAGTTGCATAATTTAACGTTTTCTTACCACATATATTACTGCCGCATATTTTTTGGTATAACGTTCAATTTCACCAACCATAGGCGCAAGGAGCGAATCCAAGAATGAAATGGGATGAAATAAAAAAAACTTAATAAGTGAACTCAAATTTCTTTTCATGCCACCAGCCTCAATAAATTGAGAGTATGAAATGTTGACGGGCCACATGAATTTCGTACCCAAGACTTTATGAACAAAATATAATAACCATCTATTTGGATTATAGATAAAATATTTGTTTTTATAGTCTATAAGCTCTACCTTTAACCCAGCCTCATCAGCATATCTGAATATATTCTCAGGGGTAAAGAAGTAAAGATGCCTCGGCACATCCTCCGAGTATAGTCTCTTTACCGCCAAGCTCCTAAAGTTGGGCACAAAGAAAACAAATATCCCATCTTTATTCAATATTTGCCCCACTTTTTCAAAATACGCCTTAGGGTCGTGCACATGTTCTAAGACGGCCCATGCTGTAATTGCATCGAAATATGGTTCACATATTGGCAAACGAGGCAAATCTGTTTTATATATCCGCATATCCATTGAGTCTTGTATTGGAGAGTATGGATCCACTCCATGCACGTTGTACCCATTGGACTTCATCAACTTCAGGAAAGCACCATTTGCGCACCCGACATCAAGTAATCTTTTATCGTTGGATTTGGAAATATATTTGCTTATATACTCAGCCTGACTTTTGAGCCTTTCTAAATCTTTAGGCTCGCTACCACTCAGAGTCTGATAAAACTCCGGCGGGTAATACCTTGACATTTCAAGTGGAGATGGTCTTGGGTTTACAAATCCAAGGCCGCAGTCTTTGCACTCAACAACGGAAAATACCTCGGACGGATTAAATTTTTCATCTGGAATTTGGTATAGATACTCTAAGTTTTCTGATTTACAAAGGTTGCAGCCTACATTTTCCACTCAAACACCTCTTTTAGGTATGTTACTTTATTGAAGGCAAAAAGCAATTATGCTTATAGCCATACTTTTTTGTTGTGAATTTTTTATATCACGTTGATCTGGCATATTCCTATACCCCCGACTTCCGTGCAACGACAACAATGTTCACCGCTTCGGGATCGCTGATTTTTACTAAATCGAATCCAAACTCATTAATCCAACGATTCACCTTTGAGGGTGTTACAAGCGTAAGGTGTTCATTCTCAGGATTACCTACATCACCGTAGAGCCAATGAAAAAGTCCGTAGATATCCTTGTTCATCCAGCGATCGGCTGGATTTGCGATGTCTTCTTGATTAGGAAATCCTAGTCTTATGAACTCATCTCGCTCACCTTCAATCTGTGGCTCCAAGAAAAAACCATAGCAGACGCCCAATGCATTTGGACATCGAAATGTCAACAGGCCGTTCGGAATCAAAATGCGGCTGTATTGTGCGAATTGCTCTCGAATCTGTAATTCAGATAAGTGCTCAATCACATGATTACTGTGCACATGCGAAATAGACCTGTCCGGAACAAAAGAGAGATTAAGGATGTTTGCAACTATCTCACGTGCTACTGAAGTATGTCGGACAAAATCAATGTTCACAAAGCCCGAAAGATTCTTTGGTCCACCGCCGATATTAAGCTTATCAATACCTTCACCCAGGTATTTTTCAAGCGCTGCTCGAGATTCATCTACTGACCCAACAGGCGCAAGATTTTTCATGTGAGTACGACGCCGCCCATTTAACGCAAAACGAGTTTGTTTTCTCCATCTAAGCACAAAAAACAAAAAATTACTTGCGCAATAATTCAGAATCGGTAACCTACCACCCCACTTCCCATAATTCATTTTAATCTCCTGTGTTTTAGGCTGTACGACCGATACACCATGTCTTTAGGCGTCGAAATAATTCACGACGCCAGAAATCGGTGCGGTGATCAGGGTAGCGAGTGCCCGAAGTTCCCGATACACCTACGAGATCCGGTGTCTCAGGGAGCATTGCCCATGCCAGTCCGTCTGACATCGCTGCATGTGCAGCTCTTGCAAGAACATGCTCAAAGCTGATGCCTAAAGAATCGTTAAGGGTAGATCCTAGCGGCAACAGGTACTCACGAAGGAATCGCACGCTTGAAGCAAAGACGCGAGAATCTGCCCATTGCAGGTTTCCTCTCAAGTCACAAAATATTTCTGCACTTGTGGCATCTTTCTCAATATGCGTCAAAATAGAACACGAGTTCCGCAAAGAAAGACGCCCTGTTACTTTTAGCACCCTGCGATCAGTAGTAATCAAGCTAGAGTGACTTAATGCATGACGAATGATCTCCATCTCGCCGTAGCCTTTGCCCAAGTCTTTCTGCTTGTTACCGTCAAGCGAAATAAACTCCCACTCTGAAGTCGATCCTATGGTTTCGGGTATGCGAGAGAGCTGCTCAAGGTCGTAGCCGGAATTGTCACAATAGACGATCTGCCCGTTGCGGACGCTCCTGCTCAAATTCTGAATTCCTTCAGCATAGTCTTGCAGCCTATGATGAATGTCACATCGGACGACATCGGGCATCGTGCCTGGGGATATGCACGACGTGAGTAGAATAACCGTCTTGTTCACATTCTAGTCCCGCATGAACAGGATAGAGGCAAACTAGAAAATACCCTTCTCACAGCAACTGCTTGTACGACAAGGAACAGAAAGTTAGCTAATGCGTACGAGATAGCAAGGCCAACAGCCCCCATTGGAGACAGAAAATAAGCGGCGAAAATCATCGTCACTCCCCACAAAAGCTTTTGCAAGGTTTGTAGCCAAACGCGGTCTGCTGAAATAAGTGCTTCTGTAAACACCATAGTCGCAACTGCCACAGAATAGGCAAGTAGCATCACTCGCAATGCAGGCACTCCATTAAGGAATTCTGGTCCGTATAGCGCCATTATCCACTCAGAAAATATGAAGAGGGGAAGGGCTACTGCAATACTCAGGATTCCGACTACTTTCAGGCTTGTCAATATGAGTTTGCGAAACTTCCCGTAGTCTCCAGCAGCATAAAGACTGGCAAGGATGGCCATGCTTGGGAGAGTCACCTGCGCGGGCAAGACTGTCATGAATTGCGCCCATGACTGGACTGCGCTGAAGATGCCAACTTCGCCAACTCTGTCACCGCCACTGCTGATTAATACTCGTCCAAACCATTCAAATGGTTGAATGCTTGCTGCAATAAGGACTGCTGGAAGAGCGACACGACGGAGAAGACGCACCTCAAGGAGTATGTTGCGGGTATTTAGCAAGATGCCCATAGTGGCGCTTTCCTGCCGGGTAATAATGTGCCTAGCGATGGCTAGGACAAGAGCAGAGGCAACCATTCCAAGCACTGCTCCAGGCGCTTGGCTTATCCAAGCGCCTACAGTAACGAACATTAGAGTGCACACGCCCTCCAGTACCCCAAGGACCGCGATTAGCTTGTATTTTTCCAATCCGACCAGCACGCCGGTATAAATACCATTCAGTATATTCAGTAAAAGCAAGGGTGATGCAAGGGTCAATAGAACTGGAAGAGAGTCGTTATGGATTAAATGCGAAATCTCCGGGGCAAGAAGATATGTCAACAAAAATACTAGGCTTCCACAAATAGCTCCTACCGTGATCAGTAGTGACACGATACGCCCAGCACGCGCAGGATCGACATGTCGAAATTCAGCCACGTGACGAGTGGCTGCGATCCCAAGACCAGTGCCGGCAAAGACACCGAGCATAAGAACGGTGCTGCGAATGAAACTGAACTGCCCGAATCCGTCGATGCCGAGCACCCTCGCCGCAACAATTGACGAAAGCAAGGCAAGTGGCTGCGAAAGCACAACATTACCCACAGACCAGAAGATGCCCGTCTTGAATCGAGCCAGGACGGGATCCGCCGAATGGAGAATCCGGCGGCCTCTTGCTTGGATTAATGCGATCATTGATTAATAAATTCTGTAGTTTGCTGAGCTTGTTGTGCATGTCTCAGCCAGCCCTGGAAGACGAGTACATTCCAAAGATATGCCTGGCGGTCAAATTTCCCCGAGAGATGCTCCGTCCAAAGCTGTCGGACTGGCTGTGGATCCAAGAATCCTTGTTCTCTCAAAGCACGCTCGTCCAGAAGATCTTCCGCCCAATCTCTAAGCTCATGACGTAACCAGGCCGCAAGCGGTATCGAGAATCCACTCTTTGGTCGCTCAAACAGGCTCTTTGGGACGTAGCGCTCTAGCACCTTCCGGAGGATCCACTTTCCATCACCGCCACGAAATAGCGCACGTTGGGGTAGCGCCCATGCGAACTCCACTACATCGTGGTGCAGCAAAGGAGCACGCGTCTCGAGCGATGCGGACATCGATGCGCGATCCACCTTCGCCAGAATGTCATCAGGCAAGTAGCGCTTGATGTCAAAAGCACGCATCTTGTTAACAAGTACTGGGTCATTTAATTGTGGCAATGGCGAACAAGAGGTGCCCCCAAGTACGAGCCTGTTGGGCTCCTGCCACTGTGCAACTAAGCTGGCATAAAACTTGTCGAAGTCCGAAGAGCTGAGAAGTTGTGCAAGCCGATGCAGGCGGTGCCCAGTGATCCCTGGCCGTATCTTTTCTGGAAGAAGATTGAGGAAATGATCCCACTGGTTCGGTGCAACAAAACGGAGTCCTGCGGAAAAGGCATGACGCAACAGTTTTGGTGTAGGGCTAATCTTCCTCCAAAGACTCGGGCCGAACTGGTAGCGTGGGTAGCCCGCGAATAGCTCATCACCTCCGTCACCTGATAACGCCACAGTCACGTGTTTTCGGGTAAGTTTAGAAATAAGAACAGTGGGTATTTGTGAAGAATCACCCAGAGGCTCATCGTAAATCGTGCTGAGCGAGGGGATCAACTCGTAAGCATCCCGGGGAGATAGATACATCTCCGTATGCGATGTGTTCAAGTGCTTCGCGACCGCCTTAGCATATGGAGCCTCATCGAACCGCCGATCATCAAATCCAATAGTAAATGTCCGGACATTTGCTGACGAAGTTGCCTGCATCAGGGCGACGACCAGCGAGGAATCGATGCCTCCAGAAAGAAAAGCCCCGACTCCAACGTCCGCCACCATTTCCTGTTGCACCGTTTTCAGCAGAATGTCGTGCAATCGCTGAACGAGATGGTCGTCACTACTCTGTTCAAATTCGCGGCGGACATCCTCGAGATCAGGTCGGTTAAGTGACCAGTATGACTCAGGGCCAGAAAAATTGTATTTACCTGGGGATCGCACCACCACTTTCAACACTGTGCCGGGTGGAAGTTTGGATACTCCCTCATAAATAGACATTGGGTTGGCCACATACCCAAATTCCATTAATGATGCTATCGCACTGCGATTTATACGCATGTTTTGATGTCCCACAGCAGCAATCGCCTTGAGTTCAGAGCCGAATATAAATGAACCGGCAATCTCGCCGTAGTACAGCGGTTTTTCCCCAATCCGATCCCGAGCCAGATAAAGTACCTGCTCCTTTCTGTCCCATAACGCGAAGGCGAACATGCCTGCAAAGGACTCAAGGGATCGCATGACACCCCATCGCGAGATGGCTGCTAGAGCAACTTCAGTGTCAGAGGTTCCTTTCCATTGTTTTGACAGCGCTGAATCTTCACGCTCCAACCTTCCTTTTATTTCGGCGAAATTGTAGATTTCACCATTAAAAGTCATGATGTATCTTCTGCAGGCAGATTCCATCGGCTGCCTTCCCGCAGGAGAAAGATCCACTATCGATAATCGACGGTGCCCCAAGCCGATACCTGCGGTATCACAAGTCCAGTGACCTTCATCGTCAGGACCTCGATAAGTGATCGACGCACTCATTGCGCGTACCTTTTCTAAAGCTCGTTCTTTAGTAATTATCCCAACAATTCCGCACATATTCGTCTTCTATTTAGGGTGATGTAGATTTGCATCAACGCCAAATCTATAAACGGGCGTCACTAAGGTGCCTCGGAAGAACGTACTTAATGTCATATAAAACGTGATTGGGCTTTCCGAATTGTCTTATCCCATCCGCGCCCATTTCTTTAAATTTCGCATGCGCCACTGCCAGGATAATTGCGTGGTAATCGCTCGCTTTAGGTTGAGAAATTGGTGTAATACCATATTCGTGCTGCGCTTCTTCGAGTCTGACCCACGGGTCGTAAACATCGACTTCGCAGTTGTAGTCTTTGAGCTCGCTGACGATATCCACCACACGGGTGTTGCGTAGATCTGGGCAGTTTTCCTTGAAGGTGAGACCCATCACCAACACCTTGGCGCCCTCAACCTGGATGCGCTTCTTCGTCATGGTCTTGACCAGCTGGGCAACAACATAGGTGCCCATACTGTCATTCAGGCGCCTACCGGCCAGGATGATTTCCGGGTGGTAACCGATCGCCTGAGCTTTGTGGGTGAGGTAATAAGGGTCAACGCCGATGCAGTGCCCACCAACAAGGCCGGGGCGGAAAGGTAGGAAGTTCCATTTGCTGCCTGCGGCTTTGAGTACGGCCTCGGTGTCGATGCTCATCTTATTGAAGATGATTGCCAATTCGTTGATGAGGGCGATATTGAGGTCGCGCTGGGTGTTTTCGATGACCTTGGCGGCTTCGGCGACCTTGATGCTCTCGGCCTTGTGAGTGCCAGCAGTGATGATTTCGTTGTAGAGTGCGTCAACCAAATCGGAAACCTCAGCGGTCGAACCAGATGTCACCTTTTTGATAGTCGTGACGCGGTGTTCCTTATCGCCGGGGTTGATGCGCTCGGGGCTATAACCGCAGTAGAAATCACAGTTGAATTTGAGGCCCGATTGTTTTTCGAGCACGGGAACGCAGTCCTCTTCCGTACATCCGGGATAGACGGTCGATTCGTAAATAACGATGTCGCCGGGTTTAAGCACCCTGCTGACCGTTTCGCTGGCCTTAATCAGGGGCGTGAGGTCAGGGCGTTTGTATTCGTCAATCGGGGTGGGTACGGTGACGATAAAGCAATTGCAGGCGCGCAGATCATCGAGACTGGTCGTATAGGTGAGATGTACTGCGGCGGCGAGTTCTTCCGAGGTCGTTTCCAGAGTAAAATCATTGCCAGACTTGAGTTCGTCGATTCGGCGTTGGTTGATATCGAAGCCGACGACGGGGCGTTTCCGACCGAATTCCACGGCCAGGGGCAGGCCGACGTAGCCAAGGCCAATAATGGCAAGTTTGACGTCTTTTAGTTGCATTGCTCTGTTCCTTATATTTTGAAATAGTCGCGATACCAGGCAACAAAGCGGGCAATACCATCTTCGACCGTGGTGGCAGGTTTGTAGTGGAACTGCTCGACCAGATCGTCTACATTGGCGTAGGTGTCGGGGACGTCGCCAGCTTGCAGAGGAAGGAGCTTCATTTCGGCCTTCCTTCCAAGGGCTTTTTCCAACGCGCCGATATAGTCCATCAGTTCCACTGGCGCGTTATTTCCGATGTTGTATACCCGCCAGGGGGCCTTGCTTGTGCCGGGATCGGGTTGGTCGCTATTCCAATCCGGGTTGCCTGGGGCTGGACGATCAAGTACGCGGATGACACCTTCGACGATGTCGTGAATGTAAGTGAAGTCGCGCCTATGCTTGCCGTAGTTAAAAACCTCGATGGGCTCGCCGGCTAGGATGGCCTTGGTGAATTTGAACAAAGCCATGTCCGGGCGGCCCCATGGGCCATAAACGGTGAAAAAACGCAGGCCGGTGGTAGGCAAACCGTAGAGATGACTGTAAGTGTGGGCCATCAGTTCATTCGACTTCTTACTCGCGGCGTAGAGGCTGAGGGGGTGGTCGACGTTTTGATGTACCGAGAAAGGCATAGCGGTATTTGCACCGTAAACGCTGGAACTGCTGGCGTATACAAGATGCTCAACGCCGTGGTGCCGGCAGCCTTCGAGGATGTGGGCAAAGCCGACGATATTGCTGTCGATGTAGGCGAGCGGATTTTCGATTGAATAACGCACCCCGGCCTGGGCGGCGAGATTCACCATGCGCTGCGGCTGGTGGGTGGCGAAGGCATTTTCGATGGCTTTGCGATCTGCCAAATCGATTCGCAAGTGGGTGTAGTTGGAGTGGTTCGCATAACGAGCCAGCCGTGCCTCTTTGATAGCCGGGTCGTAGTAGTCGTTATGGTTGTCGATGCCAATAACGGTGTCGCCACGCTCTAACAAGCGAATTACCAGAGTTGAACCGATGAATCCAGCCGAACCCGTAACAAGTACCTTCATTAATCGCTCCCAAAAAGATCGCGGGTATAAACCTTGTCGACAACATCCGCTAGTGCGTCGGTATTACGGTTGGCGATGATCACATCGGCCTCGCGCTTGAAAGCAGTGAGGTCATTGACCACCTTGGAGTTGTAGAACTCAGCATCTTTGAGCCCCGGTTCATAGACAATCACAGGGATGCCCTTGGCCTTGATGCGCTTCATGATGCCTTGGATGCTGGAGGTCCGGAAGTTATCCGAGCCGGCTTTCATGATTAGTCGATAGACTCCGACGATCTTTGGTTTAAGCTTAATGATCTCGTCGGCAATGAAGTCTTTGCGGGTAGTGTTGGCCTCGACGATGGCGTGGATCAGGTTCTGCGGGACTTCACTGTAATTGGCCAGTAGCTGCTTGGTGTCCTTGGGCAGGCAGTAGCCGCCGTAGCCGAAGCTGGGGTTGTTGTAGTGGGCGCCAATCCTCGGGTCGAGGCAGACACCGTCGATGATCTGGCGAGTGTCTAGCCCATGTCGTGCCGCGTAGGTGTCGAGTTCGTTGAAGTAAGCGACGCGCATGGCCAAGTAGGTATTGGCAAAGAGCTTGACCGCCTCGGCTTCGGTGCTGTCGGTGAACAGGGTAGGAATGTCTTGCTTGATGGCGCCCTGCTTGAGAAGGTTGGCGAAGGTTTCGCCGCGGGTCGATTGTTCCCCGATCACGATGCGCGAGGGATAGAGGTTGTCGTACAGGGCCCGGCCTTCGCGTAGGAACTCGGGGGAAAAGATCAGGTTTTGCGTGCCAAGAGCTTCGCGGGTGCGTACTGTGTAGCCGACTGGAATGGTGGATTTGATCACCATCACGGCTTGCGGGTTGATCGCCATCACGTCGCGGATGACGGCTTCGATCGACCGGGTGTTGAAGTAGTTGGTCTCGGGGTCGTAGTCGGTGGGCGTGGCGATGATGACGAAATCGGCGCCGGTGTAGGCATCAGCTTTGTCGAGCGTGGCGCGAAAGTTCAGTGACTTGTGGGCCAGGAAGTCCTCGATTTCTTTGTCTTCGATCGGAGATTTTTTCTGGTTTAGCTGCGCGACTTTCTCAGGGACGATGTCTAAGCAGACGACTTCGTTGTGCTGGGCAAGCAGGACGCCGTTGGACAGACCAACGTAGCCGGTGCCGGCGATGGCAATCTTCATTCGACACTCACATTCACTTGGTAGCCATTGGCTTTGAGCAAGGCGTGTCGTTGGGCTTCTTGCAGATCAGACGCCACCATTTCGTGGCACATCTGCTGTACGGTGATTTCGGGCACCCAGCCCAGTTTCTGCTTGGCTTTGCTAGGATCACCCAGTAGTGTTTCCACCTCGGTGGGGCGGAAGTAGCGCCGGTCGATGCGGACGATGGTTTGACCAACATGAAGTGCGGGGCACTTGTCGCCTTCGATCTTCTTCACGATTGCTACCTCATCAATGCCTTGACCTTCAAAACGCAGAGTGATACCCAACTCTTGTGCACTCCATTCAATAAACTGCCTCACGCTGTATTGCACGCCAGTGGCAATGACGAAGTCTTCTGGCTGTTCTTGCTGCAGCATCATCCATTGCATGCGTACATAGTCCTTGGCATGCCCCCAGTCGCGCAGGGCATCCAGGTTGCCCATGTAGAGGCATTCCTCAATGCCCTGGGCAATGTTAGCCAGGCCACGGGTGATCTTGCGGGTGACGAAGGTTTCGCCACGACGCGGGCTTTCGTGGTTGAACAGGATGCCGTTGCAGGCGTACATGCCGTAGGCCTCGCGGTAGTTCACCACAATCCAATACGCATACATCTTGGCTACGGCATAGGGGCTGCGCGGATAGAACGGGGTGGTTTCCTTTTGCGGGATCTCTTGGACCAGACCAAAAAGCTCGCTGGTGCTGGCCTGGTAGAAGCGGGTCTTCTTTTCCAGGCCAAGGATGCGAATTGCCTCGAGGAGTCTCAGGGTGCCTGTGGCGACAACATCGGCCGTGTACTCCGGAGACTCAAAACTTACTGCTACGTGGCTTTGCGCGCCCAGGTTGTAGATTTCGTCGGGCTGGGTTTCTTGGATGATGCGCACTAGGTTGCTGGTATCACACAGGTCGCCGTAGTGCAGTTTGAAGCGGGCGTTGTCCACATGCGGGTCTTGGTAGATGTGGTCGACGCGCTGAGTATTGAATGACGAAGCGCGACGCTTAATGCCATGAACGATGTAGCCTTTTTCGAGCAAAAATTCGGCGAGGTATGAGCCATCTTGCCCGGTAATGCCGGTGATAAGGGCGACCTTAGGTTGAGTATTCACTTTATTTGCCTTCAATTCTTGGAAACGTAGTTGCGTAGAAAATCTTGGTAGGCCGCATTTAACCCGGCTTCCAGTCCCACTTGAGCTTTCCAACCAAGCGCATTGAGGCGCGAGCTGTCCATGAGCTTGCGAGGTGCGCCGTCGGGTTTGCTAGGGTCGAAGGTGATTTCGCCCTGGTAACCTACGGTCTTGCTAATGGCTTCGGCGACTTGGCGGATGGTGATGTCTTTCCCACAGCCCACATTGATGTGGCTGAGCATGGACTGGGTGTGCTGGTCGTAGGTAGCCTTGTCCAGGTTCATAACGTGCACACAGGCTGCAGCCATGTCGTCTACGTAGAGAAACTCTCTCTTCGGCGTGCCGGTACCCCAGATGGCAACGCTGGTGGCGTTGTTGACCTTGGCTTCATGGAAGCGGCGGATCAGCGCAGGAATGACGTGAGAGTTTTCCGGGTGGTAGTTATCGCCCGGGCCGTAGAGGTTGGTGGGCATGACGCTACGGTAGTCCACCCCCTCGCTTTCGCCGTACTGGCGGTTGTAGCTTTCGCAGAGCTTGATGCCGGCGATCTTGGCGATGGCGTAGGGCTCGTTGGTTGGCTCTAGCGTGTTGGTGAGCAAAGCATCTTCCCGCATAGGCTGCGGAGCCAGCTTGGGGTAGATGCAGCTGGAGCCGAGGAAGAGCAGTTTCTTCACGCTATTGCGAAAGGCAGCGTCGATGATGTTGGCTTCCATCATCAGGTTCTGGTAGATGAATTCGGCCGGGTAGGTGTTGTTTGCGTGAATGCCACCCACCTTGGCAGCGGCCAAGTAGACCTGGTCGGGTTTTTCGGCGGCGAAGAAGGCTCGGACGGCGGCTTGGTCGGTGAGATCCAACTCGGCGTGGGTTCTGGTAACGATACTGTCTGTTGGATAGCCTATTGCCAGCAATTGGCGCACGATGGCAGAGCCCACCATGCCCCGGTGGCCTGCTACATAGATCTTGGGGAACTGACTCATGACGTTGATCGCCCGTAGTGGTCTTCAAAACGGACGATGTCGTCTTCGCCCAGGTAGCTGCCAGACTGCACTTCGATAATTTCCAGCGGAATGGCACCGGGGTTGGCCAGACGGTGCACTTCGCCAAGGGGGATGTAGGTAGACTGGTTTTCGGTAAGCAAGAGCACCTTGTCGCCATTGGTGATTTCAGCGGTGCCTTTCACCACGATCCAGTGTTCGGCACGGTGGTGGTGCTTTTGCAGGCTGAGGCTGGCGCCGGGTTTGACCTGGATGCGCTTGACCTTAAAGCGGCCTCCTTCATCAAGGCTGTCGTACCAGCCCCAGGGTCGGTGCACCTTGCGGTGCAGGGTGTGTTCTTCGCGTTTAGTGGCTTGCAGCTGGGTGACGATGTTTTTCACATCTTGGCTGCGGGTTTTATCCGCTATAAGCACAGCATCAGGTGTTTCGATAACGATCAGGTTTTCAACGCCGACCAGGCTAACCAACCGACTGGAGGCATGCACCAGGGTGTTGCGGCTGTCAGTGGTGAGCACATCACCCAAGAGGGCGTTGCCGTGCTCGTCTTTGGGCAGCACGTTCCACACGGCATCCCAGGCGCCGAGGTCACTCCACCCTGCGTCCAGTGGGACCATTTTGATGGGAAAGTCGCTGCCAGGGCAGCGCTCCATCACGGCGTAGTCGATGGATTCGCTGGGGATGGCGGTGAATTCGGCTTTACCGGGGCGGACGAAGGCGTTGTCTTGCATCTTGCCGTGCCAAGCGGCTGCGGTGGCGTTGGCGATGTCGGGGTGGAATGCGGCTAGGGCCTGGAGCCAGACCGAGGCCTTGAGCACGAACATGCCAGCGTTCCAGTAGTAGCCACCTTGGTTGAGGTACTGCTGCGCGGTGGCAGCGTTGGGCTTCTCGACAAAGCGCTGGACGTCCATGGCTACGGCATCGCTTTGGGATTGAGCCTGGATGTAGCCGTAGCCGGTTTCGGGTCGGTCGGGCGTGATGCCCAGGATCACGATGCTGCCGCTTTCTGCCTCTCGAACGGCTTGCTCCATGGCCTGGGTGAAGGCAGCTGTGTTGGCCACAGTCTGGTCAGCGGGTGTGACCACCAGCACGGGATCTCCGCCATTGGCTTGGGCTTGCAGGGCAGCCAATGTAAGCGCGGGCGCGGTGTTGCGACCGACCGGCTCCAGCAAGGCCGCGCCCAGTTCGATGCCCGCTTCGCGCAGCTGTTCAGCTGCCAGGAAGCGATGCTCTTCACCCGTGACGATAAGGGGCTTGGTAACCTGTATATCATTTGTACTCAGCCCCACCAGCCGCTGCGCGGCTTGCTGGAACAGGCTCTCAACGCCGGTCAACGATAGGAACTGCTTGGGGAAGCCGGCGCGGGACAGGGGCCATAGACGTGTGCCGGAGCCACCGCAGAGAATGACAGGAGTGACCTGGATCATGCTTTTTGGGCTTTCTGGCCGTTGCCTTGGTCTTCGCCCACCTCAGCCTTCAGCGCCTCAATCTCCACCTTCAACGCCTCGTACTCTTCCATCTTGCGTTTCAGGAACCGACTGGTCAGCGTCACCTTTTCGGCAATGCCCTGGGGGGTGAGCAGGTAAACGTACTTGAACTTGTTCTTGCTCTTCTGGAAGTTGCCCATCTTCACAAAGCCCTTGTCGATGAGGGCGTTGAGACAGTAGTTCAGCCCGCCCACGCTCATGCCGAGCATCTCGGCCAACTCGCGCTGGGTCAGGTCCGGGTTCTCTTGCAAGATGCGCATGATCCGGAAATGGGTGTCTTCTTGGATCTTGGCTTGTCGGCTGGTCATAGTTTTGTGCGGCTTTTTTGGTTTGTCGTAAGGCCTGTAAACGCTTTGGGCACGCTACCGCCATGCCGTTTCACGATCGGCAGGCGCGGTCTAGGGTGTAACGGGAGTAAAAAAGGTGTAGCACACTTCCGTAAGAAGTCGAACGAGTCTACCGTAAAACCGCCTTCCGTTCGAGATCTGAACGAAATTAATTTTCGAATCAAGATCAGATCTGGGGCTGCGCCGGGATATCGCCGGGAGTCAGAGCCCGGTCGTGGCCTCCTCCTGGGCCGCTTCGGCAGTCTCGGCCTGTTGCTGCACCGCCTCTTCCATACTGACTGTGTTCACCACCAGCTCCAAGTGGGTCAGGATTTCGGGTTCGTGGCGGCCGATGTAGCTCTTGACGGCCTCATTGGCCAGCAGCTTGGTGAGGTAGCCCTTGGCCACCACCAAGTTGAGCAGGTCGGAGCCGTAGTTCTGCTCTGCCATGGTGTAAGACTCCTGAACCTGGCTCATCTCTTTCTCCAGCTTTTCGATCTGCTCGATGGGTGCGGTTTTCTTTTCCCGCTCGGCAGGCTTGACGTCCGTGCGCTGCTCGGGTGGCGTGGCCTTGAGCAGGGCCTCGGCGTGAGCCACAGTGATGGTGTTGCTGGCGATCATCAGCTCCACCGCTTCCACCTGACGGGCGGCCTTCATGTTGCGCAGGATGCGCGTGAAGTCTGGCGTGAACTGCTTGTCCTGCAGCAGCTCGATGGCCTCGGGGCAGATGCCTTCAAGCAGGTTGATGCGACGGTTGATGGAACTCAAGTTGACGTTGAACGCCCGGGCGAGCCTTTCCTTGCTGACGCCCCGGTCGATGGCGCGGCGGATCATGTAGTGTTCTTGGATGGTCGAGAGCCGGTTGACACGGTGGTTGTACGTGTAGGTCTCATCATCTTTGGCAAACAGGCACGGGGCTTCGCGCAGGCCCAGCTCCTTCAGGGCCAGGACGCGCAGATGGCCGTCCAGCAGCAGGTACTCGGACTTCTTGGCATCGGGGTGCAGGATGGACAGGGGTTCGATCAACCCGACCTCGTTGATGCTGGAGACGATCTGCTTGTACTTGCGGGTGCTCATCACGCCGTCAGGCACCTTTTTGCTGGGCAGCAGCTGGTCCAGCGGCACCTGGTAGGTCTCCAGCTCAAAACCCAGCAGGGTGTTGAGCGGGGCGATCGGCAGGTTGGGGCCGTCGTGGCCGTCATAGCCACGGCTGGGTTGGTAGATGCCGGGGTACATCTCCGTGAGGTTGCTTCGCGAGTTCGGCTGCGTGGGATTCATGGCCAGGTTCATGTCGTGGCTCCTTCGGCTTCGGGGGTGATCGGTGTCATCGGGTTGGCGACGCTGCCCAGGGTGTTGATCCGCTCGGCCAGGTACTTGGGCAGGGTGTCCAGCCCTTCGGCGCGCAGCAGGTTCACAAAGTGCTCGTCGGCGAACAGCTTTTTGAGGCCCTGCACCACCAGCAGCAGGCGTTGGTGGGCGTGCTCGGCCTTCAGGACCATCTTGCGCTGGCGCTCCACCTCGCGCTGGTAGGTGCGCACCAGGCTGTAGCTAGAGGTGGGCGGCTTGATCTGGTCCCGGTTAGGGGATGCCGGACCATGCTCCAGTCGCTTTTCGATCAGGCGTTTGGCTTCAATGATCTGGCGGCCTTTGAGCTGTCCGTTTTCGTAGGCCTCTTGCAGCAGGTCGCCCAGGTTGGCTTGGCCGTCGCCTTCAGTAGCGTTTTCGTTGGCGCGGGCGATTTCCAGCGCCGTGGTCAGCGGGATGGTGCCGCGCTGCACGCCTTCGATCAGGCGCTCCTCCCCTTGGTCAAGCAGGAAGACGATGTCCTTGACGTACTTAGGTGAGAGGCCCGTTTTCTGGATGATGATCTCGGCGCTGTAGCCGCGTTTACGCAGTACCTCGATGTCGGCCAGGATCTCCAGCGGGCGGTAGCCACGCCGGGCGATGTTCTCGGCCAGGCTCATGATGAAGGCGTCTTCATCGCTTACGTCTACCACCAGGGCGGGGATGTGGGTTTCGCCCAGGATGCGGAAGGCGTTCAGACGCCCCTCGCCGCAGACCAGCACGTAGCGCGAGTCGCCATCGTCGCCAGAGCGCTCGGCTACGGTGATGGGTTTTTTGAGGCCGATGGTGCGGATGTTGTCGACGATCTCCTCAAAGACCTTCATGTTGCGGTCGCGAGAGTTGAGGATCTCGATCCGGTTGATCGGGACGAGTGTGACGGTTTCGGGGGTGCCGGTCAGCATGAGGGGCTCCTCTTCTGGGCTGGGCGGATTGGTGTGGGGGTCATGGGGGGCTTCCTTTCTGGGTGGTGGGTATGTTTGCTCGGTGATTGGGTCAGACCCTGCGCTGCAGGCGCTCTCGCTCGGACATGCCGTAGAAGAAGTTCAGGTCGTCAAAGCGAAAACACTCAAAGTCGGCGCTGTTCTTGTTGCTGACGCGGATTTCCTGCTCGGGAAGGTCCAGCCGGGGTAGCAGGAAGTAGTCCAGTTCCTGGGTGTTGGCGGCATCGAGCCGTATGGCCACCGTGATGTCCGGATCGAACTTCGCCGGGTCGAACCGGATGCGCCAGCGTTGGTGGCCGTTGGCAGCCGTCTGGCAGCGCGCCAGCACCAGGCTGATGACCAACTCGTCGTTGAGCGTGAGCAGATCGGTCTTGGGGTCGCGGATGATGTGGCCACCCAGTTCGGCGATGGTGTGCTCGGTGCGGCTGACGATTTCCGGGTGGAGCTGACGCAGGCGTCGGTTGATTTCCAGGAATTCGGTGCTGCGCGGGTAGTGGTAGCCCACCAGCTCGTAGGCCCGGGTCAGGCTGCCAAAGCGCTGGATGTAGGTGGCGGCACTGGGCAGTGCCGGGGCCTGGTCGATGATGAAGCCCGACAGGCGCCCACATTCGGCGTACAGGGCCTTGAGGTGGTCGAGAAGTTCAGCGTCGGTCAGCTTCTTGCTGCGCTCGGCCAGGATTTCCTGGGCGGCCATGAAAGTGGCTACCGGCACGATACCGTTAAACGCCCCCTCCTTGCGGATCCACATCTCGGGCGGGTTATCGACGTGCTTCTTCTTGAGCTTGAAGGAGTGGCGGTTGTAGACGTTGTTGCCGATGTACTTCTCGTTGGTCAGCACCTGGCGCACGGTGCTGTAGGTCCAGGGGCGGTCCAGGTCGGTGTAGATGGGTTGGTCATTCAGGCGCTTGACGATTTCAGCAATGGGCAGGTCGTCTTCCACCAGCCATCGGTAGCTCTGGTTGACGGTGGCCACTTCATACGCGGGCCCAGGCATCAGGATCACCCGGTCGGTCTGCAGGCTCTTATGCTCGCCGCGTTTGAGCTCGCCTTTGACGGCACCGGTCTGGTCGATCAGCACCCGGCGCAGGCCAAAGCCGGCAGGGCCGCCTTGCCGGAAACCCAATGCGATCAACCGGCACTGGCCGGCGAAGACCTTGGCGGAGAGTTCCCGGCTGTACTCGCCGGCCATGGCACGTTTGACGCCCTTGACGATGGTCGAGACGGGGGAGCCGTCGTTCTCGAACTGCTCGGCGACGTAGGCGACGTGGATGTTCTTGCGCTTGCAGATGTACTCGTAATACGCGGATTCGTCGGCATCCTGAAACCGTCCCCAGCGACTGACGTCGTAGACCAGGATCAGATTGAAGTCAGTGTTGCCGGATTCGACGTCAGCGATCAGGCGCTGGAGAGACGCACGACCGTCGATGGACAGACCGCTTTTACCTTCGTCGGCATAAGTGCGGACGATCTGGATATTGCGCCGCTCGGCGTATTCCTGGATCTTGTCGGCCTGGTTGTGGGTGGAGTACTGCTGATGCTCGGTGGACATCCGCACGTACTGGGCGGCGCGGAAGGCCGGGGTGGATGTTTGTGTTGCCAGTGGTTCGGCTGTGGGTTCGGATGCGGTGGCCATGTTCTTTCTGCGCTCATTCGTTTGAGCCATGTTTGCTTCGAAGGCCAAGACGTATCAAGGCGTTCGGGGCAGAAAGCAGCAGACAAATGCGAAGAAAAACAGGGAGCTGCTAGAACTGCGCGATGCGCGGCCAAAGAATGGTCCGGTATCCTTGACCGAGTCCGATAAGACAGAGAAAAGATGTTGATGATGCAGTTAGAAAATTCGAACCAAGTTGCCGAAACCAATCCATGGCTGAGCGAAGACTTGTTCAGCACGGCGTGCGCGGCACTGCTTCTGGTATCGATTGATTTGATGGTGACCCGACCTGTTGAGCAAGGACGAGAGCTGCTACTGGGCTTACGCAACAACCGCCCGGCGCCGGGCTGGTGGTTCACGCCTGGCGGGCGGATACGCAAAAATGAACCACTGGAAAGCGCCATGCGACGGGTGGCACAGGATGAAATCGGGCTGTATCCTGATTGGCTGGCGCGCGCGAGGCTATTGGGCGCGTGGGATCACTTTTACCCCGACAGCGCCTTCGACGCCGATATTTCCACGCATTACGTCAATCTACCCCACGCCGTACACCTCAGCGCGGATGAAGCTCAGACCTTGAAGCTACCGATTGGGAACGGTTCGCAGCATCTGGAATGGCGTTGGATGCCAATTACCGAGGCCCAAAATGACGAACGGGTGCACGCTTATGTGCGTGCTGTTTTGGGTCGGCTGCTGGAACGGTGATCAGGCGAACTGCGAGAGCTTGCCCAGGTTCTTCCAGGCGATCGCCCGAAGGGCACCGGGCATGCTGAAGTCGCAACTGCGCAGAGCACGCCAGTCTTCTTTTGACTTCTTGACGATGGCCTTCACCGATTTGTTGCTGGCACCGCCCAGCCGCATCGTGACCAGTACGTCAGGGATGTACACGGTTTTGAAGTCGGGCTGGGTGAAGAGCTTCAGGATGCTGAGGTAATCGGCGGCGATGCGGTAGCTGATATCAAACCCACCGATCTTCGAATACCAGTCACGTCGGACATATAACGTGGGATGTGCCGGCATCCAACCCCAGCCGAGATCCTTCTGGTTAAAGGGCTTGCTTTGCCAGCGCCGGATCACTTTCGAAGTGTCTTGCTGGCTCACGTATTCCAGATCGCCGTACACCGCGCACACCTCGGGGTCTTCGAAGGCTTCGGCGATTTTGGCGAGCACGTCATCGGATGCATACAAATCATCGGCGTGCAGAAAGCCGACCACATCACCGGTCGCGAGTTGGATACCCTTGTTCAGCGCATCGTAGATGCCCTTGTCGCGTTCGCTTTTGAATGTTGCAATCTGGTCGATGTGCTGGTTGATGACGTCAATCGTCCCGTCAGTGCTGGCGCCGTCGACGATCACGTGCTCCCTGTTCGCATAGCTCTGCCGCGCCACCGATGCCAGGCAATCTGGCAAGGTCTTGGCACAGTTCCAAGTCGCGGTTACGACGGAAATTGTTATGTTGTTTCCCATAGTGTGGGATTTTCTCAGATAGATGATGAAGAACGCCAGTAGAAGCGACACGACCCTGCAAAACAGGGTCGGGAATGACGCGGATGACTGAGATGTTTACATAGAGTACAGCGCTTGGGTCGGGGTCTGAACTACCCGGCCTTGCGCAGGCGGCCGGGGTCGAGCTGCATCGACACGGGTTTGGAGAGGATTTCCAGCAAGATGAAAGCGCGGCAGTCGGCATCCGCTGTCTGGTAGATCGCCTCGATCCCTGCAAATGGACCGTCGGTGATGACCACCGAGTCGCCACTGTGGAACATGGCGTCCAGTGGCATGGCTTGCTCGCGTTGGCGCAGCAGGTCGACCAGGGCGTCATCGACCTTGGCTACCCGGGCCCCGAAACGCACCAACTGGCTCACGCCCAAAGTGGAGCGGATCGGTGACCAGCTCTTGCCCTGGTCACTGCTATCCAGCCGGATGAACAGGTAGCGCGGGAACATCGGCTCGGTGGCGATTTCGGCTTTGCGCCGCCTGATGCGTTCGATACGCATCTGCGGCAGGTAGCACTCGTAACCCTGGCGCTGCAGGTTGGCCAGGGCGACATCTTCTTGACGGGGTTTGGTATGGACGAGGTACCAGGCGGTGGTCGGGGACGTGATGACCGTCAATGCTGGCGGGATGGCCGGCGGTGGCTCTGGCTCTGGCGCTGGCACGATCACATCCTTTGCCGGCTCGGGCAATTCGGATGGTGCCGGGGTTTCATGCACCGGGATGGGCTCCGTGACTGGGGATGGCGTCGGCAAACTGACCTGCTGCAGGATCGGCGAGAGTTTGAAACCGCCATGCTCCGCCATGGCCCGCAGCAAGGTCAACGGCCGGTCGCTTGCCAGGACCTGCTCCATGATCGCCATCGCCTCGTGACGCTCGATTTCCATCACATCGGCCAATTCGTAGTGGATCGAGAGCCCCCGCTGCACAATCGGCGGTCCGATACCGCGCAGCCGCAGGTCTTGAAGTTGGCGGGTGCTCAGGCCCATACGGTCGGCGACCTGGGCGGCGGTCAGCGTCTGGATGGGGTGCTTGCTCAGCTTGGCATCATTGTTCTGCATGCTCCAATGAAGGCGCTGTTCGCCACCGAAGCCAAGTCAATGCTGCAGAAATGCGCACCACAAACGACAAAAGACCCCGCCCTCCCCACCTGCCGGGAAAGGCAGATGAAGAAGACGGGGTCCTAAATAGTCGAGTTAATCGATTAGAGGCAAGCTTTGCTGCAGGGGATGGGTTTATTCATTTCGTCCGTTGCGAAAGCTCAGCTGGTTCATAGGGTTTACTCAGCAACCGATTTGGGGAAATCAGCGCGCCACGCCCTGAATTTTCTCAGCAGTGCGGTATGCCCCTAGACCTAGCATCCCGAAGAGCAGTGGCATCATTGTTCCCAGGTCCATTTGAGGGAATTTGACTGGCTGACCTGCGAGCGCGCACACCCACTCCCCTATTGGCCCGATGACAAACTGCACGGCGAATCCAGCTCCGCAGGTCCAACCAATAAAGGGACGCCACCCCGAGGCAAATGGATTAGAGCTAGCCGCTTCGGCCTTGTTTATTTCCATCTGGCCGGCGATCTGCGCCAGGTCACCTGACTGCTGCAGCTTGACCAACTCTAGCTTCGCCTGAGCGGCCTGAACAGGATCAGGCCACAACCGGTCGATGACCTTGCCGCCAATATCGAGTATTGCAGTGACGGGGTCGACAGCCATCTAGACCTCCAAAAGGTCTGCGATACGGTGGCTCCAGCCCCGCGAGAACGACGGCCAGTTCGACAGTCCAGCCATGAAGCGAAGACGCTGCGACAGCAGGCGCGCCTTGAGCCTGTCGGGGTTCGCGGCATGGGCAGCTTCCAGCGTCACCGGCCCCAAAATGCCGTCAGCAGCCACCCCCAATGCTCGTTGCAGCCAGAGAATCGACTGTCGCACCCCGGACGCCGCCGCAGCATCAAAAACGTAGTACCTGACCTCGCCCGGCAACTCATCGCCTCGAACTGCATCCCAGTACTGCGCCCGGTAGATCGTCTTGGCCAGGCTCAGCGGCAGCTCGCGCATGTCGCCGGTATATCCAGCAGATCGGGCTACGGCTTGCGTCACGCCGAACCGGGTCTTGCCTCCGGGGTCGTTCTCCAGGTCCGCAAAGTCGCCTTCATGCGCGACGAGCGCAGCAAAGCATTCGTCGAAGTTCATTGCCCACCTCCCATGATCTTGAGCTTGATTGCCGTGCCGACCAGCAGCACCGCCAGCACGCCGGTCGTGATGACTCTGACAGCCGTCTGCCACGCCGTTCGCCGGGCATCTCGCCAGGCCTCCAGCAGATCCCGCAGATCGCGGATGTCCTTTGCAGCACTGCCGTTTTCCAGGCCAAGATGCGCAAGGCAGCGTTCTGCGCCACGCTCAGCAGCACTATCGAGCAGTTCATCAAAATCCTCCTTTCGCATCAGGAGCATGTTCTCAACGAGAACGGCTTTCTCGGTTTCGGTCATCGTGTCCTCCAAATAAAAAATGCCCGCACTGGAGTAAGCAGTCGGGCGATTGATGAAAAGGTGTGTTGGTTGGCTTAGGCTGTTTGTTGCACTGCAAGGATCGGAATCACGCGCCTTGCTGGTGGCAACTCCACCGTGCTATTGGCCAGTCCGAATATGTCTTTGCGCTGCGGCGGCAAATCGCCGTCTATAAAGACCGGCATGCAACCGGTGAGGACTTCAATGGCCGCGGCAAAAAACACCAGGTTGTCCGAGTAAGCAGCGTCGCACCCGGCTTCCCAAAGCGGTCCTTCTAGGAACATGCACGAGCCCTTGCAAATTTGCAGCACTGGACAGGAAGAGCAGCCTTGGCGCTGGCTCCAGTGCGTGGCGCTTTTCATGCGCACGGCGGATAGGTCTGAGAGTTGGCCAATTAAATGACTCTGGCCATTCGGAGCCGTGGCTGCCGCGCTCACGTTCTGACAAGTGACGACATTGCCTTTGAGATCGACCGCAAGGTTGGCGCTACGGTCCATGCCGCACTTCTGACCCAGTGCCGAGGCAGGGCGCGCAAAGCGAATAGAGTCGATGAAGTCTTGAATCTTTTGGTGCGTGATTTCAAAGCGGCCTGTCAGTCCGGCTCGAAGCTCACCCAATCCCTGCTTCCTGAACGCTGCATGCTCGCAGGCAGTCTTGTAAGTGGCAGCCAGACCGCCCTCGTCGTAGGGATCAATAAAAGCACCTTCACCGATCTGAACATCGGCTCCAAAGCGCTCTTGCAGCCAAAGCTGAACCGCCGCTCTGCTAGGGTTTTGGCTGCTGATCATTGCATTGATGCTGATGCGGCCCTGCGGATGGAGGCGAGCATAAAGATCCATGATGGCGGCGCGTTGCTCAGGATCGTCTAGTGGGTCAAAGCCGCGAGCGTGATAGCCAGGTCCATCGTGCGATAAGCCAATCGCAAACCCCATCCGGTCCAACCACTCATTGATCTCAAGGGTGAGTAGCGAACCGTTGGTGATCATCAGAAACTCGGCATCCGGGCAAAGCACGCGCAGACGCTCGGCCAAGGGCTTTAAGGTCTTGATGTAAACCAGTGGCTCACCGCCCCAAAACTCAATGCGCTCCGGAGCCTTACTCAGGCTGCCCTGCACCAGTTGCAGGAAATCATCCACATCTGAGGGGTTGGTGCTGTCGGCATGCGGGACAAACCGCTGGCTGCAGTAGTTGCAGGCGTAATTGCAGGACAGACCCAGGCTGATTTTCAGGGTCTTGATCGGTCCCTTGCGGCCAGGGCTGTTTGCACTGACGACTTGCGCCTCGGAAAACTTCTTGGGCGTGACCTCAAGCACAGGTTGCTCGCCTGCATCGCCGACCCAGGTCAATCGACTTATCTGGTTGTCGTAGAGCAACTCCCGTTCGGAATCATCAGGGGCGATCAGTTTGATCCTGAACTGGGCCATCAGATCACCTCCATCTCAATATGAATTTCAACACTTGGGCGGTCCCCAAGATAGACATGCCCGAAATGCAAGAGATGACTCGGGAAGACCAGTAGCAGATCGGGGCACGGATCGACCATGCAGACGCGCATTTCGCCTGGCAGTGCCTTGCTTCCAAAGGGACCGATCGGGCTTTGCAGGACGAGGGCACCGTCGTGCTCGCCGTGCGTGTGGTCTGGATGGGCATCACCATCGACCCAGTAAATGGCCGACAGGTGCGACGATTCCACATGGGGCGGTACGAAATCGCCCTTGAACTGAACGACCTCCCTGCCGGTAATTGAGTTGACCTCGACGCCAAAGGCCTGGCTCGTGGTGTCTTTAATCCGGCGGAACAGATCTGCGAAGGCAGGGTCTAAACCTTCGAGCGACTCCCGGGTTGAGCGGCTCCATGGCTTTCTATTGGGGTTGAACTGGCCGTAGATAGAAAGCGTCTTGTCCTTG
>Ga0214919_10001809_pt1 | contig 34420 bp, 23 predicted proteins | sample LL1503_MetaG_FD_177994 | JGI IMG/M metagenome (GOLD analysis project Ga0214919, IMG submission 177994) | Freshwater microbial communities from Lake Lanier, Atlanta, Georgia, United States - LL-1503 | ecosystem: Environmental > Aquatic > Freshwater > Lake | place: USA: Georgia | collected...
GGACCATCCGTTCCGCCGGGTTTGTGCGCGCGAGGGGGCATCCCTGACTTATGTGGAAATGCTCTCGGCCAAGGCGATACTTTATACGAGCAAGCGTACTTTCGAGATGATGGCGCGTCATGCCGATGAAGCAATCCTGGGCGTACAGATCACTGGCGGTTCCGCCGATGATGTGGCGCGGGCCATCGAGATTTTAGACAAGCAGCCTTTTGACACGATTGATATCAACATGGGCTGCCCGGTGCCCAAAGTGGTCAAATCAGGCAGCGGGAGCGCGATCCTCAAGGAACCTGACCGGGTTTATGAGACGGTCCGCTTGGCGCGCCAGGCGACTGGCAAGCCTTTGTCGGTGAAGGTCCGTTTGGGTTGGGACCGGTCGCAGGTCACGATTTTTGAAGTCGCCGATGCGGCCGAAAAAGGTGGGGCGCATTGGATTACCGTCCACGGCCGCCTGCGTAGCGAGGACTACAGCTATCCGGTTGATTTGGTGACCATGGCCGCCGTAAAGCGGCGCCTGACGATACCTGTTTTTGGCAACGGCAACATCTTCTGCCGTGCCGATGCCCTGCAGATGCGCGAACGCACGGGAGTCGATGGCGTGATGGTCAGCCGCGGCGCCTTGGGGAATCCGTGGATTTTCCGCGAGATCTTATCGGGTAAAACAGAAGTCGGTCCCGACGAGTGGCTTCAGGCCGTGACCGATCATTTGACGTGGCAAAAAGAAGCTTATGGGGCTGGTGGAGCCGGGGCGTTGTGCATGCGCAAGCACCTGCTGTGGTACGCCAAAGGCTGGCCCGGCGCAAAAAAACTTCGCGAGCGCATCAACACTTCAGAACTGATCCATGATTGCTTGAGCATGGTTCAGGAGTTTCACGCGGAACTTGTGGCCAGTGGAATCACGCAGCGCTTTCCGGTTGCAGGCGGTGGTGACGAAGATGGTGCGGCATCAGGTGGCCAGCGCTTTGTTTGGGATCCGAAGTATGACATGGATCGCCAGCTCGACCGCGGTGTTGGTGACGATGGCCCTCAATCATACAATTCATAGAATAATTCTTTCAAATTCATAGAATGCATGGTAAACGAAGCCAACCTATGTTTTGCCCATTCACGGGTCAGGTGTTTCATTTTTATTTAATGTTTTCGGGGGGTTAGCTTATGCGTATCGTTGCCACATCGCTTGCCGTTTCCGCCAATGCCATGCTTTTGCTGATGGCAACCAATGCCTCGGCTCAAAATGCCCCAGATGTAACTGCTGAAAAAAGGGCATCCGTTCAGGATGTCATGACCAACGCCTACACCAAGGTCGAAGTTCGTCATGGACTCAACCTGAACATGAACGGCGTGTCGTTTGGCAGCATGAGCCCGCGGATGGAAGTTCGCCCGACGGTCGGCACCCGCCTTGCCAACGGCCGCTTGGATTTGAACGTGACGTTTGGCGCGATCAAGGATTCGAAAACTGCAGAATTCAAGCAGCGAAATCCTGAAATCATTGCGGAACTCAGCGCAATTAGTAGCAACAATTTTTCCCTGACACCTTTCCTCGACGTGTTCACTCCGTTTGCTGGAAAAGGAACCACCGGGAAGATGGCATTGAACGCCGAAGCCAAGAGCCGCGAATTTTCAATGCCTGCGGGATCGGTGACCTTGACGGCGAGCGTCGAGCCAGGAATTGAGACGGCGAGCCGTTCTGGATTTGCTCCGGTCGACAATCAAGTTGGTCGCCCTGGAAACGAATTTGGACTCGTATTTGACGAGAAGTCCCAGACCGAACAGACCACCAAGCGTGAACCGAACATGAGCAATGAGACGGTTGCTGCGATCACGTTTAAACCTGCGCGTTTCTCTGGTCTGACCGCATCGTTGAGTGGTTTTGTTGATACCGAGTGGATGCCCAAGTATGAGGCGGTGGCATCGGCCCAAAGCGAGTCCGGAGTGGATGTGCGTAAGGCCGGTTACAGCGTTTCCAACACTTCATTCAACCGGGTCCGCCTGACTTGGGCCGTCAACGACCGCGTCCTGTTTATCAACGATACGCTTCAATACATCGACGGCATTTACGAGAAGCGCGTTGATGGCAAGCGTTGGGAAAACGTGGCGCGTTTGAGCTACACGCTGCTCTAAATCGAACCATAGAACGCATGATAGGCATCAGAGCGGGACTTCAACCGCTTGCAAAAGCCGGGTGTAGAAAATACATCCGGCTATTTTTGCGCCCGGAAAAGCCTGCTGCAGTGTTCCCGTGTAAGAACGCACTTGGTCAAAGTATCCGCTTTCGCGCGCGTGCTGGACTGGATCGCCTTCCACATGGGACGTCTTGAAATCAACGACCATGACCTCTGCCGGTGCCGTGTCGTCGGTTCCGTCATCGAGCAAAAGGTCGATGGTGCCCGAGTTCAAATTTCGTTTTGCATCGAGCAAGACGACAGGAACCTCGGCACGCCGGCGCGGGAAGCGTTCCAAAAGATCCTTCCAGACGGAGGATGCAAGAACAGCTGCAAGCTGTTTGGTAGCCTGGCGCATGCCTTCACGAACGTCTGCGTCACGATCCGCGAGCATGCTCTTGTCGCAAATCTCCTGCCAGACGGCATCTGGATTGAACGGAATCCCACGTACGGCATATTCGAGGCCCGCATGGACCATGGTGCCGACGGCTGCTGCCAGGCGGCCGTCGAGGGCGCTTGAACGATCACTTTTGCCATGGAGGCTGGTTTCAGCCGCCGGTTTTGGCGGATTTTCAGGCTTTGATTTTTTGTCGGAGAACCTGCTGGCAACAAGAATTTTTACGCCAAAGGGCAGGGGTAGGGGTCTCGCCGCAACCAATGCGGCTGCGCCAATCCTGTCATCATTAGCCAGCCCGTCATCCTGCCGCGCCTCGTCATCCTTAGCCTTCCCCGTCATCCTGAGCGCCAGCGAAGGATCCTCTCCCTCCGTCATCCTGAGCGCCAGCGAAGGATCCTCTCCCTCCGTCATCCTGAGCGCCAGCGAAGGATCCTTTCTTTCAAACTCCCGCAGCCCTTCACTTTCAAGGACAAGGGCATGCATATCAAGGGTTGGAGTCGTACTGTCGTTGATGACACCACTTTGCAGTGGCATCTGAATTCGCACTGTGAAAGGCGTGGTCGTCGTTTGCTCGAAAGATTGGACAGCCTGTGAACAGCGGTCGTGTGAAATCAGTGGCGCTCCAGGCAGCCGTTGCAGGGCATCTGCAAGGGGCTGATTGCCTTTGCGCTTTGTTCCACTCAGGATCAGGTATTGTCGCGCCCGCGTCAGGGCGACATACCAGACCCGGTTGGCCTCGGCGACCTCGTTGGATAAAGCCACCTCAAGAAACATTCCAGTTTCGGGGTCGTTTACGGGACGCATTTTTTTTGAGCCGAGGTAGATCATACCTGAATCACGGGAATCACTTGGATCGGAAATCTTCAGCCAGCCTTTTGGCTCAGCGACCCATGGCGCAGCCGTATCCACGATCGCCACCAATGGAAATTCAAGGCCTTTGGACTTATGGACCGTCATGAGGCGCACGGCATTGACCTCTTGGGGACTTTCGCCGCCTGGTGTTGTCAACTTTTCCATGTCCGCCATTTGCCTCAGGGTTGCGCCGACCGCGTGGAGGTTGTCGTCGCAGTTAGACTCGAGGCTGCGGATGAGATTTAAAAAATCCGAGAGATTTTTGTGCAGAACCTCGGATTCAACGACCGTAAGGCCGGCCCTCGCCTTGGCGCGATAATCGCTGGCGACCAAACAAGATTCCACAAGTGCCGAAGGCCTGATGACGCCCACGGTCTTAGCGTGTTCCGATAGCCAATCGACCCGTGACCGGTATTTTCCGTTCTCAAATTCACGGAGAACATTGAGCGCGCGCAGGGGTGAATTCCGCTGCGCCTCGTTTGAAGCAGCGAGGGCATCCGCCAGAACCTCGTCCGGTAATCCAATAAAGGGGCTTTTTACAACGCCAAGCAAGGCGGTCAGGTCACCGGGGCGCGCCAGAAAGCGCATGAGTTCCATGCAGTCTGCGACTTCCTGGTGGCTGAAAATATTTCCTGACTCCTCCCGGATCGACGGAATTCCCTCTTTTTGAAGGGCGCGTTCAACCGTCCACATGCGTTCTTTGGCGCGAAATAAAATCGCACAGTCACGCGGCTCCAGGGATCGCCAATTTCCAGAGGCCTTGTCAAAAACGGGGTGGGCAACAGTTCCCTTCAGGGCATCGCGCAACCAACAGGCCAGTCCGCTGGCCTCGATGATTTCCAAATCCTTTGGTTTTAACGGCGGATCGTTTTCCGCAACCGGCAAAACCGTAACCCGGCCGATGTCAGCATTGACCGGTTTGCCCTTTAGCATGGCGGCAGCGTGATCTGGGAAGTCTGGCATTTCAGCGCAGGCTCGATTCACAAAATCCAAGATGGTTTGGCACGTGCGAAAACTATGGTTAAGCGGTGATTCAAGGACGCCTTGGTGCGCCAGTTCGGCAGCGGCCATGCCCATGATTTCTGCATCGCTATTGCGAAATCCGTAGATGCTCTGTTTCTCGTCACCAACGAGAAATACCGTGCCAGGAATCACTTCGTCAGCGCCGGAGAGGACCTCGTTGGCAATCTCGTTAAAAATACTCCACTGCGGCCAGCTGGTGTCTTGAAACTCATCGAGCATCAGGTGACGGATTCTTTTTTGCAGAAGGTATCGCGCACCAGCCGCGTATGGATCGCTGAAAATTCTGGAACTTCCGGCAAGGAGGTCGTCAAATGAGACTATTCCCGCTTTTTCTTTTGCCGAGCGCAAGGACTCACGGAAAATATTAAACAACTGGCAGGCACGTTCTGCTTTTTGGCGGAGGGCCCGGACTTTGATTGCGGTATCCATCTCCTGCAAGGCTTCTGCGATCAACTGTCGATCTGCTGCGACAGGAGCGGTTGTTTTTTCCTTGAAAGTCGTTCCACTGATTAACATTTTCCCGGTGAGAAATTTTCCATCGACCAGGGCTGCAATGATTTGATCGGGTTGACCGGTGGAAATTATATTTAGAAGCTCATCGCTGCGGTCTTTTTTGATCACGCTGGCCAAGGCTTCCCATGAATTCTTCAAGCCATAAACAAGGTGCCGTTTTAAATCGTCCGGATTTTCTCCCGCAGAATTTTTAAGCCATGGGAATTGGCCTGATTGTTTTCCTGATTGTTCCTCTGATTTTTCAAGGTGCCACAGAAAGCTGCTGTACCTCGAAAGATCCTTGGCCAGTTCGACTATTGAATTCGGATTTCCTGTTTCAGTGGCTGCTGCTTCGGAATCAGTATCTCCTTTCTGATCGTCAGCCTCCTCAATTTCATCCGACTCAGACGGCTCCGCCGCATCGCCAGAAAATTTGCTCAACAGCAGCCGGTTCGACTTTTCCCAGGCGGCTTGATCCATATTCATGAGTTGAATTTCGTCGGCAAGCTTCAGGGGACTTCCTGCGGCAGTCGCCAGTCCCGTTTCGGCTGGAAACTTTGCAATCCAGTCGTGGAAGACGCTGTCGATTGTCGTGATGCGCAAAGACTGGCTTTGATTGATGATGGTGCTGCCAGATTCTTTTGCGGAACGTGGTGGAGGCAATTGGATGCCGCGTTCCTCTAAAATCTGGGCCCTGGAGTCGCGGTAAAAACGAGTCATTTCCTGGTCGAACGCTTCACTTTCGGGGCCGCCTGCCAGTAATTTGCCTGCGTCGCCGAGGATCCTCTCGCGCATCTCCGCCGCGGCTTTGCGGGTGAAAGTTACAGTCAGGATGCTGCCTGGTTCTGCCCCGGCTGCAACAAGGGCCAAAAAACGTTGTGAAAGTTGATAGGTTTTTCCGCAGCCAGCGGACGCTTTGACGACGTGGCTCTGGTAGGGATTTTTGGGATTCGCGGAGCCGCTCATTTTTTTCTCCCAGCCCGCATGCTCGCGGATGTTTGGGCCAGCATTTGCGTCAATCTTTTTGAAGAATCTGGATTGCTGAACCATTCTTCGGACGCAGAGTCATCGCGACGGCAAATATTGCTGTGGGGACAGTATCCGCATTGGCTGTGGTCGGGCAGGTATTGGCGAATTTCTCTGTTCAGGCCGTCCTCACGCCACTGCATCAGGGCAGCAGCATTTCCAATACTAACGTCCGGCGTGGATGATTTTTGGCGAGGTTTCAGCAGGCCCAGGCCAAGCGCATCAGTTTTTGCCGAATCTCCGATAAAACCAAGAACCCAATTGCCCTTGATGATTTCAAAATGACCCGCGATGCAGCGGTCCAAGTCAAGCCCGCGTGTTTCAGCCAGGGCGTGGGCATAGATGGCCAGTTGAGGGCGTACTCCCTGATCGATCTCCGGACGTTTTGGTGAACTTGATGACTTGTAATCAAGGAGCAACCAAACTGATCCTAGATTTTCAAACCGGTCGATGTCGCCGTGAAATTCCCGGCCGCCAAAACTTACGTTGAAGCGCAGCTCGCTGTGGGCAGCCAGGGGAATTGAATTTGGGGCCAAGGTCCAGTTTTTTACGGTGAATTCTGCCAGGCGCGGCCAGGACCAATATTCCAAATGAGCCTGGATGTCTGTCTCGCGCAATTCGGGTGGAAGGCTCCGGAGGCTCGCAGCGGTTAATCGTGCCGTTAATTGCGCGGTTAAGTTTGTGCCGCTTTCGGCGGCGACTGGATTTGGCGTAAATCCATCCAGGGCTTCTCTGATGGAATGATGCAACCAATTGCCCTGTCGCATTTGGACGGTGGATTCGTAGTCCGGAGGCGGCTTGGCTCCCTGGCGGTCCAAGGCATATTTGAACGGACAGGAAATCAGGTTCGCGAGTGCCGAAGCCGACAACGGCACAGTCTGGTCAGAGGCATGAGCGGCTGATGTCATGATGCGCCCTTCGACAGGCGGCGATAATTTATTTTCCCCTGACTCGGTGGGCACGGCTTCAATGGTTTTTTTCTGAGCCTTGCGAGGTTGGATGCCATTCAGGTTTTTCATCAGTTCAATATAGCGAGAAGGCACCAGATGTTTAGAGGCATCGCGCACCGAGCAAGTCATGATGATTTTAGAAAGGCGCGCCCGTAATAAATGAAACGTGGTGTCCTCAATTGCCTCGAGGTCATCCCAGGTTGGCAGGCCAAGACGGCGCAGCAAGAACTGATCAAGGAGGCGGTCCTTGGGCAAGCCGCGCGGAAAAACTCCTTCATTGCATCCCACGATTACCGCGGCATGAAAGGGGACATGACGCGCTTCTGCTAGGGTCAAAATCTGTAAACCAGAAAGAGGCTCGCCGCGGTCACGAACCGATGCGGACTGGATTCGCTGGACAAAAAGATCAAGCAACGTGGAAGGTTTGCAGTTAATTTGCTGCGCTAAAAACTTCAGCTCATGCAGGATCCGCTCAATGGCGCCGTGGCTGTCATTGTGGTAATCGTCAGCACTAGTGTCACTACTGTCACGGCCCGATGGTCCGGCTCGCTCAAGCTCTTGTGCGAGAACGTCCAACACCGACTTGGTTCGCAATTGGCGCGCAAGTTCGATAGCCCGGTCCACAATGGATCCAGCGGCCTCAATTTGTTCAACGGCTGTATTTTTCAGGCGATTCAACTGCCCGCGGATGGACCTGATGTCTGGACTGGCAGCGACCGCGTGAGCCAGGCATGCGATCACAGGTGCGTGATCTTTGTTTGCCTCCGCGGTATTGATGTCATGGTGCATCAGCGGGTGCGTCAGAAACGCAGCGGCAGCCTGGCGCGTGGCTTCATCGCATTCGTCGTGACGCAGGCGCGCAAACTGCGCCATGTGCAGAAACCACGAGCCTGAGATCGTCCTGGTCAGGGGCATCGTGGCTGCCAGGTTGAATGGAGCGTGGCCTTCCAGGGCTTTTCGGATCACTGGTTCATAGGTTGTTTCATCAGGAATCAGAATTGCGACGGAGGCGGGAGGATGCGTGCCCCCTTGGCGGACTTGCGGCGCACTTGGATCTTTTGCAAGCAAGTCCTTCGCCAGTTTGATGGCCAGTGCGATTTCGTCCTCGCGTGTTGCTGCAATCCAACTGGTCACTTCCGCCGGACGTTTTGTAGAATTTTCCTGCCGGGTGCTTGGTGCGAGAAGAGAGCCGTGAACTGCTTTTGGGGCGTGCCTCATGTGATTGGCAAGCCGGGCCATTGGGGTTTCGCCCTTGGATTTGCGCACTCCAGAAAGGGCAACCGGAGGCTCGGTCAGGGCAATCGTAACATCAGGGCGTTGGGCTAGATTGCGCAGCATCTCAAGGTGAGCTGGAACCATGCTGGTGAAACCAGCGATCACGAGGCGCCTCCAAGGTGCGACGCGGTCCAGCGGGAATGCCGCGATTTGCGCTGCGAGGCGGGCCCGACGCATTTCCATGGTTTCAAGGGAATTTTTCTTAAGCAGGGTCTGAAAATCTTGGATGGTTTCCTGGATCGATTGGATCCTTTCCGCCATGGCGCAGACTTGATCTTCAGACCGGTAAATTTCCTCGTTCAGGATCTTGGTCGCAGCGGGTCCAATAGCGTCCAACGGCAGCATGTTGTCCACCGCGCTGCTGATCAAGTGCGCCAGTTCGTGTGCGTGCCCAGGGTCAACGTGTTTGCGGCGCGGGCGGGTCAATGGTGAGTTGATTGCCGACTCAATTAGCGCGTGGATCAGAAGTTCAGGCATTTCAGGTGAAAGAGCGCGAGGCACGACGTTACCCGATGAGTTTTGGACCGGAGCTGGCGCAGAGGCAGCCGCAGCCGTCAGAAAGCCGTCGAGATTCATCGAACGTGGGGCGATTAACGATCCTGGTGAGCCCGTTGAGTTGGAATGCGCGCGCATCGCCGCCAGACTCGCCGTCAGGTTTCCGGAAAGGCGTCGGGTTGGGAGGACGATCCATGTGCTGGCGAGATCCGCATGATGCACTGGATCGAGTTGATCACGCAGCCAAGTGACCAGGCAGTCTTCGGCGTTGATGAAGTGGATTCCGGGACTAATTTTCATGCTTATTTAGAACGCAGAAAGCAGTGAAGCGTCAATAGCCCAAGTGAAGTTGGCGTTGTTTTCGTCCGTTCCGCCGCCAACAATCCCGATCACCTGCCCATCTAGATTCAACAGGGGCGATCCGCTGCTGCCATGGTCGGTGTCGTTGGTCGTTGAGAAATCGTATTTTCCGCGCAGGCAACCATTCGTTGAGTTGTCGCATTCTCCGATGGTGCTGGCATTAACTGCACCAAGGTGGGTGTAAAGGTCCGTGAACCCCAGGGGAAAACTCATACTGAGGACATAGGACAGGGTCTTTATGGTTTCCGTGAACTGCCTTGTGGACCATGACAGTACAGGCATTGCGGCAACCTTTGGGTCATCCGAGATCAGTTTTAATTTGGCCAAATCGCGGGTTGGATGGCGCGTGATTTGCGCGACTGCGGAGGCATTGTCTAGGACTGAATAAAACGGCGGCGGCATGTCGGTCGCTGCGTCCGTGATGCTGTCCCCGGAACCAGTGATGCGGTGCAGGTTGATCCGGGCAATGGTGGAATCGGCGGGGCAGTTTAGGACGTGACCACTCGTGCAAATGACACCTGGGCTGCAATGAAAACCGCTTCCGAGGGACGTGGTCCGCCCGGCTGCTGCATCTTCGCACTGCACGGCGATTCGGATGATTCCGTTGTGATATTTCTGATAAAGCTTGAACCCTTTTTGCCAACTGTCTTCGGCGCTGACGGCAGCCATGCGCCATGGACGGCCTTCGGCAGCGATCCCCGCCGCATCGCAGATCCTGAAACCTTGTTCCGACACGACATATACGATTCTACCGACGAGGGCATCAGTGCACACGGGCAGGGCGTCAACGGAGGCCACACTCATGCCAACGAAGGCGCGACCATTCTCCGCATTGGCGGCAGGGGGTGGGGAATTCGTTGAACTTCCGGCGTCTGTCCGCGTCGAGGAATTTCCATTTCGTGCACAGCCTTGAGTCAGGCTAAGGGGGAGCAAAATCAGGATTATATGGAAAGGACGCATTGGAGATAGTTCGGCCGTCTATTCGCAGTTCTTTAGGTTAAAATACTGCTGTTATGATCCTTGTTAATACCGACTAACCATAACCACCTAGTTTAATATCTTTATTTGGTTGCTAAATTGCGCCATCAATCGCATTTTCAACATATGGATATAGCAGACAAATTCAATCCAAAGACGTTGGCCAGGCACTTCGACCACACCATGCTGAAGGCGGATGCGACTCCGCAAATGATTTCAGCGTTATGTGCAGAGGCAATACAACTCGAATGTGCTGCCGTTTGTGTAAACCCGGTCAACTTGCCCGTCGCGGTGCGGGACCTTGACGGAACCTCTGTCCTGCCAATCACCGTCATCGGATTCCCATTGGGTGCCGTCCCGGCGTCTTGGAAAGTCGAAGAAACCCGACGCGCCATTGACATGGGCGCCCGCGAGATCGACATGGTCATGAACGTTGGTCTTTTCTTGTCCGGTCCCGATGGCCGTCGCGGAGTTGCGGAAGAATTCTCTGCCGTTGTCTCGGCTGCCGGGGACATCCCGGTAAAGGTCATCATTGAAACGGCCTTAATGACACCCGACTCAACTCAGCTAGCAGCCATGATTTGCGCGGACTCCGGTGCTGCCTTTGTCAAAACCTCGACCGGATTTTCATCTCGCGGAGCTTCACTGGAAGACCTCGCGGCAATTGTCGCAGGAATCAAGGCTTCTCAAAATTCAAAAACCCAGGCGACCCGCATCAAGGCTTCGGGGGGCATCCGGACCTTGGAGCAAGCCCTGTCAATGATTGCGGCCGGGGCACACCGGGTCGGAAGTTCTAATACCGTCGCCATCCTTCGCGACTTCACCGATTTGTTTGCTGCCGCAGAGGCGAGACGGGTTAAAAAATGATTTCCAGAATCAAAAAAATATTTGGCATCGTGGTCAAGTTTCTTCGCGGTTATTTCATGACCATCGGGATTCTGGTGACGGTGTTGCCGCTTGTATTTGCATGGGTTGCCGCACGCTCCGGATCCTTGGGGATGCTTTCCGGGCATATGAGTTCGCAGCCTATGCCAACGAAGAGCACCAGGCTCGAATGGGCCTTGGATGGCGACCTGCTGGAGCGCTCCCCTGATTTCTCATCTCGTTTTTTTGAACAATTTTTTCGTCATCAGTCTGGATTTTATCTACCCGATGTCCGCCGCGCCCTGAAGGCTGCTGCCGCCGACGCAAAAGTGAAAAGCCTGGTCCTGAACATTTATGACCTGCAGGGCTCTCAGGCAGAATTCGACGAACTGCGTCGCGCCTTTATCGATTTTCGCAAAAGCAACAAGCCGCTTCACGCCCACGTTTCTTCGCTTGATGACAAGTTGTTGCACCTGACATCTGCGGCAGACTCGATCACTTTGGTCCCTGCGGGGGAAGTGGCCCTGACTGGCCCGGTCTTTACCCTGGCGTATTTTGGCGACGCTTTGCGCAAACTTGGTGTCACTATTGAAGTCAGTCGCCACGGAAAATACAAATCTGCGTTTGAGCCTTTCGTCAGCAATCGCCCGAGTCCCGAGACTCTGGAGATGTATCAAAGCATGGAATCAAGCCTCTCCGGCCACCTGACCGCAGCCATTGCAGAGGGCCGGAAACTTCCCCCCGTGCAGGTATCGGCTTGGTTCAAGAAAAGCATCTTTACCCCGGGCGAGGCTCTAACTGCAGGCATTGTCGATGCCCTTGGATACACGGGAGACGCCGTGGATCGTATTGAAGAGGCCGTAGAAACAGATGCTGAAATGGATTTCGCCGACTACATGCAGGCTGTGTCCGATGAGCCATCACGTGAAAACATTGGAGATAAAAGTAAATCAGATAAAAAGGGAAAGACCTCTGGCGATTCCGCGACGGGTGCCCTTGCCTTGATTGAAGCCGTCGGTGAAATTCATATGACGGCATCGGGAAGTTCCTCTCAGGATTCCATCACGGCCGACGATCTTGTCAAAGAGTTACGCTGGGCGGCTTCCGAGGAAAAGGCAAAGGCCGTGGTTCTGCGGATTTCCAGCCCAGGAGGGTCCGCCACTGCATCCGATATCATATGGCAAGAGGTGCGCGCACTTGCCGAAGAAAAGCCTGTTATCGTTTCCATGGGTGCCTATGCTGCCTCTGGTGGTTATTACATTTCTGCGCCTGCAAGCTGGATCGTGGCTGAACCAACGACCATAACTGGATCCATCGGTGTCATCGGCATGCAGATCAAGCTGGATCAATTTGAAAAGAAATATGGCGTCAGTTTCCATACGATCACTTCCAGCGACCGGGTAAAATTCCTGAACCCCGGAACTACATCCAGCCCGGAAGACAAGGCGATCCTGGCCCGTTCGATTGACGACGTTTACCAGACCTTTCTGACCAAAGTTGCCGAGGGCAGGGAGATGAAGGTCGAAGAAGTAGACCGACTGGCACAAGGGCGCGTCTACACAGGAATTCAGGCCGAGAAACTGGGGCTCGTCGATGAAATGGGTGGCTTACCCGACGCCTTCCGCACGGCCAAAGAACTTGCGGGACTTGATGTCGACAAAATGTATCCAGTTTTACGTTATGAGCCAGATCGTCCGTCACTCTCTGATTGCCTGTCAAATCCATTCAGTATGATCGAATGCTTTCAACGTGGCGGCACTCACTCATCTATGGGCGGGCTTTCTGCATCGTTTCCACTTGCGCCGTCGGCAAAAGCAGCATCAGGCTTGGAACGTCTTAAGCGCCTCGTGGAGCGTGATCGAATTCTGGCGATATGGCCGGGCTGGATATCCAACTACTTTTTCTGATCAATTTTGAGAATCTCTTCGAACGAAAGGCCGGTCAGTTTCCGAAGTTCGCGGACCAAACGCAGGACTGCGAAAATCATGACGGCCATCGAGGGTAGGGCAATCACAGGATAACTGAGTGCCGTCAGGCGGCCCAGTTCCTCGTTGAATGCAGGTGTTCCAGTGGGGCTCTTGAGCACGACTGAAGCCAATATGAAATTAAGCACAGCACTCAGAAAAAATGATCCCGCGAGGATCATCGTCGTCGATCTCATCAGCGACGTGAAAGCGACGGCGTTATTGCCTTTGCTTAAGGCTTGTTCGACCCGTGGAAGGTCGATCAACTTCTCGTTATAGACAAGCTGATGCACGATTGGTTTTTGGCTGCCCGCGGTTGCAATCACAAAAACTCCGATAAGCCCTGGAATTGCCGCTTCTTTTACGGCAAACCAGAATCCTGTCAACTGCATCAGCGACAGGCCACCTGTCAGCAAAATGCTGACAAATCCAAAAATTGAAATGAAATCTGTTTTTTTGAAACGGATAAACTCGTAAATCCCGGCAACCAGCGGAAGGGTCAACGCCAGAAACAATAAATTGCGCGGTTCGAGGGCCACATATTGTCCACCCTTGGAAAGGATCAGGGATGGCACCAGAACATTGATGATCAAACTAAGAAGTGGACTCACCCGTGGACTCCCTGGCGTTCTTGCGGTAAACCATTGTGTTATGCATCAACAAAAGGAGCAACTAGTGACTACTAAAACACCAGCTAAAACCACAGCCAAAAAATCCGCCGCCAAGAAAACCCCGGGCGTCCGTGAATCCTTCAAGATCATTGAGAAGCGCTCTGGCCGCTGGTCTGTCCTGGACCGTGCCACCCGCAAGTTCGTCAACGGCGCTGAGAAGCTCAAAATTCTGGTCGCCAAGGGCCTCGTCAAAGCTCCAGCCGCAAAGGCCACGCCTGCTGAAGCCGGTACCGAAGCCTGAAGCTCATCATTGCTGAGAAACCAAGCGTGGCACGGGACATCTGTGCCGCGCTTGGTGGGTTTCACCAGACCTCGCAAAATGTCTGGGAAAGCGACCGCTATGTTTGCACGGCAGCCCGTGGGCATTTGCTCGAACTTTGTGAGCCACAAGACTTCGACCCAAGATTCAAGCAATGGGCGTTTTATCTCTTGCCCATCATTCCCGAACGCTTCCGCATTAAGCCGAAACCCGACGTGATCCCGCTGCTGGAGCGCATTCGCGCTCTGGTCGACCGCGCTGACGTGACCGGTATCATCAATGCATGCGATGCCGCCCGCGAGGGCGAATTGATTTTCCGCGAGATCTTGGCTTTTTGCCGGACCCCAAAACCCGTCGAACGGGTCTGGTTGCAATCGCTCACGTCCGAATCGATCCGCGATGGATTCGCCCGCGTCAAACCAGCCAGTGCCTATGAAGGCCTTGCCAATGCCGCATCCTGTCGCGCCAAAGCTGACTGGTTGATCGGACTCAACGCCACCCGGGCCCTGACCCTGCACATGCGCCGTGACCCAGCCAGCGCCCAAGCCCGCGAGGTCTATCCGGCTGGTCGCGTCCAAACTCCAACCTTGGCCCTGATTGTCCGCAGGTGGCAGGAAATCACTGATTTCAAACCGATGTCTTTTCAGCGGGTGGAAGTGACTTTGGGTGCCGCAGGAACGACTCCGGCTAAAAACCCAGGCGTGGCTGCAACCAAAGCCAACGTCTACGATCCCAAATTCAAAAAGTCTGATCTGCATCCAGAACATAAAGACGACCGCTTCTTTGATTCAAAAGCCGCCGCCAAAATCGTTGGTGAAATTGAAGCCCTCGCCGCTGCAAACACGCCAGCTCAATTAAAACGCAAGGTTTCCAATCGCGATCAAGCGCCTCCCGCTCTGTTTCATTTGACGGGCTTGCAACAAACGATGGCGCAGCGCCACGGGTGGACTGCCAAACGAACCCTTGAGTCGGCCCAGCGCTGCTATGAGCAGCACAAAGTCCTGACTTATCCTCGAACGGATTCGCCATGCTTGCCCTCTGATTACGAACCCAAAGTGAACGACATCATCGATAATTTGGGTTCGCTGGAGGCCTTTCGCGAACACGCAGTCCGACTTCAAAAAGATGGCCTCAAATACAAGTCCGAGCGATTTGACGACAGCAAGGTTTCAGACCACTTTGCCATCATCCCCACTGGAAAATTGTGCCCTGGTGTCACCCACGGTGGAAATCTGAAGCGTGATGACGACGCGCTACTGTTCGATGTCGTGGCCCGTCGCTTTCTGGCTGCTTTTCAACAGGCCGCCCGCCACATCAAGATCGAACGGAAGGGCAAAATCGGGAACCACCACATCCGTGCGACCCTGAAAGAAATCCTGGCCCAACCGGGTTGGCTCGCGACCTATGGCAAACAAGCGGATCCTGAAGCGATCCACGTTGCCGCCAGTGGTGATGAAACCCTGCCGGTTCTCGCTGTAAAATCTGAGACCGGTGCCACCAAACCACCCCCAGCCATCGACGAGGCTTCACTGCTGCGTCTCATGCAGTTCGCCGGGCGTCAGGTGGACGACCCGGAATTGGCGGCAGCCCTGACAGCCGCCGATGGCCTTGGCACGCCGGCCACACGCGCCGAGATCATCGAAAATCTAAAACACCGGCGTTATGTGACTGCGAATCTGGAGCCTACGCCAAAAGGCCAGGCCCTGATCCGGTGTCTGGATTCACTTAATGCCCAGCGTTTGACATCGCCTGCATTGACCGCTGAACTTGAGTTTCAGCTGTCTAAAATTCAGAGAGGCGATGCCGACGCCGCAGGATTCATGAAAGAAATTGAAAGTTATACCCGCGAGATCGTCGCCGCCCTTCGGGCTCAGCCTACTGCAGCCAGTCCGGAATCGGCGCATTGATCCGTTCCAAACTTGTTTTCAAAACCTGTTGCATGGGAACGCCCTGAAACTGCGTCGGGATAACAGCATCAATGCTGGCAATGTCGCCGGGTATTTGAGCGGTCGGCCCACGCACATTTTTCCAATTAGACGGAACCTCAAACCAGCTTTGCCTTGGAATCGATGACTGCTGCGCGACTTCCAAAGGAATCCAACGGGGTTCGCTGAAACCACCACCAGCGGACCAGCCATTCACTTTTATGTTTAAAAATTCAGGAGGAATGTCGCTGATGGTTTTCCATTTTCCACTCAGCAGCCCAGCCGCAAGACGGTGGTTCCCGTCTGTGACCTCAATGGATCGCACTGCAACCGAGCCGTCGTTGAGGGTGTTCGTAAAAATATTGATTGCGATCGGCTCTTTTGCAAACCCAGTGCCTCCGGTTGCGCTGATGTGTTCGGCCAAGGACAAGACTTTATTTGGGTCCCGTAAATACTGATGGCCCGGTGCCGACATCACGTCTGCGACCCGGATGTCTTTGATGACACCAATCCGCTCTGCGTTGTTGATGTTGCGGTGGAGTTGACTGGACTGTTCGATGCCCTTGAAACACGGCAATCCCGCAGCATATGCGGTCCCTGTGAGCGAGAACCAATCCACTGCTGCAAAAATTTGACAAGGATTCAGATTGCGGCCCATGAATGGCCGCGCCACGGAATCCGCCCGCATGGCTTCATCCTTGACCACGGCCTGAAAGCCTTTCAAACCGTCCGTCGTTGCATCAAGTCCACGCGTTCTTGAAACGACATTCGCGACGAAGTCCTTCGCCTGGCCTGCAACGGCCTTCACCGTGTAAACATCAAAAACAGCGGCGATAAAAAAGAAAGCGAATCGGCCGCTGGCTGCCAGGCGGTTGGCTTCCTGACCTTGGCCATCACGCCCTTCCGCCACCGTGATCGCACTGTCCGCCGCGTCAAAAGCCGCACCAAGAATCGGAATCAGGCTGGATACTACGGGATATTCGTAACGAAACCTGGCGATCGGTTCATGGAACCACGGCACAAACCCCCAACCTTGGTAGCTGTCCATCCCGAGTTTTTCCCAGGGAATCCTCTCGGCAACGACAGACGCTGCGTAATTGTTGCAGGCCAAGGCCGGCGTGGTTTTGTTCAATAACAGCACCGCCGGAGTCCGGTTGTTGATCGATCCCGCTCCTGCAGAACGCACCATCTGGTCCACCAGAAATGCATCCTGGTAGTTGTCCAAAGCATAGAGCAGCATCAAATCAAGGATCGAAGCACCGCGGTTATTTTGCAGGCCGCCCAACAGATTCAGGACCTTTGAGTAATACGCCGCGGTGTAGCCTTCCCGCAGGATATTGGTCCATTTTCCGATCTGTGTTCGTTCGAAATACGACTGCTGCTCTGCGGTACGTTGGGCATAGCCGCCAAAAACTTCCGGCCCGTGCAAGGCCACATAAGAGCGGATCAAATTTTCGAACTCTTTCTTGCGGTTCGGAAACAAACCCGCTCGCGCGCCGCGTCCTTCTGCATATCGTGCGTCCGACATCAGCAAAAACTGTGTGCTGAGCGCTACGGCGTAGGCTTCGCCATCGTCATCCAACGGCGCCGCCTGCTGTTCCAAGGTCCGGAACAAGGCGCGATAAATTCCTTCCTCGGAGTACGGCTCGCCGTTTTGATTGGCCGCATCTTGATTTGACTTAAGCAAATTCTCGCATTGCGCCCGCAAGTCTTCCGACCCGTTGCGAAGGCCGGCCGTATTTTTGAACCGGGACCTGCACGACAGTGGCAGACCAGCCATCAAGGCCAGCGCCAATCCCGTCGCAATCAGTCTCAAACTTCGCATGTGGCGCTCCGCGATAATTATGGGGAGAAAATACTGTTATCATTGATTTTAAGCGGATTTACTTAAGTAAATCAAATCTGGTGTCGATCTATTAGACATGAAGAATCAAAATATAAAAATTTTCACGGTGGTTCTGACGGCAGCACTGACATCGTGCTCCAACCAAAACTCCCTAAGCGGAAAAACTAGCACCCGCACAATCCCGGGAGTTGCCGCAAGAGGCTCCCTGCCAGAACAGATGTCCAGCGGAAACGCAACCGCACCCACATTGCCACCAACATCGCCGAAGGGGACCGATCCATTTGTCGGAGGTTTACAGCCGGCTCCGAATACCACCGTTCCGCAGATTCCCCCCCCGCAGGATCCCTATGTGGCACCACCTCAATGCAATGGTCTAGTCATCAACAATTCCTGCCAGCCGATCGTCGCAATCCATCGGTGCCGCAGTAATTTCGACACGGCTTTTTATACGAATCACATTTATGTGGCCATGGCGTCGGAGTGTAATCTCGCCAATTACGTCTTTGAGGCCACGCCCTACTTTTACGCACTGCCTGCGATGGACAAGACCCTCATCCGCTGGTACCGGACAGGACTCAGCGGCAGCATACAGCACTACTACTTGCAGCCCGGCGAAACGACGCCACCGTCGTATCCATTGACCTATGAGGGTCCAACTTTTACGATCTCAGCAAATGACTTCAACCACCCCCGGAAAGTTGCCTTGTACCGCTGCCGCGTAAATTGCGCAGTTCTTGGGCTTCACCCTAGATGCGACGGCAACATGCAGTGGATCTCAACGGATGTGAAGTGTGAGGGCAACGGCGTTGGACCTGGCCAAATCCTTGGGTACGCCATCGCGCCGTAATTGCTTCAACTTGCTGTTTTTTAGGTTTTTTTTAAATTTTAACTAAAAATGTTTGTGGTTCTGCCGATGCCACCAACATGAAAAATCACATCACAAAATTCTCAATCATTGTCGTCGCACTAGGAACCCTTAACGCTTGCCTTATGCCCAAACGAAGCATGCCGGGAGGCTCCGTTTCCGGATCTGGGCAAACGGGTAACGCGCAAACCGCTGTCGTTGGAAAAGATTCCAGCGGTAAAGGTTCTTTCGAGTCTGCAACTGCCGAGCCAGCAGCGCCCGATGCGACACCTGCGGTTTCAGCGAGGTTGGCGACACCACCGGCACCCTGCGAAATCTGGCGCTGTCAGAATACGATCGCCGTGACGCCTGGATTTTATCCGACCTACCACCAGCCAAATTGCCCGGGCACCATAACGCTTTTCTCCGGGACGATTGAGCACGGCGCGACGATTTTCAAAATCACGCACAACGCAGGCGGGACGGGTTACTTCTACGCGAATAATCCAGCCTCAGAGCAGATTGCCGGATATCCAAACGACGCTTTGACCGCGCCGACAGTCACCTGCAACAACGGGACCTTGCAGTAATACCGGGTCTAAATCGGTCAAATCTCGTCGAAATAGGACTGCAGGCGCAGTTCTTGGACCCAGCGGTCCAAATATTCACGATCAATCGATGTGTTTGCGATGATTCCGCGAATGTCGGTTAAATGTTTGACGGATTCACCCTCACGATAAAACCGGAGTTTTGCGATGATCACGTCTTCAGGAGCGGCAATCCAAGCCGTAATCCCTGACAAGATCTCAATGCGACGCCGGCGGGAAAACTCTTGGATGGCATGCTTGTTTGATTTTCGAAAAACCAAATCCACTTTCAGGCCACTTCGGTGATGCAGCAAATTCAGCAGCCCACCCCGAACAATTTCTTGGGAGATAATTTCGACCGGCGGCACATAAAAGTCGTTGGTATCGAAAAGCCCTGAAAATGACGCCGCAGAGGTCGGCGACAATGAAATGACGAGGTCTAGATCCCGCGTTAATCGCGGCTCTCCATAGATGGCGCAGGCGACCGAGCCGACAATCATATATTCAACTTGAGCGGCCTCGAGCAAGCCGATCACGAGAGACAGTCCGGTTGCGACATCAACGGGTTTCACAGGCGGTTCCTTCTCAACGGGTTCCCGCCTCTATGAGCCGCAAGGTCTCCTGTTTGATCCATTCCGGTGACGCGTCACGGTGTTGGCGCTCAAGTTCAAGCGACTTCATTTCAAAGGCAAGATTAAACAAATCGCACATCATTCGAACGCGCTGAATGATGGCGATATTTTGGTTCAACGGTGACGGTTCAGCCTGCATGACACGATGTTACCACCCGTTTAGATTCCGTAACAACGCCAGTTGCAGGTCATTCCAGTGCCCCGGTTGCAGGCAGCAATGGCATTATTCCGGGCAACGTAACCATTCATGTGAATCCAGAAGTAGAAGCCCGGGCCCCAAACAGGCCATGCATCGCAGCGGTAGCCATAGAGCATGCCCATTGTCGAATTGCCTTGAGCGCCCTGGTCCTGGTCGAGCTGCTGGATGTCCTGTGGCAAATCCTGCTGCGTCCCCTCCAATTCAAAGGCAGCGTCTTCCCCGGTGAAGATTTCTTCGCCAAAAGCCGCCGGAGCCGCCATGAGGCTGGCTGCCATCAGAATTCGTCCTAGAAACTTTTGCATAGGTAGACCCCTGGATTATTTTGGGATTTCATTAGAAAACTGACCCGTTTTTAACATGATGCTATTTAATGTCAAACTTCAAATTAAATCCTAAGCCGGGGAGGGGATAAAACCCCGGAATCCCTGCTTGCCAAGGGCTTCAGGTTCGTCCTTAATCGTCCCCAGAACTTTCTGGGGTGCAACAATTATGACGCTTCCGACGAAAATTGCCGTTCTTGGCGGCGCAGGCGCGATGGGCCGGATCACGGTCCGCGATCTGGTTGAATTTTCTGGCAAAAACGACGCCATTGTCATCGCGGATTATGATTTTGCCAAAGCGCAAGAGTTTGCTGCCAGCTTGAAAGACCCTCGGGTCTCGGCCGTTCGGGTTGATGTCCGCAATCATGACGAGGCCGCAAAGGCTCTGGTCGGATGCAAAGTCATCATCAACAGCGTGCAGTATCAAATGAATCTGGACGTCATGCAGATCGCCCTGAAGGCCGGCGCCAACTACGTCGATTTGGGCGGCCTCTTCCATATGACGCGTCGCCAGATGGAACTCCACGATGAGTTCAAGGCAAGGGGCCTGCTTGCCATCATCGGCATGGGCGCCGCACCGGGCATCACCAACATCTTGTCCCGCATGGGCGCCGACGAACTCGACCAGGTCACAGAGATTCATACCCGGGTGGCCGGCCGTGACCTCAGCAATTACTCCTGGACGCCGGCCCTTCCGGTTTCTTATTCGCTCCAGACCATCCTCGAAGAATTCTCGTATCAGCCAGCGGTTTTTACCAAAGGCAAATTCACTTTTGTGGAACCGATGTCCGGCAACAAACTGCACCGCTTTCCAAATCCAGTGGGCGTGCAGCGCCCCATGCACACCATTCATTCAGAAGTGGCGACCCTTCCGCTGTCCTTTGCAAGCAAGGGCGTCAAGGAAGTCACCTTCAAGATTGCGTTTGACGATGAGTTTGTGGATCGCGTGCGTTTTCTGCGCGACATGGGCATGGCATCCCATGAGCCAGTAGACATTGGCGGAATAAAAGTTTCCCCAATATCCGTCGTGAACAAGGTGGCCATGGCCCAAAGCCCTGCAAAAATGAAGGGCAAGCCGAAGCAATATGAAATCGTGCGCGCCATTGTCAAAGGCTGGAGCAATTCCGCCCAGGGTAAAAAAACCGGAACCAAAACAGCCGGGGCGAAAAAATCAAAATACACGTGGATCCTGGACTGCCACACCGAGGGCATGCCGAAGTGGGGCGTTGGCACCGACATCAACACGGGAACGCCCCCAGCCATTGCTGCGATGATGATTGGTCGCGGGGAAATTTCAGATATTGGGGTTGTTGCACCCGAAAATTGCATACATGCCAAATCCTTTGTGAGGGAATTGGCGCGCCGCAAGATGACTGTTGAAATCACGCGCAAGCGGGGCTGGGATGTACCTGTCTAGTATATACCAGCACAGTGCACGCCAGCTCAGGCCGAAGAATCTCGCATCGGCATCGTCCGGGATGATTTTTGCCGGGATGATCCTTGCGTGGTTTTTCAGTGCGGCTTTCACGTCGGCTGTGGCAGCGACGACTCCCTCATCCGTACCGGCAGTCACACGTTTGACCGATGTCGTGATTGTTGGTGCGGGCCTTTCTGGCCTAACGGCTGCCCACGAACTTCAAGGCTCTGGCCTTTCCTATCAAATACTGGAATTGGCCCCCATCATCGGCGGGCGCGTGAAGACGGTGGAATACTCGCGTCCGGGGAAAAACAAAACCATGACCACGGTTTCGGCCGATGCCGGGATGGAAGAATATTGGGAGAGCAATCCGGCCGTTGCCTTAATCCGGAAACTCAAGCTTCCCATCCGGACGGATCACGCCGTTTCCAGCATTGTCATCGGTGGCAAGTTGTACTCCCTGGGCGGCAAGAACCCACTCGACCACATGCACCGCCTGTTCAACGGTTCGGAACTAGCCTCGCTGACAAGGTTCAAGGCCGAAATTGCAAGCATGACACAAGGCCTCAAGCCTGGCGGCGGGATCCCGACCGCCTTGCAGCACCTTGTGAACGTGTCTTTCGCCGATTGGGTCAAAACCCGCAAGCTGTCGGCAAAACTCGAAGACTGGATCCGGATCACCCTGGAGTGCGAAATTGGGACTGGATGGGACCGCATTTCAGCCATTGACGGGCTTGCCGAGTTTCACATCTTTCTTGGTAAAGACAACGCAAGTTACGGCGAAACGAGTTACCGGGTTGTTGGCGGCAACGTTAAATTTGTCAACGCCCTGGCGGACGCCGTTGGCCGTGAAAACATCGCTACCAATAAAAGGGTCATCCGCATCGCTCGTGATCCCATCAAGGGCACCAGCCGCGTCACCTACTTGTCGACCGACACCAATCAAAACTCGGAAATCGAGGCCAAGCACGTCATTGTCACGGTTCCCCTCTACCGCATGATGGAAATCCAATTCGAACCCGCCTTGTCACAACATAAACGGGATGCCATTGCGGCCCTGGGCTGGGGATCCTACTTCAAAGTTCACGTCATCCTGCCGCGTTCGGCAGAGCGATTCTGGACGGTGCGCGGGCGGTCCATGCTGCCCGTGCTGTCGGATTCCGACCTTGGGGTCATCTACGACGGCAATCCTGATGATGGGACTGAAGGGTCAGGGGGCGCTCCGCGAATCCTTTCTCTTTTGATTGGAGGAGACCGCGCAGAGCGCTTCAACTTCACGCCATTGGACAAGGCCCGGGAAGAGATCAAATCCGCCTTCGACAAACTTTGGCCGGGTCTATCTCGTAGCATTGTAGACATGGAATTTTACCGCTACCACCCGCGCGCCATCGCCGCCTGGCCAGTCGGCAGATCCCGCTTTGACCAGATGTCAGATGAAATCAGGACGCCGGAAAACAATGTTTATCTGGCCGGCGACCACACGGAGAGTTCGCATTCGGACGGGGCCGTCAATTCGGCCACGCGCGCCGTGAGACAAATTCTAAAAGCAAAAACGACTTCAACGACCACAATCAACGACACAATCAAAGCAATAATCAACAGGGGAAGAACCGACCATGGGCCACGAAATAAAAAAATATAAGATGTTGATCGGCGGCGAATTTGTGAACGCCGCGTCGGGCAAGACCCGCGAGATTTGCGATCCCGGCAATGGCAAGGTGGTTGCCATTGTTCCCGAAAGCTCCAAGGCCGACATTGATGCTGCCGTCAGTCAGGCGCGCGCCGCCTTTGATCACGGACCCTGGCGCCAAACCAGCGCCCTCGACCGCGGCAAGCTGCTGTTCAAGATCGCCGATGGCATTCGTGCCCGGGCGGCAAAACTGGCAGAACTGGAAGTCTTGAGCTGCGGCAAGCCCTTGGCTGAGGCCGAATACGACATTGCCGACGCGGCAAATTGTTTTGAGTTTTACGCTGGCATGGCCACCAAGATCCACGGTGAGACCATGCAGGTTCCGGCCAACTCGCTGAGCTTTGTGGTTCGCGAGCCGATCGGGGTCTGCGGCCAGATTGTGCCATGGAATTTCCCGATGCTGATGACGTCATGGAAACTGGCGCCGGCCCTGGCAGCCGGAAACACTTGCGTCTTGAAACCTTCCGAACTCACACCGCTGACCGCACTGGATTTGGCAGAAATCATCGTCGAAGCAGGAATCCCGGCCGGCGTGGTGAACATCGTGACGGGTCCTGGCCCAGGCTGCGGCGACGTCCTTTCGGCCCATCCTCAGGTGGACAAGATTGCCTTCACCGGCGGAACCAACACGGGCCGTCAGGTGATGGTTGCGGCGACTGGCAACCTGAAAAAAGTCTCACTTGAGTTGGGTGGCAAAAACCCAAACATCGTTTTTGCTGATGCCGATTTTGAAGCAGCCGTGGACGGCGCACTGTTTGGTGCTTTCGCCAATCAAGGCGAAGTCTGTTCGGCAGGGTCGCGTCTGCTGGTCGATCGCAAGATCCACAAGAAGTTTGTCGAGGCGATGCTGAAGAAAATCCCAAACATCAAGTTGGGCCATGGCCTTGAAGAAGGCGTCAAGATGGGGCCGCTGGTTTCCCGCCAGCACCTTGAAAAAGTGGAAGGCTACGTTGCGGCCGGAATCAGCGAAGGGGCAAAACTCGTCTGCGGCGGGAAACGCCCGTCGGATAAAGCTTTGGCAAAAGGCAACTTTCTGGAACCGACGATCTTTGACGACGTGACGCCGGCCATGAAAATTGCCCGCGAAGAGATCTTTGGACCGGTCTTGTCCGTCATTCCTTTCGACACCGAAGAAGAAGCCATCCAGATTGCCAACGACACCGAATACGGTTTGGCTGCGGGTGTGTGGTCGACCAACATCAACCGTGCGTTGAGGGTCGTCCGCGAACTGCGCTGCGGCATCACGTGGATCAATACCTATCATCCGACGTTCAATGAAATGCCGTGGGGTGGATACAAGCAAAGCGGATCAGGGCGCGAGCTTGGCCTTTACGGAATCGAAGCCTACCTGGAAGTGAAGCAGGTCAACATCAACCTCGATGAAGCCCCGATCGCCTGGTACTGATTGCCATATATTAAGGAACCGTCTGATGAGCATCAAGCTCCGCACTGAAATCCCTGGACCGCGCAGCCGCGAACTCATGACGGCGCGTCAGCATCACGTTCCCCGTGGTCCGTTTCACGTCACGCCCATTTTTGTGAAATCCGCAAAAGGCGCGACGATCGAAGATGTTGACGGCAACTTGCTGCTGGATTTTGCGTCGGGCATCGGTGTGAACAATGTTGGCCACTGCGATGGCTCCGTGGCGGCGGCAGTCCGGGATCAGGCGGAAAATTTCATGCACGTCGCATTCAATGTGACGCCCTATGAAAATTACATTGAGCTCTGCAAGCGTTTGAATGCCCTGACGCCGGGCGACTTCCACAAGAAGACTTTTCTTGCGAACTCCGGTGCAGAGGCGGTGGAAAACGCGATCAAACTGGCGCGTGCCTATACGAAAAAACAAGCCGTCGTTTGTTTTGATCATGCCTTCCATGGCCGGACGTATATGGCGATGACGCTGACGTCAAAAGCCAAGCCTTATAAAATGGGTTTTGGCCCGTTCAATCCGGAAGTTTACCGGACGCCGTTTCCGTATCCATACCGTTGGGCCGGCAATGCCCTGGGGGTTAGCCCTGCCATTGACGCACAGGCCGTCGACGACCAGTGCTTTGCCGAGTTCAAGGATCTCGTCATCAACCGCATCACACCGTACGACTGTGCCGCAGTGATCGTTGAACCGGTGTTGGGTGAGGGGGGCTTCATTCCGATGAGTCCATACTTTGCCGCCAAGTTGCGCGCGTTTTGCAGCGAACACAAAATCGTTCTCATTGCCGACGAGATCCAATCGGGCTTTGGCCGGACGGGGTCCCTGTTTGCGTGCGAGCAACTGGGACTCGTGCCGGACATGATCACCACGGCCAAAGGCCTTGGCGGCGGGATGCCCATATCTGCTGTAACCGGCAAGGCCGAGATCATGGACGCTGCCTGCGAGGGTGGCATTGGCGGGACGTTTGGGGGAAGCCCTGTGTCGTGTGCTGCGGCTCTGGCCGTTTGCGACCTTTTTGAAAAGGGCGACATCCTGAAGCGTGCGCAGCATCTGGGCGCGCAGATCCATGAAACTCTGCTGGATTTGGAAAAAAAACACGCCGTGGTCGGCAACGTCCGTGGCCTGGGCACGATGATGGGTTTTGAACTGGTGAAGGACCGCACGACGAAAGAGCCGTGGGCAGACGGGGCCAAGCAGCTGACTAAATTTTGCTATGAGCACGGCCTGATCATCATGACGGCCGGGACTTACGGCAATGTCGTCCGATTGCTGATGCCACTTGTCATCTCGGATGCCGAGTTGAGTGAAGGCTTTGAGATCCTGAAACGGGGACTTGCCGAACTTAACCGTCATCTTGGGCACAAACCGTCATCCTGAGCAAAGCGAAGGATCTTTTCTTATGAATCATTATTCTCTTTACATCGACGGCTCCTGGCACCAGACGCCGTCCCAGATGACCGTCTCGTCGCCTTACTCTGGCGACGCCGTCGCGGCCTGTGCCCTGGCATCGGACACCGACATGGAACGGATCATGAAGGCCGCCGACCGCGACTTTCTGCCGTTTCGCAATACCCTTCGCGGCCACCGTTCGCAGCTGCTGATCGCCATGGCCCGCGGGATTGAATCCCGTCGCGCTGAATTTGTGCAGCGCATGGTCAACGAAGCCGGCAAGCCAAAAACTTTGGCGAACATCGAAGTCAGCCGCGCCATCATGACTTTTACGGCTGCCGCGGACGAGGCCAAACGCCTTGGCGGAGACGTCATTCCCCTCGACGGCGAAGTGGCAAATGCCGGATACGGCCCGGCAATTTCGTATTGGTTTGCAAAAAGCCCGGTTTTGGCCATCGCGCCCTTTAATTTTCCGCTGAATTTGATCGCCCACAAAGTCGCCCCGGCACTGGCCGTTGGTGCTCCTGTCGTGGTGAAACCACCGCCGCAAGCACCGGGCTGCGCCATGCTGCTGGCAGAAATCTTCCATGAAATCCTGACATCTGATCTCGATCTGGGCCGGGTCATCCCCCGCGCCGCACTGCAGGTCTTTCAGGCGGCGAACGACATCACGGGCATCGCCATCAAAGACCCGCGCCTGGGCATCGTCAGTTTCACTGGCAGTCAAAAGGTTGGGTGGATGCTGCAGGGGATGGCCGTCGGAAAAAAAGTTGCGCTCGAGCTTGGTGGCAACGCGGCCGTCATTGTTCACGAGGATGCCGACTTGCATCGCGCCGCGGCGCGATGTGCCTTTGGGGGCTTTGCCTACGCCGGCCAAATCTGTATTTCAGTGCAACGGATTTTTGTTCATACGAAGGTTGAAAAAGATTTCCTTCGCCTGCTAGTGGATGAGGTTTCCAAAATCGGCGTTGGCGATCCGGAGTCCTCGGATGTCACCTGCGGCCCTCTCATTGATGAGGCTGCCGCACGGCGCGTCATGGCGTGGATCGATGAGGCAAAAAGTCGCGGCGCCCAAGTTCTGGCCGGTGGCAGCGGCGGCAGTAAAAATGGCGGCGCTAACAATTTGATCGCCCCGACCATCATGACCAAGGTTCCGAAGGATTTGCCGCTCTCCTGTGAAGAGGTCTTTGGACCAGTGGTCATCGTGGATTCCTACCCTGACTTTGCAGACGCGGTCCGCATGAGCAACGACTCCCAGTATGGGCTTCAGGCCGGTGTCTTCACCGACAGTGCCACCCTGCATCAGTATGCCACCCAACATCTGGAAGTTGGCGGGATCATCCTCAACGATATCCCGACCTTCCGTGCCGACAACATGCCCTACGGCGGGGTCAAAGGGTCTGGGCTGGGGCGGGAAGGGGTGCGCTTTGCGATGGAAGATTTCTGCGAGCGCAGGACCGTCGTCACCCGCAATACTCCGTCATCCTGAGGCGCAGCCCGTCGTCGGGAGACGAAGGGCGCGGCCTATTTTTTAAGCAAAAAACCATTGTAACGTTCGCTATTTTTTAACGCGCTTTTAACGTTTATTTTTAACGTTTATATGTTAAAGTGCGCACCTATTTTAACAACGCCCTTGGCCCCAAGGAACTTATGTCAAGCAATATCCGCAACATATGCATCATCGCGCACGTTGACCACGGCAAAACAACCCTCGTCGATTACCTGCTAAAGCAGGCCGGCACCTTCCAGTCCCATGAAGTGACGTCGGAACGGATGATGGACTCCGACTCCCAGGAGCGAGAGCGCGGGATCACGATTTCCGCGAAAAACGCCTCGTTTTTGCTGGGCGACGTGAAGGTCAACGTTGTTGACACCCCAGGCCACGCCGACTTCGGCGGCGAAGTTGAGCGGATCATGGACATGGTCGACGGCGCCATCCTGTTGGTCGATGCCGTTGAAGGCCCGCTTCCCCAGACTCGCTTCGTGCTGCAAAAAGCCATCGAAAAGAAACTCAAAATCGTCCTTTGCATCAACAAGGTGGACCGCCCTGAGGCCGTCGGCAGCAACATGGTTGCCGAGTGCGTGGACAAGGCCTTCGACCTCTTTATCGAGCTCGGCGCTTCCGAAGAACAGTGCGACTTCCCCATCATTTACGCCTGCGCCCGCCAGGGCTGGTGTACTTCCGATGCCGACGCGATACCGACGTTCCTTTCGGGTGGCGGCGAACGTAATTTGAAACCGCTTTTTTCTGAAATTTTGGCAATCCCGGCTCCGACTGATGACCCGTCGGTGGAATTACAGATGCTCGTTTCCAACATCGCCTATTCCGAATACCTCGGTAACCTGGCCTTGGGCCGCATTAAAGCAGGCACCGTTCGGAAAGGGCAGGAAATCCTGCGCCACGGCATCAATGAAAACGGCAAACCTTCCGTCCAGAAATTCCCGATTTTCAGACTGCTGTCCTACGAGGGGATGAAGCAAGTGGAAGTCGACCAACTGGTCGCCGGTGACATTGGCCTGATCGCAGGCAGCGAGATTCTGGAAATCGGAGACACCTTCAGCGGTCTGAATGGCAAGGCTCTTCCGAGGATCTCGGTTGAAGAGCCCACCATGCGCATGATTTTCTCCATCAATACGACCCCCAATTCCGGACGTGAAGGCAAGGCCATTCAATCCCGTGAATTGCGCCAGCGCCTGCTCAACGAAGTCCGCAGCAACGTTGCCCTTCGTTTTGAAGACACTGAAGTGGCAGACCAGTTCTACGTCCTGGGCCGAGGCGAGTTGCAGTTCGGAATTCTGATCGAAAAAATGCGCCGTGAAGGCTACGAATTCATGGTCGGTCGTCCCAATGTTTTGATGCGCACCGATGAACACGGGCACAAGCTGGAACCCATCGAAAAGATGACCCTGGACTTGCCAGAAGTGTGCGCCGGTGAAGTCACCAAAATGTACCAGCAGCGCAAGGGCGAATTGCTGGCCTATGAGGCCACGTCCGCCATTGGAACGGCAGAACAGCGCGTTCGCCTGACCTTTGAAATCCCGACGCGCGGGATGCTCGGTACGAACTCCATGTACAAGACGGCAACACGCGGTTCCGGCCTGATCAGTTCTGAATCGATGGGCTACAAGCCCCACACGGGAACGATCTTCCACCGCTTTACGGGCTGTTTGATCGCCGATCGTACGGGCAGAACCACGGAATACGCTCTGGCAAAGGTTCAAGAGCGCGGCATCTTGTTTGTCGGTGAAGCCGTTGATGTTTACGAGGGCATGATCATTGGCGAGTGCGCCAAGGACAACGACCTGAATGTAAACCCGGTCTTGCCAAAGAAACTGACCAACATGAGAACCACTGGTTCAGACGGTATTACGACGCTTTACGGCATCAAGAAAATGAGCCTCGAAAAGTGTATCGAGTGGATCGATGATGACGAGTGGATTGAGGTCACGCCGAAATCCGTACGCCTTCGTAAAAAAGTCCTCGCGAGCAACATGCGAAGCGTTCGTAAGATCGACAAGGTTTAATCGTTTCCGCTCAGGACGGCTTGCGGCGTCCGCCGCCTTTGGCCACCGGGCGGTACCCCTTTTCCTTGATGGAATCATGGCGAATGGCTTCGTCGTAGGGAATCGACTTGATGCCCTGCAGGCGCGCCATCTCGATGAATCCCGTCTGGGAACGAACGGGTGGTTCGCCGGGCGCAGGGGACAACTTCAAATAGCTGCCGTCTGGGCGCAGGACGTGGGCCTTGACGTTGTCGGCCAGGTAAAGGGCCAGCAGGTTGTTGATGATCGCCTCACGGTAGTCGGGATCCTCCACCGGAAACATCACTTCAATGCGCCGGTCCATGTTGCGGCGCATCCAGTCGGCACTGGCCAGGTAAACGTCTCGCGCACCGCCGCCGTGAAAGAAGTAAATCCGGCTGTGTTCCAGAAAACGGTCAACAATTGAAACCACGTGGATATTTTCGCTGAGCCCAGGCACTCCCGGACGAAGGCAACAGATTCCGCGAACAATCAATTTGATTTCCACGCCGGCTTGCGAGGCGTCGTAAAGTTTGTCGATGATTTCCTTGTCCACGAGGGCGTTCATTTTCGCAATAATCTGGGCTTTTCCGCCTTTTTTCGCTTCGTTGATTTCCCGTTGGATCAAATCAACAACCTTGCTGCGCAAGGCAATGGGGGCCAGCGAAATTTTCTTGAAAACAGGCATCGTCATCCGCCGGCGCAACTTGCTTTCGCCCGTCAGGATGTTAAATCCGGTCAGCAAGTTAAAGACGGTAGAAACGTCCTCGCCAATGGCTTCATTCGCGGTGAAGTAGGAAATGTCCGTATAGAGTTTTGCTGTATTGGAATTGTAGTTCCCTGTGGCGACGTTGACGTATCGCACGAGGCGTCCACTCTCACGCCGAACGACTAGAATCAATTTACAGTGGGTCTTCAATCCCACAAATCCAAACACGACGTTGACGCCGGCACGCTCCAGACGGCGTGCCCACGTGATGTTGTTCTTTTCATCAAATCGGGCCTTAAGTTCTACGACGGCAGTCACTTGCTTGCCGTTTTCTGCGGCGCGGATCAGTGCATCAATGATCGGAGAATCTCCCGAGGTCCGGTATAGGGTTTGTTTGATGGCCAGGACATTTGGATCGTGAGCTGCCTGGTGCAAAAATTCAATGGTCGGATAAAACGAATCGAAGGGATGGTGCAGCAGCAAGTCTTCTTCTGCGATCAACGAAAAAATATCGTCGCGCGACTCCATCTGGCGCGGCAGTCGCGGGTTGAAGGGCGGGTCTTTCAATTGCGGCAACGGCAGGTGATAAAGCCCCATCAAACCCTGCAGCATCAAAGGGGCCGGCTTTTGATAGATATCTGCCACGCCAAGCCTTAATTCCCGCATCAAAAGTCGTAAGACGTTTTCCGGGACGTCACCAGAGATATCCAGGCGTACGGCCTCCTGATGCTCGCGGCTGGTGACCTCGCGCTGAACGGACTTCAATAGGTCGACCACTTCGTTTTCAAGCAGGGTGTAATCAAGATTCCGCGTGACGCGCATTGTGCACGAAGCCGAAATTTCAAAACCCATAAAAAGGGCGCTCAAACTTTCCGCCACGAGATCTTCCAGCAGCACATAGAGCCGCTTTCCAGGGATTGCCGACTGGACGGGGATCAGGCGGGGCAACACCGACGGAACTTCCACGAGACCAATGGCGGGCACATCGAACACCGCATCTGGGTTTACCGCCTTGAATTGGACCAGGAGATAAAGGGCGAGGTTGGTCAGGAATGGAAAAGGATGTGCCGGGTCAACCGCCATGGGAGTCAAAACCGGAAACACTTCGCGGGCAAAATACCCATCCATCTGATCGCGCTGCGCGGCGTCCAGGGATTTCATGCTGATGATCTCGACATTGTGATCGCGCAGGCCGGGCAGGACCACTTCGTTAAAGCAGCGGTACTTTCGGGCCACCAGACCGATGACGCGCTGGCGGATGGCTGCCAGGGTTTCTTCGTCACTTAATTCATCGGATGGTTCAAGAGTCTGAAAATCCTCTTCCACCATCTTTTTCAAACCAGCCACACGAACCATGAAAAACTCGTCGAGATTTCCCGAAAAAATTGCAAGAAATTTAAGTTTTTCCAAAAGGGGTGTCTCGGCCGTTTCGGCCTCGGAAAGCACACGCTCGTTGAATTCGAGCCAGCTCAAGTCCCTGTCAAAATAACGTGCCTGACTCATGGTTTCCTGCCAATGAACGGATTCAAGTGATGATCTGCGGCGGCACATAAGCCACCAGCTTGTGTGCATTTTGTAAAACGGCAAACCCGGCTTTTTTCAATCCGACGTTGAAATTGATTCCCGAATGCCAGCAGAGGATTTCATTAATCGACGGGCCATGCCCCACAGCAACGACGACTTCGCCGGGATCAATCATGGTTTGAAGGTCGTGCCAGGCATTCCGCCAATCGCCCCAGGGTGAGTCTTGATTTAGTTCGGGGACGATTTGGATTTGCGGCGGTTTACCAGTGCCGTCCGTGGCTCCAACAGCCTGCGCAGCGCTCATCAAGCGGTCCGCCGTCTCGCGGGCGCGGACGTATTCCGAGGTCAAAATCAAAGTGGGGCGAAAGGACACCGCCATGCGCGCACAAACCGCGTCCGTCAGTTTGATGCCTTCGGGGGTCAGGGGCCGAAGTTTTTCGGGACCTTTCCAATGATCGGGCTCAACGGCAGGTCCGTGACGCATCAGGATTAAAAATTTTGGGACTTCAGACACGACGAACTCCCGATGGGTTCCCAAGAACCATCGGCATTATTCGCCAAAAATTAAAGCTTCGAATAATAATTCGTCGCAGAAAATGCGGTAGCCCTTACGGCGCCTTGCTGCTGGTTGTCTCCGTCGGCAAGATAAAGCTTTGCCGGGGTTTCGCCCGCCGCCTTGGTAATCACATAAAGGCTCAGAAATTTTTCGTCTGGTTCTTGCTTGTTATCCCAAGTCACAGACGTTCCTTTTGGTTCAGCAACACTTTCCGCAATGCATTCGTCATTGGGAATCTCCGTGGGTGAGTTTGGCGATATCCCGGGAAATGTCCCTGAGATTCCACAAATATTGATGTAATAAGCACCCGACGAAGGCGAAGAGATCCGACCATATTTTTTGCCTGGAGTCGCATCAAAGGCCCGCGGGGATCCGACGGCGCCCTGTGGCACACCAGTCCCGGCCAACAAGCCTCCGATGACAAAAGGCGCTTCAAAGGTAACTTCGAAATGAGTCTCGGAACTCGCTGGCGTGGAACACCCGCCTGCAGATTGGCTATAACCCAAGATGCTGACGGAAACCGTGCTGCCGGAGAAGGTCAGGGTTTGCTGTTGCCACCAGGTTACTGTTTGTGGATTAGTTCCGCCTCCGCTTGCACTTCTCGATCTACTTTCACACGGCCCCGTCCATGTCCCAACAAGGTCTGCACCGGGGACGGTTCCAATGGCAAATGTGCTTGGCTGCTCGATGCGGGTCGTGACCGGCTCGCTAGTCTTGACGACTTGGTAAGCACCAAAACGACTGACGCTGACTTTCGCCAAACCGTTTTGAATCACCATCTCAGAGCGCGGAATAAAACCAGAGTAGGTCGTTTCCACGCCATCTTTCAGCCCAAGGGACTTGTATACAACGCCGTAGTTCGCGTCGTCGTCCAGCAATGCAGCCGACAACAGGATCGGCAGGCTCAACTGCATTGGCACGCCCAATTCGACGGTGGCAGAAGGCTGAAAGAAGACGGCAGGTCCAGCCGAGGCCAGGACTGCTGCAATCCCCAAGTCTCCCGCCTGCGCTGCGTTGGCCAGTGATGTGGTTGCCGCGACCGTCACGGTCAAGTCGACATTCAAGGCACCCGGCGGAATCAAAACCGAGGAACCACTGGCTGAACCCGAGGTGGCGCTCAGCAGCTGCGGCAAGCCGCTGCCTGAGTTGAAAAATCCGCTGAACGTCCCGCTGTCCAGTTCGGAGGATGCGATGGAAACCTTTGAACTAATCCGCTCGTCTTCCATTTTGCTGGTGCAACCACTTTGAGCGAGCGCTCCCAACGCGGCCGATGAACTTAAAAGCAGCAGTGGCATGAATTGAAGTTTCATCAGGTTTTCCAATTCTCTTCTTTTTTGTTGTCGGTTTCGCCATCTTACTTGACGCAAACGTCATTCAAATAATTTAAATCCGACGGCCGCCATGAAACCCAACACCGTTGCAAATCCCGTTACCGTCGGACCGCCTTCGTGGGCCGCCTCTGGCAACATCGTAGAAGATACCATCATGAGCATCGCGCCACCGGCCAGGCCCTCGATAAACACTCCCGTCGTCGGATCCAGGGAATTGCCGACAAAGACGCCAGCCCCCGCCGCGACGGCTGTGATAAGGCACAAGACTGCCCACAGCAGGAAAATCTTCATCTTGGAATAACCTTGTTCGCGCATGGTCAAGGCGCTGGACAAGGCTTCAGGAAAGTTTGAAAGAAACAAACCACCGACCAGGGTCAATGGAATGATGTCAGAGAATCCGACGGCAACGCCTTCCGCCTGGCGGGCTTGAACAAGAGCCAGGACGCCCGTACCAATGACAAACGTCTCCGGAACGCCGTCGATGATATTGCCCAGCCACACAGCCATGGGCGAGCCTTTGAATTCTTCATGGGCTTTTTTGATTTCCAGTTTGGTCGGTGGCGCCGCCCCGCGGGAAAGCGCATCAATCGCCCGGTCAGACCAGTCGCGGATTTTGGTCGCACTCTCGACGTGCTTGGATTTGATTTCACCCAGACGTTCAGCGGCAAGGTCGCGACAAGCCTTGTCCAGTTCGGGCGACATTCCACGCAGATGGTCGAAGGCAGCTTTGT
>Ga0214919_10001810_pt1 | contig 34388 bp, 31 predicted proteins | sample LL1503_MetaG_FD_177994 | JGI IMG/M metagenome (GOLD analysis project Ga0214919, IMG submission 177994) | Freshwater microbial communities from Lake Lanier, Atlanta, Georgia, United States - LL-1503 | ecosystem: Environmental > Aquatic > Freshwater > Lake | place: USA: Georgia | collected...
CGAAGGTATCTCGGTGCGCCACAACCCCGAGTTCACCATGATGGAGTTCTACGCCGCCTACTGGAACTACCGCGATCTGATGACTTTCACCGAAGCCCTGGTGCGTGACGCGGCGCTGAAAGCCACGGGCAGCCTGCAAATGTCCTACGGCGGCAAGCCGGTGGACTTGGCAGCGCCTTTTGAGCGTCTGACCATCGTGCAGGCGATCCAAAAGTACACCGACGCAGGTGAGCATGTGTTTGACGCCGATTGGTTGCGCCAGGCGCTGCGCACCTTGGGCATGACCGAGGCCAAACACCATATTTCTAAGCGCAGCCTGGCCAGCTTGCAGGTGCTGTACTTTGAAGAAACGGTGGAAGACAAGCTGTGGCAGCCGACCTTTATTTGCGAGCATCCGGTCGAGATTTCACCCCTGGCCCGCGCCAGCGACAGCAATCCGGAGGTGACTGAGCGCTTTGAGCTCTACATCACCGGGCGCGAGTTCGGCAACGGCTTTAGCGAGCTCAATGACGCGCAGGACCAGGCCGCCCGTTTTCACGCCCAGGTAGCAGCCAAAGACAGCGGCGACGACGAGGCCATGTTTTATGACCACGACTTTGTGCGCGCGCTGGAATACGGTATGCCACCCACTGGCGGCTGCGGAATTGGCATTGACCGCTTGATGATGCTGCTAACCGACAGCCCCAGCATCCGCGATGTGATTTTGTTCCCCGCGCTACGACGCGAGGCATAAAGGCGTTGGCCAGCGATGGCCCTGCGGCTAGCAGATAACCGCTAGCGCATGGTCTGCAAAGCCTGCGCGATATCGGCCTGCAAGTCGCTCACCGCTTCGAGTCCGACGGCAAAGCGCACGACCGTGCCCTGGGCAATCTCGGCGGGCCATTGCGTGCGCATGGAGCGCAAGTTGTAAGGCACCACCAGACTCACCGGCCCCGCCCAGCTGTAGCCCAGCCGGAAAAGCTGCAAGGCGTCGCAAAATGCGTCCACCTGGTTTTGCAAAAAATGCGGCGCAAGCACCACGCTGAACAAGCAGGCCGCGCCGCCATCGGGACGGTCGCACAATGCCTTCCAAAAACCATGCCCGGGCGAATCGGCCAAGGCCGGATGCAGCACTTGTACAAAAGCCGGCTGTGTCTGGGCCCAAAACGCCAAAGCTCGCGTCGCCTCATCATGGGCGCGGTAGCGCAGCACCATGCTAGGCAAGGACCGCAAAACCATTTCGGCGTCATTGGCGCCCACGGACAGTCCCAAGCGCATGTGGCAGAGCTTGATCTGCATATGCAGATCAGCGTCTCGAGTGATAACGCTGCCCATCAACACATCGCCACCGCCGCTGGGGTATTTGGTCAGCGCGTGGGCCGAAATATCTACTGCAAGCGCCTGCGGTGCACCAGGCTCCAAATCGAACGGCTTAAATGCGATACCCGCGCCCCAGGTGTTGTCCAGCGCGACCAGCGCGCCATGTGCCTTGGCCAGGCGCACCAGCGCCTGCAGGTCAGGAAATTCCAGGGTGACCGAACCGGCCGCCTCCACCCACACCAGTCGGGTCGCGGGTGACAGTTTGGCCGCCAGATCTGTCGGGTCCATCGCGTTGTAGTAACGGTGGCTGATGCCCCAGGCCAGCAACTCGCCTTCGGCCAGGGTTTTGTTGGGGCCGTAGGCGTTGTCGGGAATCAGCACTTCATCGCCAGTTTTGAGCACCGCCAAGGCCACCAGCGCCACCGCCGCTAAGCCGCTGGGCACCAGCACGCACTGCGCGCCGCCCTCTAGCGTACACAGACGCTCTTCTAGCGCATAGGTGGTGGGCGTGCCGTGCAGGCCGTAGGTGTAAGCCGTTTTGTCCTTCCACTCGCGGCTGCGCATAGCGGCCACTGTCGGGAAAAAGACGGTCGATGCCTTGTGCACCGCGTGCTGCGGCGCCTCAAAGCCTTGCGGCGCCTCGTAGGGGTGGTGGATCAGCGTGGTGCTTAGTGAAGACATCGCAAGCCCCGCCTCACACGCTCCACTTCTGAATCAACTGCTCAGGACGCAAGGCGTCGTAGCTTTCAAAAGGCTGATGAATCCAGGGGTTGGTAGGCAGAAATTCCACAGAGTAGTCTGGCGTGAAGGTGGACAGACCTTTGGTCCAGATGACGGCGCTACGCAGCTCGGTGATGGGCTGGTAATTGTTCTTGAGCTGGTTGATCACCACGCTCAGGGTATGGCCCGAATCAGCCAAATCGTCAACGAGCAGGACCTTACCGGCGATCTCGCCCTTGGGCGTGGTGATAAAGCGCGCGATATCGAGTTTGCCCTGCACCGTGCCCGCGTCGGCCCGGTAGGAGCTGGTGGACATGATGGCCAGCGGCTTATCAAACACCCGGGACAAAATGTCGCCAGGGCGCATGCCGCCGCGCGCCAGGCACAAAATCGTGTCGAACTCCCAGCCCGACTGAAACACCTTGATCGCCAGCTTTTCGATCAGGTTGTGGTATTCGTCATAGCTGACATACAAATGCTTACCGTCTTCAGTCAACATAGGGTGCTCCTGGGGTTGGAATGCCTAGCGCGCCTGGTAGGGGTCACGCATCAAGATAGTATGGTCGCGGTCCGGGCTGGTCGAGACCATATCGATGGGTACACCGGTCAGCTCGGCGATGCGCTCCAAATAGCGCCGCGCCTCACGCGGTAAGGCCTCGTATTGGGTCACGCCTACGGTGCTTTGCGTCCAGCCAGGCAGCGTCTCGTAAACGGGCTGGCAGCGCTCAATATCGTCTGCGCCCATGGGCAAAATATCGGTGTGCACACCATCGAGCAGGTAGCCGGTGCACAACTGCAACTCGGACAGGCCGTCCAGCACATCGAGCTTGGTAATGCACAGGCCGCTCAGCCCATTCACCTGCGCCGAGCGCTTCAGGAGCGCGGCATCAAACCAGCCGCAACGCCGCGAGCGGCCGGTGGTGACGCCTTTTTCTGCGCCCACGGTGCTCATGTGGTAGCCGGGCGTGCCTTCGCGCTCCCAGTCCAACTCCGTGGGGAATGGACCGCTGCCCACGCGTGTGCAGTAGGCCTTGGTGATGCCCAACACATAGTGCAGCATGCCCGGGCCGACGCCCGCACCGGCAGACGCATTGCCCGCCACGCAGTTGCTCGAGGTCACAAACGGGTAGGTGCCGTGGTCCACGTCGAGCAAAGTGCCTTGGGCGCCTTCAAAGAGCAAGTTGGCGCCCGCCTGGTGGGCCTCGTTGAGCTCGCGCGAGACGTCGGCCATCATGGGCGCGAGCAGCTCGGCATGCGCCATGGCCTGGGCATAGACCGGGTCGAACTGCACCTCGCCATTGCGCATGAACGGCGCCAGCATCGGGCCAAAGTCAAATGCAGCTGAGCCCAGAAAACTGGTCAGCACATGGTTGTGCAAAGCCAGCAGGTCGCGCAGCTTGGCGGCAAAGCGCTCGGGAAATTTCAGGTCTTGCACGCGCAGCGCACGGCGGGCAATTTTGTCCTCGTAGGCCGGGCCAATGCCACGCCCTGTGGTACCGATTTTGACCAAACCGCCGTGTTCGCGTGCCGCCTCGCGGGCCAAGTCCAGGGCCGCATGAAAAGGCAGAATCAGCGGGCAGGCCTCGCTGATACGCAAGCGTGAGCGCACATCCACGCCCACTTTTTCCAGACCGGCAATCTCCTCAAACAATTTGGCCGGCGACAGCACCACACCGTTGCCGATGTAGCACTTGACCCCCGAGCGCATGATGCCGCTGGGAATCAGGTGCAAGGCAGTTTTGACGCCGTTGATAACCAGCGTATGGCCCGCATTGTGGCCACCCTGAAAGCGCACCACGCCCTGGGCGCTTTCGGTCAGCCAGTCAACCAGCTTGCCTTTGCCCTCATCGCCCCATTGGGTACCGACAACCACCACATTTCGACCTGCAGATGTTTTCATAGATTAGCTTTGTTTAAACCGGTACCAGCACCCATTGGCCACCCTGGGCAACCAGGGCGCGGTCGCAATGGAACTCGTCAATTTCACTTTCATGGCCGGGCAAAACACAGACCACCGTCTCGCCAGCGCTGCGCAAGCGGGCAATGGCCGCCCTAAGGGCTTTATCTTCGCCCCAAGGGGCCCGAACCGCCGAGCGCAACGTGCTGACCTGCGCCACCTGGACCAAAGACTTCACGTCTAGACTAAAGCCGACCGCTGGCCGCTCCCGACCAAACACGGAGCCAACGGCGTCATAACGACCGCCCCGCACAAGCGCGTCCGGCGCGCCTTGGGCATAGACAGCAAAACGCGCGCCGCTGTAATAAGCGTACCCCCGCAAATCAGCTAAATCAAAAGACACTTGCGCGCCCTCGATATGGCTGGCCAACCACTGCAGCTCGTCCAGCGCCTGGCCGATGGCGGGCAAGGCCGGCAAGCTCTGGCGGGCTTGGGCCAAAACCTGCACATCACCATAACAGCGTGTGAGGTCTTGCAAGGCCTTGCGAATAGCGCTGTCCGAGCGGCGCGTCAGCATGCCAATAGCAGCGGCATCTTTGGCGCCCAGGGCGAGTTGAATTTCGGCGGTTTCCACCGCGCTCAAGCCTGCCAGATCCAAGAGGCTGCTGACAATTCGCACGTCGGCCAGGTCCACGGTAAAGGCCGGCACATTGGCCGCGCGCAGACAGTCCATGGCCAAGGTGAGGATTTCCAGGTCCGCCTCCATACCGCGGTGTCCGTAAATTTCGGCACCTAACTGCAGCGGTTCACGGGTGGCATGCGGGGCGGCCGGGCGGGTATGGAGTACCGGACCGCAGTAACAGAGCCTGGCCACACCGTTGCGGTTAAGCAAATGTGCATCAATGCGGGCCACCTGGGGCGTGCTGTCAGCCCGCAAGCCCAGCATGCGCCCGGAAATTTGATCCACCAGCTTGAAAGTTTGCAGGTCCAAGGACTCGCCGGTCCCGGTCAGCAGGGATTCCAGGTGCTCCAAGAGTGGCGGCATGACCAGCTCGTAGCCATAGCAACGGGCCATGTCGAGAAGTTTTCTTCGGATTTCTTCGATACGCCGCGCCTCGGAGGGCAGCACATCGGCAATGTGATCCGGCAGGACCCAAGCGGACATGGATAAATAGGGGTGCTGTTAAAACGGCGATTTTACCGGCCAAACGCAGGCCCCCGGCGAGGGCTCCCCCCGCCCTGCAGGCTTATTTCTTCGCCGGCGCGCTGGCATTGCCGCCATTGCGAAAGACTTTGAAGAAATCGCTGGAGCTCGGATCGACCACCATCACGTCGCTCTTGTTGTTAAAGCTGCTCTTGTATGCCTCTAAGCTGCGGTAAAACTGGGCAAATTGCGGGTCGCGGTTGAAGGCGTCGGCATAAATGCGGGCCGCCTCGGCATCGCCCTCGCCTTTGATCTTTTGGGCATCCCGGTAGGCGTTGGCAATGGTCACCTCGCGCTGGCGGTCGGCGTCGGCGCGGATTTTCTCGCCCTCGGCAGCGCCGGTGGAGCGCAACTCATTGGCCACGCGTTTGCGCTCGGCCTCCATGCGCCGGTACACCGACTCGGTGATCGCCTCGACGTAGTCCACCCGGGTAATGCGCACATCGACCACATCCACGCCCCAGGGTTTGGTGCCCTTGACCTTGTCCAAAACCTCTTTTTTCACGTCGGCCATCAAGGCCTCGCGCTTGAGCGACAGCAATTCCTTCACGGTGCGCTTGTTGATCTCCTCTTGGAAGGCATTGCGTACCACGCGGTTGAGTTGGTTGGCTCCGGCGCTTTCGTTCAGGCCCACGTTGCGGATGTACTCGGTAGGCTCAGAGATGCGCCAGCGCACATACCAGTCAATGACCACGCGCTGCTTTTCAGCCGTGAGCATCGGTTCGGTGTCAGCGCTCTCGAGGGTCAGCAGGCGCTTATCGATGTAAGACACATTTTGAAAAGGCGGCGGCAGCTTCCAGTTCAGGCCGGGCTCGGTTATCACCTCTTTGATCTGGCCCAGGGCATACACCACGCCAAACTGGCGCTGGTCAACAACAAACAAGGTGGAGCTGGCCAAGGCCAGCACGACCAAAATAGTAGAAATTAAAAATCCGATGCGGTTCATAAGGTACTCCTAGCGCACGTCGCGCTCACGGGTGCGGGTGGCGTCGCGGCTGCGCACATCCACCGCACTGGCCGGCGCGGGGACTGCGGCTGCGGCGGGCGCAGGCGCCGCTGAAACAGCGGGCAGAGGCTCACCAACGGCATTCATTTGCAGTATTTTCTCCAGCGGCAAGTTGAGCAAGGTGGCGCCCTGCCGCGAGTCCACCAGCACCTTGGTCACATTGGTGTAAATCTGCTGCATAGCGTCCAGGTACATGCGGTCACGCGTGACCTGCGGAGCCTTTTGGTACTCGTTGTACACCGAGCGAAAGCGCTGCGCATCGCCCTGGGCTTGGGCGACCACGCGGGCTTTGTAGGCGTCAGCTTCTTCCTTCAGACGCGAGGCCGAGCCCACGGCGCGGGGAATCACGTCATTGGCATAGGCCTGGGCTTCATTTTTTGCGCGTTCGCGCTCTTGACCAGCCTTGAGTACATCGTCAAACGAGGCTTGTACCTGCTCAGGAGGACGCACGCCGCCTTGTTGCAAGTTGATGGCCACCACTTCGATGCCCACTTTGTAGCGGTCTAAGATTTCTTGCATCATGGCCCGCACGCGGGGGCCAATTTGGTCGCGCTCCTCCGACAAAGCGGCGTCCATTCTCATCTTGCCAAGCACCTCACGCACCGAGGTTTCAGCGGCCTGGACCACAGCATCAGTCGGGTTTTTGCTCTCAAACAGGAAGGCCCGGGCATCGCTCAAGCGGTATTGCACCGCAAACTTGATGTCCAAAATATTTTCATCTTGCGTAAGCATGGCCGATTCACGCAGTCCAGTTGCCTTCAGAACGTTGTCGCGGCCGACATCCACAGATCGAATTTGGGTCACAAAAACCAACTCGTGGCGCTGGATCGGATACGGCAGGCGCCAGTTAAAACCGGCGTTAACCGTCGCTTTGTAGCGGCCAAATTGCGTGATCACGGCCTGCTGACCCTCTTGCACGATAAAAAAACCGGTAGCCAGCCAAATTAGCAAGGCCACAGCGGCAACCACGCCCCCACCGATGCGAGCATTTTTAAAGCCCGGCATGTTGGGGCCGCCGGGGCCATTGCCGCCCGGTGGCGCGTTGCCGCCGCCCATCCATCCATTGAGTTTGCGGTTGAAATCGCGCCACAGCTCATCCAGATCGGGGGGGCCGCTTTGCGCGCTCGGACGCCTGGGTGGGCTGGGGCGATCGTCGGCCGGCGATGCTTGGGGATGCCCATCAGGTTTAGCGTCTGGTTTGGCGTCGGGCTGCGGCGAATCGCTGGCCTTGGCCTCGTCGCTACGGCCCCAGCGGCTGTCATTGAGATTGAACATGCCGCGCACACGCCCCCACATGGCAGCGAGGCTAAAAGTTAGCGTTGATGATTTCATTGTTATACCTAGCGATTAGCACGCTCCAATTGTCCACAATCACGGCCCTTCCTCATGCAAAAAAGGGATATCGGGCCGGCCTGCCGGCGCCAGGCCGTCCCGGGACACCGTGTTGGCCAAGGCCCTGCGCAATACGGCAATGCCGTCTCCAGAGCGTGCGCTGACAAAAATACGGGGGACCTGCAGTCCGTCCAACTCGAACCAGTCCTGCTGGCGTAGGGGGGAGTTTACGGCCGCCAGGGCATCGATTTTGTTGAAAACCAAGATCTGCGGCACTTTGTCAGCGCCAATCTCGGTCAAAACACGCTGAACCTGCTCGATTTGCAGTGAAAAGTCGGGGTTGGCTGCATCGACGATATGCAGCAGCAGGTCGGCATCAACCGCCTCTTGCAAGGTGGCCCGAAAGGCATCGACCAGTCCGTGCGGCAAGTCCCGGATGAATCCCACCGTGTCCGACAAGGACACCGAGCGGGCGGCCTCGCCCAAATACAGCTGGCGGGTGGTGGTGTCGAGGGTGGCAAAAAGCTGGTCCGCGGCATAGGCTTGCGCCTTGACGAGTGCATTAAACAGCGTGGACTTTCCTGCATTGGTATAGCCAATCAAGGAAATATTGAAAGCGCCACGGCGCTCTCGTTGCTTACGCTGCGTCTGGCGCTGGCGCTTCACCTTATCGAGCTGCTCGCGGGTGCGTTTGATTTGGCTGGCGATCATGCGCCGGTCCAACTCAATTTGGGTTTCCCCCGGACCACCACGGGTACCAATACCTCCGCGCTGGCGCTCTAGGTGCGACCAGCGACGCACCAGGCGGGTGCTGAGGTACTGCAGGCGCGCGAGTTCCACCTGCAGCTTGCCCTCGTGGCTGCGGGCGCGTTGGGCGAAGATTTCCAAAATTAGGAAGGTGCGGTCGTTGACCGGCATCTCTAGCCGACGCTCCAGATTGCGTTGCTGGCCAGGGCTGAGGCTTTGGTCAAACAATATTTCCTGGGCGCCGTGCGCCAGGGCTAGTTGTTTGATTTCGTCCGCCTTGCCAGTGCCCACAAACAAGGCCGCGTCAGGCGCGCGGCGTTTGCAACTGATGCGCGCTACGGGCTCCATGCCCGCAGTCTGTGCGAGCAAGCCCAATTCTTCGAGTGTGGAATCAAAATTATCGGCCCCCAAATCCACGCCCACCAAAATGGTGCGTGCAGTGGGAGTTTCCGACGGCGATTTCAAACTCGGCAGCGTGCTCAGCCTATGGGGCGGGCGTTTCGTCCAATGAACCGAAATTTACTGCACGTCCGGGAACGATAGTGGAAATCGCATGCTTGTAAACCATTTGCGTAACTGTATTGCGCAGTAACACGACATATTGGTCAAAGGATTCGATTTGTCCCTGAAGTTTGATGCCATTGACTAAATACACCGACACCGGAATATGTTCGCGGCGCAGAGCATTAAGAAAAGGATCTTGTAAGAGCTGACTTTTATTGGTCACGATATTTTCCGTGTTGAGCTAAATAGATAGGAATAGAAGATAACACAATGGCAGCTATATTTTGAGCGACTGGACCCCAAGACAGCAAAAAAATACACCAAATTGACAATTAATCCTTGTCAGCGAAAGGGTTAACAGCGGACTTCATTTGAATGCGTAGCGGCGTACCTACCAAATCAAATTCTTTGCGAAAACGGCCTTCCAAAAACCGCTTATAGGCCTCAGTCACATGCTCTAGCGAGTTTCCGTGCACCACAATAATGGGTGGATTCATTCCACCTTGGTGGGCATAGCGCAATTTAGGCCGGTACATGCCCGTCTTTTTGGGCGTCTGAAACTGCACCGCTTCTAGCAATAAGCGGGTCAGCACCGGCGTGGGCATTTTGCGGTTGGCTGCCCGGTGCGCTTGGGCAATAGAGTCCCATACCGGACCCAAACCCTGGCGCTTGCGTGCAGATATCAAATGCAAGGCGGCAAATTTCAGAAAACCCAGGCGGGTTTCTAAAGATCGTTTCACCAGTTCGCGTTGGTATTCATCGACCGCGTCCCATTTATTGACGGCCACCACCACCGCACGGCCGGACTCCAAAATATAGCCCGCAATATGGGCGTCTTGGTCGGTTACGCCGTCGATGGCATCAATCAGAAGCAGCACCACATTGGCCGTCTCAATAGCCTGCAAGGTCTTGACCACGGAGAATTTTTCGATAGCTTCGAAAACCTTGCCTTTGCGGCGCAAACCGGCAGTATCGATAAGTTCAAATTTCTGGCCACCGCGCTCAAAGGGCACGGCAATGGTGTCGCGCGTGGTGCCCGGCAGGTCAAAGGCAACCAGACGCTCCTCGCCCAGCCAGGTATTGATCAGCGTGGACTTGCCCACGTTGGGGCGACCTGCGACGGCCAGTTTGATCGTGCCCGGGCTGGACTCCTCCTCGGAGCCCGCCTCCTCTTCTGGGCCCAGTGACTCAAGGGCCGCTTCTAGCAAACTACGAATGCCCTGCCCGTGCGCCGCTGAAATCGGGATCACTGGCCCCAGGCCCAGCTCGTAAAACTCGCCAAACTGGGTGCTCTCGGTCATGCCCTCGGCTTTGTTGGCGACCACATAGGCCGATTTACCCAAGCGTCGCAGGTATTTGGCAATCTCGTGGTCTTGCGCCGTCACGCCGCCGCGCGCATCCACGACAAACAAAACCACGTCGGCCTCGGCCACCGCCTGGCGGGTTTGCTTGGCCATTTCTTTGAAAATACCGGCGGCTGCATCCGGCTCGAAACCGCCGGTATCGACCACGATGAACTCGCGCTTACCCAGCTTGGCGTTACCGTAATGGCGGTCGCGTGTGAGGCCGGCATAGTCAGCGACGATGGCGTCGCGCGTTTTCGTCAGGCGATTAAACAGGGTCGATTTGCCCACATTGGGTCGTCCGACCAGGGCAATGACGGGTTTCATAGCGGGCAAATAGGGCCGGTTTACGGCCTCAAACCGATGACGTTCCCGCGCTGCGTGAGCACCACCCAGGTCGATCCAACCCACACGGGCGCCGACACAATGGGTGAACCATCGACAGACATACGCTGTAGCAAACTACCATCGGCAGGCGACAAAAAGTGCACATTACCCTCGCTGTCGCCCAGCGCAACGGCGTCACCCGCCAAGGATGCGCCGGTCAGGCCGCGAAAACGCAATTTCTCATGGGTCCACAGCTTGTCACCATCGCTGCGGCGCCAGGCGATCACTTTGCCGTCGCTCTCAGCGCCCACGACCAGATCGGCATTTCCGCCCACACCGGTGGCGCCAGAGGCCAGTTTGGTCCACTGAAGGCGACCGGTGCGCGCATCAACGCAGCCCACGGCGTACTGGAACGCGCGCAGGCACACCGAATCGCCGACGCGGCTCACACCCGAAACCAGGTCGGCCAAGCGCTCCACTTCATTGACGCCGCGGCCGTTGGCAATCACCGTATCCCAGCGGGAGCTTCCGTTTTGCGGATTCAGCCCCAGCAAGCGACCGCCTTGGGCGACCACCAAGGTGTCCCCCACGGCCATGAGCACGCTCGGTTGACCCAGCAACAGCGCATCGCCCGGGCGCTGCTGCGACCAGAGCTTGCGGCCGTTGAGTGCGTCAAAGGCATACACGGTGCGGTCTGCGGCCAGCACAAACACCCGCGCGCCAGCCACCAGAGGCGGTGTCAACACCAACGAGGGGAGCTTTTGGCGCCACAGCTCTTTTTGCTCGCGCAAGGTGATGACCTGGTTCTCACGGGTCACGACGGCCACAAATTCTTTGTCTGCACCGACGCCAGCGCTCAGTGGGGCTCCCGCACCGAAGCGCGACTTCACCGCGCCACTGCCGGCATTTATGGCTACCAGATCGCCCTGGCTAGAAGCCACCCACAGCTGATCCCCCACTACACGCAACTCCAGCGGCAATGCCGTGGCGCCGACATTGACGCGCCATGCCTCTTTGATGGCGAGCCGAGCCGGATTGGCCTCAAACGCTTCGGGTTTGGGTTTGTCGGTACTGGCACACGCAGCCAAGAGCACCAGCAGGGCAGCGCCCAGGGCATGGCGCACAAAACGGGTCATAGCGAAAACAAGCATCATTTATCTCCGCCCACAGGCTTGTCGGTTTTTGCCGGCTCTTGCGGCTCCACACCCAAGGCATTGAGCTTGACTTGCACCAAACGGCGGTACTGGGAGCGCTCTTCGAGCTTTTGGTAGGCCAGGCCATAAGCCGTTTTGGCCTGCTCGCGCTGGCCTTGCTGCATATAAATATCGCCCCTGCGGTCGGCGACCAGGGCGGCAAAAGCATCGCCTTTCACGGTATCGAGGGTGCGCAAGGCCTGCTCATAATCTTTGGCGGCGAATTGCAAGTTGGCCATGCGCAATTGGGCAATACCCACATAGCCTTCATCCGAAGATTTTTCAGCGACCCACTGCAATGCGGCTTTAGCGGTGTCCGCTTGGCCGGTATCGGAGGCCAGCTTGGCCAAAGCCAGCGCCGCTTGCTGGGCGTAGGCAGTTCCGGGGTAGCGCTCTTTCATGTCCGAGAAAGTGCGTTGCGCCATAGCCATGTCACCGGCTGAAATAGACTTGCCCATTTCGTCAAAAAGCGCCGCCGCCTGCGCCGCTTGCTTGCGTTGCCAGTAATGGTAGCCGTTCCAAGCGGCAACCGAGCCCAGCACCACGATGAGCAGCCAGGTGATCAGATTGCCGTATTGGCTCCAGAAATGCTTGAGCTGGTCGAGCTGTTCTTGTTCTTCGAGGTCTAATTGGTTGGCCATGGCAATCTCTATTTAAGCGTTCGATTGTAGGGTGTCGGCCCAATCGGACCAGTCCGCCAGGGCCAGCGTGCGCTGGGCCATGCCCGCATCGCGCAGGGCTTTGACCGTCACCCTGCCTTGGGCCAGCTCGTCGGGGCCGAAAACCAGTGCGTAGCGCGCGCCCGAGGCGTCGGCCCGTTTGAACTGCGATTTCATACTTGCCATGCTTCCGTCCAGGCTGGCGTGCAACTGCACGGCTACGCCTTTGCTGCGCAATTGCTCAAGGCAGGCGCAAACGGCAGGTAACGCAGCCGCATCGGTCACGATGGCAAAGGCGTCCGGGGCGATGACTGGCGCGCTCGCTTCCTGCGCTTTCATCAGCTCGAGCACCCGCTCCACGCCAAAGGCCCAGCCCACGGCTGGGGCGGGCTTGCCGCCCACCTCTTCGATCAGGTAATCGTAACGCCCGCCGCCGCAAATCGTGCCCTGCGAGCCGAGCTCGGTGGTGACAAACTCAAACACCGTCAGGTTGTAATAGTCCATGCCCCGCACCAGGCGCGGGTTCATCACAAAGGGCACGCCGTTGGCCTGCAAAATCGCCAGTACCGCGTCCAAATGGGCCTTGGACTTTTCGCCCTGGAAGTCCATGAGCCGGGGCGCCGCTTCAATCAAAGCCTGCATTTGCGGGTTTTTGCTGTCCAAGAGACGCAGTGGGTTCAGGTGCAGGCGGCGCTGCGACTCGGCGTCAAGCTGGTCGGCATGGGCTTCAAAGTAGGCGATCAGGGCGGCGCGGTGCTGTTTGCGCTCCTCGGGCTGGCCCAGGCTATTCATTTGCAGCTGGACGCCTGTGATGCCCAGCTCTTTCCATAACGCGTGCGCCATCAGGATGAGCTCAGCGTCGAGCTCCGGACCGGCAAAGCCCATGGCCTCGGCGCCCACCTGATAGAACTGGCGGTAGCGACCGCGCTGGGGCCGCTCGTGGCGAAACATCGGGCCCATATAAAACAAGCGCTTGCCACCGTTGTACAAAAGGTTGTGCTCGACCACGGCGCGCACCAGGCCGGCGGTGTTTTCCGGGCGCAGCGTCAGGTGCTCGCCATTGAGGCGGTCTTCAAAGGAGTACATCTCCTTCTCGACGATGTCGGTCACTTCGCCCAGCCCGCGCACAAACAAGGCGGTCGGCTCGACGATGGGCGTGCGGATGTTTTCGTAGGCATAGCGGCGCATCAGGGCGCGCACGCGCTCCTCCAAGGCCTCCCAGCGCGCCGAATCGGGCGGTAGGATGTCGTTCATGCCCTTAACGGCCACGAGGCGCTCTGCCTTGCGCGGCGATGGTGTTGAATTCATGCTGAGGTTAGGAGGGCTGCGGCGCGCCATAGCGCTGCCGGATGTAGTTTTCGACGACGGTTTGAAATTCGGTAGCAATGGCCTCGCCACGCAAGGTCATGCGCTTTTCGCCATCGATATAGACCGGCGCGGCCGGGGCCTCACCCGTGCCGGGCAGGCTGATGCCGATATCGGCGTGCTTGCTTTCCCCTGGGCCGTTGACGATGCAGCCCATGACGGCCACTTTAAGACTTTCTACCCCGGGGTATTGGGCGCGCCAGACAGGCATTTGGTCGCGCAAAAAATTATCAATTTGTTGCGTCAGCTCCTGGAACGTGGTGCTGGTGGTGCGGCCACAGCCGGGGCAGGCGGTCACGCTGGGCACAAACGCGCGCAGACCCAGCGCCTGCAAAATTTCGGCGGCCACCACCACCTCTTGGTTGCGCGACTCGCCGGGTGCGGGCGTCAGCGAAATGCGGATGGTGTCGCCAATGCCCTCTTGCAGCAGCACCGACAGCGCCGCCGCGGAGGCGACCGTGCCCTTGGTTCCCATGCCTGCCTCGGTCAGGCCCAGGTGCAAGGGGTAGCGGGTTGTGCGACTGAGCTCGCGGTACACCGCAATCAGGTCCTGCACGCCGCTGACTTTGCAGGAAATTAGAATTTGGCTAGGGGCCATGCCCATAGACTGAGCCAATTCGGCCGAGCCCACGGCCGAGCTGATCAAGGCTTGGTACATCACCTCTTTGGCCGTCAGGGGCTGGGCTAAGTGGCTGTTGCTGTCCATCATGTCGGCAAGCAGTTCCTGGTCCAGGCTGCCCCAGTTCACGCCGATGCGTACGGGCTTGTCCCAGCGCAGCGCCGCTTCGATCATCTGGCCAAACTGCTTGTCCTTTTTATCGCCCTTGCCCACATTGCCCGGATTGATGCGGTACTTGGACAAGGCCTGCGCGCAATCAGGAAACTCGCTGAGCAAGCGGTGGCCGTTGTAGTGAAAGTCGCCAATCAGGGGAACCGCAATGCCCATGCGGTCGAGCTGCTCGCGGATGTAAGGCACCGCCTGCGCAGCTTCGGGCGTGTTGACCGTGATGCGTACCAATTCTGAGCCGGCCAGCGCCAGCTCTTTAACCTGAATAGCCGTACCGACCGCGTCCACGGTATCGGTGTTGGTCATGGACTGGATGCGCACCGGCGCATCGCCACCGACCGTAACGACGTTGTCTTGCCAACGGATCCGCGCCTGCAGGCTATTGCGTGATTGCGCTCCCGCGCCGATTTTTTTTGCTGAAGTGTCCATCATTGCACCTTAAAGCGGGCGACATTTTCGGTAGTCACGGTATCCAAAGGGAAAGGAATGGAGCGCACCGTCACCTCGGTATGGTCAGCCCGCCCAACGACCACGGACAGGGGCAAAGCGCCGCCGGTTTGCACCGACTCCGAGTTGGCTAGGGTGCGGCGCAGCAAGACCTGGCCACTGGCGTCAATCACCTCCACCCAAGTAGGGCCGTGGGCTTTGAAGGCTATCAGCGGCAAGGCCGGCGCGGACGAGGTGGCCAAAGCCGCTGGGGTGCTGGCCGGTGGTGTCGGAACCACTGCGGCGCTGGAGGGTGACGCCGTGGCCGATGCACTGCTCTGCGCGCCAGCAAAGGCTGACGCCTCGGGCGTTGGCGTGGAAGTCGCAGACTCCGGCACTTGGGGCGGGATAGATGGGGCCGGAGCAACCGAGGACGGGACTGGCAGCGTGGGGGCCACCCACTGCTGGGCATAGGGCATCAGAAAAACCAAACCGGCCAACACCAAAAACAGGGCCGTCAGCCACCACAGCCGGGGCATGAGCTGGCCCCCCCCCGACCGGGAGGACGATTGCCCGCCAGTGCGGTAGCTGCCCGGCGCCTGGTGAGGCGTGGGCACGATATGGGCCGAGGGCGCCTGTGGCATTTTGGCCAAAAGATCTTGCGGGTTGAGGCCCAACTGCCGTGCCAAGCTGGCCACCATGGCACGGCCCACTTGCAAAGCGGGGCCAGTTTCGAACTGATCGGCCTCCAAAGCCGCCAAGCGCTTGACGGAGACTTTCATACGCTCGGAAACAGCTTCCAAGCTCCAGCCCCTGGCCTGGCGGGCCTGCTGGAGCATTTGGCCGACACTGAGTTCGATGGAGGTCGGCGCGGGCGGCATGGATTCGTCGGCCGAGGCGGCACGCAGGATCGGCAATTCATCTCTGAGATCACTCATCGAAAGCCCCTCTTTCCAAAAGACCCAATTCGCGACTACCGGCAAAACGCGCACGCAGCGCCGAGCTCCACTGTGCCATGCGCAGTCCCTCGCTGTTAGATCGGGCCAACTTGATGCCCAGCCACAAGGTCTCGGGATTGGCCCACTGCGATTCGTTGATACGGGCAATATAGGCCAAGGCGCTGCGGCTATCACCCTGCTTGGACAGCTGCGAGGCCAAGGTATAGACCACCACCGGGTTGCCTGGTTCAAGCTGGTAGGCGCCGAGCAAACTGGTGCGCGCCGCCGCGGCCTCGCCCGCCTTGGCTTGGCAGACGCCGTGGGCCATCATGGTTTTGGCGCGCGCGTCGTAATTTGGGTTTGCCAAGGCAGCGCTAAATTGGGCGCTCGCATCAGCCATACGGCCTTGCTGGCACAACATCCAGGCATAGTTGTGCTGTACCGAGGAGGCATTGGGCTGCAGGGACAAGGCTTTTTTGAAACCCTCCTCGGCCAGCGCCGGTTCATTGAGGCGCATGTAAATCAGGCCGCGCAGATTGTGTGCCTCAAACAGTCCGGAATCGGAGGACAGGCTTTGTTTGAGCGCATCAAGTGCAATCGTGGTTTTGCCCTCAGAAAAATAGGTCACCGCCAGTTCCAAATGGATGCGCGCGCGCTTGCGGGCATCCGAGTCGTCTGCGGCAGTAAGCATGTCGCGGCTGCCACCTGCCGGCACGGCGCAACCCGTCAAGCCGCCCATTAGCACCACCAAAGTCCCGCCAGCGGCCGCCAAGCTAAGTGCGCGGGACAGCACGCTGCGAGTTTGGGAACAGGCCGCACGAAACTTAAAGCAAATCATGGACGATCTCGGGGCTGAAATGGGCAGGTTCGGCCGCCCGGCGCTTGTCGATGCGGCGCATCACCTGGGTGCGGTCCTTAACCTCGCCGGCCAATTGGCCGCAGGCTGCGTCGATATCGTCCCCCCGGGTTTTACGCACGGTGGTGACCAAGCCGGCGGCGCTGAGCGTCTGTGCAAAGACTTGCACACGCTGCGCCGACGAGCGCTGCAATCCCGAGGCCGGAAACGGGTTGAAGGGAATCAGGTTCAATTTGCACCAAGACAACTGACCCTGGCCGTAGTGGCGCAGCAGCGCCACCAGTGCTTGGGCCAGTTCGGGCGTGTCATTGACGCCCTCGAGCATGCAGTATTCAAAGGTAATGAAATCGCGTGGCGCCACCTCCAGGTAGCGTACGCAGGCCTGCATGAGCGCGTCAAGCGGATATTTCTTGTTCAGCGGTACCAGGCTGTCGCGCAGCGCGTCTTGGGGCGCGTGCAAGGAGACGGCCAGCGCCACCGCGCAATCCTGCCCAAGCCGGTCCATCATGGGCACCATGCCCGAAGTCGATACCGTCACGCGGCGGCGCGACAGGCCATAGCCGTGGTCATGGAGCATGGTGCGCAGCGCCGGCAGCACCTGGACGTAGTTTTGCAGCGGTTCGCCCATACCCATCATCACCACGTTGGAGATGATGCGCTCGTCGCGCCCCAAATGCGTGCGCAAAAAATGCTCGGCAAACCAGAGTTGGGCAATGATTTCACCGGCAGTGAGGTTGCGGCTAAAGCCCTGGTGACCGGTGGAACAAAAGCGGCAGGCCACGGCGCAGCCCGCTTGCGAAGAAATACACAGGGTACCGCGGTCGGTTTCGGGGATGTAGACCGCCTCGATGGCATCGCCGCCGCCCACGTCAAACAGCCATTTGATGGTGCCATCGGCAGAGTCCTGGCGCGAAAGTACCGATAAGGGCGTGATCGTGGCGCAGGCCTTGAGCTTGTCGCGCAAGGACTTGGCCAAGTCTGTCATGGCGTCAAAATCAGATGCGCCTTTTTGGTGAATCCAGCGAAACAGCTGTACGGCGCGAAAACGCTTCTCGCCGAGCCGCTCGCAAAAAAGGGCCAAACCCTCGAGGTCATAGTCGAGAAGATTGGCCCCCATGGTCAGGCTAGCGTGCGTAGATATTCATGCCGGGGAAGAAAAATGCGATTTCGACGGCCGCTGTTTCAGGCGCGTCCGAACCATGCACCGCATTGGCATCAATGCTGTCAGCGAAATCAGCGCGGATCGTGCCGGGATTGGCCTTCTTGGGGTCGGTGGCGCCCATCAGGTCGCGGTTGGTGGCGATGGCGTTTTCGCCTTGCAGCACCTGGATCATGACCGGGCCCGAGACCATGAAGCCCACCAGGTCTTTGAAGAAAGGACGGGCGCTGTGCACCGCGTAGAAAGCCTCTGCTTCGCCGCGCGAGAGGTGCGCCATGCGCGCTGCAATCACCTTGAGGCCAGCCGATTCAAAACGGGCGTAAATTTGGCCAATCACGTTTTTGGCCACGGCGTCGGGCTTGATGATGGAGAGAGTGCGTTCGATAGCCATAGTCTTACTTGAACCTTCGTTGGTTTGAAATCGCCACACCGTGTGGCAAAGCGCCCGATTTTAGCATTGGGCCCCTAACGCCCACGCCCTGTGCGGCGTTGTCCGCCAGGGCCACCGCGTGGCTTGGCGGCCTCCTGTTTTCGCTGGCGCGATAAGCTGTCCGCGCCGATGTAGCCGACCGATGTCTTGAGGGGGTCGATCTGGCCGCCGCCGGTCTTTGGCGCCCCCGTGCCCGAGCGCTTGGCGGCAAACGGGCCACCGGCCTTGGGTTTACCAAATCCGCCACCGGGGCGCCCGGGCCGAGCAGGGCGGCCGCCGGGCAGCGCGCCCTGCCCACGCTCAGGTCCGCGCCGCTCTGGCTGGGTGGCGGCACCCTCGGCAGTAGGCGCGGCCGACGCCGTGCCGGCAGCCCGGACCAGCCCCCGAATATCGCCCTCGTCGAGCTCCATCCAGGCGCCCCGGCGCAGCCCGCGCGGCAGTTGCATGGCGCCGTAGCGGATGCGGATCAGGCGGCTGACAGCATGGCCGACCGCTTCAAGCATGCGACGCACCTCGCGGTTGCGGCCTTCAGAAATGGTCACGCGGTACCAGCAATTGCTGCCCTCGCCTCCGCCGGCCACGATGGAGCCGAACTGGGCGACGCCGTCGTCCAGACGCACGCCCTCGAGCAAGATGCGTTTTTCATCGGCGCTGAGCGAGCCCAGCACCCGCACCGCGTACTCGCGCTCCAGACCAAAACGCGGGTGCATCAAATTGTTGGCCAGTTCGCCGGAGTTGGTGAATAAAAGCAAGCCCTCGGTATTGAGGTCCAGGCGCCCCACGGACTGCCATTTGCCCTGGTGCAGCTTGGGCAGACGGCGAAAAACCGTGGGCCGGTTTTGCGGATCATCATGGGTCACCACCTCGCCTACCGGCTTGTGGTAGGCGATCACGCGTGCGGGCGGGGGGTCAATACGAAAGCGGATGGGCTTGCCGTTGACCTTGATATGGTCGCCAAACTGGATGCGCTGGCCGATGTGCGCCGGCTCGTTGTTGACCGAAATGCGGCCCTCCATGATGAGCTGCTCCATTTCCAGGCGTGAGCCCATGCCGGACTGGGCCAGGATTTTGTGCAGCTTGGGCGACTCGGCCATGGGCGCGAGCACCCGCTTGGCCGGCGGCGGCTCGGGCTGAACGGCTTCCTCATCAAAGAGGCCAGAGACCACTTCATCAAACAAGTCCGCGGGCCCGCTGGGCGGCGCCAATGCCGGCTCTAGCACCTCCGTGGGCTGATCGGGCGGGGTGAGCGCGGCATCAGCAGAGGCAGGAAGTGGCGACTCGGGCGTGTTCATGAATGGGATTCCCCGCCCGCAGCGGGCTCGGTTTCAGAAGGTGCCGCCGCTGGGGGCGCTGTGGTTTGAACGGCCTGGGTAGGTTCGTTGGCGGCGGGTTCAAGCGCTAACTCGCCGGACTGGACGTCCTCGGCAGCGCCCTGGGGCGCCAGCAGCAGTTGTTCCAAGCCTGGGGCACCGGCCAAGACGGCGTCGTTGAGCACCTCCAGGTTGGCCTGCCCCATGACTTCCAGTGGCGGCAAATCAGCCAGACTGGCCAGGCCCAAATCGTCCAAAAACTGGCGTGTCGTGGCGAACAGGGCCGGGCGGCCCGGCGCTTCGCGGTGGCCTATGACCTCGACCCAGCCCCGGTCTTCAAGCTGCTTGAGCAGCAAAGAATTGATGGTGACACCGCGAATGTCCTCCATATCGCCGCGCGTGACCGGCTGGCGATAGGCGATGATGGCCAGCGTCTCCAGCGTGGCGCGGGTGTAGCGCGGAGGCTTTTCGGGGTGCAGGCGGTCCAGATATTCGCGCATTTCGATGCGACTTTGGAAGCGCCAGCCGCTGCTGACCTCGACCACCTCGATGCCTTTGCCCTCCCACTGCGTAGCCAGGTCGGCCAGCATGCCGCGCAGCTCGATATCGGTCCAAACCTCTGGGAACAAGGTGTGCATTTCGCGCAGCGATAGCGGTTGTTGTCCGCACAGCAAGGCGGTTTCCAGGATTTGCATTGCAAGAGCAATATTCATCGTGTAGTTTTCCAAGCGAGGAGCGCGCCAAAGATGGCGCAATAGAAATCATGGTGGGACGCCCGGCGGGACGGGATGGGCGTCGGGCTCCCCGGTGGGAGCAGGTCCGGCACCTGCCTATTGGCAGAGCTTAAAGGGCCAAATCATTGTAACTGAGCCCCCATTGGGCCAATAAGTTCTGCAAATCGGCCGGCGGCTGTGCCTCGAAGGACAGCAGCTGGCCAGTTTTGGGCTGTGCAAAGGCCAAACTGTAGGCGTGCAGTGCTTGGCGCTCCAGGCCCTCGATTGGGGGGCCGCCATACACCGCGTCGCCCAGCAGCGGATGGCCCAAACTGGCCATGTGCACCCGAATCTGGTGCGTACGCCCGGTGTGCAAGACACAGCGCACCAGGCAAGCGGTCAGGCTGTTGGCTAAAAAGAAGAAGTCGGTTTTGGCAGTTTTTCCCGAGGCGTGCGCCAAATCGACGACGGCCATGCGCAGGCGGTTGCGCGGATCGCGGCCTATGGGCGCCTCCACGGTGCGCTGGCGCGCCAGCTCCCAAGGCTTATGGCCCCAGGCCAGATAACGCCGGTGCATGGTGCGCGCCGCAATGGCCTGCACCAAAGCGTCCATGGCCAGCCGGTTGCGCGCAACCACCATCAGGCCACTGGTATCTTTGTCCAATCGGTGCACGATGCCCGCGCGCGGAACCGCGGCCAGGCCTGGGTCCAGGTGCAACAAGCCATTGAGCAAAGTACCGCTCCAGTGGCCGGGCGCGGGGTGCACCACCAGGCCGGCGGGCTTGTTGACGACAAAAACATCTTCGTCTTGATAGACAAGTGCCAAATCCATAGCCTCGGGCCGAAAAGCCTGGCTTTGTGCTGTGGGCTGCAAGTCGATGGTCAGCAAATCAAACGCTTTGAGCTTTTGCGCGTTCTTGGTCACGGTCTGGCCGTTGACCTGCACGGCGCCGCCATCGATGAGTTGCTGCAGGTAGCTGCGCGAAAACTCGCCCGCGATGGCGCCCAGGGCCTTGTCCAGGCGCTGGCCATGCTCGGCCGCTTGCACTCGGGCGCTGCGCTGCTCGGCGACCGAGGCCAAGAGCTCGGGCTCGTCCTCTGTGTCTTGGGGCATCTGGGGGGGGGTCGATATAATCGTTGGGCCTTGTTCCACGAAAGTTTTCTATATGTTGAGAGTCAAATTATCGGTCGTTTACGCGGTGCTCTTGGCTCTTGGCATAGGGTTGCTGGGCGGATGCGCATCCACGGCGGACGAGAAGGCCTCCAAAATGAGCCCAGAAAAGCTCTACGCCGAGGCGCGGGATTACCTGGACTCGGGCCAATGGGACAAAGCCGTGCCCTTCCTGGAAAAGCTCGAGGCGCGTGCCGCCGGCACACCGCTGGCCCAGCAAGCGCAGCTGGAAAAGGCCTATGCCCAATTTAAATCGGGTGAAAAAGCCCAGGCCGTGACCACGCTCGAGCGCTTTATCCGCCTGCATCCAGCCAGTCCTGCGCTGGACTATGCGCTGTACCTCAAGGGCCTGACCAATTTCAACGAGGATATGGGCCTGCTGGGGGCCTACATTGGCCAAGACCTGGCCGAACGCGACCAAAAGGCGGCCAAAGAGTCGTTTGATGCGTTCAAAGAACTCAGCACCCGCTTTCCCGAGTCCCGCTACACGCCTGATGGTTTGCTGCGTATGCGCTATATCGTGCAAACCCTTGCCAAAAGCGAGGTGTTTGTGGCGCGCTACTATTACAAGCGCGGCGCCTACCTGGCCGCCATCAATCGGGCGCAAACCGCCATTACCGAATACCGCGACGTGCCGGCCATTGAAGACGCGCTCTATATTCTTTACAAATCGTATGACGCTTTAGGCATGACGGCCTTGCGCGATGACACCAAGCGCATCCTGGACGCGAGCTACCCCCAAAGCACCCTGCTGGCCAATGGCGGCAAGAACGTCGAAAAGAGCATGTGGGATTGGGAGGAATTGAGCTGGTCCAAGATAAAGGTCAATTGGCCAAAACTGGATTTCATCCAATTCGGCAGCGAATCGAACACCAAATAAGCTGCTGCTAGCGCCCTGCGTCTGAATCGGGCAGGGCCTGTGTCTGGGCCAATTCCTGTAAAGCCTCTATCCATTGCTGCGCGTCGGCGATTGGGCGCAAAGGCGGTAGCGCGGCAAGAATGCGCTTGCCATAGCCTTTGAGAACCAGGCGCGGGTCACAGACCAGCAAAATGCCCTGATCGTTCTCGCTGCGGATCAAGCGACCGGCGCCTTGTTTGAGCGCTAAAGCCGCCTGCGGCAGATAAATATCTTTAAACGGCTTACCACCCGCGTCCAAACAGGCCTGCGCCTGCGCCTGCAAAACGGGGTCGTCGGGCGGTGTGAAGGGCAGTTTGTCGATCACCACCAACTGCAAAGCGCTGCCCTGGATGTCCACGCCCTCCCAAAACGAGGCGGTAGCGACCAGCACACTGCCGCCCTGCCCGCTTTGAAACGTTTCCAGCAGAGCACGTTTAGGCGCCTGGCCTTGCATGAGGACCGTCATGCCGGAGGCCTGCAGCGCCACACCCAGTGCTGCCGTGATGGCGCGCATCGCGCGCACGGTGGTGGTCAGCACCATGGTACGCCCGCCCAGCGCCAAAGCACCCTGGGCAGCCACCTGCGCGACGTAGCTACTGTGCTGCGCCTGATCGGGCGCGGGGGCATCGGGCGGAATGTACAAAGCCGCCTGACGTGCATAGTCAAAAGGGCTGGGCACCTGCATGGCGCAGTCGGCGGGTAAACCGCATTGCGTGGTAAACCAACTGAGCTGGGGGTCGGTACCCAAAGTGGCGGAAGTGAAAATCCAAGATTTACGCAGGGCAGTTTCGCCTGGTGCCGACGCGATAAGGGCTCGCATGTCCTGTGCAATCGTCAATGGCGCCTCGTGCAAAACCAGTTGGGTGCCTTGTACCAGCCAGCGTACCCGCCCGGCAGGGACCGGCTGGCTGAAATCCTCCACAGCCTGGCGCAGGCTGCGGGCACGCTGCGCCAGGGCGGCTACTTCAGGCCAGGATTCGCCCAAGGATTGGCACACCTGCAGGCTCGCATCGAGCGCCTGGACCAATGCCTGGAGCGCGTGCGCCCAGTGTGCGGCATCTAGGCCTTGCGGGGCGAGGGCGTCCCATGGGCGTCGGGCGTCTTTGGCTCCGGACGGAACGCTTTCCCATAAGCGCAAATTGGCGTGGCGCACATCCGCGGCCAGTCCAGCCCAATCGGCCATACCTCGGGCGACACCGCCGTCTTGTAGCGCCAGGTCTTGAACTAAGGATTGCACTTGTGCGCCGCTGCAACGCAGCCCCATGAACTGCACGCCGGTGCTGCTCAGTTGGTGGGCCTCGTCAAAAACCACCGTGTGCACGCTGGGCAACAGTTCAGCTACGCCAGAGGCGCGCACGCCCAGATCGGCAAAAAACAAATGGTGGTTGATGACCACCACCTCGGCCTGCAGGGCCTGCTGGCGCGCCGCCTGGGTGTGGCAGTTGTTCCACTGCGGGCAGCTGCCGCCCAGGCAATTTTCGCGGGTGGAGGTCACTCTGTCCAAAAACTCGGCGCGCTCGTCCAGCGCGGGCAGCTCTGCCATATCGCCTTGGACAGTGCTACGCGCCCACATTTTTACCTGTGCCAGCAAAGCCCGGTCTTGGGGCGCCATGGCCTGCGCCTGGCTAAGGCTTTGTTCCAGCCGTTGGGCGCACAAATAACTGCTGCGTCCTTTGAGCAAAGCCACGCGCGCCGTGATGCCCAAGGCCTGCAAAGTGCGCGGCAAGTCGCGCAAGTACAGTTGCTCTTGCAGCGTTTTGGTGGCGGTGGAAAGCAGCACTTTGTGCCCGCTCAGCAAGGCGGGCACCAGGTAGGCCAAGGTCTTGCCAACGCCGGTGCCTGCCTCCACGGCCAAGACACCTCCTTGTTGCAGGGTGCGTGCCACGGCCAGAGCCATGGTGGTTTGACCGGGGCGGGATACAAAACCCTCCATCTTGCGCGCCAAGGGACCCACCGAGTCAAAGGCGGCCTGAACCGCTCGCACTAAAGGCACAGCGCACCTCCTGACAAAGGGCTTGTGCTCATGTCAAGCCGGTATCGACATCCCGGCGATTTTGGTCCAAAAACTGCGCAGACTGCATTTCATTGAGGCGCGAGACGGTGCGCGGAAACTCGTGTGCCAGCAGGCCTTCGGTGTACAACTCCTCGGGCGGCACTTCGGCCGAGATTATCAATTTGACGCGCCGGTCATAAAGCACATCAACGAGCCAAGTAAAGCGACGCGCCTCGGCGCTGCGGTTCAGTGGCATGTGCGGCACGTCACTCAAAAACACGGCGTGAAACTGGCTGGCGATTTCCAGATAGTCGTTTTGTGAGCGTGGCCCCATGCACAGTTCCCGAAAATCAAACCACACCGCACCACCAGCGCGCCGACGCGCCCGGATGCTGCGCTCCTCGATGCGTAGCACCGGGTCCTCGTCCTGGCTCGCCGCAAGGCGGCCAAAGGCCTCGGCCATCGCGGCGTCCGCCTTCGGGCCATTGGGCACATAGTAGAAATGCATGTCAGCCAGAGTGCGGCGGCGGTAGTCGGTGCCGTTGTCCACGTTGAGCACCGTCATATGCGCATTCAAAAAATCGATTGCGCCAAACACCCGCTCGCGCAACATACCGCCGGGGTACAAGTCGTCGGGCTGAAAATTGGAGGTGGTCACAAAGCCGACGTGGTTGGCCTGCAAAGCCTCTAACAGCCGGTGCAAGATGAGCGCATCGGTAATCTCGGCAACATGGAACTCGTCAAAACAAATGAGCTTGTAACGCTTGGCGATGCGGGCACCCAAGACGTCCAGCGGGTTGACGGTTCCCTGCAGGTCGTGCAACTCGCGGTGTACCTCGCGCATGAACTCGTGAAAATGCAGGCGCACCTTGCGCTCGATAGGCACCGCTTCAAAAAAGCAGTCCATCAAAAAACTTTTGCCACGCCCTACCCCGCCGTACAGGTACACCCCTTTGGGAATTTCCGGATGGTTGATGAACTTTTTCAGGGCGTTGGCACGCTTTTGTTTGTACTGGGCCCATTCTTGGGCGCATTGGTCTAACGCTTGCACGGCGCGCAGCTGGGCCGGATCGCTCTGGAAACCTCGGAATACAAGCTCTTTTTGGTATTGGTCAATGACGCGCATATGGGCCACTATTGTGCCGTGTCCGCCCGGCGCAAAGCGGGGCCGGGCGCCATGCCCTGGCGCCCGCTGGGTCAAGCCTTAGGGGGTGACCAGCAATTGCGGCGCGGCCGCGGGTGCAGCGCTGGGGGCCAATCGCACACGCGACGCTGGGAACTGGATTTGAAAGCGCGAGCCTTCGCCCGGAACACTCACGATGCTGAGCTCAGCCCCGTGCCGCTGCGCCACATGCTTAACGATGGCCAGACCCAAACCGGTGCCTCCGGTATCACGCGAGCGGCTACGGTCCACCCGGTAAAAGCGCTCGGTTAAACGTGGAATATGTTCAGGCGCAATGCCCACGCCCTCGTCCTGGACAGCAAAAAATGCGCCGCCGTCGGCATTGGCATGCAATTGCACCCGGATCGTTTTGCCGCCGGGGGTGTAGCGCGCGGCGTTACCGATGAGATTGAAGAACGCGCTATGCAACTCCATGGCCGACCCCGCCAGCTCCAAGGCCGGGTCCAGGTCGAACTCCAGGTTTTGGGATTCACCCCACAAAACGCGGGTCAGTTCCTCGGCCTCTTGGCGACATTGCTCCAGCAAAGGGACCGCAGCGACCCAATCTTGGCCCGAGGGCAAGGGGCTGCCCTCTAAGCGCGAAAGCGTAAGCAAATCACTGACCAGGGATTGCATGCGCGAGGCTTGCTGGGCCATCAGGTCCAGGTAGCGCGCGCGTTCGGCTTCATTGAGGTTCAGAGTCTGCAAAGTTTCGACAAAGCCGCCCAGCACTGTCAGCGGGGTGCGGATTTCGTGGGAGACGTTGGCCACGAAGTCGCGCCGCATGGCCTCGGCTTGCTCCAGCGCGGTCACGTCCCGTGAGAGCAGCAGGCTGCGCCCCTGGCCATAAGGGTGAATATGCACCGACAGGCGCACCGGCATAGAGACCGAGTTGCTGCGGGCGGGCATCAGCACGTCGTTTTCAAAATCGCCAGCGGCCAAATACGCGGCAAATCCGGGGTCCCGCACCAAATTGCCAAAGTGCTGTTGCATATCGCGCCGCGCGTCCAGGCCGAAGTGGCGTGCGGCCGATTCATTGAACCATTCGATGCGCAGCTCTTTGTCCAAGAGCGCCACACCGTTGGGCGAGGCCTGCATGGCCGCCAAAAACTCTTGCAGGCGCTCATCGCGCTGCTGCATTTGGCGCTCGTTACTGCGCACCAGACGCCGGATGCGGTTGGCAAATTCGCCCCACAGGCCTGAATCGACTGGCGCATTCTCGCCATCGCCCATGCGCAGCCAGCGCAACAGGCGTAGGCCGCGCACCAAGTCAGAAACCAGCCAAAAGTAGCTTGCGACTACGGCTCCCGCCAGGGCGGCCGAAATCGTGCTGACCTGTCCTTGCGCAAAGGCACTGGCAAAAACAGCGGCAAGCACGGCACCAAGCGCCTGAAACAAGGCGAAAGTCAGCAGGCGAAAAAACATGCTGGAATTCAGGTTGCGTGGCTGGGCGCCTCGACCGCCGGCACCAATTCCGGCTTGGCGGTGAGCCGGTAACCAGCGCCACGCACCGTCTCGACCATGGCAGCCGCAGCGCCCATCGCCTCGCGCAAGCGCTTGACATGCACGTCCACCGTACGTTCTTCAATATACACATGGTCGCCCCAGACCTTGTCGAGCAATTGCCCCCGGCTGTGCACGCGCTCGGCGTGGCCCATGAGAAAGTGCAGCAGCTTAAATTCGGTGGGCCCGAGCTTTAAGGCCTGGTCCAAAAAGCTGACCCGGTGGGTTGCCGAATCCAAGCGCAGACCCGAAATAAGCAAGGCCTCGTCTTTGGCCTGCGGCGCGCGTCGGCGTAAGACAGCGCGCACCCGCGCAAGTAACTCTTTGGTAGAAAAGGGTTTAGAGATGTAATCATCGGCGCCGGCGTCCAGGCCCGCGACACGGTCGGCCTCATCTCCCCGCGCAGTCAACATGATCAGCGGAATCGCCTTGGTCCGCTCATGGCCACGCCAACGTTTGGCAAGCGTCAAACCGCTTTCGCCGGGCAGCATCCAGTCCAGCAAAATAAGGTCGGGCAAGGCAGCATCAAGTTCGCGCTGGGCGCTAACGCTGTCCATGGCCCAAATGGGGCGAAAGCCGTTGTGGCGCAGGTTGACCGCAATCAGCTCAGCAATAGAGGGCTCATCCTCTACCAGCAAAACTGTGGGCACGGTCCTCATTTGATGGCCTGCTCAACCTGGTCGATGGTGCTGTGACGTACGTCTTCGCCCTTGACCACGTAAATGATGAACTCGGCGATGTTTTTGGCATGGTCGCCAATGCGTTCAATGGCCTTGGCCAAGAAAAGCAAATCCAGGCTAGCGGAAATGGTGCGGGGATCTTCCATCATGTAAGTGATGAGTTTGCGTACAAAGCCATCAAATTCGCGGTCAATCAAATCATCCTCTTTCAGGATGCTCAGCGCCGCGTTGACATCCAGGCGGGCAAATGCGTCCAGCGCCTTATTGAGCAATCCTGAGGCCAGATCTGCGGCGTAGCGCAGTTCCTGCGAGGGCAATGAGCGTGGGGCGCCACTTTCGATAATGGAACGCACCATGCGGGCGATTTTTTCGGCTTCGTCGCCCACACGCTCCAAATTAGCCGTTGTCTTGGAGATCGCAATTAACAGACGCAAATCGCGCGCAGTGGGCTGGCGCCGGGCGATGATGGAGGACAGATCGCGGTCAATCTCGATTTCCATGGCGTTAACGCGCACCTCGTTGTGCGTCACCTCCTGTGCCGCCTCGGTGCTGAAGTGCGACAGTGCAAATATGGCGCGCTGGATTTGCGACTCCACCAAGCCGCCAAGCTCCATGACCTGGGAAGATACGGAGGTCAGCTCAGAATCAAACTGCGTCGAGAGATGTTTATCTGGCATGGGGTTTCCTGCTTTGTGGGGAGTAATGGAAATACGATAGCAAAAATACCAGCGGCTTAACCAAAGCGACCGGTAATGTAATCTTCGGTTTCTTTGCGGGTCGGTTTAAAAAACATTTGCTCTGTCACGCCGAATTCAATCAAATCACCCAAATACATGTATGCGGTGAAATCGCTGCAGCGCGCCGCCTGCTGCATATTGTGGGTGACGATAACCACGGTGTAATCAGCTTTCAACTCAACAATCAATTCTTCCACTTTGGCGGTGGAGATAGGATCCAAAGCCGAACATGGCTCATCGAGCAACAATACCTCGGGCTTAATGGCGATACCCCGCGCGATACAAAGTCGCTGTTGCTGACCGCCGGACAAACTGGCACCACTTTGATGGAGTTTATCTTTCACCTCCGTCCACAGCGCTGATTTACGTAAAGCCCATTCCACCCGCTCTTCCATATCGGTGGCATGGAGATTTTCGAAAAGTTTGACGCCAAAGGCCACGTTATCGAAAATAGACATTGGAAAAGGCGTCGGCTTTTGGAAAACCATGCCCACTTTGGCGCGCAGCAAGGCGACATCTTCTTTGCTGGTCAAGATGTCCTGGCCGTCCAGCAAAACCTGCCCTTGGGCGCGCTGGTCTGGGTAAAGCTCAAACATGCGGTTCAATACCCGCAGCAACGTAGATTTCCCGCAACCCGAGGGGCCGATAAATGCGGTGACCCGGCGTTCAGGAATATCAAGATTGATGCTTTTGAGGGCCTTGAATTTACCGTAGTAAAAATCCAGGTCTTTGATGGCGATTTTGGTTCGCGATGCAACGGTGTCTGTTTTCAGCATAGTGTCAATAATCCAATGTAGAGGTCAGGACTTTTGTCGCGTGATAACCCGCGCAATAATATTGAGTCCAAGCACGGCAATCGTGATCAGGAAAACACCGGCCCAGGCCAGTTTTTGCCAGTTTTCATAAGGACTCATCGCAAACTTGAAAATCGTGACTGGCAGGCTCGCCATAGGCTCGCTCAGGCTGGAGGTCCAAAATTGGTTGCTCAAGGCGGTAAATAGCAAAGGCGCTGTCTCACCGGCGATACGCGCCACCGCCAGCAAAATGCCGGTAATCACGCCGGCCCGCGCGGCCTTAAGGGTAATGCTGGCAATAACTTTCCACTTGGGAGCGCCCAAGGCATAGGCCGCCTCGCGCAAACCGGAGGGCACCAAGCGCAGCATATCTTCGGTGGTGCGAATCACCACAGGAATGACGATCAAGGCCAGCGCTATCACCCCGGCATAGCCAGAAAATGTTTTGAAGCGCGACACCACCACCGAATACACAAACAGACCCACCACGATAGAGGGCGCTGACAACAAGATGTCGTTCACAAAACGGGTGGATTCTGCCAACCAGCCTTTGGAGTCGAATTCGGCCAAATAAATACCCGCCATGATGCCCACCGGCGCGCCCACCAAGGTGGCCAGGCCGACCATCACGATGGAGCCGTAAATGGCATTGGCCAGTCCGCCTTCCTCATTAGGCGGGGGCGTCATTTGGGTCAAGGTGGCAAAGGTCAGGCCGCCAATACCCAGGCGAATGGTTTCAAACAATATCCAAAATAACCATACGAGACCAAACATAATGGCCAACATGGCCAGCACAATAGCCAACCCGTTGACCCGTTTTCGCGACGCGTAGCGGGCCATCCGCAGAGAGTGCAGTTCGGAGGTGCTCATGTTTTGCTCCCCTCACCTTTGCGCAGTTGCGCCAAAAGAAGCTTGGACAGTGTGAGAATCACAAAAGTAATAAAGAACAGCACCAAGCCCAAATACATTAATGCCGCTTGGTGCAGGCCCTCGCCGGCCTCTGCAAATTCATTAGCCAGCGCTGAGGTAATGCTGTTGGCTGCCTGGAACAAACTCAGCGAATCGAGCTGGTTGAAATTGCCAATCACAAAAGTCACTGCCATCGTCTCGCCGATGGCGCGACCCAGCCCCAACATGATGCCGCCGATCACACCTGTTTTCGTGTAGGGCAGTACCACGGTAGATACCACCTCCCAGGTCGTCGCACCCAATCCGTAGGCGGACTCTTTGAGCAAGGGCGGCGTGACCTCAAATACATCGCGCATCACTGCCGATATAAACGGAATAATCATGATAGCCAGAATAATGCCCGCCGACAAAATGCCAATACCCACAGGCGGGCCAGAGACGAAAGCACCTAAATACGGCACACCCGAAAAAGCGGTTTGCAAGGGAGTTTGCACATATTGTGCGAGTACCGGTCCAAATACCAGCAAGCCCCACATGCCGTATACGATCGATGGCACCGCAGCGAGCAACTCAATAGCGGTTCCCAAGGGCCGCTTCAGCCAGGCCGGTGACAACTCGGTAAGGAAAAGCGCGATACCAAAACTGACTGGGACCGCAATCAGCAAAGCAATCAGCGATGTCGATATGGTGCCATAAATCATCACCAAGCCGCCAAAATCCTCTTGGACGGGGTCCCACACGGTACGAGTGAGAAATCCCAGGCCGTATTTATGGATCGCGGGCCAAGCGCTGATGGTCAGCGACATTAAGATTGCCGCGAGCAATGCCAGCGTGAGCCAGGCGGCAGATTTGGCGGCAAAACCAAATACCCGGTCTGCCAGCGGGCCGCTGTAGGCCCTGGCCGGTACGGTAGTCTGATTCATGTGCAACTTTGGATAAATAGTGACACCCCGGGGTTTGCAGCTTAGGAGTCATCCCCCTCGCCCCTCTCGCCCAGGGTTCTGTCGTTCAGTTACTGCGTTAGTTACTTGTAGGCAATGGGTTTTCCAGCGCCGTCTTTCACTTCAGCCCAGGATTTTTGAATCGCAGCTACCACGGCCGGCGGCATCGGGACATAGTCCAGGTCGGCAGCCGCTTTTTCACCATTGGCATAGGCCCAATTAAAAAACTTCAGCGCCTCTGTCGCATTGGCCGGCTTGTCTTGCTTGGTATGCATCAGGATATACGTGGCGCCGCTGATGGGCCAGGCATCTTTGCCCTGCTGGTTGGTAAGGATCTGAAAAAAGGACTTATTCCAGTCCGCGCCAGCAGCCGCCGCCTTAAAGGTGTCGTCTTCGGGTTTGACAAAAACACCGGCCGCGTTTTGCACGATGGCGTAGGTCATTTTGTTTTGCTTGACATAGGAATATTCCACATAGCCTATCGAATTGGGCAAACGACCAACAAATGCTGCCACGCCTTCGTTGCCCTTCCCGCCAGCGCCAAAAGGCCAATTCACGGCAGTGCCCTCACCCACTTTGGTCTTCCACTCGGGGCTGACTTTGCTAAGGTAATTGGTAAATATGAACGTCGTACCCGAACCGTCGGCACGACGCACTTGGGCGATGGCGGCATCCGGCAAAGCCACATCGGGATTGAGCGCTTTGATAGCCGGGTCGTTCCAACGCGCCACTTTGCCCAAAAAGATGTCTGCCAGCAAAGTGCCGGTCAGCTTGAGTTGGCCAGGCTTAATGCCTGCCACATTGAGCACGGGCACCACGCCACCAATGACGGTGGGAAACTGAATTTGGCCCTTGGTTTTGAGCACTTCGTCGGTCAACGGCATGTCCGAGGCACCAAAATCCACGGTTTTAGAGTCAATTTGCTTGATACCACCGCCCGAACCGATGGACTGGTAATTGACCTTCACGCCGGTCAATTTGTTGTAATCAGAGGCCCATTTGGAGTAAATCGGCGCAGGAAAGGAAGCGCCCGCACCGGTAATTTCTTGGGCTTGCACGCCGGTGGTCGCTGTCAAAGCCAGGGCGGCCGCCAGGAACGAATAAGGAAACACGTTTTTCATAAGACACCTTTGAAGTGGTTTGCGGAACCGAGCCACTTTAAGCATAATTTATGACAGTTTAATGACCTTTCCAGACATTGGACGCAAGGCCAGAAATATTCTGCGTTAGGCAATTTGATCTCATTTTTGTCACATATTTGTCACGTTATGTTTTTATTCTCGTACTTTTCTAACTGGAGATATTGCCATGTCGACTCAAACCACGTTCCAAACCGCCCGCCGCCTTGTACTGGTCCTGACTGCCACCGCCTGGCTGGGCGCATGTGCCACCGTTCAAAAGCCACTCAGCATTACTGACACGATTGCGAACTCCCCTTCGCTCAGCACCCTGAGCGGACTGGTGAAAAGCGCTGGTCTGACCGAAACGCTGCAAGGCGCCGGACCTTTCACCGTGTTTGCACCCAGCAACGAGGCCTTCAAAGCTGTTCCAGCCGCCACCATGGAAGACCTGGGCAAAGACCCCGCCAAACTGAAAAATCTGTTGACTTATCACGCTGTCAGCGGCGCACTGTTGGCCAAAGATGTGAAAAACAGCAATGCCAAAGCACTCAACGGCGATACCCTCGCATTGTCCAAAGCAGGTGACTTTGTCACGGTGGAAAACGCCGCAGTCACGCAGGCCGACGTGGTTGCGACCAACGGCGTTATCCACATTGTTGACGCTGTGATGACACCTCCCAAAAAATAAGTGGCACCTTGGGTGGGTACCCCGCCCACCTAAGGCCCCTGCAGCCCGGCTACGCCGGGCTTTTCTTTGCGCATTGCGCCGAGGTGCTATTCTTAGCTGCACACCCCAGTTTCACGCTCAATTTACGGTTTTTCATGTCTCTTCCCACACGTTTGGCAGCCATTGACCTGGGCTCCAACAGCTTTCGGCTGGAAATCGGCCAACTTTCCCATGGTGCCTTTGAGCGCACCGAATACATCAAAGAATCCGTGCGCCAAGGCGCAGGCATGGACAGCGAGCGCAATCTGACCGACGCGGCCATGCAGGCCGGCTGGGATTGTTTGGCCCGCTTTGGCGAGCGTTTGGCGGGCTTTAAGCCTGCACAGGTGCGCGCCGTGGCAACGCAAACGCTGCGCGAAGCGCGCAACCGCAACTACTTTTTGGAGCGCGCGGTGCAAGTCCTGGGGTTTCCCATTGACGTCATTTCCGGGAGGGAAGAGGCGCGCCTGATCTACAAAGGCGTCTCCCACCTACTGCCCCCTTCGCCTGAGCGGCGCTTGGTGGTTGACATCGGCGGGCGCTCCACCGAGCTCATTTTGGGCGAGCAGCACACACCACGGGTTTTGGAGTCATTTCGCGTAGGCAGTATTGCCTGGTCAACGCGCTATTTTCCCGATGGGCAATGGCGCCGAAAAGCTTTCGAAACAGCCGAGGTGGCGGCAAAAGCAGTGCTGGAGGGTGCCATAGAGGCCTACGGACCCACAAAATGGGATGTTGCCTATGGCTCGGCGGGCACCGTCAGCGCCGTCAGCGAGGCGCTGCTGGCGGGCGGTTGGCCCGAGGGGGTCGTCACTCCCGAGGGGTTGGACTGGTTGCGCGAACGTCTCATTGCGGCCGAATCGGCCGACAGCACCAAAGTGGCGGGCTTGCGTGAGGATCGTAAGGCCATCATTGCCGGGGGTTTGAGTGTGACGCGCGCCTTGTTCAGCTTGTTGGGAATTAGCCGCATGCACCCGACTGCGGGCGGTCTTCGCCACGGCCTGATTTGCCAAATGCATGGCTCGCGCGAGGATGCCTCCGACCTGCGGGCCAAGACCGTAGACCGTCTGGCCACTAAATTCAACGTCGATAAAACCCATGGTGCACGCGTCGGTGCGGTGGCCACCACGCTGCTGACGCACCTGCTGCCTGCCAAGGTCGAAGATGCCATCCGTCCCGAGCGAAAACTCAAATGGGCGGCGCAGCTGCACGAAATAGGCAGCCATATTTCCCACAGCGACTACCACAAGCACGGCGCCTACATCTTGCAAAACGCGGACGCCATGGGATTCTCACTGGACGAGTTGCACCGCTTGAGCGTGCTGGTGCTGGGCCACCGGGGCAAGCTGCGCAAAATAGAGGAGGAGCTGGCACTGCCCGAGCTGCGTGCGCAGCTGGTGGCCCTGCGTGTGGCCGTCATCCTGTGCCATGCGCGGCGCGATCCGCAGCCCGACTGCGTATGGGTGCAATCCAGCAAATCGGCCCTCACTTTGTTTTGCACGCGGGCCTGGGCGACCGAGTTCCCCCAGTCGGCCTATCTGCTGCGCGAAGAGGCGCT
>Ga0214919_10001812_pt1 | contig 34377 bp, 31 predicted proteins | sample LL1503_MetaG_FD_177994 | JGI IMG/M metagenome (GOLD analysis project Ga0214919, IMG submission 177994) | Freshwater microbial communities from Lake Lanier, Atlanta, Georgia, United States - LL-1503 | ecosystem: Environmental > Aquatic > Freshwater > Lake | place: USA: Georgia | collected...
TAGCAGCTCTTCTATCTGGTTTACCAATAGAGGTTGTCGGAATTTGTTCAAATAAGAATACCTCTTTTGGAGACAAAAGAGAGCCAATACTTTTCTTAATCTCCTCAATTGAAACTTTTAATGTGCTACCAATACATAATTTTTCACCCCAAATCTCATCTGGAAGTGCAAAGGCAATAACCTCTTGATTTGGAAGCAGCTGTCTAATTTTTTCTTCAACAAGAGGTAGTGAGATTTTTTCACCCCCAGAGATAATTACCTCATCTGATCTACCATTAACTTTAAGTAAACCAGAAGATAGCTCCCCAAAATCACTGCTCTCAAACCAACCATCACCACCAAAGGAAGTTAGCTGTCCGTTATCAGATATGTACCCACTTGCCATCATTGGACCAGCTAATTTAATCAATCCATCATTAGTTATCTTTACCTCAACGCCATCTAGCGGCTTTTGGTTATAAACACAACCACCACTCATTTCAGTCATCCCATAAGTAGTAACTATTTTTACATGCTTATTTGCTGCTTCCTTTTTTAATTTATCGCTTACTGGCCCACCTCCTACTAAAACTGCTTCAGCGGCAGTTAAATGTTCTAATAATTTAGCATCACTAGTTAGTGCTTTATGAAGCTGAGTTGGAACAATTGAAATAAAATCGGCATCAATATAATTTGTAGTGTTTCTATTATCAATAACTCTTGAACCTAGTGCAGTTGCTCTTATTAATACATTTAAACCAGCAATATGAGTTGTTGGCAGTAATAACGACCAACTATCACCTGGCACTGCACCCAAGTATTTATGACTTGCATTAGTTGAAGCAATTAATGCTGAATCTGAAATGGCAACTGATTTTGATTCCGCAGTTGAGCCAGATGTATTAACTACTAGAGCAATACTTTTATCCACCTCTTTAATAGCAATTTGTTTGGTTGATAACGCAGGCCCTGAGCCTTCTAGCGCCTTGGCTAAATTTTCTTGCAGCTGTGGGATTGACCACTCAGCCTGAATAGGAATTAATGCTCGAAGTTCTTTTTCTCCCATAATCCCCGTAGGCTATCTCTTATCTAATTCCCTTTTATCCTTTGGAGCCCGCCTTGAGTAAGCCAATCAAACGCCAGCCAGGAGATCGCACTATTCCTAAGTGGCAAACGGGAACCGGCGGTGAAAAATTTACAGACATTACATACCAAGTTGCAGATGGTATGGCAAAGATAACAATCAACCGTCCAGAAGTCAGAAATGCATTTCGGCCACAAACATTATTTGAATTATCTGATGCATTTAATTTAGCTCGTGATAACGATCAGGTTGGCGTAATTATTTTTACCGGTGCAGGCGATGAAGCTTTTTGTTCCGGTGGCGACATAAATGTGCGCGGAGATGACGGTTATCTTGGTGAAGACGCGCTTAGTAAAAAAGGAATTGGCCGATTAAATGTTTTAGATTTGCAAGTACAAATACGTCGCACGCCAAAACCAGTTGTTGCCATGGTTGCTGGCTGGGCAATCGGTGGCGGTCATGTATTACATGTTGTTTGTGATTTAACAATCGCCGCAGATAATGCCAAGTTTGGCCAGACTGGACCAATGGTTGGTTCATTTGATGGTGGCTATGGCGCTGGTTTATTAGCAGCTCATGTTGGGCAAAAGAAAGCACGTGAAATTTGGTTCCTTTGTCGCCAATATGATGCACAGGAAGCACTTGATATGGGATTAGTTAACTCAGTTGTGTCAGTTAAAGAGCTAGAAGCCGAAACAGTTTCTTGGGCAAGAGAGATGCTGCGACATTCACCAATGGCACTTCGCTTACTAAAGGCAAGCCTTAATGCAGCAGATGATGGTTTAGCTGGAGTTCAGCAATTAGCTGGAGATGCCACTATGTTGTTTTATTTAACAGAGGAAGGTCAAGAAGGACGCAACGCATATCAAGAAAAACGTGAGCCAGATTTTAATAAATTTCCTAAACGACCTTAAGTAATGTTTCCGTTCAAGTTAAAAGTAGTTTCAATTCCAGTAAAAGCAAATTTTCGCGGTATTAAATTTCGAGAAATTGCTTTATTTGACGGCCCGGCTGGCTGGAGTGAATTTTCTCCATTTATTGAATACGGCAATAAAGAATCTAGTACTTGGCTAAAAGCTGCGATCGAAGGTGCGACAAAAGAGCCACCAAAACCAATTAGAGATCAAGTGCAAATTAACGCTACTTTGCCTAATGTAAAAGTAAGTGAGGTAAAAGAATTACTTGCCGGATTTAATGGATGTAACACGATAAAAGTGAAGATTAACGATTTTGAAATGGACCAAGCAATTTTAATAGAGTGCTTAAAAGAGGTTCCGAACGCAAAATTTAGATTAGATGTAAATGGTGGCTGGGCCCTGGAAGAGGCAGTAGCAAATGTACAAAGTTATGAAAAAGCATTTGGAAGTTTAATTGAATACATTGAGCAACCTTGCACTGATTTTGCTGATTTAAATAGCTTACGTAGTAGCACTGGAATTAAAATTGCAGTTGATGAATCAATAAGAAAATATCTGGCTGGTGATTTGACTAAAATTAAAGAGGTTGCAGATATTGCAATAATTAAGTGGGCTCCAACTGGAGGAATTAACGCAGCGTTAGATGTAATTGAAAAAATAGGTTTACCGGTAGTCATCTCAAGTGCATTAGATAGCAGCGTCGGTATTTCACACGGCTTATCATTAGCCTCGGTTGTACCTAATCTTTATGGCGCATGCGGGCTTGGCACAGTTTGTTTATTAGAAGGTGATGTAACAAGTAATCCACTAATACCGGTTAATGGAATTATAAAGAACCATAAAGTAATTCCAGATCGAATTGAAGAGTTTAAAGCAGAATCTACCCGTCAGAAATGGTGGCAAGATAGGGCTAACGCAGTTTATAAGGGAGGCTTATTTTGAGTAATTCAACAAAATTAGCTCATTCATTACTTAGGCAGTTAATTGAAGTTGGTGTTAGCGATTTTGTAGTTTCACCTGGTTCACGGAATGCGCCCCTTGCAATTGCGTTAGGAGAGGCAGCAAGTAAGCAAATAATTGATTTACACATAAAAATTGATGAACGAGGTGCTGCCTATTTTGCATTAGGAATTTCCAAAGCAAGCAATAATTATGTAGCCGTTATTTGCACTAGCGGAACTGCAGCAGCAAATTTTCATCCAGCTGCCCTTGAAGCTTTCCATAGCGGCAGCAAATTAATCATGATTACTGCTGACCGACCAGCTCGGCTTAGAAAGACTGGAGCGAATCAAACAACTGAGCAAGTAAATATTTATTCGATAATAAAGACTCATGATATTTCAGCCGAGATTGATGTAAAAACACTTTTAACTGGCGGAGTAGTACATTTAAATGTTCAATTTGATGAACCACTAATTGAAAATGAAAAAAGCGATTGGCTTGCTGGATTAAAAATATTGCCGCACAATTACGAGAATAAAATCAGCGGAAAGTTAGAAGTTAGCAACGGTGTATTAATTATTGGCCATGATCGAGCTGGCTATTCCGTTTCAGAAGTAAATGACTTTGCTAGCAGGTTAAATTGGCCAATTATTTGTGAAGATCCGATCTCCTTTCCAGAAGCGATTGCACACGCCTCTGTATTTTTATCTGATCCACAATTAGCCGCAAGACTAGCTCCAGAAAATATGGTTGTGATTGGCAGAACTACTTTATCTAGAAGCATAAATACATTTATTAGCCTTGCGAAAAAAGTAATAGTTATTGACCCAAGGACAACCAACATTGATACGAAGCGAGAAGCAGATTTAATTCTTAAATCGCTACCAAGTGAGGTAGTAAGTGCGAAATCAGACCAAAGCATTTGGCATAGCGCATCTAACGTAGCTGCAAGTCAGTTAGAAAATTTAGATTGGTCTGAGCAGCTGGCTATTAAAGAAGTTTGTGAGTTATTACCTAATGAGAGCGCTTTATTTGTTGGTTCATCTAGGCCTGTTCGTGACATTGAGGCTTTTGTTAAGCCACGTAGCGGCGTTTCAGTATTTGCCAATCGTGGCTTAGCTGGAATTGATGGAAATATTTCAACTGTTTTTGGAATAACAAGTGAATTTGAAAGTACAACTGCTATTTTAGGTGATCTAACATTTCTTCACGATATATCTGCGCTTACTAACGCTACAACTGGAAATCTCCGCATTTTTGTAATTGATAACAATGGCGGAGGAATATTCTCCACTTTGCCTCAGGCAAATGCGGATAATTTCGATAAGTTATTTGGGACCCCTCATAATTTAGATTTACTCAAAGTACTTGCCGGGTTTGGAATAACCGCCAGTAAAGTTAGTAATTTAAAGGAGCTGCAATCAAAAGCAAGTGAGCAAATTAAAGGTTTTGAGGTTGTAGTAGTAAATGTTCCAAGTCGTGAAAGTAATGCTAGGCACTTAAAAGATATTACTCAAAGAGTTTCAAGTGCTGTACGCATAGGCATTAATTTAGCCTGACTTTCTGCGAATTCATTAGTTGGATCAGAACCGGCAACAATTCCACACCCAGCAAAAATCCGAATTGACTTAAGGTCTTCAGATAGCTGACCGCAGCGAAGGGCAATTGCAATCTCACCATCACCATGAGCATCAATCCAACCAACTGGACCGGAATATCGACCCCGGTTCATCTCTTCAAGGGATGCAATAAGTTTTTTTGCAACCTCAGTCGGAGTTCCACAAACTGCTGCTGATGGATGTAATTTTTCAATTAACGTAAAGATATCTGCCTGTTTTGCACTGTCATTTAATACTCCAGTCACATCGGTAGCAAGGTGCATAACATTTGAAAGGTGTAAAACAAAAGGAGATTCTGGAACATTTGTAGAGGAACAAAAAGGCGCTAGTGCATCTGCAACTGACTTAACTGCGTACTCATGTTCTTCTAAATCTTTCGAAGATTTAGCCAAGGAGGCAGCTAATGCTAAATCTCGATCTTCATTTCCACTTTTTCTAATTGTTCCGGCTAAAACTCGAGAAGTAACAAGTGACTTACTCAGACGAACTAACAACTCTGGTGTTGCGCCAATTAGGCCGTCTACTAAAAACAGCCAAGTTGATGGGTATTCAATCTCAAGCCGCTGCATTAAATTCCGAATATCAATACTGGAATTTGATGTCGCATTTAAATCACGCGCTAGAACAACTTTCTCAAGCTGGTTACTTTTAATGGCAGCAATTGCGGCAGTTACCTGATCGCGCCACCTTTCTTCACTTATTGATCCTTTTTGCCACGAGATTTCGCTACTAATAGCTGAGTTAGATATTTTGGTTATATCAGGCTGACCTTTATCACCTATCCAAGTGATCCAAGATTTTCCATTTTTATGGCCTAAAACAATTTCTGGGATTATTAATATCGATGGTTCATTTGGATCAAAAGAAAAAGATGAAAAAAGTATTGGGCCAGTACCGCTACCGTGCACATTATTCTGGATCAAAAATTCCGATAATTTTTCATTCCACCAACTTCTAGCTTTTAAAAATCTATCCTCACCTTTTACTTCAAATCTTTTGTATTCCCCAAATCCAACTAAGCCATCACCGCTTCTAACCCATGCCGTAACTAAATCTAAATTTGTATTTGCTGAGGTTAATAATGGGTGATTACCCAAAATCTCAGTAGTTATTAAAACGGACATATTTAGAATTGCGCCTGTCTATTTGACGGATTTGTCACTAAAGCCTACTCCTTAGAGAATAGTGCTGTGGTCCGCGCTAATCTAAACAAAGATCCAGATGATGTCTCAAAGATGTTTGATGATGTCGCTAATAGGTATGACTTTTTAAATGACCTACTCAGCCTTGGACGCACCAAGGCCTGGCGAAGAGTTGTCACCTCGATCATCGCACCAAAACCCGGAATGAAAATTTTAGATATTGCTGCTGGCACAGGCTCCTCTTCTCGCCCATTAGTTGATAAAGGCGCAGAGGTAACTGCTTTAGATTTTTCGCAAGGAATGATTGAGCAGGGGCGTAAGCAAAATAAAAATATAAAATTTGTACAAGGCGATGCTTTAAAACTTCCATTTGAGGAAAACTCTTTTGATGTAACAACAATTTCATTTGGACTTCGTAATACCTCTAGTACTGAAATAGCGCTAAAGGAAGCACTACGTGTTACAAAAGATGGTGGCCGAATCGTGGTTGCTGAGTTTTCTCATCCTGTTAACCCAATCTTTAAAAAAATATATTTAAATTACTTAATGAAAGCGCTGCCGGTTATTGTTAAAAAAATAAGTAAAAATCCAGATGCGTATATCTACCTAGCCGAATCAATTAGGGCCTGGCCAGATCAGGCCGAACTGGCTTCCATAATGCGAGACAGCGGCTTTAAATCAGTGGCCTGGCAGGACTTAACCTTCGGAATTGTCGCAGTTCACATTGGTTACAAGGGTTAAGTGGCTAATGCGACCTTCGGCAAACAATAAGATTTGACCGTATGAATCCTTCAATAAATCCATATGTACCGATCCTGGCGATTGGGGCAATTGGCTTTGGGTTTGCCGCCTTTTCAATTGTGGCCGCAGCACTTACCGGACCAAAAAGATATAACCGAGCTAAGTCAGATGCGTATGAGTGTGGAATAGAACCATCACCACAAGCAGCAGGTGGTGGAAGATTTCCAGTCAAATATTTCTTGACTGCAATGTTGTTTATTGTATTTGATATTGAAATTGTCTTTTTATATCCATGGGCGGTCTCCTTCGATCAGCTGGGATTATTTGGTTTAGTCGAGATGGCACTATTTATCGGAACAGTTTTTGTTGCATACGCATATGTATGGCGCCGCGGCGGATTGGAATGGGATTAGTCGTGGGCTTAGAGGAAAAATTACCAAGCGGATTTTTATTAACCACAGTTGAAAAGCTTGCTGGTTATATGCGAAAGAACTCATTATGGCCGGCAACATTTGGTTTGGCATGTTGTGCGATTGAAATGATGGCAGCAGGTGCTGGTCGTTATGACTTAGCAAGATTTGGAATGGAAGTATTCCGCGCATCTCCTCGCCAAGCGGATTTAATGATTGTGGCTGGCAGAGTTAGTAACAAAATGGCTCCAGTAGTTAGACAAATTTATGATCAAATGGCTGCTCCAAAGTGGACCATTGCTATGGGTGCATGCGCATCTTCCGGTGGAATGTTTAATAACTATGCAATTGTGCAAGGCGTAGATCACATCATTCCAGTTGATATTTATTTGCCAGGATGTCCACCACGTCCTGAGATGTTGATGGATGCGATTTTAAAACTGCATGAGCAAATCGGTAATGAAAAATTAGGTCCTAATCGAGAGAAAATAATTAAAGAGGTTGAAGCCGCAGCCCTTGCTGCTAAACCAACGCATCAATTAAAAGGATTACTCGCATGAGTAAAAGTGGAATGTTTGGTGCAAGTGGAAGTGGTGATACTTCCGGATTTAGCGGCTTGGTGAATACCGCGACCGTAATTGGCTCAACTCAACGCCCATTTGGTGGCTATTTCGATCAGGTCGCAGATGATTTAGAAAGAGCTTATCCATTGTTTAGCGATGCAATTGAAAAGGTTGTAGTTGACCGTGGTGAGTTAACCTTATTTATCAAACGTGATCGCTTGTTTGATGTTGCAAAAATTTTGCGTGATCAACTTAAATTTGAAATGTGTGTTGGCGTAAGTGGTGCGCATTACCCAGATGAGAGCGGTCGAGAATTACATGCGGTTTATTCACTACTTTCAATTACTAGAAACCAAAGAATTAGATTAGAGGTTTGTGTTTCAGACAAAGATTCACATGTTCCTTCATTAGTTGAAGTTTGGGCTGGAACTAACTGGCATGAGCGCGAAACTTATGACATGTTTGGAATTATTTTTGATAATCACCCAGGACTTACTCGAATCTTGATGCCAGATGATTGGCCGGGGCATCCACAACGAAAAGATTATCCACTCGGCGGAATTGAGATTGAATATAAAGGCGCAACAATTCCAGCACCTTCACAACGCCGGAGTTACAAATGACAACATTTACCGATCCATACGCATCCTCACAAGAAACAACTGAAGGACGTGTTTACTCAGTAACTGGCGGTGATTGGGATTCATTAGTTACTGAGATTGGTGCAACTAAAGAAGAGCGTGTGGTTTTAAATATGGGACCACAACATCCATCAACCCACGGTGTGCTTCGATTAATTTTAGAGCTAGAGGGCGAGACAATTACTGAAACAAGATGTGGAATTGGTTATCTACACACCGGAATTGAGAAAAATACTGAATTTAGAAATTGGACCCAAGGTGTAACTTTTGTTACAAGAATGGATTATTTATCGCCGATATTTAATGAAACTGCTTACTGTTTAGGTGTTGAAAAGTTACTTGGAATTACTAACGATATAACTGAGCGAGCAACTGTTATCCGAGTGATGATGATGGAGTTCAATCGAATCTCATCCCATATGGTTGCATTGGGAACTGGCGCCCTTGAACTTGGCGCACTTTCACCAATGATTTTCGCATTTAGAGAGCGCGAGAAGGTTTTAGATGTATTTGAAATGATTTCAGGTCTTCGCATGAATATGGCCTATGTAAGACCGGGTGGAGTTGCTCAAGATCTTCCACAAGGAGCACTGGCAAAGATTCGCGAAACAGTAAAAGAATTACGACATAATTTTAAAGATAATGAAAAATTATTAATTGGTAACTCAATCTGGATTAAGCGTACGCAAGGAATTGGCTATTTAGATTTAGCTGGTTGTACTACCTTAGGAATTACTGGCCCAGTTCTTCGCTCAACTGGATTAGCTTGGGATTTAAGAAAAGCGCAACCATATTGTGGTTATGAGGATTATCAATTTGATATTCCAACAACTGATACCTGCGATGTTTACGGAAGATTTTTAATTAGGATGCAAGAGTTAGAACAATCACTAAGAATTATCGAGCAGTGTGTTACTAAGCTTGAAAAATTAGAAGGTCAACCAGTCATGGTTGCCGATAAGAAAATAGCTTGGCCATCCCAATTATCTATTGGCGCCGATGGAATGGGTAACTCTTTAAATCACATTAGAGAGATTATGGGTGAATCAATGGAGGCATTGATTCATCACTTTAAATTAGTTACTGAAGGATTTAGAGTGCCAGCAGGTCAGGTATACACATCAATTGAATCACCACGAGGCGAACTAGGTGTTCACTTAGTTTCAGATGGTGGAACTCGTCCATATCGTGTGCACTTTCGTGATCCATCTTTTAATAATCTTCAATCAACTGCTGCAATGTGTGAAGGTGGACAGATTGCTGATGTGATTGCAGCTGTTGCATCTATTGATCCAGTTATGGGCGGGGTTGATCGCTAATGTCATTTACCTCTGAGCAAATTTCAATTATGGATTCAATTATTGCAAGATATCCACGCAAGCGATCAGCAATTATGCCACTGCTTCATTATGCGCAATCTATTGATGGTTATGTAACTAATGAAGGCATTGAATTAATTGGTGAAAAACTAGAGCTGGCAACTGCAGAGGTAACAGCTGTTTCAACCTTTTATACTCAATATAAATCAAGGCCAGTAGGTGAATATCATGTTGGAATCTGTACAAATACTTTGTGTGCGGTTATGGGCGGAGATGTGATTTTTGATGCAGTTAAAGAGCATCTTGGAATTGAAAATGATGGCGTAACAAGTGATGGCAAAGTTTCAGTAGAACATATTGAGTGCAACGCTGCTTGTGATTACGCCCCAGTGGTAATGGTTAATTGGGAGTTTTACGATAATCAAACTGTGCAATCTGTTAAAGATTTAGTAGATGGTGCTCGAAATGGAAATCCACCTGCACCAACGCGTGGGCCTAAAACACTTAGAACTTGGAAACAAAACTCTGCAGTTCTTGCCGGTATTTCAGATGGTCTTGCAAATGAGGGCGTACAAGCTGGCGGACCAACTTTGTTAGGGCTAAAGAAAGCAAAAGGTGGAGCATGAGTAAATTAACTCCAGTACTTTCTGCCCACTGGGATGAAGCAGATTCATTTACCATTGCAGGTTATAAGCGCAATGGTGGATATGGCGCAGTTGCCAAAGCACTTGCCATGGCACCTGATGACGTAATTCAACTAGTAAAAGATTCTGGATTACGCGGCCGAGGTGGCGCGGGATTTCCAACTGGAAGTAAGTGGGGCTTTATTCCGCAAGGAGATAATAAAGAACATTACTTAGTTGTTAATGCCGATGAGTCAGAGCCAGGTACTTGTAAAGATACTCCGCTACTTATGGCAAACCCACATGTATTAATTGAAGGCGTAATTATTGGTTCATATGCGATTAGAGCAAATCATGCATTTATTTATATTCGCGGCGAAGTAACCCACGTAGTACGCAGAGTGCAACAAGCAATTGAAGATGCATACGCGGCTGGATTACTTGGTAAAAATATTTTAGGTAAAGGTTTTGATTTGGAATTAGTTCTTCATGTAGGTGCCGGAGCGTATATTTGTGGTGAAGAGACTGCATTACTTGATTCACTAGAGGGATTTCGTGGTCAGCCAAGACTTCGGCCACCATTTCCGGCAATTGCTGGGTTATATGCAAAGCCAACGGTAGTAAACAATGTTGAATCAATTGCCTCAGTTCCAGCGATTGTAAATAATGGTGTTGCCTGGTTTAACACAATGGGAACTGAAAAGAGTAAAGGATTCACGCTCTACTCACTATCTGGACATGTAAATAATCCTGGCCAATTTGAAGCACCACTTGGGATTACTTTACGAGAGCTTTTAGAAATCTCTGGTGGAGTTAGAAGCGGTCATAAATTAAAGTTTTGGACGCCTGGTGGGTCATCAACGCCAATCTTTACCGATGCACATTTAGATGTACCACTTGATTATGAAGGTGTTTCAGCTGCTGGTTCAATGCTTGGTACAAAAGCGCTGCAAATATTTGATGAAACTACTTGTGTGGTTAGAGCAGTTCTTAGATGGACAGAGTTTTATAAACATGAATCTTGCGGTAAGTGCACGCCATGCCGCGAAGGAACATGGTGGTTAGTACAAGTTCTTAAAGATTTAGAGGCAGGTAAGGGAACCGAGGCGGATCTAGATAAGTTATTAGACCTATGCGACAACATTATGGGCCGATCATTTTGTGCTCTAGCCGATGGTGCGGCAAGCCCAATTATCTCTTCACTAAAATATTTCCGCCAAGAGTATTTAGATCACCTAGCCGCTGGTAGATGTCCATTTGATCCAATGGCATCAACATTATTTGTTACTGCAGGTGCTAAATGAGTATTCAAGAGTTAGGCACCGAACAAGCAGTTGAGATGATTACCTGCGTAATTGATGGTTTTGAAATTACTGTTCCAAAAGGAACATTAGTAATCCGTGCTGCTGAAAAGCTAGGTATTCAAATTCCAAGATTTTGTGATCACCCACTTCTTGCACCCGCTGGTGCGTGTAGGCAATGTTTAGTAGATATTGAAATAAATGGCCGAGCATTTCCAAAGCCACAAGCCTCTTGCACTATTCCAGTTGAAAACGGGATGATTGTTAAAACTCAATTAACTTCACCTGTTGCTGATAAAGCCCAAAAAGGAGTTATGGAGTTGCTGTTAATTAACCACCCACTTGATTGCCCAGTTTGCGATAAGGGTGGTGAGTGCCCATTACAAAATCAGGCTATGTCATCTGGTAGAGGTGAAAGTAGATTTGAAGGAGTAAAAAGAACATTTGAAAAACCTGTAGCGATCTCATCTCAGGTTTTATTAGATCGAGAGCGATGCGTACTTTGCGCTCGCTGCACAAGATTCTCGGAACAAATTGCCGGTGATCCATTTATAACTTTAAATGAACGTGGCGCACTTCAACAGGTTGGCATATATGAGGATGAACCATTTGATTCTTATTACTCTGGAAACACAGTACAGATATGTCCGGTTGGAGCATTAACTGGCACCTCATATCGATTCCGAGCTCGACCATTTGATTTAGTTTCCACTAATACTTCATGTGAGCACTGTGCATCTGGTTGCTCAATGCGCACCGATGTTCGCAGAGGCAAAACCTTGCGCAGACTTGCTGGAGAAGATGCAGATGTAAATGAAGAGTGGAATTGCGATAAGGGCCGATGGGCATTTAAGTATGAGGTAGCTAAGAATCGAATTACCGTACCAATGATTAGAGATGCAAATGGACAATTACAAGAAGCGTCTTGGCCTGAGGCATTAGCAGCTGCAGCAGCAGGATTAAAAAATGCTAGGGCTGGTGTATTAGTTGGTGGGCGTGCAACTGTGGAAGATGCTTACGGATATAGCAAATTTGCTCGAATAACTCTTAATACAAACAATATTGATTTCCGCGCTCGCAGCCATAGCGGTGAAGAGTTAGATTTCTTAGCATCGGCATCACTTAATGCAACATATAAAGATATTGATAAAGCAGATCAGGTAGTACTTATTAGTTTTGAGCCAGAGGATGAGTCGCCAATAGTTTTCCTGCGAATTTATAAGCAGACTCATAAGCGGGCAATCAAAGTCACAAGTATTGCTCCATTTGCAAGTCGGGGTACTCAAAAGTTAAATGCAAAATTAATCAAAACTGCAACCGGTAATGAAGTAGCAGCAATCTCAGCACTGACTGGATTAACAGCTAAATCTGTCGTTTTAGTTGGCGAGCGAGCATCTGAAACAACTGGTGCACTATCTGCCGTAATTAAATTAGTAATTGAAAGTGGCGCAAAATTAGGTTGGATTCCACGCAGAGCCGGTGAGAAGGGTGCAGTTGCTGTTGGCGCACTTCCAAACTTACTGCCAGGCAATCGCCCAATAAGTGATGCATCAGCCAGAGTAGATATTGCAACAGCATGGAATGCTGATTCACTACCAAGTGAGTTGGGAATGAGTTCTGCCGAAATCATTAACTCAGACCTGCCGGCAGTCTTAATCGGCGGGGTAGATCCAATGGATATTTCAGCAGATGCAAAGGTAAAGCTTTCGAAGAAGTTTGTGGTTTCACTTGAAATTAGACAAAGTGATATCACTGATATTGCTGCAGTTGTATTGCCGGTAGCTGCAGTGGTTGAAAAGAGCGGTTCATTTATGGACTGGCAAGGAAGTACACGTAATTTTGATGCAGCAGTTGACCAATCACTGAACCGAAGTGATGTACGTATTCTTTCAATGCTTGCAGATGAAATTGGTAAACCAATTAATTTAGCAACTGTAAAAAGTGCCAGAAATGAGTTTGAGTCAATCGGAAATTGGGATGGTTCAAGGAGTGTAATGAAGTTTATTCCTGGAAACCCTGGCAAGAGTGCAACTGGTGATGAAGCGGTTTTAAATTCTTGGCGTAATTTGCTGGATAAAGGTTCGCTTCAAGATGGTGAAGATAATCTTGCTGGAACTGCCCGTAAATCAATTGTTGTTATTAGCCCTGCACGAGCTAAATCTCTTGGCGTAAATGAAAGTGATTTAGTGAGAGTTTCAAATGAGTATGGTGCCGTTACTTTGCCATGTTCTATTAGTGATATTGAAGAATCATCTGTTTGGCTTCCACGTAACTCTCAAAGCAGCCAACTAATTAGAAATTTAGGAACGGTAAGTAATTCAATTGTGAAGGTGGCCAAAGCATGAGTAATGCAGAATTAATTGGCCAAGATCCAGGTTGGATTATTGCTCTAAAAGGTTTATTAATCTTTGCTGCATGCGTATTTCTAACAATTATGTCGGTTTGGGCAGAAAGACGAATAGTCGCCAGAATGCAACAACGAAGTGGACCAAATAGAGTTGGAAAATTTGGTTTATTACAAGCTCTAGTTGATGGTGTGAAGTTGGCACTTAAAGAAGATTTAATTCCAAAGGCAGCTGATCGAATTGTGTTCGTTCTTGCTCCGGTAATAAGCACCACTGCTTGTTTTATGTCATTTGCAGTTATTCCACTCACTGGTGAAGTAAATTTCTTTGGTCATAGAACAGTTATGCAATTAACTGACATTTCAGTTGGTGTGCTTTATGTATTAGCAATTGCATCCGTTGGAGTTTATGGAATTGTGCTAGCGGGTTGGTCTTCTGGATCAACCTATCCACTTCTAGGTGGTCTTCGTTCTTCCGCTCAAGTAATTTCATATGAAGTTGCGATGGGTTTATCTTTGGTTGCGGTATTTATTTACGCTGGCTCAATGTCTACATCTGAGATAGTGGCTGCTCAAGATAAGTGGTGGTATGCAGTAATTCTTTTTCCTTCTTTTATTATCTACACAATTTCTATGGTTGGTGAAACTAATCGAGCACCATTTGATTTAGCTGAAGCTGAAGGTGAATTAGTTGGTGGATTCCATACCGAGTATTCATCACTTAAGTTCGCCTTATTTTTCTTATCGGAGTATGTAAACATTATTGCGGTTTCAGCGCTTGCGACCACATTGTTCCTTGGTGGTTACCATGCCCTTCCTGGTTTGGTTTTTACCGAACAATGGCTCGGTGGCTGGTTTACTTTAGTTTGGTTCTTTATAAAGATTTTAGGATTCTTCTTTGTCTTTGTTTGGTTACGTGGCACATTACCTCGCCTGCGTTATGACCAATTTATGAAGTTTGGTTGGAAAGTTTTAATCCCATTTTCACTTGCTTGGATTATGGTCGTTTCAACACTTCGAGTAATGTCTCAACAACAAGCACCTAGAGTAATAATTGTTGCCTTTATATTTTCAATAGCATTAATTTATATTGCAATTACATCCCTAATTGATCGCAATAAAGTTAATCTTGCAAAAGCCGCTAAGGTTACAAACTCTAGTGAACCTAATTTTCCGGTGCCAACAATTCCAAATACAAGAGCGGAGCAATTAAATGGCTGATGAATTAACGCCTCGTTCTGATGATTTTGGCTTAGCCAAAGCAGATCAATCAAAAGCACCAATTACAAACCACGAGAGTGCTAGCTTTAGCAAGCAATTACTTGGTTTTTGGGTAACTTTTAAAACTATGTTTAAAAAAGTAAATACAGTTCAATACCCCGAAGTTAAAGAGCCAACTGCAGAAAGATTTCATGGACGCCATCAGCTAAACCGCCATCCAGATGGGCTAGAGAAATGTATTGGATGCGAATTATGTGCTTGGGCGTGCCCGGCAGATGCTATTTATGTTGAAGGTGCTGACAATAAAGAAGGTGCACAATTTTCTCCCGGTGAGCGTTATGGCAAGGTTTACCAAATTAATTATCTTCGCTGTATTTTCTGCGGTCTTTGCATTGAAGCATGTCCAACCCGAGCCTTAACAATGACAAACGAATATGAATTAGCAGACAGCACTCGTGGAAAACTAATCTTTGAAAAAGATGACCTACTTGGTCCACTTCGTGCTGGAATGGTTCCACCACCACATCCGATGTATCCAAACACTGATGATGGTAACTATTACCGTGGGGAAGTAACTGAATCTCACCCATCTCAAGGTGTAGCTAAAAATGATTAACCTTGCATTAGATATTGGAAAAACTGCTTCACCAGAAGCCGCATTATTTTATTTTCTAGCACCACTTTCAGTTTTAGCAGGGCTTGGAATGTTAATTGCAAAAAAAGCGGTCCATTCAGCTTTATTGCTTGCTTGGATAATGATTTCACTAGCAATTTTTTATATTGCCCAAGATGCACTTTTCTTAGGAATTGTTCAAATTGTTGTTTATACCGGCGCAGTAATGATGCTTTTCTTATTTATTTTGATGTTAGTTGGCGTTGATACCTCTGATTCTTTTGTTGAAACTATTCGTGGGCTCAGGCCAATAGCGATAACAGCAGCAATTGGATTTGGTGGATTATTAACAACCTTAATTGGCCGGGCAACATTTAATAGACCGATCACCGGTTTAGCTTCTGCAAACTCCAACGGAAACGCGAATGGATTAGCGGAGGAGTTATTTACTAAATATGTATTTGCATTTGAGGTTGTTTCAGCGCTTTTAATTACCGCAGCCCTTGGCGCGATGGTTTTAGCTCATAGTCAAAAAACTAGGTCTCCATTTGCGCAACGTGATCTTTCAATCGCTCGGTTTAGAAAAGATAAATTAAAGGATGCAGCCGGTCTTCCCGGTTCTGGTGTTTATGCTCTTCATAACGCAGTTGATGTACCAGCACTACTACCAACTGGCAAAGCAGCACCAACATCAATATCTGCAGTACTTGAAGCCCGCGGAGACATGATTGAAAGTTCTAAATTTGAACTACATCAGGAAGAGGAGGAGAAGTAATGGCAATTGCTAATTATCTTTATCTTTCTGCAATTCTTTTTACAATTGGTGCAATCGGTGTTGTTGTTAGGCGTAATGCAATTGTTGTTTTTATGTGTATTGAGTTAATGCTAAATGCAGCAAATCTTGCATTTGTAACCTTTGCTCGAATAAATGGAAATCTTCAAGGACAGGTCGTTGCCTTTTTCACCATGGTTGTTGCTGCCTGTGAAGTAGTAGTTGGTCTTGCGATCATTGTAACCATTTATCGCTCCCGTCGATCTGCATCAGTTGATGATGCAAGTTTGCTTAAGAGATAAAGCATGCAGACATCAGCAAATCTAGTTTGGTTAATCGCACTGCCATTATTTAGTTCTGCAATTCTTTTATTAATTGGCAAGCGAGCTAATTCTTGGGGCCATGTAATGGCAACAATTGTTTCAGCCTCAGCCTTCACTATTGGTGTTGTTGAGTTTTTCGCGATGCAATCAAGAACAGGTGAAAATCGAGCAGTTACACAAAATCTATTTACTTGGATCTCGGTCGGCTCATTTAATGTTAATGCATCACTACTTCTTGATCAGCTCTCTATTTGTTTCGTGCTATTAATCACTGGCGTGGGTACATTAATTCACATCTATTCAATTGCTTATATGTCGCATGATCTTGATCGTCGTAGATTTTTTGCATATCTAAATCTATTTATCGCAGCCATGCTTTTATTAGTTCTAGGAGACTCATATTTAAATCTTTATGTGGGCTGGGAAGGCGTTGGACTTGCCTCTTATTTGCTTATTGGATTTTGGAACCAAAAACCTGCCTATGCAACAGCTGCAAAAAAGGCATTTGTAGCAAACCGAGTTGGCGACGTTGGTTTATCACTAGCAATCATGATTGCGTTTGCGACCTTTGGCGATGTTTCATTTGCTGGAATTAAAGAACATGCAGAGCACGCCTCTTCAACACAATTAACCGCTATTGGTTTAATGTTATTACTAGCTGCTTGCGGAAAGTCTGCACAATTTCCTCTGCAATCTTGGCTGGGAGACGCAATGGCTGGCCCAACTCCAGTATCTGCTCTTATTCATGCCGCAACGATGGTTACTGCCGGAGTTTATTTAATTACTAGATCAAACTTTATTTTTGATCAAGCACCAATTGCGCAATTAATGGTTCTTATTGTCGGTGGAGTCACTTTATTATTTGGCGCGATTATTGGTACAGCTAAAGATGATATTAAGAAGGCACTTGCTGCATCAACCATGTCACAAATTGGCTACATGATTCTGGCAACTGGATTAGGTCCAATCGGTTATGCATTTGCAATTATGCATTTACTCACTCACGGTTTCTTTAAGGCAAGCATGTTTCTCGGAGCAGGTTCTGTAATGCATGGCATGAAAGATGAAGTTAATATGAGAAAGTATGGCGGTATTGGAAAGTTTATGCCGATTACTGCACTCACATTTGGACTTGGCTATTTAGCAATTATTGGTGTTCCACCATTTGCTGGCTTTTATTCAAAAGACAAAATTATTGAAACAGCTTTTAATGCTGGTGGCATAAAGGGTGTAGCACTTGGGGTTGCAACATTACTTGGCGCGATGATTACCGCCTTTTATATGACCAGAGTTGTGATCTTGACCTTTTTTGGAAATGAAAGATGGGGCCATAAAGATGAACCACATGAGAGTTCAGCATTAATGCTGATTCCCATTGGTTTACTTTCAATTGGTTCTATTGCGTCTGGATTTATGTTATCGAAGGGTCAAGGTTTGGTTAATTGGCTAGAGCCTGTGGTTAATCCACTTAAAGATCACCACGAAGAGTTTTTGCCAGCTACAGTAATTTCGATAATGACATTAGCGGTAGTCGCAATTGGAATATTTGTCGCGGTATCTAAATATCGTGGAGATCAACTAGCTCAAGCACCTGAAAAGGTATCTGTACTTACCAGAGCTGCTCGCCGTGATTTATTCCAAGATGATTTCAACGAGACAGTTTTTATGCGTCCGGGCCAGTCAGTTGTTAAGAACATATTGAATATTGATTACTTAGTAATTGATGGTTTAGTGCGCGCAGTCGGAAGTGTTTCTTTAACCGCTGGCAGTCGCTTAAGGTCTCTCCAAAATGGCTATGTTAGAAGTTATGCATTACTGATGTTTATTGGAGCGCTATCACTTATCGCAGCAATCTGGGTGGTGACGGCATGAGTTTATTAACGATTATTGGTGGACTTCCACTTTTAGGTGCAATTATCGTGTCACTTATTCCAAGTAAAAGTTCTGAGCTAATTAAACGAGTAGCTTTTGGTGCCACCTTAGCAATAGCAGTAACTTCTATTTTCTTAGCAACTGGGTTTGATAAAAGTATTACCGCAATGCAATATGTTCAAAGCAATGCTTGGATAACTGCTTTCAATATTAATTATGCAGTAGGTATTGATGGAATTTCATTAGTTCTTATTTTGTTATCAACTATCTTGGTTCCAATAGTCATATTAGCTACCTGGCATGAATCAGAAGTTGGTAGATGGGGTACTAAGAGTTTTTATATTCTTATTTTAGTTTTAGAGGCCATGATGATTGGCGTCTTTGCAGCCACTGACCTGTTTTTATTCTATGTTTTCTTTGAGGCAATGTTAATACCGGTTTACTTCTTAATCGGTGGCTATGGCACTGGCAACAGATCCGCTGCTGCAGTTAAGTTCCTTCTATATAGCTTATTTGGTGGCTTATTAATGCTGGCATCAGTTATTGGAATTTATGTAATCGCTGGCAATCAAATTGGGGCAACATTTGATTTAACTAAACTTGCAACCCTTCAAATTGATAATACAACCGAGAATCTTTTATTCCTTGGCTTCTTTATAGCCTTTGCAATAAAGGCGCCACTTTGGCCATTCCATACTTGGCTTCCAGACGCAGCAAAGGCTGCAACACCTGGCACATCAGTTTTGCTATTAGGTGTATTAGACAAAGTTGGAACATACGGAATGATCAGATTTTGTACTGCATTATTTCCAGACGCGAGTAAAACCTTTACACCACTAATTATCACGCTAGCGGTGATATCAATTATTTACGGTGCATTTATGGCGATTGGGCAAAAAGATATTAAGGGATTAATTGCATTTACATCCATTTCACACTTTGGGTTTATAACTATGGGAATTTTTGCTATGACTTCACAGGGAATGTCTGGTGCTAATTTATATATGGTTAATCATGGCTTTTCTACCGCAGCACTATTTTTAGTTGCTGGCTGGATGATGATGCGCAGAGGCTCATCAACTATTACTGATTTTGGTGGCCTGCAAAGAGTGACGCCAGTAATGGCTTGGACATTCTTTATTGCGGGAATGTCAGGCTTAGCATTACCTGGTCTATCTAGCTTTGTTAGTGAATTCTTAGTTTTAGTTGGAACATATACCCGCTACCCAGTTGCGGCTGTAATTGGAACTTTAGGAATTGTTTTAGCAGCCCTTTATATTTTAATACCGATCCAAAAAACACTTCATGGCCCAACAAGTAGTGGAAATGAAAATCTAAAAGATTTAAGTTTGCGTGAAAAAATTGCAATTTCACCTGTTATTTTAATAATTGTTGTAATGGGTTTTTATCCAAAACCTGTATTGGATCTTATTAATCCAACCGCAGAAAAAGTTGTTGTGAATGCTGGGTTTACTGATCCAATCGCAAAGATGGGCAAATAATGTTAACCGCACCGTCACTTACATATTCACTTATAGCACCAATTCTGATAGTCCTGGGTGGGGCTTTAATTGGGGTTTTAGTTGAAGCATTTTTAGGCCGAGCCCACCGGGCAGCGGTTCAACTAACAATAAGTATTGGAACGCTTCTATTAGCACTACAACAGTTATGGCGAATTAGAGATTTATCATCTACTACTGCTGCAGTTAATTCTGTGACAATTGATAAAGCTGGAATATTTTTACAAGCCACTGTAGTTGTACTTGCGCTAGTTGCAGTTTTATTAATTGCCGATCAAGACAATTTTGTTGCTCGAGCATCTGCTGTTCCTGGTTCAAATGAAGAAAAAAGCTCATTGCAGGAGAAGAGTCAACAAACTGAAATTTTTCCACTCTTCTTATTTGCTGTCGCCGGAATGATGTTATTCCCAGTTGCTGCGGATCTAATTACATTATTTGTCGCCTTAGAAGTATTTTCTCTACCACTTTATTTATTAGCCGGTTTATCTAGGCGTAGACGGTTGTTATCACAGGAGTCAGCACTCAAATATTTCTTACTCGGTGCCTACTCTTCAGCATTTTTCTTATTTGGCGCAGCTTTCCTATATGGATACTCCGGAACAATTTCAATTTCAGGTATTAGCAATGCAGCAGGCAGTGCCAACAACGTCTTCCTACTAATAGGAATAGTTTTCGTATCAGTTGGCTTATTGTTTAAGGTTGGTGCAGTGCCATTCCACGCTTGGACACCTGATGTGTATCAGGGAGCGCCAACACCAATCACCGGATTTATGGCTGCAGCTACAAAGGTAGCGGCATTTGGTGCATTACTTAGAATCTTTTACATTGGTTTTGCAGAAGAGCAAGCACTTTGGCGTCCACTGATTACCGTAATAGCAATCATCACGATGCTATTTGGTTCATTGGTTGCAATTGCACAGCGGGATGTTAAACGTATGTTGGCTTACTCATCGATTGCACATGCTGGTTTCTTATTATCCGGTGTAGTTGCGTTAAATAAGGATGGTTTAGCAGCTTCACTGTTCTATCTATTTGCCTATGGCCTAACCACATTAGCCGCCTTTGGAATTGTTACTCTTGTTAAAGATTCTTCTGGTGAGGTAAGTGATTTAAATAGGTGGACTGGCCTTGGTAAAAAATCACCATTAGTTGCAGCTGCATTCTCATTTATCTTGTTAAGTTTTGCAGGTATTCCATTAACCTCTGGCTTTATTGGAAAGTTTGCAATATTTTCGGCAGCGTATAAATCCGGAAATATTTCACTTGTAGTTGTCGGTGTGCTTTCAAGCGCCATTGCAGCTTTCTTCTATATCAGAGTAATTATCATGATGTTCTTTACCGACCCAATTAATGATTCAGTTTCAGTAATAATCCCATCTGTTAAGAGTCGAATTGCAATTATCCTTGCGACAGTAATTTCAATTGTTCTGGGAGTTATGCCATCACTGCTTCTTAATGCCGCAACCACCTATGCCAATTTTATTAAATGAAAAATCAAGTCGGGATACCAAACTTAGATAAAGCATTAGAGGCTTCACTTCTTGCCGACATGGCGAGGGTGGAAGAGTTAATGCGCTCTCATATTAAAGGTGATTACCCATTAGTAATTGAAACATCCCGTCACTTAGTTGAAGCTGGTGGAAAGCGCCTCAGACCCTTATTAACATTATTAGCTGCACAATTTGGTGATCCAAGTAATTATGACATTATCAAGGCTGCAGTCTGCTGCGAACTTACTCACCTTGCAACGCTTTATCACGATGATGTAATGGATGATGCTGTATTAAGGCGGGGAGTAATTAGTGCTAATAAGAAATGGGACAATGCTGTAGCAATTTTGACTGGTGATTATTTGTTTTCAAAGGTCTCAGATATGTTGGCAGATATAGGACCTGAAGCAGTTAAATTACAGGCAAAAACTTTTGAACGTTTAGTTATTGGTCAGATAAAAGAGACGCAAGGAAAGAGTGAAGGCCTTTCTCAGATTGATCACTATATGAAGGTCGTTGCCGATAAAACTGGTTCACTAATTGCCACCAGCGCACGTTTTGGGGCATTACTTTCAGGTGCAAATGCTCAAACCGTAGAAGCATTAACTAAGTTCGGTGAAAAAATTGGTGTTGCTTTTCAAGTTGCTGATGATCTTCTTGATATCTCAAGTGATGAAACAGCCTCTGGTAAAACGCCTGGGACTGATTTAAGAGAGGGTGTTCCAACGCTGGTAACCCTTTATGTAATTGCCGCAAATAATCCAGCTGATAAAGAATTGATCGCAAAATTAAATGGACCAATTTCAGAAAGTGATCTGCCAGGAGTAATAACACAATTGCGCTCACATAAAGCATTAACAGAGGTTAAAGATTACTTAGCAAATGTTGCTAATGAAGCAAATGGTTTGCTTGCAGATTTGCCCGAAGGAGTAGCAAAGGAAGCACTTAAGAATTTAACCTTCGCGCTGGTTAATCGATCTACTTGATTTAACTAAGTCAGTTCCCAAAAAAGTAAGTGCAACCCAGATAAATAAAAATCCGATAATTTTTGAGAGCGGTAGTGGCTCATGAAAAATAACTATTCCAACTAAAAACATAATACTTGGAGTGATATATTGAAGTAAACCAGTAACGGTAAGTGGAAGTCGAGTTGTAGCGGCATTAAACATAAGCAATGGAATAACAGTAAATAGTCCGGCAGAGAATAATGACAGTGAAAATCCTAGATCTTGACCAAACTGGGCCTCGTGCTTATTTATTAAGTGAATTAAAAAGACAAAATTAGGAATAAAAGCAACTAAAGTTTCAATAGATAATGTCTCAAGTGCTCCGGCATTTAATCGCTTTTTAATCAAACTATATGAGCCCCAGCTGACTGCAAGACCTAAAGCAATGAGAGGAACATGTCCATAAGCTACTGTCAAAATAACTACGCCGATAGTCGCCAGAGAAACAGAAACAATTTGTAATTTACGAAGCTTTTCTTTTAATACAAAGACACCAAAAGTTACTGCAACCAATGGTGTTATGTAGTAACCAAGCGCAGCTTCAACAACTCGATCAACTGAGACTGACCAGATATAAATTCCCCAATTAGCTGATAGCAAAAGTGAGGTAAGTGCTAGTAAGGAAAAAGTACGAGGGTTTTTAAGTAATGCAAAGGTTGTACGTAATTGCTTTTGGTAGGCCAGAAATAAAATACAAAAAAGTAGAGACCAGATTGCACGGTGAGCCAAAATTTCAAATGCAGAGGCCCGGTCTAACCAACGCCAGTAAATTGGGAGTAAGCCCCAAATTACATATGCGCCAACACCATAAGCAATGCCAGAGCCGTTGCGGTTCAATCTAACCCTTCTTTAATATTTCTAGCGGTAGTTTGTAAATTGAACAGCAAAATCCCAAGCCTCTTTCTTAACCTGCGCAATTGCAGTTTGTAAATCATCTCTACTTTTGCTTGAAACTCTTAACTCTTCTCCCTGAATCTGAGTCTTAAGAGATTTCGGACCACTCTCTTTCAAAAATTTTGCAATCTTTTTTGCATTTTCAGTAGAGATACCTTCTTTAAATTCACAATTAATTCTATAAGTTTTTCCACTTAATGTTGGCTCACTTGCATCTAGGTGCTTTAGTGAAACATTTCGCTTGATTAATTTATCTTTTAATACATCTAAGATTGCTTTTACCCGTTCTTCAGTATCAGCCTCGAGAGTGATTTTTAAGGCCGTTTTTTCAATTTTCGCTCCGGTATTTTTGAAGTCAAACCGGGTGGCAATTTCACGGTCACATTGATTGAAGGCGTTATCTAACTCCATTTGATCAATCTTTGAGACGATATCAAAACTGCTGTCGGCCATGTCTATACTTTACTAGTTAAATCGATTGGAGCGCACATGAGCCAGGTTAAAGTTAAGCGACGCATACCTAGCCCTAAAGATCTTGCCCAATTACTTAAATTTAGAAAAGTAATTCTTAGTCCGCGTAAACGTAGATTAACTCGAGCGCTAACAATTTATGATTTACGCGATATTGCAAAAAGAAGAACTCCACAAGCACCATTTGATTACACCGATGGCGGAGCAGATACTGAATCAAGTTTAAGTAGAGCTCGACTTGCATATGAAAAAATCGAATTTCAGCCAAAAATATTGCTTAATGTTAAAGATGTTGATCTTTCGGTAAACATGCTCGGTAAGACAATGAAGATGCCGTTAGGAATTGCACCAACTGGTTTTACCAGAATGATGCAGACCGAAGGCGAGTATGCCGGAGCCTGTGCTGCCAGTGATGCTGGAATTCCATACACACTTTCAACCATGGGTACTAGATCTATTGAAGATGTTGCAAAAGCGGCACCAAATGGTCGGAATTGGTTTCAACTTTATATGTGGAAAGATCGTGATCGGAGCATGGCTCTAGTTGATAGAGCAAAAGCTGCCGGTTTTGACACCTTAGTTTTGACAGTTGATGTTCCAGTTGCTGGCGCAAGATTACGTGATGTTCGAAACGGTATGACAATTCCACCTTCTTTAACATCTAAAACTATTTTGAATGCGATCCCAAGACCAGCTTGGTGGATTAACTTTTTAACAACTGATCCACTTAAGTTTGCATCATTAGATTCTTGGAATGGCACCGTGGCAGAACTACTAGATTCAATGTTTGATCCAACAGTTACATATGAAGATCTAAAGTGGATCCGGGGACAATGGCAGGGAAATCTTGTAGTCAAAGGAATTCAAAATGTTGATGATGCGGTCAAGTCAGTTGAAGCTGGAGCTGATGCAATTATTCTTTCTAACCATGGGGGTCGACAGTTAGATCGCGCTCCTGTGCCATTTCATTTATTACCTGAGGTTGTTAAAGCAATTGGAAATAAAGCAGAGGTTCATGTTGATACTGGAATCATGCATGGCCAAGATGTTGTGGCCTCCCTTGCAAGTGGTGCCAAATTTACTTGGATTGGCAGAGCCTATCTATATGGCCTAATGGCAGGTGGAAAACCAGGAGTTGATCGGGCATTAGAAATCATTCGTATGCAGATCATGAGAACAATGAAATTACTTGGTGCGCGAACTATTTCCGAATTAAATCCTGAACATGTGAGATTCATCGCAAGATACTCCGAGAAATAATTTAATAACCTTCGCTAAAGTGGCGTAGCAGAGAGTTGCTGCATATCTAAAGTAAAGTACCTTAATGCTTTCGCGCCGTAGATTTGTATCTGCTTTTTCTGCCTTATTTGTTGCGGGCGTTTTGGGCTCAAATGATAAAAGTTTCGCAGCCTCTAAATCAGCGGTAGCGACTAAATCTAAAACTACTAAGACTAAAAAAGCGAATCTTGAAGAAATTATGCCTTCAACTTTAAATCCTTCAGTTCTTACCTCACCCTCTAAGCAAGCTGTTTTTTACTCTCCACACCCAGATGATGAGGTCTTATCATTTGGTCCTATCGCATCTGAGTTATATGCGTTAGGGCATGAATTAATTTTTGTATTGTTAACCGCTGGATCAACCACAGTTGCTATAAAACTTATCAATGGCGAGCTGTCATCTCCTGGTAATGGAACACGATTTGCATTTAAAGGAATGAGAGATCCAAATAATTCTGGATATGCACCTCTTACTCAAGCAGATGTTGGCAAAGCTAGAACTATTGAATTTAAATCTGCAGCTGCAGAGCTTGGAGTTAAAAAAGGTAATACCTATACTTTTGATTTATTGGAAGAAAATGAATTACCAATTACATCTACTACTGCTGTGATTGAACAAATGGTAGCTAATTATCCAGACGCAACTCACTGGAGTATGTCTACATTAGATACTCACCCCCATCATCGCTCTGCTGGGGAAGCGTTAAGAATAGTTTCTGCAAAAACTGGTGTTAGAGCTGCATATGCTGTTTCAAGGCCTACGTTAGATCAAATAAAAAAACAGATTGAAGCAAAGAATCCAGATGTCCCAGCACCAACTCCATTTAAACCTGATTCAACTCGTATGTTAAGAGTTAGAAACTCTATGCTTCCATACAACGCTTGGAATCCAGTGGCAAAATCTTTTGCAATTGGATATTCATCTGTGCCTAATCAATTTGAGGAATTAGATGTCCTTGGCACCTCACAATATTTGTTATCAACTCCACCGCTTGAAAAAGTTGTGAGTTGGATTGTTAGTAGCCACATCTAGTTGCTGCCGCACTCTTTTGTCATAAAAACAAAAAGGCTTTAGACTTCACCGCGCTTAACAATCCTTGGCGGGTTGCCCGAGCGGCCAATGGGAGGGGACTGTAAATCCCCCGGCTCTGCCTTCGAAGGTTCAAATCCTTCACCCGCCACCAGCTTTCATGTCTAATTCTCAGGTAATTCACTATTAACTCACTATTAACTAGTGGATACTTTCAACTATTAAATTACATAGGGAGTTGATATGAGACGATTTTTGCTAGCAATGCCGTTACTACTTGTATTCGGCCTTTTGTTTGTGGAATTGCCTAGTGGTAACTCTGGAACAACAAATACCTCTATTTCAACTCAAACAACCTCACCATCAACTGTTGCAGCAGCACCATCAAGTCAGGCTCCTGCGCCACAATCAGTGTCAAAGACTAAGGATCCAATTACGCAAGCAAGTAAGACTCAACTTCCTGGCAAGAAAATTAAAGGTCATGAAGATGGAAATGAGAATGAAAACGAAGGAGAAGACGATTAATCTTTTAGATTAATCGAGTACTTCTTTAATAACCCCTTTAAGTTTGGATCATTTCGATCTTGATTACCACTTCGCCATAACCCATCCTCTTGAGTCCCATCAATAAAATTTAATACGCTAAATCCAGGCATCCTTTTAGTTTTAACTCCGACTCGCTTACTTTGAACATGCCACCATAAATCATCGGTATGAAAGCAAAGCTCTTTATATGTAGCCTCATCCATTACATCTTTATGGAAAAACTCCTTTTTATAAAGGGTGCCAGCACCAGATGTAGCAAACAAGTCACTATCTGGACCATTTGATAATGAATAATTTTTGATCCACTTACTGTAAGGAGCCACATCGCCATTTGCTTCAAAGACGATTTCATGAACTCTTGAAGCCACAATGTTATCTGGAGTTAAGTGATGCTGAACCATTAATTTTATAGTTAAGTCACTTTCAAATATTAAATCATCATCCACAACGATAATTGGTAGATTTTCTTCTAATTTTAATGTTGGAATCAGTTTCTTTCCAGGACCTAAGTCAGAACAAACATTAATTTTTAAAATTCCGCCAGATTCAAGTTGTTTGACAGAATCGGGCAATTTACCCATATCGGCTTCGGCAATATTTAAATAGACTTTTTTAGGAATTAGATGTTGACCAAGTAATTGTTTTAATGATTGATCAAGAGTGGAAAATCTAGCCGGATGGCTAGTTAGTGAGATTACATGTTCCCAACTAACACTTTTAAATTCCTTAGTATTAGGAATAGCCAGGTGAGTAAGGAGATTATTTCTTCCACTTGCCCTGAGCATATTTATATTTTCCATTACCTCGCCATGATATTTAGTCACTTTCGAACCTAAATTGCGCGCGGTGCGAATCAAGTAGCAAACAGAGATAATTTGCAATACCAAAATAATTAGTAACAGAGTAGTTTTCATCTGATCTTCCTAACTTTGGTTGCGGTTATACTAATTTCATGGATAAGCCAACCATTATTCTAGCGACAAGTAATGGTATCGGTATGGGACATTTAACCCGGGCAAGTGCAATTGCTTCAGAATTAAAGAGTTTTGCTAATCCAATAATTATTTCAATGGCATCTGGCGTAGTCGAAGTGCCAAAAATTGCTGGAGTTAGATTTGAGTATGTGCCAGGACGTGATCGAAGATGGATGGGTCGATTTGAATGGGATAAGTACCTGCGAGATCGAATTGCTGCATTGATTGATGAAACCGGCGCAAAGTTAGTTAGCTTCGATGGAGTTGTCCCTTATCCAGGAATTATTGGTATTAAAAACATTAGACCAGATATTTCATTAGTTTGGGTACGTAGAGGGTTTTGGCAAAAAACTCCTCAACGCTTTGCCCTTAACTTACAATCAAAAATTATGGATTTAATTATTACCCCAGGTGATTTTGGTCAGAGTTATGACAAAGGACCAACTACTAATCGGAATGATTCAACTTTGGTAAAACCTATTTCAATCTATAACCCCTCAAATTCATTAAGTAAGTCAGAAGCAAGAGAAGTTTTAGACATAGATCCAGATCGTCCAGCAGTTTTGGTCCAGCTCGGAATTGGTGAAGCGGACGCAAATGCCAAATTAACCGCCGCCTTAACCGGCTTACTCTCATGGCCGAACTTGCAGGTGATATTGACTAAAGATCCAATTGATTCACAAGGTAAAAATCTTGCACCGGCAGGGCTTGATATAAAAGTTATTCGATACTTTCCGCTGGCAAATGTATTAAATGCTTTCGATGCTGCTATTTGTGCTGCCGGATATAACAGCGTGCATGAAGAGCTTGCGGCAAAGGTTCCAACTTTATTTGTTCCTAATATTCGAGGTACTGATAATCAAGCGGCAAGAGCTGCTTGGGCAGCTGATAACAAAATGGCTTTAACTGTTGACCAAAGTAATTTAAAGCAAATCCAAGAAAAGGCTGCCAAATTAGCTTTGCAAAATGTGCGTGATGAACTTGCTGCCAATTGCTTAAAACTTCCTCAAGTCAGTGGAGCAGCAGAGGTCGCGCAGATCTATAAAGAATTGTTACAAAAACCACGGCAAAATAATAAACAAAACACTTCAACAATACTTAAGTTAAAAATGAATGATCTTTTGGGTCGTGGCTGGCGTGGCTTGGCATACACAGTTTTACAAGGTTTAACTGTGGCTTATCGCTGGATTAAACCCCATAAAAAAGTTGATGTGCTGCACTCTGCAAGTTTAAATATTATTGAGAGTGAAAATTCAGATGAGTTACGTAAATTAATAAAAGCTGGTAGCCCATTCGAACATCTAATAATTGATGCATCACCGGCTTACAAAAACAGGCGTATTGAGATTGCAAGCAAGGCTTACTTAAAGTAGTTAAGCCCCAATTCGTAAATACCAAAGGTGGGTTGTATCCTTAGTCAGCACTTCGCCCCCTTAGCTCAGTCGGTAGAGTGTTTCCATGGTAAGGAAAAGGTCAACGGTTCGATTCCGTTAGGGGGCTCGAACGACAAATAAATATTGAACGTAAAAAAAGTTTGGCGGGGTAGCTCAGCTTGGTAGAGCAAGCGGCTCATAATCGCTGTGTCGTGGGTTCAAATCCCGCCTCCGCTACAAGTAATAAAGATGTAAAGCAGGTAAGAAATACGCAGTAATTTCGGTAAATGGTGCAGGTCAGGTAGCCTCACCCCAACAAGAATTAACGAAAGTTAATTAACTACAAGGCTAGGAGCTCAACCATGGCAAGTAAAAGTGCAGATGTTCGTCCAAAAATTACAATGGCATGTGTTGAGTGCAAAGAGCGCAACTACATCACCCGCAAAAACCGTCGTAATGATCCAGATCGCTTAGAGCTAAAGAAGTTTTGCCCACGTTGTAAATCTTCACAACTTCACCGCGAAACTCGTTAATTAAAACCCGCCAATGGCTGGGTCAATTCGGATCTGTTTAATCGCAGAGGGCTTTACTGAAGATTTAACTACCTGTGTTTCATCCATAAAAAAACACACTCAAACCCCAATAAGCATTTATGCCAATGGCAAAAGTAATTGGCTTGCTGAAGATCTATTTAATTCACAACAGGTAAGCATCACTCAAGAAAAAAACCCACTTGGTTGGGGTAATGTGATCAATCATTTTCTAAAGACTTTTACTGAGGATTATTTAGTAATTATGGATCCATCAACTGTCTTTATTGCAGATCCCATCCCAGAAACACTTGCAGCTCTTGAATCTGGCTTTCAAGGAGCCGGTTGGAAAGGTGGCTTAGTTAATGTAGAAGATGAGTGGCGAAGCACTGACGACAAAGGTGCAGGTGAGGTAGATGTGCTTTTTAGTTACTTCATGGCGATTGATCGAAAGTTTGCATTAAAAGCAGGCGGTGCTAATCCAAGTGCAAAGTATTATAGAAACGCTGATCTTGAGTTATCACTTGCAATAAGAGCTGCTGGTGGAAAGTTAAAACAGATTGATCTACCGCTTGAGCAAGGCCGTCACCATGGTTATTACGATACTGATCCAGATTATCGGGATAAGAATTCACGTAAGAATTATCAAAGGATATTAGATCGGTTTAGAGGAAAAAATGAGATCCTCTCACCTCGCAGGTAGGCTTAGGTAATGGAATCATTATCAAACTTCACAACACTTAGAGTTGGTGGCCCTGCTCAAAAGATTGTGCATGCCCATAATGAGGATGAATTAATTGAGTTTGTTAAAGCTGCTGATAAATCAGGAGAACCAGTATTAATTTTAGGTGGCGGATCTAATTTATTAATCAGTGATTCAGGTTTTGCCGGAACTGTAATCAGGGTTGAAAGTAAAGGAAATGCTCTTGATTACGATGCTTGCAGCGGTGGAATGATCGAAGTTTCAGCGGGTGAGGATTGGGATAAGTTTGTTGAATTAACAATCGAAAAAGGTTTTGCAGATCTTGAATCATTAAGTGGAATTCCCGGAACAGTTGGTGGCGCGCCAATTCAAAACATCGGTGCATATGGTCATGAGGTAAGTGAAACTATTGCTCGGGTAAGAGCCTTTGATCGCAAAAAAAGTGAAATAGTCACCTTCACAAATCAAATGTGTAATTTCTCCTACCGAAACTCTATTTTTAAAGAGGAGAGCGGCCGGTATGTAATATTAAGTGTCACCTTCCAATTGCGAAAAGGTGAACTTTCACAGCCAATTTCTTATGCTGAGCTTGCTAAACATCTATCGGTTAATTTAGGTGATAAAGCTCCGGTTACAAAAGTTCGTAAGGCGGTATTAGAACTAAGGGCTAGTAAGGGAATGTTGATAGATTCAAAAGATCAACAGATACTCTCTGCTGGTTCATTTTTTATTAATCCAATTTTAAGTAAAGAGATTGCAGATAAGTTACCAGCGGGCGCACCCCGTTGGCCGCAAAGTGATGGCAAAATTAAAACCTCAGCTGCATGGCTGATGGAGCATGCCGGTGTAACCAAGGGGGAGAAATTAGCTGGCGCTCAAATATCAAGTAAACATGTTTTAGCCTTAACAAACTCTGGTAACGCAACCGCAAATGACATTGTGGAATTAGCAAAAATGGCCAGGGCTAAAGTGTTTGAGAAGTTTGGGATTAAGTTGCAAGTAGAGGTTCAGTTAATTGGTGTTAACTTTTAATCAAATATAATTTGCTTTCAGTTAACCATTATTTAACCTAAGTTATTTATTCACTAAAGTAGCACTGTGATTTATCCATATAACCACCATTAATTCACTAATGCTAAGCCAAGATCTCCTTACTTACCTGAGGAGGTCAAGAATGAAGAAAATAGTTGCCACGCTAGTGGCACTTCTATCAGTTGCCGGAACTACTAATGCAATAGCAGCTGATAAGCCAATTTATGTTTTAAGTTCAAATCCAGCAGCAACAATCACTGAGATTGCTACTACCGGAGATTCATTCGGAAGTTACATCTTGCCTGGTGCACCAGATGGTATGGGTGCATACAAGAATGCTGATGGCACAATTACTTTGTTATCAAATCACGAAATAGCGCTATATGATCCAATTGGAAAAGCTGGTGTGCAGCCTGCTACACCATCTGGCACCTATGGTTCTTCAATTTCTAAGATGATTTATGATCCAACTCGAGGTCAAATTACTTCAGCCGAACCATTAATCAAAAATGTTACTTACTACAATTACAATACTGCTAAGTGGCAACCAACTTATTTAAACTCTGCCCCGGTAGGCACTCCAAGTGACTTCACATATTCTCCAACTTCAATTAGCGCGATATTTCAGAATGGACTAAATCGGTTCTGCTCTGCATCTTTAGTGCCAGCGGGTGGATTAAAGTCAGGCTCTCTTGGTTATGACGGTGCAGTATTTTTAACGGGTGAAGAGGGAAGCGGTGATTACTCTCGATCATTTGCCTTCGATATGGCTGGAAATGGCATTCAGTTGCCACATTTTGGGTTAGTGCAATATGAGAATTTTTTGGTTGCCAGAAATACCGGCAAGAGCACTGTTGTTATGGCCAATGAAGATAATGGTGCAACTACAAGCCAGGCATATATGTATGTGGGCACAAAGACCTCCAAAGGAAATTTTGCAGATAAAGCAGGGTTCACTAATGGAGATCTATATACATTCGTAGTTGAGAATGCAGATAATGACAATATGTTCCGAGCGCTTTATGGCAAAACCAAAAAAGCAAAGGTTTCATTTAGTAAGTTGCCAGTAGATCAAAAATTTGCAACAACTGCAAATGAAGCTCAGCGCTTAGGTACAACATTTTCACGAATTGAAGATGGAGAGTTTGATCCTAAAAATAGTAATGTTTATTATTTTATAACAACGGAATCAAACAAGAATCCAACTTCAACTACTCCAAATCCTGCGACTCCAACTACATCAAGAGATGGTGGCGCACTTTGGAAAATGACCTTCAAAGATATAAGTAAGCCATTGAACGGTGCAACCCTTGAGATGCTTTTAGATGGATCTGAAGTTCCATACTTAAGCAAACCTGACAATCTTGCAGTAGATGAAGGTGGATACCTGTTAATGCAAGAAGATCCAGGTGGAAACGATTGGGTCTCTAGAGTTATTGCTTACCGCTTATCGGATGGTGCAATTAAAGAAGTGGCAGCATTTGATCCAAAGTACTTCGCTAAAGGTGGAAGTGCCTTTATAACAAATGATGAAGAATCTTCTGGAATAATTAATGCCAACTCGTTACTGCGCAAAAAGGGCGATAGTAATTCGTACTTTTTCTTCAATGCTCAGGTGCATACATTTGGGGGAGCAGCACTGGCTCGACCAGATTTAGCTCCTACAGATTTAACTGCATTCAACAATGCAACCTATGAAGGCGGCCAGTACTACCTTCTGAAGGTTGATTTCAAAAAACTGTTTGCATAACAGTTCCTTTAAAGTCGGGGTGGCAACTTTTGTCACCCCAATTTTATTTTGCTTCAGAAAGTAATTTTTTAACTCTACCAATTCCTTCCACAATATCTTCATCCCCTAATGCATATGAAAATCTTAGGTATCCAGATGGACCAAAGGCTTCACCAGGAACTGCAGCCACCTCAACCTCTTCCAGAATTAATCTTGCTAGCTCAGCGGATGTCTTAGGGTGCTTGCCTCTAATCTCTTTTCCTAATACACCTTTAACTGATGGGTAAACATAAAAAGCACCAGTTGGGGTTGGACAAGAGACACCTGGGATTTCATTAAGTAATTTCACAATTAATTTACGTCGCCGATCAAATGCTTCACCCATTTTATGAACCGCAGATAGATCACCAGATAAAGCTGCAATTGCAGCACGTTGTGAAATATTTGAAACATTTGAGGACAGGTGTGATTGCAGATTAGTTGCAGCTTTAATTACATCCTTTGGCCCAATCATCCAGCCCACCCGCCAACCTGTCATCGCATAGGTTTTAGCAACACCATTTAAAATAATTGTGCGATCAGCAAGCTCTGGTACTAGCACACAGATACTTGGGGCAGTTGATCCCTCATAAAGCAGGTGTTCATAGATCTCATCTGTAATTACCCAAAGTCCATTTTTATTTGCCCACTGGCCAATTGCCTTTACTTGATCAGGCGTATAAACCGAACCAGTTGGATTAGATGGTGAACAAAATAATAAGACCTTTGTCTTAGGAGTTAACGCCTTTTCAAGTTGCTCAACTGCGACTAAATAGTTTTGGGTTTCATCGGCAAAAATTTCAACTGCAACACCACCGGCTAATTTGATGCACTCAGGATATGTTGTCCAATATGGTGATGGCAGCAGTACTTCATCCCCTGGATCTAAAATTGAAGCAAAGGATTGATAAACCGCTTGCTTGCCACCATTAGTAACTAATACTTGATCTGCAGTAATTTCATAATTTGAATCACGTTTAGTTTTCTTAACAATTGCTTCTCGCAACTCTGGTAATCCTGGTGTTGGTGTGTAGCGATGATTTGATGGTGTCTTAGCGGCATCAATTGCGGCATTAACAATGTAATCAGGTGTTGGAAAATCTGGTTCACCTGCACCAAAACCAATCACTGGCCGGCCGGCAGCTTTTAGCGCTTTAGCTTTGCTATCAACGGCAAGAGTTGCCGACTCTGCAATCGCTGCAATTCGTTTTGAAACTCTTGGTTTTTCAGATGCGCTCATGGGGGGACAGTCTGCCATCTACGCTTAAAAGAGGCTTCATATTTATCTCAGTTTTACCTTCTACTACTACCTCCCCTACACTTTCGTCCCCGGCG
>Ga0214919_10001813_pt1 | contig 34370 bp, 30 predicted proteins | sample LL1503_MetaG_FD_177994 | JGI IMG/M metagenome (GOLD analysis project Ga0214919, IMG submission 177994) | Freshwater microbial communities from Lake Lanier, Atlanta, Georgia, United States - LL-1503 | ecosystem: Environmental > Aquatic > Freshwater > Lake | place: USA: Georgia | collected...
AAGGGGTAAGCATGAAGATATCGGTTTTCGGCACGGGGTATGTTGGTTTGGTTCAGGGCGCAGTTCTGGCGGATGCGGGTCACCAGGTCACTTGCGTAGATTTGGATGAAAAGAAATTACAGGAATTGCGCGAAGGCGTGATTCCGATCTTTGAGCCCGGCCTGGACTCGATAGTCAAAAACGCCTTTGCCGATGGACGCTTGGTTTTCACCACGGATGCCGCGCAAGCGGTGCAACATGCCGACATCCACTTCATCGCGGTCGGTACGCCTCCCGGCGAAGATGGCAGCGCGGACCTGCGCCATGTGCTGGCGGTCGCCAAAACCATTGCCAGCCATTTGTCTGGTTATGCCGTCATCGTTGATAAATCCACCGTACCGGTGGGTACCGCAGACCGGGTCAGCGAGATGATCGCCCAAACGCTCAAGGAGCGCGGCCTGGAGATCGAGTTTGACGTCGTATCCAACCCCGAATTTTTGAAAGAAGGCGCTGCTGTGGCGGATTGTCAGCGCCCGGACCGCATCGTGATCGGTACGCACAGCGCCCGCGCGGAAAGGCTGATGCGTGAGCTCTATGAGCCGTTCAACCGCAACCATGACAAGATCATTGTGATGAGCCCGCGCAGCGCGGAGATGACCAAATACGCCGCTAACTGTATGTTGGCTACGCGCATCAGCCTCATGAACGAGATGGCTATCGTGGCCGAAGGTTTGGGCGCGGATATTGAGTCAGTGCGCCAGGGTATCGGCAGCGACCAACGCATCGGCTACCACTTTATTTACGCGGGCGCAGGGTACGGCGGAAGCTGCTTCCCCAAAGACATTAGCGCCTTGGTCAAGTCTGCGCAGCAGATCGGCATGGACCCCTTTATCCTGAACGCGGTGGAGGCACGAAACCAAGCGCAAAAACGGGTGCTATTTGACAAGCTAAATGCCCACTTTCATGGCGAATTGCGCAATAAAGTGATCGCACTTTGGGGCCTGGCCTTCAAACCCAACACCGACGATATGCGCGAGGCCCCCAGCCGCGTTTTGATGGAAGCCTTATGGGAAGCTGGCGCACGCGTGCAGGCCTATGACCCGGCGGCCATGGATGAAACACAGCATATTTATGGACCACGCCCAGACCTTTTGCTCTGTGGGACCAAGGAAGCCGCTATTCAGGATGCCGATGCCCTAGTCATCATGACTGAGTGGCGCCAATTTAAAGCGCCGGACTTTGATGCCATTAAGGTTGCTCTAAAGCAGCCACTAATTTTTGACGGACGCAACTTGTTTGAACCCGCCCGCATGCGTGAGCGTGGCTTTGTCTATCAGGGCATTGGCCGATGAGCGCCGTGCTGGCTCTGGTAGCCGACCTTCCCTGGCGCGCGCGTTTTGCCAGCCTGATCGCCTGGATGTTTAACAGCCTGTGCTTGCTGCTGCTGCCGGTCATGCCCATCGTAATGAGTCTCTTGTTGCGCGACTTGCGTTTTGTACGCAACTACCGCGTGTACTTGCGCAAATTTGTAGTGCACTTTCAGGCCTTGCGCGAAGGCCCGGTGCAGCACTACTTGGCTGACGTGTTCTTGCGTGAAAAACAAGTACCAGCACATATTGAGGGTGAATGCATTCAATGCGGGAACTGCTGCCTGGACAAACGCTGCGCGTTTTTAGAGCCTATGGGCGAGGGCAAATTAGGCTGCGGCATATACGGCACTTATTTGCGCCGCTACTCCAATTGCGGCTCCTTCCCTTTGCATGCGCATGACATTGCGCGTTACCAGTGCCCTAGCTATTTTGTGGTTGCCGCGCCGAAAACTATTTGGATCGGCAAAGCGCCGCAATAAGCTTCAGGGTGCGGCAAGGCTAGCGGGCCCCAATGATGGCATGCCACCAATTTCTTCTTGCCACACTACCCTGCGCATGATGGCTTCAGTGGCCTCCACGATGCTGGGCCAACCCATGCTGGCCGCAGTGGTCGCAGCGCGTAGTCCTATGGCCCGAAGATTTTCGGGCGCGTTCAGCAGACTTTGTGCTGCCATCACAAAGCTGGGTTCCGATTCGGGATCGGCCAGCATGCCGTTGACCCCATTGCGGATGATGTCGCCGGCGGCGGCATGGTCAAAGGCGACCACCGCCAGGCCCGAGGCCATGGCCTCCAAGGTAACGTTTCCAAATGTCTCAGTCTTGCTGGCAAATACAAACATATCCGCGCTGGCGTAATGGCGTGCCAAGTCTTCGCCGGTACGAAAGCCAGCGAAGATGATGCCCTTGTCCTGCGCCTGTTCCAGCTCAGCGCGCATAGGCCCATCGCCCACCATAACTAGGCGTAAGGCTGGCTGCAACTGCTTGGCTGCTTGGTAGGTTTTTATGACCAATTGCAAGTTCTTTTCGACGGCAATGCGGCCCACATAAAGCATTACCGGACTGTCGTCGGTGACGCCCCATTGCGCGCGCAAACCAGCATCACGCTTTCCAGGAGAAAACAACTGCGTCTCCACACCACGCGGCACCACATGCAAGCCTTTAAAGCCTTTGCGGCCCAGCTCATGCGCCAAGTTAGCGGTCGGCACCATGGTGGCATGCGCGCTGTTATGGAACTTTTTCATGTATGCCAATATCGCGCCGCTCAGCCATGCCAGGCCATAGTGCTGACTGTAGGCGTGAAAGTTGGTGCGAAAGTCGGTGCTGATCGGAAGCTTCAGTTTGCGCGCTGCTTGCAGCGCGGACCAGCCTAGCGGGCCTTCGGTCGCGATATGAACCACGTCCGGTCGCTGGCGCGTCCATAGCTTGAGCAGTTCACGCTTGGCCGGCAGGCCCATACGCAATTGTTTATAGAAAGGGATGGGAATGCCTCGCACCAGTACTTCTTTAAAGTTGCTGGTGTGGTCGGCGGTTTGACCTGCCTGCTGGCGAGGTCTGATAAGCCACACCACATGCCCGCGCTCGCGAAGGCCCAACACGATTTTGGACAAGGTGTGCGCCACACCATTGATATCGGGCGGGTAGGTCTCGGTGACCACGGCGATTTTGAGGGCAGTGTGCGTAGGCGCAATCCGCTCGACATGAATAGTGGAGGTAATGGTCATGCTTGCGAATGTCTCAAAGCATTGCAGCAGTTTGATGAACATTGCATGACGTTTTAATGAACTAGTTAAACGCCACTTAGTCCTAGAGTTTTGTCATCAAGTTTTAATGCAAAAGCGGGACATTGCAACCGCTAGGGCGCGTCGTGCCTAGTCTTTATGTCCATTAGGAGCCAATATGCATTCCTTTTTCCAAACCGTCGCCACCCAACGCTGGGACGACCACCGTTATTACCACCATAGCCGGATCAACCAGTTTTTGCATTTGATCAGCGCTATGTCTTTCTTGGTGGCCTACGTGTTTTTGTTTATCGACCCGGTCGTTTCCGCATTGATAGCCTGGTTGGTGTCTATGACCACGCGCCAGATCGGTCATTTCTTCTTTGAACCCAAGGACTATGACCATGTCAATCAGGCCACTCATGAACACAAGGAAGAGATCAAGGTCGGCTACAACCTGCATCGAAAAATTGTGTTGCTCAGCGTCTGCGCTGCCATTCCCGTAATCGCTTATTGGATGCCCGCCGCCTTGCAATGGGCCGTGCCTGAAGCTTACGAAGACACTCCCATCCGCATGACCGCCATGGCTTGGTTGTTTTTAGGCGCCGGTGGCCTGGTGTTCCGCGTCCTGCAATTGTGGAAGCAAGAAAACCTGACCGCCGGTCTGGCCTGGGCGTACAAAATCATCACCGACCCGGTGCATGACATCAAGATGTACCACAAGGCTCCGCTCTACCTGCTGCGCGGCCAGATGATCGACCCCATGGAGCACGTTGGCGCGCCAGGCCACTAAGCGTAAGCGCACTGGGCCTCTAAGCGTTAGCGCAACAGGCCTCTATGTGTCAGCGTACGAGGCCGCCAAGCAGCGGCCAACGCTGCTGCAGCATTTCTTTGAGGACCTGGCGGCGAATAGAGCGGTGTGACTGCGTCGCATCGCCCCACCACCAGGCATCCGATTGCATCGCCAAGGCAGCCGCTACAAAACGCTCGCAAAACAAATCAAAGGTCTGGTCATCAAAGTTGAAGCTAAAAATCATGCGGCCCGAGCCTACCCAACTCAGGGCAACGCCTTGCTCCCGCAAATAGTATTGCAGCAGCCAGTGGTAGCGCCCCGGCTGCTCAAAAACCACCGCCCACACGCTCTCCATGCCACGCACCCGCACCGGTACACCGGCCTCCTGAAGGCGCTGGTTCAGCTTTGCTTGGCGGCCATTCCAAGTGGCAGACGCATTAGCGTATACCGCTTGCACCTCGGGCGTTTCGATATAGTGCAAAAACACATTCATGGCACACATCACATAGGGATGTGCGTTGAAGGTGCCGCGCGCAAAGCAGACGTCGCCCGGGCGGTCATCGCCAAAGCGCTTCATCCAGCGGCTTTGTCCGCAGACCACGCCTACCGGCAAACCACCGCCCAGAGTTTTGCCGTAGGTCACCATGTCGGCGCGCACACCAAAGTACTCCTGCGCGCCGCCGTAAGCCAGGCGAAAGCCCAAAAACACCTCATCCAAAATCAGCGCGATGCCTTTTTCAGTGCAAACCTCGCGCAGGGTGTGCAGCCATTGGCGGTAGGCCTCTTTGTCATAACCTACGCTGCGTCCGCCGTCGATCAAGGTGGCATCAGTGGGTGCGGCGCGGTTGGGGTGCAGCGCCTGCAAGGGGTTGATCAGCACGCAGGCGATGTCATTGCGGTTGCGCAACACGCGCAAAGTATTGGCGTGCATTTCGTTGAGCGTCAGCGTATCCCTGGACGGCGGCATCGGGTTGCCTGGGCCCGGTTGCACATCGTCCCACCAGCCGTGGTAGGAGCCGGTGAAGCGCACTATCTTGCGCTTGCCGCTGTGGTAGCGCGCCATGCGCACTGCTTGCATGACTGCTTCGGTGCCCGACATATGGAAGGAGACTTCCTGTTGGCCCGAAATGCGGCACAGGCGCTCCACGTTATCGCGCACCACCGGGTGGTATCCCCCCAGTGTTGGCCCCAGGGTTTCGGCCATGGCCGATCCCTTGCGAATGCAGTCTTTGTAAAAGTCCAGGCCAAACAGGTTGACGCCATAAGAGCCGGTCACATCGATGTGGCGCTTGCCATCCATATCGGTCAGCCAAACGCCTTCGCTCGATTGCCAGAAGTTACCGGTTTTGACGTAGCGGTACAGCACCTCGCGAAATTGGTAGGGCACCCGGATCTGGCTGATCAGCTGCATGTCCGACACCCTGGATTTGGTCGCATCGCTTTGGGCAATCGTCAGCGGGCTGCTTTCTTTCAATTGCGCACCCAGGCGCACCAAGGCTGTTTTGCGCTGCGCTGCAACCGGTGGCGGCGCACCATCGGCGGCGAACCAAGCGGCTTCATCGTAGGTATAGGCGGGGAGCCAATGCGCCATGCGCTTAGCCATGCGCAAATGTCCGCCCAAAGAGGGGTGCTTAGCCAGCGACAACTCCAGCCGTTGCTTAGCGCGCCCCGCCACAAACAACGCCGCACCCGCGCCGGCAGCCCATGTCAACCATTGAACCATTTCGCCAGAAGTTTGCATACGACTTCTCTTTCCTTAAAACCCTCTTTGTATGACCTTGTGGTTAAAGAATGATGACTATTTCAGAACGCATCCAAAAAATATTTGCCCAGGAAGACCTCAACTTCCTGCTGACCAACCGCATTCCACGTTTAACCGCCACGCACTTTGTCGGCTGGTTCAGCCAGATCAAAAGCCCAATGCTGGCGCACCTCTCCATCACGGTGTGGCGATGGTTTTCCGGGCTGGACTTGAGCGAGTCACGCGAGCAGCGCTTTGACAGCCTGCACGATTGCTTTGTGCGCCAACTCAAAGATGGTGCTCGCCCCGTGGACCAGGACCCACAGACGATGATTAGCCCTTGCGACGGCATCGTCGGGGCCTGTGGCCAAGTGGTGGACGGCCAGGTGTTTCAAGCGAAAGGTTTCCCATATTCCTTGGAAGATTTGCTGGGTAAAGAAGGGCGGGAAACGCCCTGGGCGGACGGTATTTTTCTGACCATACGCATCACCTCGGCGATGTACCACCGATTCCATGCGCCCTATGACTTACACATGCGCCGGGTGCACTACTTTTCAGGTGACACCTGGAACGTCAATCCCATTGCACTTAAGCGCGTGGAAAAACTCTTTTGTAAAAACGAACGCGCCTTACTGCGCGTGGAAGTGGGTGAGCAAAAATACCCCATTGCACTGGTGCCGGTGGCGGCGATATTGGTGGCCAGCATCCGGCTGCACGCAATCGATACCGTGCTGCACACCCGCTACCAGGGGCCGGTGGACCTACCCTGCGACGCCCACTACCGCAAGGGCGAGGAGATGGGCTGGTTTCAGCATGGCTCGACCATCATCGTGTTTGCGCCCAAGGGTTTTGAATTGGCACCCGGCATCGGCGATGGCACGCCGGTGCGCATGGGGCAGGCTTTGCTGCGCTTGCCCTAAGTTACAGGGCAGTGCGGGCCGCGCTGGGCACGGGTAGCGCGTCCAGAGGCGGGCTTGCCGTCTGGCTTTTGGGTTTGGCCGCTTGGACGGGTGGCACAAAGTCCAGCACCTGGTCCCAGTAAATCAGTTCCAGCGTGCCGTCCATGTGTTCGACCAAGGCCGAACGGCTCTCTACCCAGTCGCCGTCATTGCAATACAAGATGCCATCGATCATGCGAATTTCTGCGCGGTGGATATGGCCGCAAACTACACCGTCATAGCCGCGCTTGCGCGCTTCGTGGGCTACCGCATTTTCAAAGTCGGCGACGAAATTAACCGCTTTTTTCACTTTATTCTTCAGATAGGCCGAAAGCGACCAATACGGCAGCTTCAGACGCCTACGCATATTGTTCAGATGGCGGTTCAGGCGCAGCGCTACTTCATACAAGTTGTCGCCCAAATAGGCCAGCCACTTGGCGTACTTCACCACTGCATCAAAATAATCGCCATGGATAAGCCACAGCTTGCGGCCATCGGCCAGCGTGTGGGTGGTCTCATGGCAAACCTCCACTCCGCCGAAGTGGTGGTTTATAAATCCGCGCGCAAATTCGTCATGGTTGCCGGGAATAAACACCACATGGCAACCTTTGCGCGCTTTGCGCAGCAGTTTTTGCACTACGTCGTTATGCGCTTGCGGCCAATACCACTTTCGTTTGAGCTGCCAGCCATCAATGATGTCGCCGATCAAATACAAATGGTTGCTGGTATGGGATTTGAGAAATTCAATCAGTGCTTCTGCCTGACAGCCCGGCGTTCCCAGATGCAAGTCTGAGATAAATACAGCGCGGTAGTGCATCTAATCTCCAGTAAATGTCTTGGATTGGGCTTGCACTGTGCAGTGCTTCACCCGGCGACGTGGGGGAGCATATTTCGCTTATGTGACTAAACGATGAATCAAGGTAGTGTTGTTGCAATGCTTCTACACTGCGTTTTTTGAAGTGAATTGCCATGGCCACACCCCGACTCATCGCTACTTTGGTGCTGATGCTTTGCTGGGCCGCATTGATTGGCGCTGTAACCGGAGCAATCGCTGATGACAAGGTTGGCTCGAAGGTCCGCATTTCTTTATTAGCCATTAACGACTTCCACGGCAACATCATGCCGCCCGGCATCGCTGTGCCGGTGCCCGATGCCTCTGGCCCAGCTGGCGTGCGAGTTTCGGCGGGTGGGGCGGCCTATTTATCCACGCTAGTGCGCCAGCAAAAAGCGCTCAACCCCGGCAACACCTTGGTGGTGGGCGCGGGCGACTTGCTGGGCGCTACGCCTTTGGTGTCTGGTTTGTTTCATGACGAGCCCACGGTGGAAGTGCTGAACCAGATCGGTTTGGACATCAGCAGCGTGGGCAACCACGAATTTGATAAAGGCACTGCCGAAATCCTGCGCCTGCAAAACGGCGGCTGCTACCCGCGTAACGCGGATGGCGGCAGCGGTGTCGTCGGTGTGGATACTTGTTTGAACCAAGGCCGTTTTGAAGGCGCCCGCTATCGCTATCTGGCTGCGAACGTCATTGTCAAAGCCACTGGCAAGGCTTTGTTCCCGGCATATGCGATTCGCGATGTGGACGGCGTGCGTATCGGCTTTATCGGCCTTACGCTGCGTGGCACACCGGCTATGGTGATGCCATCGGGCGTAGCTGGGCTGGAGTTTCGTGACGAGGTGCGCACCATCAATGCGTTGGTGCCCGAGCTCAAAGCACAAGGCGTCACCGTGTTCGTGGTGCTCATCCATCAAGGGGGTCACACCACTGCACAGACGGCTTTGGACAAAACTTGCCCCGACTTTAGCGGCGACATTTTGGACATTGCCGATCGGGTTGACCCGGCGGTGCAAGTGGTGATCAGCGGCCACACGCACCAAGAATATGTGTGCACCCGCCCCGATGGGCGCTTGATTACCCAGTCTGGTTTTTACGGGCGCTTGCTTACGCGTATCGACCTTACGGTGGAGCGCGCCAGTGGCAAGCTGCTGGCAAAGGACGCCAACAACCTGGTGGTGGTAAACGACCAGCCGCTTAAAGTGGCCGTGGGCAACAGCCCGCCATTGCCTGCAGGCTATAGCGCTTTAGTGCCGGACCCACAAATCGCTGCCATCGTGCGCCGCTATGGCGACCTAAGCGCCACCATCTCCGACTTGCCCATAGGTCGCATCGTCGGTCCGCTGGACAGGCATCAGACGCCAGGCGGCGAAAGCACGCTGGGCGCGCTGATTAGCGACGCATTTTTAGCCGGAGCCTCACGTACCTCGGACGGCGTAGCGCCAGCGCAAATTGCGTTTACCAACCCTGGTGGTGTGCGCGCGGACCTAAAAAGCACCTTGTCCGTTAGCTACGGCCAGTTGTTTAGCGTTATGCCGTTTAGCAATTCGCTGGTTAGTATGGATTTGACGGGCGCGCAATTGCTGCGTTTGCTTGAGCAGCAGTGGCAAGGCCGTACCACGCGCAGCTTGGTGTTGCATGTGTCCGAGGGGTTTACCTACACGTGGGACGCGGCCCAACCAGTGGGGGAGCGCGTGCTGCCGGGTTCGGCCATGTTGCATGGCGAGCTCATTCGCCCAGACGCGGTATATCGTGTGGCCACCAATAGTTTTTTGGCTGAGGGCGGCGATAGTTTCAGCGTCTTTAAACAAGGTAAAAATGTGCAAACCGGCGAGCTGGACTCGGTGGTGCTGAAACTCTACTTCCGCGCCAAAGGCGTGGTGCAAGTGCCTGCGCTGGGGCGCATCACTCGGCTGAACTAGGCGTGCAGGCCCTGGCTATGCCCAGGCCTTATGCTTTGGGCATAAATACTATCTTCGCAGGGGCGCTGCATGACCATCCAAATTCAAGACACAGCCATTGAGGTGACAGGTAGCGGCGCTGAGCTCATCCTCATGCTGCACGGCTGGCCCGATACGCTGGCACTGTGGGACGGCACGGTGAACGCGCTGCAACCCAAATACCGCTGCGCCCGCCTGACTTTGCCCGGCTTTGAAAGTGGGCCGCAAGCGGTGTCGCTGGACGCGATGTGCAGCTTGTTGTTGCAAGTGGCTGATCACCTGAGTCCCGGTAAAGCCATCACCTTATTGCTGCACGACTGGGGCTGCGCATTTGGCTATGAATTTGCCATGCGCCACCCTCAGCGTGTGGCCCGCGTGATTGCGCTTGATGTGGGCGATCACAATTCGCTCGCACTGCGCCGCCAATGGGGCCTGCGCGAAAAGCTGGCCGTTGCGGCCTATCAAGTCTGGCTGGCGTTGGCTTGGAAAATCGGTGGCGCTGTGGGCACCAGCATGACCCGCTTTATGGCGCGCGCGCTGCGTGCACCGGCCCCGGCTGCGCGTATCACCCACCGGATGAACTACCCCTACGCGATGCGCTGGTTTGGCAGCGCCGGTGGCTTTGCGCAAGCAGCGCAAGTGCAATTACCTATGCCGCTGCTCTACGTTTATGGCAAGCGCAAGCCCTTTATGTTTCATTCGCAAGCTTGGTTGGACAAGGTGGCACAAGCGCCGGGCAGCGTGGTGCTGGCGCTGCCCTGCGGGCATTGGCTGATGCTGGACCAGGCAGAAGTATTTCATGCCGCTGCGCTGCATTGGCTGGCGGCAAGCGACACACCATGAACCCCGAAGACTTGCAAAAACTGGTATCAATGCCCATGCCCTACGGTAAATACAAAGGCCGCGTGCTGGCCGACTTGCCTGGCAACTATCTGACCTGGTTTGCGCGTGAAGGTTTTCCTAAAGGCGAGTTGGGCCGCTTGCTGCAACTCATGCATGAGATTGACCATAACGGCCTATCCGATTTGCTTCGCCCGCTACGTTAGGAAGGCTTGGCAAAACAGGGATGTGTTCATTGCCAGGCTGCAGGCTGTGTCAATTCATACCATTAAGAAGTGTTCACTAAGATCGCGCACTCATAACTTATCTACTTGCTGTCACCATGTCCGTATTACATATCCAAACCCCCTTGATCGAGTCACGCGCCTTGAGCGAATTGCTGAGTCGCCCTGTATGGCTGAAGCTGGAAAACACCCAGCCCAGCGGCTCTTTCAAACTGCGCGGCATCGGCCATGCGTGCCAATGGCATGTGCGCCAGGGCGCGACGGGCTTTGTGTCCTCCTCGGGTGGCAATGCTGGTTTGGCGGTAGCCTATGCAGGCCGCAAGTTGGGTGTGCCCGTAACCGTAGTGGTGCCAGAGACGGCCACTGAGCGCGCCAAAGAGCTTATACGCATGGAAGAAGCCACTGTCATTGTGCACGGCGCAGCCTGGGACCAGGCGCATAGCTACGCGCAAACAATGGTCAACGCCAGCACGCCGCTGATCCACCCCTTTGATGACCCGTTGCTGTGGGAAGGCCACGCCTCGCTCATTGACGAAGTGGCCCGCGCCGGCCTGCGCCCGGACCTGCTGGTGTGCTCGGTGGGTGGTGGCGGCCTGCTGCAAGGCATGTTCATCGGCTTGGACCGTCAAGGCTGGCAGGACACCGCCGTGCTGGCCGTGGAAACCGAAGGCGCCGCATCCTTTGGCGCGGCCTTGCAAGCAGGCCATCCGGTCACCTTACCCGCCATGAAAACCATTGCCAACTCATTAGCCTCGGCCCGGGTTTGCGATGCTGTGGTGGAGAGTGCGTTAAGCCACACCGTGCGCAGCGCCTTGGTCAGCGACGCCCAAGCCCTCAGTGCCTGCCAACGCTTTGCTCACGATCACCGCATTTTGGTGGAACCGGCTTGCGGTGCGGCACTTGCTGCTTTGTATGAGACACCGCAAGCAGTGGGGGATGCGCAGGGGGTGTTGGTGGTGGTTTGTGGGGGGGTGGGGGTGAGAGCGTGATTGTTTGCTGCGTCTTGTGACAAACATCAGCGGTCGCTTTCGACCCAAAGAGGTCATCCTGGCGCTCAGGCTGCACGTCAAAGCGGACACTCCTGGCCCGAAGTGATACGGCAGTCACCGAAATAATCGCCACGCTGCCGACACCCCGGCGACTGATGCCAAGATCGGCACCTATTTCAACGTACTCGGCGGTCCGTAAAGCAGGTCTGAGACCCAGCCATGATAATATATATCATGGCTGATCGAAAAATTGTCGACGATACGCACCACATCACAAAAAAGCGTGGGAATGGTCAGCTTCGACGTGAAATTTGGGTTGATACGCAAGGTCGCGTGACTCGTTACAACCTTGCTTACATCAACCAAGCATTGCATGCTGGCGATAACGGGCGTGTGGTGGGTTATGACAATCAACATGGGCATCACCACCGTCACTATTTCGGCGTTGTGGCTGCAATTGAATTCACAAGTTTTGATGATATTGAGGATCAGTTCCAGACGGATTGGACTGCACTCAGGAGAACCGTATGAAAAATGTCACTCTTAAAGCAGGTAACGAACAAGATTTTTTTCGCAGAGGAAAGGCCTTGGCGCGATTGGCTGATGCGAGCCAACCGATACCAGAGGAACGCACCGTCAGCTTCGAAGATCCTGCCGATCTTCTGCGCCTGCTGACTGCCCGAAGACTCGACGTATTCCGCAGTGTCAAGGGTGAACCGGGTTCGATCACAGTCATCGCTGGGCGACTGCATCGCGATCGCAGCGCTGTAAAACGTGATGTAGACCAGTTAGCACAAGTCGGTCTTGTAACGATTGAGACCAAGACGCTACCAGGTCATGGTCAGATGAAAGAGATTAGAGCGGCTGCGGGCGTTTTCCGCCTCGAAGCGATGGTCATGTGAACCAGTTGGACGCCCCCAAAGCAGCTGTTCATGAATGTCCGCCGCCCAGTGGCGTCACAACGTACCCACTACCTCCAATAAGCGATCCAAGCCCCCGCTGTTAATCGCCACCATGGCCTTCTCCCGAACCGCCGGCTTAGCGTGGTAGGCCACTGACAGACCGGCGGCGGACATCATGGGCAGGTCGTTGGCGCCGTCGCCCATAGCGATTGCTTGGGCGGGCGTGATGCCCATGCTGGTGCAAGTTTGGAGCAGCATGCGGCGCTTTTCTTCCCCGTCGCAAATGTCGCCCCAGGCTTGCTCCACCAGCCGACCAGTCAGCAGGCCGTCTTGTACTTCCAGCACGTTCGATCGCGCCCAGTCGATGCTCAGCATGCCCTGCACCGCGTCGGTAAAAAACGTAAAGCCGCCCGATACCAACAATGTTTTCAGGCCGGCCGCTTTGCAGGCCCGCAACAGTTCGGCGGCGCCTGGGTTCAGGCGCAGGCGCTCGTCCAGCACTTGCTGCACGTGCGCCACGCTTACACCGCGCAGCAGGGCCACGCGCTGGCGCAGGCTGGCTTTGTAGTCGGCGATCTCGCCGCGCATGGCCGCCTCGGTAATCGCAGCCACCTCGGCCTTGCGCCCGGCGGCGTCCGCTATTTCGTCTATGCACTCGATGTTGATCAAGGTCGAGTCCATGTCAAAGGCAATGAGTTTGAAATCAGACAGTCGCAGGGGCGCGGTGATGCCTTGCAGAACCAGCCCTTCGGTTGGCGCAGGTAGGGTAGTCATGCGATGGCTTCTTTCGTGATCGGCTGCCCCAGACTGCGCAGCACATCGCGCACCATTTGCGCCCGGGCTTTGGGCTCAGGCAGGGCGCGCTCTATGCGCAGCTTGTCGTTGCCAGCCAGTTTGATGTGCTTGTTCTTCTGGATCAACTCGATGATGCGCATGGGTTCTACGGGCGCGTCTTTTTTGAAGCTGATGCTGATCAGGCCTGGAGCCGCATCCACTTTGGCAACACCATAAGGCTTGGCCAGAACGCGTAGTCGGTGCACGTCGATCAGCGTTTGCCCTTGTGGAGGCAGCTTGCCAAAGCGGTCAACAATCTCTTCGGTCAAGCGGTCGATGTGGTCGCCATTCTGGGCGGTAGCCAGCTTCTTATAAAAGCTCAGCCGCAAATGCACATCGCCGCAATAGTCGTCGGGCAAAAGCGCGGGCGAGTGCAGATTGATTTCGGTGGTGGCGTTGAGCGGGCTGAGTAAGTCCGGCTCGATGCCCGCTTTCAGGCAGCGCACCGCTTCGGCCAGCATTTCGTTGTACAGCTGAAAGCCGACTTCCAGCATATTGCCACTCTGGTTTTCGCCCAACACTTCGCCGGCACCACGAATTTCCAGGTCGTGCATGGCCAGGTAAAAGCCGCTGCCCAGTTCTTCCATTTGCTGTATCGCGTCCAGACGTTGGCTGGCTTGTTTGGTCAGACCTTCCAGGTCGGGCACCATCAGGTAGGCATAGGCCTGGTGATGGCTGCGGCCCACGCGCCCACGCAATTGGTGCAACTGCGCCAACCCGAATTTGTCGGCCCGACTAATGACAATCGTGTTGGCGGTAGGCACATCGATACCGGTTTCGATGATGGTGGAGCACAGCAGCAAGTTGTAACGCTGGGCCACAAAGTCGCGCATCACTGCTTCCAACTGGCGCTCGGGCATCTGGCCGTGGGCCACCGCAATGCGGGCCTCAGGCAGAAGTTCTTCCAATTTGGCACGGCGGTTCTCGATAGTCTCGACTTCGTTGTGCAAAAAGTAAATTTGCCCGCCGCGTTTGAGCTCGCGCAGCACCGCTTCGCGGATGACGCCATGGCCTTCGGTACGCACAAACGTTTTGATAGCCAGGCGACGTTGCGGCGCGGTGGCGATGACAGACAAATCGCGCAAACCTTCCAGCGCCATACCCATAGTGCGGGGGATGGGCGTGGCGGTGAGCGTCAGCACATCGACCTCGGCGCGCATGGCTTTCATGGCCTCTTTGTGGCGCACGCCAAAGCGGTGTTCCTCGTCGATGATGAGCAGCCCCAAGTCTTTGAAGTGCGTGTCGGCGCTGAGCAATTTGTGCGTGCCCACCACAATATCAATCGTGCCGTCTGCCACGCCTTTGAGCGATGCGTTAACCTCTTTACCTGAGCGAAAGCGGCTGATCTCGGCCACCTTCACGGGCCATTTACTAAAGCGGTCCACCAGGGTTTGGTAATGTTGCTCGGCCAGCAAGGTAGTGGGCGCCAAAATGGCGACTTGCTTGCCGCCAGTTATGGCCACAAAGGCGGCGCGCAAAGCCACTTCGGTTTTGCCAAAGCCGACATCTCCGCAGACCAACCGATCCATCGGGCGCGGGCTGATCATGTCCTGAATCACCGCATGAATGGCGGCGCGCTGGTCGGCGGTTTCTTCAAAACCAAAGTCGTTGGCGAATGTTTCATAGTCCTGCGCCGAGTAGCGGAAGGCATGGCCTTCGCGCAGCGCGCGGCGGGCGTAGATGTTGAGCAACTCGGCGGCCGCATCGCGCACTTGTTCGGCGGCTTTGCGTTTAGCTTTTTCCCACTGACCGCTGCCCAGGCGGTGCAGTGGCGCCTCTTCGGCGCTGACGCCGGTGTAGCGGCTGATCAGTTGCAACTGGCTGACCGGCACATAGAGAGTAGCTTTATCCGCGTACTCCAATTGCAAAAATTCTTGCTTGGCCGGTTCGCCCTGCGCGTCCAACTGGCCTAGGTCCATATTCACCAAACCCAGATAGCGCCCTATGCCGTGTGAGGAGTGCACCACCGGGTCGCCCACTTTGAGTTCGCTAAGGTCTTTGATGAGCGCTTCGACGTCGCTGACTTGCTCTTGCTTTTTGCGGCGACGCGTGCTCGGGCCGGTGGCAAAAAGTTCGGTCTCGGTGACCAAATCCACACCACGCTCCAGCCAGCGAAACCCAGTGTTCAGTTGTGAAGTGGCAATGCCTAAGGCTTCGTCGCTGGCAATAAATTCTTCTAGGGTGTCAAAGGCTGGCGGGCTTAAATGGCTGGCGTGCAAAAAGTCTAGCAAGCTGCTTTGGCGGCCCGTGCTTTCGGCCAACACTAGTACCCGCTGACCCTGGCTTTTGGCCTGCGCCATATGGGCTTTGAGCGCCAGCAACGGGTCGTCCGCGCCGCGCTGCGCAGCCACCATGGGCATAGGCGCTAATTCGGCAAACGCGGTGGCCTCCTGCGCATCGGCGGCGGCAGGGCGCAACGCCAGTTGCGCATAGCGATTGGACTGCGCATAAAACTGCTCGCTGGACAAAAACAAAGCATCGGGCGGCAAGGCCGGGCGCTCCGGGTCAGTTTGCACAATGCGGTAGCGGTCTTTGGTGTCCTGCCAAAAGCGCGCAAATGATGCTTCCAAGTCGCCATGCAGCACCACCGTGGCTGCTTCGCCCAGGTAGTCAAACACCGTAGCGGTGTCCTCAAAAAACAAAGGCAGGTAGTACTCGATACCAGCGGTGGCAACCCCGGCGCCCATGTCTTTGTAGATGCGGCTCTTGGTTGGGTCGCCTTCCAACAGCTCGCGCCAGCGGCTGCGAAATTTGGCGCGCGCCGGTTCATCCATCGGGAACTCGCGCCCCGGCAACAAGCGCACTTCGGGAACGGGGTACAGGCTGCGCTGGCTGTCGGGGTCAAAAGTGCGAATGCTGTCGATTTCGTTGTCAAACAAATCCACTCGAAAAGGCACTTGCGAGCCCATGGGAAACAAGTCGATCAAGCCGCCGCGCACCGCGTATTCGCCAGGGCTCACTACCTGCGTGACATGGCTGTAGCCGGCTAGGGTGAGTTGCGCTTTTAGCTTGGCTTCGTCCAGCTTTTGTTTGGCCTTGAATTCAAAGGTATAGGCTGCCAAAAACCGCGGCGGCGCTAGGCGGTAGAGCGCTGTGGTGGCCGGCACCAGCACCACGTCCGCGCCTTGGGCATTGTCGCGCTGGCTGATGCGCCACAGCGTAGCCAGGCGCTCGCTGATTAAGTCTTGGTGCGGCGAAAAGCTGTCGTAGGGCAGGGTTTCCCAGTCTGGGAACAGGGCGCAGCGCAAATCCGGCGCAAAAAAGCTGATCTCTTCAAGCAAGCGCTGCGCGTCGGTGGCGTCCGAGGTGACGATGGCGGTGATGCGTCCGGCGGCCTTCTCGCGTTCGGCCAACTGCGCCAGCAAAAGCGCGTCGGCAGAACCGGGCGGGCGCGGCAGGGTGAATCGTTTTCCGGTGGCAAGCGAGGGCAGGTGCATGGGGAGGCAAAAATACGAAAACCCCCGTAAGCCCAGATAGGGGGTGTACGGGGGTGAAAAAATCGAACAGCCCTGATTTTAGAATGGCCCGCATACCATGACCGCCACCCCCGCCAATGCCACCGCCTTCTTGAGCGATTTCGCCCCCACAGACCCTGCGGCCCCTCCCCGTTGCTTTGTGTTGGTGCCCTGCGCTGGGGCGGGCAGCCGTGCCGGCACCGCCCAGCCCAAGCAGTACCAACCGGTGGCAGGCCAGCCCATGGTGATGCATACCCTGGCCGCTTTGGCGGCAGTGCGGCGAGTGGCCGGTGGCCTGGTGGTCTTGTCGCCTGGTGACGACTTTGCCTGGCCCGAGGGCCCGGCCTGGCCCGCCCGCTTTGAGCGCGTGCCCTGCGGCGGCAGCACGCGTGCGCAAAGTGTTTTCAACGGATTAAAGGCTTTGCAGGCACGCGGCGTGCGCCCTATCGACTGGGTGCTGGTGCATGACGCGGCGCGCTGCCTCATCACCCCGGCGCTGGTGGACAGCCTGATCGATGCCTGCCTGCCCGATGCCTGCGGCGGCTTATTGGCCTTGCCGCTGCCCGATACGCTCAAAACCGAAAGCGGTCGGCGCGTGCAAGCCACCGTGCCGCGCGAGGACAAATGGCTGGCCCAAACCCCGCAAATGTTTCGCCTCGGTGACCTCCATTGCGCCCTGGCCGCCACCGCCGCTGACGGTTTTTCCGGTGTCACCGACGAAGCCAGCGCGATGGAAATGGCAGGTCACCATCCCCTGTTGGTAGCCGGTAGCGCCCACAACTTCAAAGTCACCTACCCGCAGGACTTTGCGCTGGCGCAAGCGGTATTGGCGATTCGGGCAAATACTGGCGTATAGCTGCAAGGAATAAACACAATGAGCAATATTCGTATCGGCGAAGGCTGGGACATCCATGCTTTGGTAGAGGGCCGCCCGCTCATGCTGGGTGGCGTGCAGGTGCCGTACAGCAAAGGTCTGCTCGGCCATTCGGATGCCGATGCTTTGCTACACGCAATTACCGATGCGCTATTTGGCGCAGCGGGGATGGGCGACATCGGCACGCATTTTCCGGATACCGACGCGACATTTAAAGGCGCAGATTCCGCGGTGCTGCTGGCCGAAGCCGCACGCCGAGTGCGCGCGCAGGGCTACGCCATCGGCAACGTGGACAGCACCATCATTGCCCAAGCGCCAAAACTGGCCCCACACATTGGCGCAATGCGTACGCGGATTGCCGATATTTTGGGTATCGCGCCGGACTGCGTAAACGTTAAAGCCAAAACCGCCGAAAAAATGGGCCCGGTGGGCGAAGGGCAGGCGATTGAGGCGCGGGCTGTGGTGCTGTTGCAGCGCTAGGTCTGTTTCTATAAGGCGCTCAGTGCGTCCAGCTAACGCGCAGTCTGGAGCGCAGGGGACTTTGCGTAAGGGCAGGAAATGCGCCTACTGCGCCGCCCAGCCACCATCCATATTCCAAGCCACGCCGCGCACATTGTCGGCGGCCACCGAGCATAAAAATACCGCCAACGCCCCCAGTTCTTCGGGCGTAGTGAATTGCAGCGAAGGCTCTTTTTCGGCCAGCAATTGGCGCTTGGCTTCCTCGTTGCTGATGCCAAGCGCGACTGCTTTGGCATCGACTTGTTTTTGCACCAAGGGCGTCAGTACCCAGCCTGGGCAAATCGCGTTGCAGGTGACGCCGCTGGTTGCGTTTTCTAATGCAGTAACTTTGGTCAGACCCACTAGGCCGTGCTTGGCGGCGACATAGGCAGATTTTTCCGCCGAGGCCACCAGGCCGTGTACGGAAGCGATATTCAAAATGCGGCCCCAGTTGCGCGCCTGCATGCCCGGCAGGGCAAAGCGGCTGGCATGAAAAGCGCTGCTCAGGTTGATCGCGATCACCGCGTCCCAGCGCTCGGGCGGGAAATTTTCCACGCGCGCCACATGCTGAATGCCCGCGTTGTTCACCAAAATATCCACACTGCCAAATGTCGCCTCGGCGTGGCGCACCATGGCCTCGATCTCGGCGGGCTTGGACATGTCCGCGCCGTGGTAGCTCACCTGCACGCCCATTGCCTTTACCTGGGCCACAGCGGCGTCCACCTCGCCAAAGCCGTTCATTACGATATTGGCGCCCTGGGCAGCTAGGGCCTTGGCAAGGCCTAGTCCTATTCCGCTGGTGGATCCGGTAACGAGGGCGGTTTTACCTTTAAGCATAAGCATTTCTCCAATTCAATGGCAGGGTTCTATTAGGATGCACACATTATCGAGGCCCTACGCTACGCCCCACTTACGGCCACTTCCAAACCCTTGCGCTTTTTGACTTATGCAACCTGAACTGCTCTATATCGACTGCACCGCCCCGGTGCCCCATCGAATGGCCTATTGGCAATGGGGCGACCCGCAGGCCAGCCACACCGTGGTGTGCGTGCACGGCCTCTCGCGCCAAGGGCGAGACTTTGACGTGCTGGCCCAATCCTTGGTCGAGCGCTCTAAAACACCGCTGCGCGTGGTTTGTCCCGATGTAGTGGGTCGTGGAAAAAGCGACTTTCTGGCTGATCCGCAAGGCTACCAATTGCCCACTTATGTGGCCGACATGTTGCAATTGCTGGCCCAACTTAAACCCGCCACGCTGGACTGGGTGGGCACCAGCATGGGCGGCTTGATCGGCATGTTGCTCTGCGCGTATGCGCCATCGGTAGGTGCCAGCGTGCGCCGACTAGTGCTCAACGACGTGGGACCGGTGATCGAATGGCAGGCCTTACAACGCATTGGCCAGTACCTGGGAAAAAGCGGGCAGTTCGCAACCGTGCAGCAAGCGGCTGATGCCATGTGGGCTGTCAGCAGCAGCTTTGGTCCGCACACGCCGGCGCAGTGGCTAGCCTTTTCGCAGCCCATGCTCAAGCCCGTGCCCAGCCCGCAAGGCGGCACGGCCTTTGAGCTGCATTACGACCCGGCCATTGCCATGCCTTTTGGTAGCACCACCGAGCAACAGGCCAAAGAAGGCGAGGCGCTGTTGTGGCAGGCCTATGAGGCCATCAGCGCGCAAACTTTGTTAATACGCGGCGCACAGTCCGATTTGCTGTCGACCGCCACGGCGCAACAGATGACCCAACGTGGCCCCAAGGCCCAACTGGTTGAATTTGTAGGTGTGGGCCACGCACCTACTTTGATCGCGCCCGACCAGGTGGACGCGGTCGCCAACTTTGTGTTGGCTGCTTGAGGGGTCGCACACACGCTTTGCCATGAACGCTGCGATGGACTCCATGCCCGTGCAGGCGGACGCGCTGGCGCGAGCTCGTGCGTTTGCCGAGCCTTTGCTCGCGAGCGCGCATCTGGACACTGCGGAGAACATGCTTGACCATGCGGACGCGGTCGCGGCGATATTGCGCGGCATCGGCGGCTCTGAGGCCATGCAGGCGGCTAGCTACTTGGTGTATGCCAGCGAGCACCTGAACAAACCGCACGAAGTCATCAGTAAAGCCTTTGGCGAAAACTTCGCAGACTTGGCGCAAGAGACCACCAAGCTGGTGCGTTTGCAGCGTATGGCGCGCATCGCGCAGAACGCCGCCAGCCGCGCTGGCCAGGCCGCGCCCATGGCGCAAACCGCCGCCGCGCAAACCGAAAGCGTGCGCAAAATGCTGCTGGCTTTCTCGCGCGATTTGCGCGTCGTCATGCTGCGTTTGGCGTCGCGTTTGCAAACTCTGCGCCATTTCGCAGCTAGCAAATTACCAGTGCCGCCGGGCTTGGCTGCCGAGTCGCTGCAAGTGTTTGCGCCACTGGCCAACCGCCTGGGCATTTGGGATATCAAGTGGGAGATTGAGGACTTAGCTTTCCGCTTTCTGGAGCCCGAAACCTACCGCGAAGTGGCAGGCTGGCTGGACCAAAAACGCAGCGCGCGCGAAGTGGCGGTGGAGCAAGTGCGCCACACTCTGGCTGATGAATTGCAAGCCCAAGGGCTGCAAGCGCAAGTACAAGGCCGGCCCAAACACATCTACAGCATTGTTAAAAAAATGCGCGGTAAGTCATTGGGTTTTACGCAGGTGTACGACATCCGCGCGTTGCGCGTGATCGTGCCCTCGGTGCCAGATTGTTATGCCGCGCTTAGCTGGGTACACAGCCGCTTTACGCCAGTCACCGAAGAGTTTGACGACTACATTGCCCGCCCCAAAGCCAATGGGTACCAATCGCTGCACACTGTGGTACGCGATGCACAAGGCCAGGCTATCGAGGTGCAAATTCGCACCACCGCCATGCACCAGCATTCCGAGCACGGCGTGGCCGCGCACTGGGTTTATAAAGAGGCGGGTGCCAAGGGCTATGCCGGGGTATCGGCCACGGGTTCGTACGAAGCCAAGATTGCGGTGCTGCGACAGTTGTTGGCCTGGGAGCGAGAGCTGTCGGGCGCTGCCGCAAAGCCAGGCAACGCGCCCGGCGCAACGGATCCGGCCCTGCTGGACGACCGTATTTATGTCTTGACGCCCGACGCGGCGATTGTGGAATTGGCCCAAGGCGCCACACCGGTGGACTTTGCCTACAGCGTGCACACCAACCTGGGCCACCGCTGCCGGGGCGCGCGGGTGGACGGCATGCTGGTGCCGCTGAACACGCCACTCAAAAACGGACAAACGGTGGAAGTGACGACCGCCAAAGAAGGCGGCCCCTCGCGTGACTGGCTTAACCTGGAACTAGGCTTTTTGGTAAGCCACCGGGCACGCGCCAAAGTGCGGGCTTATTTCAACGCGCTGGCCCTAGACCAGACGGTGGCCAAGGGCCGCGAAGCGGTTGAAAAACTTTTGCAGCGTGAAGGTAAAACCGCACTCAAGCTAGACGATCTGGCCGGCCAACTGGGCTTTCACAGTGCAGACGATTTATTTGAAGTGGTGGGCAAAGACGAGTTCTCGCTGCGCAATATCGAAATCTTGCTACGCCCGCCAGAGCCTGCGCCTGACGCAGATGATGTTGTCCACCTGAAAAAACCGCGCGCTGCGCCCACGGGCAAAGGTGGCGTATTGGTGGTGGGTGTCGATTCGCTGATGACGCAACTGGCCAAATGCTGCAAGCCCGCGCCACCCGATGTAATCAGCGGCTTTGTCACCCGGGGCAAAGGCGTCAGCGTGCACCGCGCCGATTGCTCCAACCTGCGCAACATGGTGCAACGCAGCGGCGACCGTGTGATCGAAGTGCAATGGGGTCAGTCCCCAAGTGCCGCAACAGGGGGTAGCGTTTACCCGGTGGATGTGGCCGTAGAAGCCGTGGACCGCCAAGGTCTGCTGCGCGATATTTCCGAGGTGTTTGCCAAAGAAAAAATGAACGTCATCGGCGTGCAAACCCAAAGCGTCAAAGGCATCGCCTGGATGACCTTCACCATCGAAGTGGCCGACTCGGGGCGACTGGGCAAAGTGCTGGGGACGATTGGCGGGTTGACGGGGGTGCGGGCCGCGCGCAGGCGGTAACACTCTACGGTTTTAAGGCGCTTTCACTGCGTCCCAAAAATCCGATCCCCCGCATCGCCCAAGCCCGGCAGGATGTAGCCATGCTCATTGAGTTCGCGATCGATGGCGGCGGTGTAGATTTCTACGTCGGGATGTGCTTCGTGCAAGGTGTTGATGCCCACCGGGGCGGTGAGCAGGCACATGAATTTGATGGACTTGGGTTTGCATTGTTTGATGCGGGTAATGGCTGCCACTGCCGAGTTGCCGGTGGCCAGCATCGGGTCCACCACCACCACGTCGCGGGACTCCATGTCTTTGGGCATCTTGAAGTAGTACTCCACCGCTTGCAGGGTTTCGTGGTCCCGGTACAGGCCGATGTGGCCCACGCGCGCGCCGGGCACCACGCTCAGCATGCCGTCCAAAATGCCATTGCCCGCACGCAAAATGGACACAAACACTAGCTTTTTACCGTCGATCACTTTGGCTTGCATCACTTCCAGCGGCGTTTCGATCTGCACGTCCTGCGTCGCCATGTCGCGGGTTACTTCATAGGCCATCAGGCTGCTTAGTTCGTTAAGCAGGCTGCGAAAGCTATTGGTGCTGGCCTCTTTTTTGCGCATCAGCGTGAGCTTGTGCTGCACCAGTGGGTGGTCGATCAGGTGCACATGGGGCAGGGCGGCAGGGGAGATGGCAACAATAGTCATGGCTTGGCGGTAGGTAAAGGTGAAGGGGCGTGCCCCAGACGGGTCAAACTCTAACCCATAGTCCAGCCCCCCCGCCAGGGCGGCACGCAGCTTAGGGGTTGGCCTTGACTTTCCAGTCGCGAAATACGTCGATGTCCACCCCGTCCGGGTAATTGAGCAGGCCGGGCTTGAACCCTTTTTCGCCTTTGCGCCCGTATTGCCAGATGATTTTTTTGGTCACGCGCTCGATCACCACCACGCGGTCGTTCAGGTCATCGACCACCAAAACGTCGCCGGTCAGCGGCAGTTCGCGGGCGATGGAGCAATGGTCTAGGCTGCCTTCGCCGCTGGCCACGAAATATTCCCACACGATTTTTCCGTTGGCCGGGTCAAAGATCACCACCCGCCCCGGCTTGGAAAAATCGGCCACGATGAAGTGCTTGCCGTCCGGCGTGGGAAATGCATCCGAGGGGTAGCGGATATGCGGCGCCTTCACGCTCCAGACCACCTGCCCGGCCCGCGTCATGCGGGTGATGAGCGCGCCGGTAATTTCGGACACCAAAATATCGCCGTTGTCCAGCGGCGTAGCGCCATTGGGGTAGGCTAGTTCGCTGGGCGGCTTGTGCGCGCAACGGCCCGGCGTGCCCCACTGAGTGGTGATGGCATTGGTTTTGGGGTCGATGATTAAGACGCGGCAGTTGCGGATGTCGGCAGTTAAAAACTGCCCGTCGGCCAGTAGGTGCGCGTCATCGGGGTAATTGAGCAGGCCCGCGCTTTTGCCACGCGTGTCGGGCACGCCATAAGTCCAGGTAATTTGGCGCGTGGCGTAGTCCACGATATGCACATCGAAGTTGTCTTCTTCGCTCACCGCCAACTGGCTGCCATCGGCGGAAAAATTCACATCCTCATTGCCACGGTACAGCTTGAGGCTGGGCGAGGGGAACTCCCAAACGATGCGCTTGTCGGGCGCGATTTCGATCAAGCGGTTGTTGCGCCGGTCGGCGATCACGATGGGGTAGGGCAAGGGCTTACCCCAGGAAGCAACCGGCTTAGCGCGGTTGCCCGTAACCGGTGGAATCGGTGGCAGCACCGTGCCGCTGGACACTTGCCCAGCACCCAGCATCTCGGCGTTGACTTGCACGGGCACGCCACCGCTTTGGGCGATAGCAGCGGAGATCAGCGCGGGCCACAAGGTCAACAGGACGGTTTGTTTTGCAGCTTTTGAAATATGGCGGCCCATACGCAGTGGTCCGCATGCAGCGCCTTGCTTGCGGGTGTATGAAGTGGTTAGATGTTTGGATGCTTGCATGGGGTACCTTGTGAAAGCATTGATGGAACGCCGCGTCGCTACGTTCCTCACGATGACTTAGATGTGCGTATCGTCCAAAGAGATGGGTGTCGGTGCCCGGCGCGGCCTAACGGCTCTCAGCCACGGTGCGCCCGTACAAAGGCTGCACACCGCGCGTGTTGGGCGCGAACAAACTTTGGTAGCGCTGCAATTGATCTGCCGATACCGTGCGAACGTCCTTCATCACGATCCACAGCACGCCCTGCGTGCAAGGCGCTGCGGTGAGCGAGCCGACATAGCGGTAATAGCCCAGCGTAGTTGGCAGCAAGGCGGCTGGGTCTACTGGCATGTTTACCAAGCGGTGGTCGCCATCGGGCTTGGTGGGGATGAGGGGTAACAGGCCTTCGAGCAGCGTATCGGACGCGCCCAGGCGGTACAAAACTTCGACGGCCAACAATTGCCCTTGCGGGCTTTTGTGTAGCAAGTGCGCCGCCATCACAAATTCTTCACCGGCAATTTGTTCGCCGCCAGGGCTGTGGAAATGGAACTGTTCCAGCCGGTAATGCTGCTCGCCTATGCGCAAGCGGTTGCCCCCGCCCAGGCGCACGCGCACGGTGTGGCCGTCGTTGGCAATCGTGGGTGCGGTGGCGCGGTAGGTAAACGCAAGCGGTGCAAGGTTTTGCGCACTGGTGTGGGCGATGTTGATCGGCGACTGCTGCTTACCGTCTTCACACAAACCGGCCCATGCGCTTTGGCACATGGCCAGACCGGTGAGCAGGGCAGCGAATGCGGCTGTTCGGCCTTGCTTGAACCACAACACGCGGGCAGTAGGGAGGGCGCTTAAAGCGAGCGTTAGGCTAGGGGCAATAGGCGTGAAAACAGCGCATTGGGGGCACATGCGCCGCAGTCTATGGCTGACCTTGCCCCCCGGCTTTGCGCGAAATCAAACAAGGCGCAGTGGCGCTCGGCGCTGGTCCGATTTAGTCGGCTTGTGCTTCGGCGCGGCTTTGGCGCAACTGCCACAAGATATGTCCGAGCAGCGCGAAAAACACCACCGCGCCGCCAATCAGCGTGCGATGGCTGGGGATTTCATTGTGAATCAACCACACCCACAGGGGGCCGAGAACCGGCTCGGCAATGCCGATGAGTGCGGCAATTGCCGAGGGCAGCAGCGGCGCGCCGGTCACAAAAAACGCCATGCCTAGGCCAAGGTTGAATGCGCCAAACATAAACAGCAAACCCAGGTCTATTGGGCTGACCGCAAAGGCTGGTGTCATGGCCGCAGCGACGCAGGTAGCCATCAAAGTACCGGTGCAAACGGCGGGCATCATTTGTACTTCGGCGTGGCGGCGGGTGATGACGGTCGCACCCGAAAAAGCCAGCGCAATCAGCACCGCAAGGCCATCGCCAATCGGCGAGACCGCACCCCCCAACGATTCGGAGACCATGATGCCCACGCCGGTAATTACCGCCGCAATCGCTACCCAGGTGTTCAAAGGCACGCGCTCGCCAAACAACAAAAACGCCATTAGCGCGGCAATCAGTGGCACCCCAGCTTGGATCAGCAAAATATTAGCCACCGTGGTGTACGACAGCGCCACTACAAAACAAGTGGAGGCCAGCGCAAAACACGCGCCGACCGCAACACCAGCCCAGCCCATGGCGCGAAACAGTTGCAGCGTGCCGCGCAGACCTTGGCGGTGCAACATAAACCAAAGCAAAAACACTGAGGCGAAGAAAGCGCGCCAAAAAACAATCGTCCAACTTTCGGTCACGCTCAGGTAGCGTGCGATGGTGCCGCCAAAGCTCCACGCCGCGGCCGAGCCCAGTACCAGCAGCGCGCCGCGCCGGTCAAAGCCAGCGGACTGCATGGCTTAGGCGGCGCCTAGGCGTTGGATCAGTTCGACCTTGTAACCGTCGGGATCGGTCACAAAGGCGATGTGCGTGGTGCCACCTTTGACCGGGCCGGGTGCGCGTGTCACGTTGCCGCCCGCCGATTTGATCTGCTCGCAAGCGGCATAAATGTCGCTCATACCCAGGGCCACATGGCCGTAGGCCGTGCCCATTTCATAAGACTCGACGCCCCAGTTGTAGGTCAGCTCCAACTCGGCGTGGTCCGGGTTGCTGCCGTAGCCCAGAAAGGCCAGGGTGTATTTGTATTCCGGATTTTCTGAGGTGCGCAAGAGCCTCATGCCCAGCACCTGGGTGTAAAAATCGATAGATCGCTGGAGATTGCCAACGCGCAACATGGTGTGGAGGATTCGCATGTGAGTCATTTTGCCTCAGTGCCCGCCCATAATGGTGCGCCACTGGCGACGCCCCGCTACTTTGTGCCGACACGGCTCGCCGAACCAAGGACGATGGAAGCCTTTTTTGACGGCCGCCATGAAAATGCTAAGTACGGTGGCCTTGTGCCCCCAAACGAGGACGATGAATGACTGTTTTTACCCGTGTAGTCTTATTCACCGATAGCGATGGCCGCGCGCGGTTTCGGCGAGAGCCGCTGCCGCTAGAGCAGGGCACGCCTCAGTCGATGCTGTCCGAATTGTTTGCCAGCGGCGGCTACCAGTTGCGACACAGCCCGGTGGGCTTTCGCAGCAGCTTTCACTGCACCACGCACCCGCAATGGGTGTTTATTTTGGGTGGGCAGATGGAGATCGGCTTGCAAGGCGGCATCTCGCGGATGTTTGGTCCTGGGCAGCATTTCTTCAGCGACGATCTGCTGCCCGAGGGCGCTATTTTCGACCCGCAAGTACACGGCCATTGGAGCCGCCAGGTCGGGTCCGACCCTCTGGTGACTTTATTTGTGCGGGCGGCTTAGCCATGTCTGGAACCTAATTTTTCTATTTGAACCAGTTGGGCTACCCAGTCTCGCCTGTGCGCTTAAATTCTCGGTGGCGTACACATAGGTTGGACTGACGGACGCGTCCAAGGATTACAATGAACCTTAACAAATACGTTAAGGAGTGTGGCATGACTTTGCGCGCTAGTGACATTATTCCCATCAGCGAGGCACGAGCGCGCCTCACCGAATTAGCCGAAGACGTGGTCGGTAGAGGTGCCGAGAAGGTGCTCACAAAAAACGGCTCCAGTTACGTGGCGCTGGTGGACGCCAAAAAGCTTGACTACTACCACGCCCTAGAGCTGGAGCATGCAGGCCTGATTCTGCTGACCGAGGCCGAAACTGCGCTTGGTCAGGTTATCGCAGGTAAACGCCTGTCTTCTGCCAAGCTGGACAAGCTGCTCGCAGACTGATGCCCAGGCCTGATACAAGGCGAGTCAACGCACAGGTCGGCGCTGTCCCGAACTTCGCCGACTGCCTGCTGGCAGTGCATGCCTTCATGGTGGAGCAAGACGCATTCAGCGCACCCGCTCGGCTTGCTCAGCTTAAGCGCGATTTGCGCGAAATGAAAACACTGTTGGCTTGGTCTCCCGCCAGTGGTCGACCGGCGCGTTTTCTCAAGCCGAATTCGGCCCAGGCCACCCTGCGCCTGGCAGCGGTGCAGCAATTGACCCAGTCGGCGGGCTTGCCTCACCTGCGTGAATTCGTGATCGGAACGCATGTTGTGCTTTATGCGCATTCAGATACCGAGGTCGTTCTGCTTTCGCTCAAGCACCACCGACAACTCGGCTACACCACGTTCCAATGAGCCCCGTCATTCCTGACTCCCACGCCGGCAACTATCATTAACGAGCGTAAGTTGGTTTTCTCCGGCACCTTTATTTGTGCGGGCGGCTTAGCCGCCTCGCACCCATGCCAAGGTGTCGTCCAGCGCCAGCTTCGCACGCGCCAGCATGGTGTCGATTTCGGCTTCGGTGATGATCAAGGGTGGTGAGAAGGCGATCACATCACCCATCAACACGCGCAGGATCAGGCCGTGGTGCTGTGCCCGCTTTACCAAATAGGCGCCGACGCCACGTTTGGGATCGAAGGGTGTGCGATTTGCAGGGTCAGCGGCCAGTTCGATGGCGCCGATCAGGCCCAGGCCGCGTGCGTTGCCTACCAGCGGATGGTCCTTGAAGGCCTGAATGCCCTGCTGCAGACGCGGGGCCACTTGTTGCACATGCGCAAGAATTTTGTCGCTCTCATAAATGCGCAGCGTTTCCAGCGCCACGGCGCAGGCTAGCGGGTGGCCGCTGTAGGTATAACCATGGCCGAAGACACCAATCTCGGCGCTGGCATCGGCGATGGTTTGGTAAATCTCGTTGGACACGTAAAGCGCGGACATGGGCACATAGGCCGAGGTCAGCATCTTGGCCACCGTCACCATGTCGGGCTTGAGGTCGTACACCTCGGTGCCGAAGTTCTTGCCTAAGCGTCCAAAGGCGGTTATCACTTCATCGGCCAAAAACAGGATGTCGTATTTTTTGAGGAGCGCCTGCACCCCGGCAAAGTAGCCTGGTGGCGGAATGATGACGCCTCCTGCGCCTTGCACTGGCTCGGCGATGAAGGCCGCCACGGTGTCTGGCCCTTCGCGCAATATGGTGTCTTCCAGTTCTTTCAGCAGACGTGTTACGAACTCGGCCTCGGTTTCACCGGGCAGGCCAAAGCCATAGAAATGCGGGCAACTGACGCGCACAATGCCGGGCAGTGGCAGGTCAAAGTTCTGGTGCATGCTGCCCAGTCCCGACATCGATGCCGCCGCCGCGGTTACGCCGTGGTAGCCCTTGTTGCGCGCGATGATTTTTTTCTTCAGCGGGCGGCCCTTGGCGTTGTTGTAGTAACGCACCAGCTTGAACGCGGTGTCGTTGGACTCCGAGCCTGAGTTAGCAAAGAGCAAGCGCGCGTTCGGGATCGGGGACCAGCGGACCAATGTTTCGACCAGCTCGGTGACCGGGCCGGGCACTTTGCCTGAAAACGAGTGGTAGTAGGGCAGCGTCATCATCTGCTTATAGGCAGCCTCGGCCAGCCGCTTTTCAGAAAATCCCAGCGAGGCGCACCACAGTCCCGCCATACCTTCGATGTAGGCCTTGCCATGTTCGTCAAAGACTTGCACGCCTTCGCCGCGCACGATTACCAGTGGGCCATCTTGTTCTAGCTGGCGCAGTTGGGTGTAGGGGTGCAAATGGTGGCGCAGGTCACGTTGGCCTGCCGCCGATATTTCTGCTTTGGGGTGGTTCATAGCGTGGGGTTCTTTCTACCGAAGTGCGGAGACCGATGATCACCGCACTGTATTGCACATTCGGCCTACCCCCGCTATGTTTGGATAGCTGCGGCAAGACCGCCCCATTTGCATGCTGCCATGCAAATGGGTTTGGAAAGCTTAGCGCGCCGGTCCGCGGTTGCCGCCGCCAGGGCCGCCACGGCCACGCGGGCCGCCGGGACGCGGACCGCCGCCGAAGCCGCCGGGTGCGCCACCAAAGCCGCCGCCGCCGCCATTCGGGCGCTTGCCCTGGTAACCACCGCCGCCGCCACGGCGTGCGCCACGCTCAGCCATCATGTCCACGCTGGTGCGCATGGGGTCGGGCTGGCCGCCAGGGGCGCGCGGTACACGCGGCTCGCTGGGGAAATTCTTCATGGTCGGGTTGGCTAGCGGATTGCGGTTCTGGTGTGCACGCGCATCGTGCGAGCGTGGAGGCTGGTCTTCGTGGGCCATAGGGCCGTCGTCGTCACGCGGGAATCCGGCATCGCGGGGGAAGCTAGGGTCACGCGGGTAGCCGGGATCGCGCGGCGGCCGGTGCGGGCCGTTGCGGCCTGCACCTTGGCGCGGCGGGCCGTTGCGCGGGCCATTAGGACCATTACTAGGGCCATTACCAGGACCGTTGCGCGGTCCACGCGGACCCGCGCCGGGGCCGCCGGTGCTTTTCTTTTCGCGCACGCGTTGCAGCATTTCAGTGCGAGCGGCTTTGGCAGCGGCTTGCATCACATCGCGGCTGGGGGGTTTGCCCGCACCGCCCCAAATGGTTTGGCGGCCCATGGCGATGGGCTCGGCGCGCTCGCCCGGCTCGGGTTCAAAGCCGGGTATGACTTGCACTTCCAAGTGCTGCTTTGTAAACCGCTCGATGTCCTGCATAAAGCCTTCTTCGTCCATGCAGACTAAGTTGATGGCCGTGCCATCGGCGCCGGCGCGGCCCGTGCGGCCGATACGGTGCACATAGTCTTCGCTGACGTTGGGGATTTCGTAGTTCACGACATGAGGCAGTTCGTCGATGTCGATGCCGCGCGCGGCAATGTCGGTCGCTACCAGCGCACGCACATCGCCGCTTTTAAAGCCGGCCAGCGCCTGGGTGCGTGCAGCCTGGCTTTTGTTGCCGTGCAGGGCCATGGCGCTAACGCCGTTTTTCTCGAGGTATTCGGCCACATTGTTGGCGCCGAATTTGGTGCGGGTAAAGACCAACACCTGGCTCCAGTTTTGGCTGTTGATGATGTGCGCCAGCAGCGCTTTTTTCTTTCCACGCCCCACAGGGTGGATGATTTGGTTGATGCGCTGTACCGTGGTGTTGCGCGGCGTGACTTGCACGCTTTGCGGATTTTTGAGTAGCGTGGCGGCCAGGTCGCGGATCTCGTCGCTGAAGGTGGCCGAGAACAGAAGGCTTTGCTTGTCGCGGGGCACCAAGGCCAGCACTTTTTTTACATCATGGATAAAACCCATGTCCAGCATGCGGTCGGCTTCGTCGAGCACCAAAATCTGTACCTGGCCCAGGTCCAGCATGCCTTGCTGGTGCAAGTCCAGCAGGCGTCCGGGGGTGGCTACCAGCAAGTCTACGCCGCGCTTGAGTTTGGCAATTTGAGGGTTCATGCCCACGCCGCCAAAGATAACGGTGCTGGAAAGCTCCAGATATTTGCCGTAAGTGCGGATCGATTCTTCAATTTGCGCGGCCAGTTCGCGCGTGGGGGTGAGCATCAGGGCACGGATGCCGGTGCCACCGAATTTGTTGGTGGCCGCCTCGGTGGTGGACAGGCGTTGCAGGATCGGCAGGGTGAAGGCAGCGGTTTTGCCGGTGCCGGTTTGGGCGCCGCCCAAAAGGTCGTGGCCGGCCAGGACCAGGGGAATAGCCTGCGCCTGGATGGCGGTGGGCGTTTCGTAACCTTGCTCGCGCACGGCTTTGAGGATGGCGGGCGCCAGATTCAATTCATCGAAGTTCATACAGAAGCACCCGAGGGTGCATACATACCGGCCGTTCCGCACGGGGTGTGTTGTGCGGTCAGTCAAAGGCAGGCAGGTTCAAAAGGCGGGACGCCGACGTGTAGGGCAGTCCCCAGCATGGCGCTGGCGCTGCGGGCAACTGAAGCTCCGCAGACCGTCGCATTGTCGCACGTTGCAACCTCGAGACTTTTGCCGCCTCTGGCGCAGCAGGCCCGCGCCTAGCGCGCAGCGTCGATAATGCGCCCTTCCCCCCTTTTAGCTCTGACAGATACCTACCCCAATGGCCCAATACGTTTTCTCCATGAACCGCGTCGGCAAGATCGTGCCGCCTAAGCGGCATATTCTTAAAGACATTTCGCTCAGCTTTTTCCCTGGCGCCAAGATCGGCGTGCTGGGCACGAATGGATCGGGCAAGTCCACGTTGCTCAAAATCATGGCCGGCATTGACAAGGAAATCGAGGGCGAGGCCATTCCCATGGCCGGCCTGAACATTGGCTACCTGCCGCAAGAGCCGCAGCTAGACCCGACCCAAACCGTGCGCGAAAGCGTAGAAGCGGGCATGGGCAAGGTTATGTCCGCCAAGGCCCGGTTGGAAGAGGTCTATACCGCCTACGGTGAAGAAAACGCCGACTTCGACGCCTTGGCCGCCGAGCAAGCCGAGCTGGAAGCCATCATTGCCACCGCGGGTACCGATTCCGAGCACCAACTCGAGATCGCCGCGGACGCGCTGCGCCTGCCCCCTTGGGATGCCAATATCGGCGTGCTATCCGGTGGCGAAAAACGCCGCGTGGCATTGTGCCGTTTGCTGCTGTCCAAGCCTGACATGCTGCTGCTCGACGAACCGACCAACCACTTGGATGCCGAATCGGTGGACTGGCTGGAGCAGTTTTTGCAGCGCTATCCCGGCACCGTGGTCGCTATTACCCATGATCGTTACTTCTTAGACAACGCGGCCGAATGGATTTTGGAGCTGGACCGTGGCTCGGGCATTCCCTACAAAGGCAATTACAGCGACTGGCTGAGCCAAAAGCAGGCCCGCCTGGAGGCCGAGCAAAAAGGCGAGGAAGCGCGCGCCAAGGCCTTGAAGAAAGAGCTGGAATGGTCCCGCCAAAACCCGAAAGCGCGCCAAGCCAAGAGTAAAGCGCGTCTGGCCCGCTTTGAAGAACTGAGCGACTTCGAGTACCAAAAGCGCAACGAGACCAACGAAATCTTCATCCCCGTGGCCGAGCGCCTGGGCCAGGAAGTGATCGAGTTTGTCAACGTGACCAAGTCTTTCGGCGACCGTGTGCTGATCGACAACCTCAGCTTCAAAGTGCCACCCGGCGCTATCGTGGGCATCATCGGGCCGAACGGCGCAGGCAAATCGACCCTGTTCAAGATGATTGCCGGACGCGAAAAGGCCGACTCTGGCGACGTGAAGATTGGCCAAACCGTGAAGATGGCTTTTGTCGATCAACACCGCGACGAACTAGCCAACGACAAAACCGTGTGGGAAGACGTGTCCGGCGGTTTGGATATTTTGAACGTCGGTAAATTTCAGATGGCCAGCCGCGCCTACTGTGGTCGCTTTAACTTCAACGGTGCCGACCAGCAAAAGAAAGTCGGCATGCTCTCGGGCGGTGAACGTGGACGCTTGCACCTGGCCAAGACGCTTATTGCCGGCGGTAATGTGCTGATGCTGGATGAACCGTCTAACGACCTGGACGTGGAAACCCTTCGCGCCTTGGAAGATGCGCTTTTGGAATTTGCCGGCACGCTGATGGTGATAAGCCATGACCGCTGGTTTTTGGACCGTATTGCCACGCACATCCTGGCTTGCGAGGGTGATAGCCAGTGGGTGTTTTACAGCGGTAACTACCAAGAGTATGAAGCCGACAAGAAAAAACGCCTGGGCGAAGAGGGTGCAAAGCCTAAGCGCATGCGTTACAAAGCGCTTAAGTAATTACCCCGTAATCCACCAAAAGCCCGCACGCCGGGCGCCACCGCGTTGGCACTTTGTTTGAAAGGACTGCCATGACATCCATCTTCGACCAAGGCCTGGACAAAAATGCGGCCAATTTCGTTGCCTTGTCGCCGGTGAGTTTTGTGGAGCGTACGGCCGAGGTATTTGGCGACTTGACGGCGGTGATTCACGGCCAGCGGCGCTACACCTGGGCACAAACCCGCGAGCGCAGTGCCCGTCTGGCAGCGGCCTTGCGCGCCAGCGGAGTAGTGCGTGGCAGCACGGTCAGCGCCATGCTGTCCAACACGCCGGAAATGCTGGAGGCGCATTACGCGGTACCTGCGCTTAATGCGGTGCTCAATACCCTGAACACCCGCCTGGACCCTGCCTTGTTAGCCTGGCAAATGAACCATTGCGAAGCCAGCGTTTTGCTGACTGACAGTGAATTTGGCAGTGTCATGCGCGAGGCCTTGCGCATACTGCGCGAGACCCATGGGCGCGAGTTGCTGGTGGTCGATATTTGCGACAGCGAGTGGACCGGCAGCAGCGAGCGTGTGGGCACGCTGGAATACGAAAGCTGGCTAGCTGCGAACGCACCCTTACCGGTGCTGCCCGGCCCGCAAGACGAATGGGATGCGATTGCCGTGAGCTACACCTCAGGCACTACCGGCGACCCCAAAGGCGTGGTGACGCACCACCGAGGCGCATACCTGAATGCCGTGTGCAATGCCAGCACCTGGACCATGCCGCAGTTCCCGATTTATTTGTGGACGCTGCCTATGTTTCATTGCAATGGCTGGTGCTTTCCCTGGACGGTGGCCATGCAAGCGGGCACGCATGTATGCCTGCGCAAAGTGGAGGCCGCACCGATTTTGTCGGCCATCCGCGAACACCACGTGGACCATTACTGCGCTGCGCCCATCGTCCACAACCTCTTGATCAACGCGCCTGCCGCTTTGCGCGAGGGCATCCGCCACGCGGTGCGCGGTATGGTGGCCGGTGCGGCGCCGCCAGCATCCATGATCGAAGGCATGGCCCACATCGGCTTTGACATCACCCATGTGTATGGCCTGACCGAAGTCTATGGCCCGGCCTCGGTAGCGGCTAAGCGCACGCAATGGGCCGCGCAAACCGCGTCTGAGCAAACCCGGCTCAACGGCCGGCAGGGCGTGCGCTACCCGCTGCAAGAAGGCATGACGGTGATGGACCCCGAGCGCATGCAAGAGTTGCCGGCCGATGGACAGACCATGGGCGAGATCATGTTTCGCGGCAATATCGTGATGAAGGGTTACCTGAAAAACCCTAAGGCCACATCCGAAGCCTTTGCCGGGGGCTGGTTCCATACCGGCGATCTGGCGGTGCTAGAGGCGGACCGATACGTCAA